>OJST01000016.1_pt1 | contig 65334 bp, 60 predicted proteins | sample 1599491 | NCBI WGS metagenome assembly OJST01 (sample SAMN04436635, study PRJEB24849) | human gut metagenome | biome: human gut; feature: NICU; material: stool | host: Homo sapiens | place: USA: Saint Louis, MO | collected 2010-02-10
GCTCGTTGATGGCCGCCGCGGCCGACGCCTTGATCGGGTCGGCAACCGCGACCAGCCCCGCCAGGCGCCCGTCCACGGCCAGGAACATGGCGCTCGCGCCCTCGCGGCGCATCCGCTCGGCCACGTCGACGTGCGCAGCGGGATTGGCGCCCAGGTCGTCCATGAGCGCGGTATTGCCCAGCGCAAGCGCATGGCCGGCCACGGACCCGCGCACACCCATGCCGGTCACCGAGTCGAAGTCCTCCACGCGGTCGAACTCGAAGTTCCGGCGTCGAGCCTCGGCGACGATGGCGTCGGCCAGCGGGTGCTCGCTGCCCTGGTCCAGGCTGGCGGCCAGGTGCAAGACCCGGTCGGCGTCGAAGCCCTCGAAGGCCACGACTTCCTTGAAGGCGGGGCGCCCCTCGGTGAGGGTGCCGGTCTTGTCGACGATCAGGGTGTCGATGCGGCGCATGTGCTCGATGGCCTCGGCGTCGCGGAACAGCACGCCCACCTGCGCCGCCTTGCCCGTGGCGACCATGATCGACATCGGCGTCGCCAGGCCCAGCGCGCAGGGGCAGGCGATGATCAGTACCGAGACCGCGTTGAGCACCGCAAAGGTCCAGGCCGGCTCCGGACCGAAGGAGCCCCAGATAAAGAAGGTGGCCACCGCGATCGCCAGCACCGCGAGCACGAACCAGTAGGCCGCGATATCGGCCATCCGCTGCATCGGCGCGCGGGAGCGCTGCGCCTGCGCGACCAGCTGCACGATCTGCGACAGCACGGTGTCGGAGCCCACCTTGGCGGCGCGGATCACCAGCGCGCCGGTGCCGTTCTGGGTCGCGCCGATGACCTGGTCGCCTGCGGTCTTCTCGACCGGAATCGGTTCACCCGTGAGCATCGACTCGTCGACGCTGGAGCGGCCTTCCACCACTTCGCCATCCACCGGCACCTTCTCGCCGGGACGCACGCGCAGGTGGTCGCCGACGTGGACGTGGGTCAGCGGGATGTCTTCCTCGGTGCCGTCGGCGTTGACCCGCCGGGCTTCCTTCGGCGCCAGGCCAAGCAGGCCCTTGATCGCCGCGGACGTTTTCGAGCGCGCCCGCAGTTCCAGCATCTGGCCGAGCAGGGTCAGCGAAACGATCACCGCCGCCGCCTCGTAGTACACCCCGACGCGCCCATGTTCGGTAAACGACGGTGGGAACAAGCCGGGTGCCAGCGTGGCGACCAGGCTGTAGCCAAAGGCGGCCGCAACGCCAATCCCGATGAGGGTGAACATGTTCGGGCTGCGGTTGCGGATCGACTGCACGCAGCGCTCGAAGAACGGCCAGCCGGCCCACAGCACGACTGGTGTGGTCAAGACCAGCTCGACCCAGGTCTGCACGTCGATCGACAACGGCAGGATCTGCACGTCGCCCAGCACGACACGCGGGAGGTACTGGCCGAACATGGCCAGCACGAGCGTCACCACAGTCAGCGGAAGCGTCCACCAGAACCGGCGCGAGAAGTCGCGAAGTTCCGGATTGTCATCGTCCTCCAGGCTCGGCATTTCCGGCTCCAGCGCCATGCCGCAGAAGGGACAGTTGCCTGGACCTTGTTGCCGGACTTCCGGGTGCATCGGGCAGGTGTAGATGGCGCCGGGCTGTGCCACCTCGGGTTCGTCCTGGGGCGTCAGATAGCGCTCCGGATCGGCCACGAACTTCGCGCGGCATCGCTCCGAGCAGAAGTGGAAAGGTGTGTCGGCGTGGGTCGCATGATGCTGCGTCGTGGCGGGATCGACCTGCATGCCACAGACCGGATCGGTGACCCGTCCATCCGCAGCCTCGACAGGGGCTGCGCCTGCAGAATGGTGATGGTCATGGGACGACGGTGAGTTCATGCCGATGCTCGCTTTAGTGGGGATGGACTGCCAAGGCAGTGTGCCATTGCGGGTTACACAGCTATTCGGGGCTGAGCGTCCCGAGCACTGAAACAACAATCAGGATCAAGATGGCCAGCGCGGCCTCAGCCGTAACACTCTGCCGCAAAGCCCGCACCTCCTGCGCGGGATCTCCGCTGGTCAGCGCTCGTTCCAAGCGCGGCACCAGCGTCCATCGGTGCAGCGCTCCCAAACCCAGCATTCCAGCGAACAGGGCCAGTTTGAACAGCAGCAACTTCCCGTAGGTGCTCTGGAACAGGGCCGAAAACGACCACGCGGTGAGATCCCCGTAGTGCGCGATGCCGGACACGATGAGCGCACCAACGAAGATCGTTCCCAGCGTCGAAAAACCATGCAGAAAGTCATGCGTTGATCGCAGACGCCCGCTGCCGTTCGTCTCTTTGCCGCGCAGCAGCATGGCAAGGAACATCAGGACCGCTGCGATCCAGCCGCCTGCCGCGAGAAGATGGACGATGCCTGCAGCAAGCCGGACCGCGCCTGCCAAGCCCTCGCCAGCGGCGGCGTGGCCGTTCCATGCCAGCGAAGCGAGTGCGCCGCCCGCCAGCATCGCCCCCAGCGGGAAGGCGGTCTCCACCTTCCCGCGGCGACGATGCCATCCGAGCACGAACATCAGGGCGACCAGCAGCGCGCCTCTCGCCATGGCTGCCCGGCCCGCGGACGTCTCGAGCAGATACCAGCCAAGCGATGCGCGATCAACCTCGGCAAGCGGCATTCCCATGATGCCCGCGGTCTTGAAGACGACATCGAGCCCGGTGAGCACGAGACCGGCTACGGCACCCGCCAATAGAACGCCCATGAGTGACCACCCGGCCAAGGCGTCGGCGAGTGCCGATCGACGCGACCCGTACCAACCGAAGAGTGGAACCCCGAAAAGAACCATGATGACAAGGTATTCCAGGAATCTCAGTGCATAAGCCGACAGGTCGAACATTCGCGACTCCTCAGCGCACCGTGAAGCTGAAGCTGCCCGGCATGGGGTGGTTGTCACCACCGACGGCGCGGTATTCCACGGTATAGACGCCCGGAGTCAGCGGCTGGGGCAACTTGGCACGCAGGGTCTTACCGTTGTTGACGATCTCGGTCGTGAAATTCTCGATCGGCATGGTGGAACTGCCGTGCTTCATGAGCAACTTGAGACGCGACGCCCGCGGAATCAATGTTTCGTTGAACACGAGATCGATCTGGCCCGGCGAAGCCACCACCGCATTTGCCGCCGGTGTGGACTGCTGCAGCGCGGCGTGGGCGTGCGCGATCTGCAGGGAGAACTGCCCAGCCGCAATCGCGAGGACGAGCGCGAAGGAGCGAAGGACGTTTGATGATTTCATAGGGATAAATCCTCATTGCGAATGTGATGCAAAGCCCCGTTCGGCGCCGTGCTGTGTTGGATCCGACAAGCGTTAGGTGTCGGGCTGTCACCGAAACCACGGTTGGTCGGCTTTTGATATTTGAGATGAGGATCCCGCCGCTCAGGCGGGATCCTCGACGCGTCAAGCCGCCATGGCGCTGCAGCTTTCCGCGCAACGGCGACAAACTTCGGCGCAGCGCGCCATCTCCGGGCCGTTCATGGCGTCGCATGCTTCGGCGCACTGGCGGCAGATCTCCGCGCAGGCACTGCAAACCACCGAGTGAGCGCTGGCGCCACGCAACATGGCGTCGGCGCTGGTGGCGCAGATATCGGCACACGTCGCCAGCAGGGCGATGTGCTCCGGGGCTGCGTGGGCACCTCCTTTGCTCAGGCAATAGTTGATGGTCTCAAGGCAAATCGCGTGGCATTGCGTGCAGTTGTCGATGCACTCGTTCATGGCCTGAGACCGGTGGTCTTCGGAATGGTGAGTCATGTGGATCTCCTGCTTCATCGCGGACGAGAATCGGCGCGCCCGCAACACCGCCCCCTGTTGCTCTTGCGGATCAATGCTGTGCGAAGGGTTCGGTGGTTCCGTCGTGATGGACCAGCTCGACCGTATACGGCTGCTGGCGTCCTTCCGGGACCTCCATGCCCGGCGAACCGAGCGGCATTCCGGGCAGGACCAGGCCGCGTGCGTCCGGCTTTTCTTCGAGGAGGCGCTTGATGTCCTCGGCCGGGACATGGCCTTCGATGACGTATCCGTCGACCTCGGCCGTGTGGCAGGAGCCCTTTGCATAGGGGACACCCAGGCGCTCCTTGACCGGACCCAGGTCATCCATGTCATGCACATCCACGGTGAACCCCGCCTTCTTCACGTGGTCGATCCAGCTACCGCAGCACCCGCAGGTCGGGGTCTTGTGGACGGTCATGCGTGGCAGGGCGGCTGGAGTCGCGTCGGCTGTTTCCGGGACGACCTGTGCAGTGGGCGCGATGGTGGATTGCGCGGGTGTAGCCGCTTGGGTGCAGGCACCCAGGCCGGCGACCGCAAAAGCCGCCCACGCCAGTCGGTTCAATCTGCAGGTTTTCATTTCTGGTTCTCCGCTTAGCGCTTGGTCCGCGAAGACCAGTGGATGTGGGCGATCCGCCAACCGTCGGTGGTCTGCTTCAGCACCATGGTCTCGGTGCTCTGGACGGTCAGTGGCTTACCGTCTTTCTGGGCGTGCAGCTCGCTTTCGGTTCCGACCCATGCGAACTCACCAGCGGTGCGTGCACGCTGACGGAGCAGCTGGCGATGGGCGCCCTTGAGGAATGCCGCATCGCTGACTGCGTGATGACCCAGATATTCCTCGCGGCTGCGCTCGGCACCCCCGGACTCGAGGATGAGGACGTCGGCAGCGAGCAGGGCTTCGACCGTGGCCAGATCGCCGCTAGACAGGGCCCTGTTGAAACGCTCCGCTACGGCGACCGCGGCCTCTGCAGTGACTGGGACGTCGACGTCCGCAGATGCCGCGGCAGCGGGGTGATGTGCGTGCGGCTGTGTCGCCTGCGCCATTGCGGGGGACACGACGGCCAGTGCCAGTGCGAGGGTGAACGAGATTGCTGTTGCGTTCATTGCGTGGGCTCCAAGGAGATCAATGGGTGTGCGCATGGCCGTCATCGGCCACGGGCGTGTGTGGTGCAGGGTGCGACTCCACCTTGCCGTCGGGATGGCCGTGGCTCACCAACCCGACTTCCGTGTCGCTGGGTGTCGGGCCGTGGTGATCGTCGTCCACGCCCGGCGGGTGCGCATGCGGCATGGAGTTGTTGCCCGGCTCGAATAGGGCAGGGTGATCCTCGGCCTTTTCGTCGTCATGGTGGCCTTGCGTCTCGCCGCCGCCATGCGAATGACCATCACTGCTGGCCACCAACGCCTGGTAACCGGCCTTGTCCAGCGTGGGCAGCTTCTGCAGGAAGGCCGACATGTTCCAGATGAACTCATCGTCCATGCTGCCGCCCCACGCGGGCATGCCGCTGGCCTTGATGCCGTGCTTGATCACCCAGAACGCCTCAGCTGGAGCGACCGACTGTTTGCTTAGGTTCGGTGGCGCGGGGTACAGGCCCTTGCTCATCTCGGTGGCCGCCGCCTCTGGCGAAAGATGGCAGGTCACGCACATGGCGTTGTAGTTGCCCGCACCCTGGCGGATACGCTCAGGATCATCCAGGTTCGTGGGCACCTGAAGCTTGGCGGCGCGCACCTCAATGGAACGCTCGCGCGCCGTTTCAAGTAGCGCATACACCGGGCGACTATGCGGATCGTCGGCGGCCACGTTGTACACGCCCAGAGAGACCGTGGCAGTTGCCGCGACCGCAACCAATCCCACGCCGGCACCGAGCCATACCCACATCCTTTTGTTGGATTTCATTGTCAGTTCCCCTTAGAACCAGGTACGAAGGCCGATGACCAAGCGCGTGTCTTCAAAGGACTCGCCATGCTCGCGTCGCATGTCTGCGGTATTGCCAAACGCGCGCTCGTACACCACGCCGATGTAGGGAGCGAACTTTCGGGTGAACTCATAACGAAGTCGTAGCCCCGCCTCAGCGGTACTCAGACCCGAACCTATCCCGCGCAATGGATCGTTCTTGCCATAGGCGGTGACTTCCACCAGCGGCTGCAAGATCAGCCGGTTGGTTAGCAGCAATTCGTACTCGGCCTCGACATTGGCGGCAGTCTGGCCCCCTTCGCCGAGATAGGCTGTGGCGGACACTTCGAACTTCATCGGCGCCAAGCCCTGTACACCGATAGCGGCGAAGTTTTGAGATGCCCCAGGCTTGAAGTCATGACGCACACCGGCCACCACATCCCACCACGTGGAGATACTGCGGCCGTAGAGCACTTCCAGATCAGCCGACTCGGTCTGACCATCCGTGCGTTCGCCTTCACTGCGGAGCCAGACGCGATTGAGGTCCGTACCGATCCAAGCCTGGCCCTCCCAGCCCAGCCCGGTGCCCGGATCGGCATCCCAGGCTTCCAGGCGATTGAGCAGCACGTAGCTCTTGATCGAGTTGTCATGCACCGGATGCGCGTGTTCCGGCGCGATGGCCGCCTTGCGATCCGCGTCCGTCACCGCGGGTATCGGGGTGCGCGGCTGCGTTGGCACTGCAGGCCCGTGTCCCATCTGACTGTGGTCCATGCCCTGCATCGACTGTGTCTGCGCTTTGGGCGTTGCGGGCGTGCTCGGAGGCGCGCCGTGCCCCATCTTGGAATGGTCCATCCCCTGCATCGCAGGCGTGGCCGTACTAGAGGTGTCGGCTGCAGCGGGCTGTGCCATCTGACTGTGATCCATGCCCTGCATCGACTGCGCCTGTGCTGTGGGCGCCGCAGGTGTGCTCGCGGGCGAGACGTGCCCCATTTGCGAATGGTCCATGCCCTGCATGGCAGGCTCGGCTGCTTTAGCCTGCGGCGCGGCGTGGCCCATCGTCGCATGATCGATCGTCGCTTCGCTCGGCTTGGCCGGTGTTGCAGGCTTTTGGGCTGGCGCAGGTTTTGATGTCGGCGCCTGTTGTGCAGAGTGATCCTGAGTCTGGGTCTGCGCGCCCTGCTCCATCGGCATGGAGCCGTGCTGCATGGATTGGGCGCTGGCCGCATTGGCCAGGGCCAGCGAGATAGCCAGCGTCAGCGCAGTCAGGGTGGTATCGCGTCTATTGATGTTCATTCGTCGACCCTCACCGTGCGCATCATTCCGGCTTCCATGTGATAAAGCAGGTGGCAATGGAACGCCCAGCTGCCCAACGCATCGGCACGCACGCGATACGTGCGTCGGCTACCCGGCGGCATATCCACCGTGTGCTTGCGCACCATGAAGTTGCCGTTGTCGTCCTCCACGTCACTCCACATGCCGTGCAAATGGATGGGATGGGTCATCATCGTGTCGTTAACCAATACGATGCGCATACGCTCGCCGTAGTTCAGCCGCAGCGGCTTGACATCGGAGAACTTCTGACCGTTGAAGCCCCAGGAGAATTTCTCCATATGTCCGGTCAGATGCAGCTCGATCTCGCGACCGGGGTCGCGTCCGTCAGGGTCTTCAAAGGTGCTCTTGAGCATGGAATACGTCAGTACATGACGGCCGTTATCGCGCAGGCCATTACCCGGATCATCCAAGCGCGAACTCACGCTCATGGCCTGGTTGTCCAACAGGGGATTGTTGGTCTCGCTGGCAGGGTGTGATTGCATGCCCCCGTGCTGCATGCCTGCCATGGCACCATCGCCGGCGGCGGGCATCGCATGGCCTGCATGGGCCGAGGTCGCGTTACCGCTGGCAGGTGGGGTCATGCCAGGCATGCCCATGGCCGCACCACAGCCGCCTTCCATGCCCTTGCTGCCGCCAGACATATCCATCGATCCATGATCCATGCCCATGTCTGCCATCGTCAGCAGCGGCCGGGGATCCACAGACGGAACGGGCGCGCGTAATCCTTCGCGCACGGCGAGCGTGCCGCTGACGTAGCCGGTGCGACCGGAGTCTTGGGCAAAGATGGTGAATGCGTCCTGCCCGGAGGGCTCCACGATCACATCGAAGGTTTCTGCTACCGCGATGCGGAACTCGTCGACGGAAACCGGATGGACATACAAGCCATCTGCTGCCACCACGGTCATCTTTAGCCCCGGAATACGCACATCGAAGTACGTCATGGCAGAGCCATTGATGAAACGCAGGCGCACCTTCTCGCCACTGCGGAACAAACCGGTCCAGTTGCCCAGCGAGGTCGTGCCGTTCATCAGGTAGGTGTAGGTGTTGGCGTTGACGTCGGACAGATCCGTGGGCGTCATCCGCATCACGCCCCACATCTTGCGATCTTCCAACGTGGCCGACAGGCCGTTGCGCTTCACATCGCGCGCAAAATCGCCGACCGTGCGCTTGTAGTAATTGTCATGGCCCGGCATCTTCTTCAAACGATCGAACAGGGCCGTCGGGTCCAGGTCTGTCCAATCGCTCAGCATCACGACGTAGTCGCGATCGAAGCTGAAGGGCTCCGGCTCCAATGGGTCGATGATGATCGGGCCATAGAGCCCGGCTTGTTCCTGGAACCCCGAGTGGCTGTGGTACCAGTAGGTGCCGCCCTGATGCAGGGTGAACCGGTAGTGGTAGGTCTCACCACGTCCGATACCGTCAAAGCTCAGGCCCGGCACGCCGTCCATGTTGGCCGGCAAAATGATGCCGTGCCAATGGATGGAGGTGTCCGCGCCATGGAGGGAGTTAGCGGGCAATGCATTGGAGACACGCAGGTTGACCGTGGTGCCTTCCCGCCAACGCAGCAACGGCGCCGGAACGGACCCATTGACGGTGATCGCGGTGCGGGTCTTGCCGGTGAAGTTCATCGGCGTCTCGCCGATGGTTAGGTCAAACTCGGTGCCCGATAGTACGTTGGGTTGTCCCGGGCCCTTGAGCGCCCAACTGGCTTTGGGCCAGAAACCTAATCCTGCGACTGCGCCTCCCAAGGCCAAGCCCTGGACAAATCGCCGCCGCGAAGGTAGCAGCGGCGGTCCACCGTGTGGACCACGAAAATCATCATGCGACATGAAAATGCTCCAAGCGTCGTGTTGCCACCGGCGGGCGGTGGTACAGAGCGGGCGGCTGGCCTATAAATAGGCATGCAAGCCACACCAACGGCGCCATTGCGGCGCTTAGGGACGCTTAGCCGATCGGTGGTCGGATCAGATGAGGCAAGGCAGGTGCCGCATGCCCTAGGGGCAGCGGCATGACATCCAGGCCCAAGGCCAGTTGCACCGAAACATGCAGGCGCGCCGGAAGTGCGCTCGCGCACGCGTGTACGCAGGCGCACCGGCACGCAGAAGACTTGCAACAGTCGGGACCGGCATGGTCGCCATGCCCAGTGCCAGCCCTTTCAATCGAGGTGGCATCGGGATGATTCTCAGCACTGTGATGGGCGACGCAGTCTTCGTCGCCTTGCACCGCGGCAGCCACTTCGCTGGCCTGCGCTTCCATGGCCGGGTTCATACTGATCGACGCAAATGCCGACCACGCGCCGTTAAGCACGAGCATGACGATCAGGAGCAGTCGCAGTAGAAGTGAGGAGGCTGACACGGGCGACATTGTAAATCACTTTAGACAAGGCGCGTGTGTATCGGTCGTGAACAAAATCTCAAGTAGGCCTGAGATGCCGCCACTTGTCAGTCGCACTAGTCACGGCCACTGCAGCTCCCTCCAGGAGCGCCCAATGGGCGGGTTGAGGCGAAGGGTTGCCCATAGGGCTAGCGCTTGTTCGGTTTACTTCTCGGGTGTGGCCTCGATCAGCTTCACCAACTCCCGCTTCTGCTGCTTGCTTAGCGAGCCCCAGCGCAGGAGCAACTTGGCCAGCAGATCATCGTCGGTGTAAAGGAAGGCGGCGGGGATCCCCAACGCTTGGGCCAACCGCTCAGCAGTCTCCAGCTTGGGCTCGTGCTTGCCACGTTCGTACTGGTTGACTCGGGGGCTGGCCACGTAAGGATCCAGACCGGCCCGGATGCCCAACTCCTTCTGCGACAAACCCGTGTGCAGGCGGGCTTGTTGGAGGCGTCGAGCGAAGGTCGGTGTTGAGTCGACGGACAAAGTCACGCGCACCCCCCATGGAAACCCCATAAGGATGGCGGATGTGGGGTTAAGCCGAGATACGTGCAAAAATGCCCCCCAGAATTTTTTTTTCTTCCGTGAAATCATTTGGTTGCCGGATTTTTGTTGGTACCTGAACTGTCGGCGCGATCGGGCCGCAACTGCGCCAGCAACTGCTCCAAGGTGTCCTGGCGCACACCGGCACGCAACGCTTCGGCCTCGGCTTGTTCACGCCGTTCTCGCTCCTTGGCCAAGTCGGCGTGAGCATTGGCCAGCTTGACCCGTGCGCTCTCCAACGCTTGGGCGTCCTGGGTCCAGCGTGCCAGCAAGGCCTGGTACTCCGCAGCCGTAAGCCGCAGCGCGTCCAGCTCCTTCCGCTGGTCGTCCGCAGCTTGCCGCACCTGCGCCAGTTCCCTCTCTAGGCGGCTGTGGCGTTCCAGCCACTGCCCGTTGTCGCGGTTGAGCTGAACCAGTTCGTGGTTCTTGGCGGTCAGCGCCTCGTTGGCCTGGCGCAGCGCGACCTGCAGTTCCTGCACCTGGTGCTCGTGGCGGCGCTGTTCCTGTTCGCGTTGGTCCTTGACCGAGGTGCGGTAGTGCTCCAACGCCTCGCGAGCATGCTGGTGCTTCTGCTCCAGCGACTGGGCATGCGCCTCGTGCTCCGCCAGCCGCGCGGTCAGTCCCGCGATCCGTTCGCCGAGCTGCGCGACCTCGGTGACCCGTTCGGCCAAGGCCTGCTGGGCTGCGGCGTGGGTCGTCTTTTCTTCGCGTAAGGCAGTTTCAATGCGCTGAAGCTGCGCGCTCAGCGTGGACGCCTCCTGCTGGGTGCGTTCCAGCGCCTCGCTACGCTCCTGCAAGTGCGCTTCGAAGCGCTGCCGGGCCTCGGCGATTACAGCCTCGGCCTCCTCGTGTAGGCGACCGGCAAGCCGACCGACCAGGTCCTGTAGCGCGTCGCTGACCGCGACCTTGGCGCCAAGGCCTTGCCCTTCATCTTCTTCCAGCTCCTTCAGGTAGCGGTGAATGGTTGTCTTGGAGCCGGTGTTGCCCAGCGCCACCCGCACCGCGTCCACCGACGGGTGTTTGCCCTGTGCCCGCAGCGCATCGCGGGCCTTCTGGATGTCGCTCTTGTACAAGCCGCCGCGTGCCATCGCACTCTCCGACTATTTCGTAATGTATTACATACCACGTAATTACATACCAATCAAGTTACACTACTCGCCGAGTACGGGTCGTATCTAAAGGCGGGATAATATTGAATTATCCCGCGTAAGGCGGATTCTGACCCTTCCCGGCGTCCCAAGCAGTACGAAACCGCCCAGGGCCGGCGATCGCTGGGTAGTATGGCCCAGAGCGGAAAGGAGGCCAGCCAGGGTGCAGGCAGGCTCCGCCACCGAGCCCGTTGGCCATCAAAGGACTGTGCATGCCGATCGAACGTATCGTCATCGACAACTTCAAGTCGTTTCGCCATCTGGACCTGCCCCTCAATGCCCACATGAACCTGGTCGTGGGCGACAACGAGGTCGGTAAATCCACCCTGCTGGAGGCCATCCACGCGGTGGTCACCGGCCAGCTGCATGGGCGCAATCTTGCCTACGAGCTCACGCCCTACCTGTTCCACCAGCCCACGGTGCAGGAGTACTTGGGAGCGCTTGCCACGGGCACGCCGGCCTCGCCGCCACGGATCTCCATCGAAGCCTATCTGGGCGCCGACGCCGCGCTGGCGTCGTTACGCGGCACCAACAACTCCCTGCGTCTGGATACCGCCGGCATCCGGCTGCTGGTCGAGCTCAACGACGACTACCGCGAGGAGTTCAACGCCTACCTGCAGCAGCACCAGGGCGCGGTCAGCCTGCCGGTGGAGTACTACACGGTGCGCTGGTACTCCTTTGCCAACAATGGCGTTACCGCCCGCAGTATTCCGTTCGACTCGACCATCATCGACACGCACGGCATCAAGACCTTGTCCGGTGCCGATCGCTATATCGCCGGCATCATCGAGCAGGCACTGACGCCTGCGCAACGCGTCTCGCTGTCGCTGAGCTTCCGCCGCATGCGGCAGAGTTTTTCCGAAGAAGCCGATGTGGCGGCCATCAATGCCTATCTCACCGAGCATACCGGGGACATCAGCCACCGGGCGCTCACGGTGGGGGTGGACACATCGCCGCGCTCAACGTGGGAAACCAGCTTGTCACCGTACCTGGATGAGCTCCCCTTCACCCAGGCCGGCAAAGGTGAACAGAGCGCGGTGAAGATGAAGCTGGCCATGCACGCGGCCGGGGCCGCCCACGTGCTGCTGATTGAGGAGCCAGAGAACCATCTGTCCTTCTCCAGCATGACCCAGCTGATCGACAGGATTGCGGCCCTCTCAACCGCCCAGCAGGTAATCATCGCCACCCATAGCAGCTTCGTGTTGAACAAGCTGGGCGTGGACAACGTGATCCTGTTCAGTGCGCAGGGCCAGATGAAGCTGGACCAGCTGCCATCCGATACGCACGACTATTTCATGAAGCTGCCTGGCCACGACACGCTGCGGCTGATCCTGGCCAAACAGGCGATCCTGGTGGAAGGGCCGTCCGATGAGCTGATCGTGCAGCGTGCTTACAGCGACCACCACGGCGTGGCGCCGATGGCCCATGGCGTGGACATCATCTCGGTCAAATCGCTGGCATTCAAACGCTTCTTGCAGATTGCAGATCGGCTGAAAATTCAGGCCAAGGTGATCACCGACAACGATGGCGACATCGCCGTTGTGCAGGCTCGCTACGCCGAGCACCTTACCGCGATCTACTACGATTCCGACGAAAGTGCCCCATCGCTGGAAGAGCAGCTGATCAAAGCCAACTCGCTGGCTGAGCTCAACACCGTGCTGGGCAAGACCTTCGCCGATGAGGTGGCGTTGCTCAAGTACATGAAAGGTCACAAGACCGACACGGCCCTGGCAATCTTCAACAGCCCGCACTCGATCAGGTTCCCGGACTATGTCCAGCGTGCCATCACCTAACCGGGTCCTGCTCTCAGCGGCCGGATCGGGCAAGACCACGTTGCTGGTCCGGCAGGCCTTGGAGCGGCCCGAGCGTCGCATCGCGATTGTCACCTACACGCTGGAGAATCTAGAAGAGATCCGGCGCTCGTTTGAGGTCCACGCCGGTGCGGTCCCCGCGCATGTCACCTTGCACAGCTGGTATGGCTTCCTGCTGCGCCAGTGCATCCGCCCGTACCAGGCGGCACTGTGCCCTGAGCCTCGTATCGAGACCATCCTGTTCGTAGAAGGTGTCACCAACAACCGGGCTCCACGCACCCAGGTGGCGCGCCACTACCTGGCAGGCAACCGGATGTATTCGGACCGGGCCGCCGACTTTGCTGTGCGCTGCGATGAGCTGACCCAAGGTCAGGTCATGGCACGCCTGGCGGCCATGTACGACGAGCTCTACATCGACGAAGTTCAGGACCTGGCCGGCTTTGATCTGGATCTGGTCGAGCGGCTGTTGAAGAGCGATATCGCCATCACGTTGGTGGGTGATACGCGCCAGGCGACGTATGCCACCAACTATGCGCAAAGGCATAGTCAATATCGCGGACCGAACTTGGCGGCGTTGTTCCAGATCTGGGAGTCGGACGGCTTATGCCAGCTCGACCACCGTCTCATCAGTCTGCGCTGCGTCCAGGCCCTGTGCGATATGGCTGACACGCTCTATCCGCAGATGCCCCGCACCGAATCAGGCAATGGCGAGGTCACCGGGCACGATGGCATCTTCCTCGTCGCTCCAGGGGATGTGGCCGCGTACATGCAGGAGTTTGCCCCTACCGTGCTCCGGCATGACCGGCGGCAAACCTGCGACGGAATGCCTGCGGTGAACTTCGGGCAGAGCAAGGGCCGCACCTACAGTCGGGTCCTTATCTTCCCCAATGGGCCGTTGACGCAGTACCTGCGCACGGCCGATGCGGCGCGCATCACCGCGCCACCGAAGTACTACGTAGCCTTCACCCGGGCGCGGCAAAGCGTGGCCTTTGTGTATGCCGGCGCGTGCGCTTTGCCGGGTCATCAGCTCTATGCGCCTGCCAGTGCAGACGCATAGAGCCGCCGGCAGTGATCACATCTTCTTCAAGGGTGCCGCGGTGGGTGGCGGCGGCACCGGTCCCGGGTCGTTGAAGCAAAGCATGACCTGATCGATGCCGAATTGATCGGCCAGGACCTGGGCAATCACAGCATGCACCAGGTCCAGGTCGACCGAGGGCGCAGCGACGGTGATGGTGGCCGCGATCGCACGGCCATGCTCACCGGCGACCAGGCGCAGGTCGTCCACCGCTTTCACGCCCGGGTCGGTAAACATCGCCGCACGGACCTGTTCCAGGTTGAGCTCGTTCATGGGGACTCCAAAGCAGTGCTACCGGCGCGGGGAGCTCGGTCGCGATGCAGCCAACGATAGAGCACCGGCAGCACCAACAAGGTCAATGCGGTGGATGAGACGATGCCGCCGATGACGACAGTGGCCAGCGGCCGCTGCACTTCCGAGCCAGCACCGACATTCAAGGCCATGGGTAGGAAGCCCAGCGAGGCTACCAGGGCGGTCATCAACACCGGTCGCAGGCGTCCAAGGGCGCCGTCCCGGACAGCGTCGTCTAGCGGATCGCCCTGTTCGCGCAGACGGCGGATGAAGGCGATCATGACCAGCCCGTTGAGTACGGCCACGCCCGACAGCGCGATGAAGCCCACGCCGGCAGAGATCGACAACGGAATCCCGCGCAGAGCCAGTGCCAGCACACCGCCGGTCAGCGCCAGCGGCACGCCACTGAACACAATGGCCGCATCCTTGGCCGAGCCGAAGGCCATGAATAGCAGAGCGAAGATCAACGCCAGTGTCACCGGAACCACCACCCCCAGGCGTTGGCTGGCCGAGATCAGCTGCTCGAAGGTGCCGCCGTAGTCGATCCAGTAGCCCTCCGGAAGCCTCACATCCTGGCCGATGCGCGTGCGCAACTCGCCGACGAACCCGCCCAGATCGCGCTCGCGCACGTTGGCGGTGATCACCACCCGCCGCTTGCCATTCTCGCGGTTGATCTGATTGGGCCCGCGCTCCACCTGGATCTTCGCCACTTCCCGCAGCGGCACCGTATGAGGCCCACCATTGGCGCCGGTGGCCAGGCGGCTGGACTCGTCCACGCTGGCGCTTTCCGGCAGTGGAATGGGCAGATCTGCCAGCACAGCCGGGTCTTGGCGCTGCGATTCGGGCAGGCGCACGACCAGGTCGAAGCGGCGGTCGCCCTCGATCAACTGGCCGGCGACACTGCCCCCAATGGCGGTGGCCACCGTTTCTTGCACGTCGCCCGGGTTCAGGCCATACCGAGCCAATGCCGCCGGATCTGGTGTGATGGTCAGCAGCGGCAGGCCGGTGACCTGCTCGGCCTTGACGTCTTCGGCGCCGGGGACGCTGCGCATGACCCGCTCGACCCGGCTGGCCAGGCGCGTCAGTTGGTCCAGGTTGTCGCCGTAGACCTTGACTGCCACGTCCGAACGGACGCCGGAGATCAACTCGTTGGTGCGCATCTGGATGGGCTGGGTGAACTCGTAGTTGCTGCCCGGAATTTCCTTAGCCGCCGTCTCCAGCTCTTCCACCAGCTCGGCCTTGGGCTTGCGCGGATCGGGCCACTGGTCGCGGGGCTTGAGCATCAGGAAGGTGTCGGCCATCGACGGCGGCATAGGATCGGTGGCCACCTCGGCGGTGCCGATCTTGGAGAAGATGTTGGCCACCTCCGGGAACTGGGCCAGGCGCTTCTCCAGCGTTTCCTGCATGGCCACCGACTGCTCCAAGCTGGTGCCGGGAATACGCATGGGCTGCAAGGTGATGTCGCCCTCATCCAGGCTCGGCACGAACTCCGAACCCAAGCGGGTGGCCAGCACGCCACAGCCCACCACCAGCACGGCCGCGCCGGCCAGCACCACCACGCGCCGACGCAGGGCCCAATCCAGCAGCGGCGTATAACGGGCGCGCGACCAGCGCATCAGGCGGTTGTCGTGCTCAGCCACACGGCCGCGCAGGAAGCTGGCGATCGCTGCCGGCACAAAGGTCAGCGACAACACCATGGCACCGGTCAGGGCCAGCACCACCGTGATCGCCATCGGGTGGAACATTTTTCCTTCCACCCCGGACAGCGCGAAGATCGGCAGGTAGACCGCGGCGATGATGCCCAGGCCAAACAGGCTGGGACGGATCACCTCGGCGGTGGCCGAGGCGGTCAGGTCATAGCGCTCTTCATCATTGAGCTGGCGGCCCAGCGCGTGCTGCGCCTCCCCGAACCGGCGTAGGCAGTTCTCGATGATGATCACCGCACCGTCCACGATCAGGCCGAAGTCCAGCGCGCCCAGGCTCATCAGGTTGCCCGACACGCCGCCACGCACCATGCCAATGATGGTGAACAGCATCGCCAGCGGAATCACCGCCGCAGTGATCAACGAGGCGCGCACATTGCCCAGCAGCAGGAACAGCACCACCACCACCAGCAGCGCGCCCTCGATCAGGTTCTTGGACACCGTGCCGATGGTGCGGTCCACCAGCGCCGTGCGGTCATAGACGGCCTTGGCATGGACGCCGGCAGGCAAGCTGGCGTTGGCAGCGTCCAGCTTGGCCGCGGCCGCCTGGGAGACTTCCCGGCTGTTGGCGCCAAACAGCATGAAGGCGGTACCGACCACGACCTCGTGGCCATTCTGGGTGGCCGCGCCCGTGCGCAGCTCCTTGCCTTCGCCCACGCTAGCGACGTCGCGCACCCGGATGGGCACACCATCGCGGCGATCCAGCACGATGTTGCCGATCGCATCCAGATTCGCCAGCTGGCCAGGCACGCGCACCAGGAACTGCTGTCCATTGCGCTCGATGTAGCCGGCACCGATGTTCTGGTTGTTGCGCATGACCGCGGCGACCACGTCGTTCAACGTAAAGCCCAGCGCCACCAACTGGGCCGGATCCGGGGTGATGTGGATCTGCCGCTCGAAGCCGCCGATGGTGTTGACCTCGGTGACGCCGGGCGTGGTGCGCAGCTGCGGCCGGATCACCCAGTCCTGCAGGGTGCGCAGGTCCGTGGCGGTGTACGGGGTGCCGTCGGGCTTGCGAGCGTTGGGCTCGGCCTCCACGGTGTACATGAAGATCTCGCCCAACCCGGTGGAGATCGGCCCCATTTCCGGGTCCAATCCGTCGGGCAGCTGGGAAGCGATCTGCTGCAGGCGCTCGGCGACCTGCTGGCGGGCAAAGTACAGGTCGGTGCCGTCCTTGAACACCACGGTGACCTGTGAGAGCCCATACCGCGACAGCGAGCGGCTGTAGTCCAGCTTGGGCAGGCCGGCCATGGCCGTTTCAATGGCAAAGGTCACTCGTTGCTCAGCCTCCAGCGGCGAGTAACCCGGGGCCTGGGTGTTGATCTGGACCTGGACGTTGGTGATGTCCGGTGTGGCGTCGATGGAGAGGTGACGGTAGCTCCACACACCCAGCGCAATCAGCGCAGCGGTGAGCACCAGCGTCAGCCAGCGGTGGCGGATGGACAGCCCAATGAGGCGTTCGAGCATGGCGGGCCTCATTCTTCTTCCACGGTGGACTTTTCGATGTCGGCCTTGATCAGGAAGCTCTGGGCCACCACCACCTGTTCACCGGCCTTGAGCCCTTCCAGCACTTCGGCGCGCTCAGCGTCGCGGCGCCCCAGCTTGACTGGCCGGGTGTGGTAGGTCTCTCCCTGCTGCACGTAGACCACGTCCTGGTCTTCTGCGGTCTGCAGCGCGGTGATCGGCACCACCAGCGCCGCCGATTGGCGATCCACGGTGACCCGCGCCTTGACCGCCGACCCCGGCCGCCACAGGCCATCGGTGTTGGCCACGGTGGCGCGCGCAATGGTGCTTTGGCTGGCGGTGGCGGTGCCGGGCAGGACGCGCTCCAAGGTGGTCTGCGCGGTGACGCCATCGCTCAAGCGGGTGACCGTCACCGGCACGCCCGCACCGATGTGCTGGACGTCGGCGCCGAAGATGTGCAGGTCCACCCACAGCGTGGACAGGTCGGCGACCTCGAACAGTGGCGCGCCCTCAGCCGCCGCCATGCCCACGGCGGCCGTACGCGCCATGACCACGCCACTGATCGGCGCGGTGACGGTATAGGTGGTCAGGCTTAGATTGCTCTCTACCGTGGCCAGTGCCTGGCCGGCCCGTACCTGATCACCAACGCCGGCTCGCACAGAGCGGACCGGTCCGGGGAAGCGTGCAGTGACCTGGGCGATGCGCCCATCGATGGGGGTGAGCAGCCCTTGCACCTCATGCTCGTCAGCAATCTCACCGGGGCCTGCCGGCGCGACCTGGATTCCCGCCGCCTCCGCCGCCTTGGCGGCAATCTTGGTTTCCAGCGGCGCTTCCTCGTGCTCGCCGTGTTCTTCGCCCTCAGCCGCGGCGCCGCCCTCGGAGCCTTCGCTGGGGTCGGACGCATTGCAGGCGGTCAGCAACAGGGCCATGCCCAGTGCGGTCCAGGAAAAACGGCTCATGGGCTATCTCCAAGTGAAGCGGCCGCCGGCGGCGTTACAAGCGCCTGGCCGGTCAGTCGTTGAATTTCGATCAGGGCGCGCTGCGCATCCAAGGCCACGTCCAGCTGCTGCTGGGCCATGGCCGTACGTTCGGACTGCAACTGTGCCCATTCCAGGTAGCTGATGGCGCCGGCGCGATAGGCGCGCTCGGCAGCCTGCTCAGCCCGGGCCAGCTTCGGCAGTACGTCGCTATGCAGGCGCGCCACCTCGGCCTGCGCCACGGTGTAGCGGCCATGGGCCTCGACCAGCGTGGAATACAGCGACAGGCCCTTGGCCTCGCGCTCGATCGTCAGGACCTCCAGCTCGGCTTCGCCGGCGCGGATCTCTGGCTGTGCGCGGCTGCGGCTGCCCAGCGGCATGGACAGGCTGGCCACCAGCGCGGTGTCGTCGGACTCCTGCAGGCGGCGCACACCGAGCTGCCAGGACAGGTCCGGTGAGGCCGCTGAATGCGCCAGCTGCAGTCGTGCCTGCGCGATCCGTCGAGCGTTGGCAAACTGCGCCAGTTCCGGCGTCCGCTCCAGCTCATCGGCCAGCGTCTGCATGGAGGCGATCGCCGGCAGGGCCATCGGATCGGCCGGGATCACCTCGAAGGTGGGAGTACGTTCGCCCCACAGCGCGGCCAGATGCTGACGGGCGGCCAGTCGCTGTTGCACGGCCCGATCACGCGTCAGCTCGGCCCGCGCCAGCGCTGCCTGCGCGGTGAGCAGCACCGATTCGGGTGAAGCGCCGGCCTGCAGGCGCTGTCGGGCGGCGGCCACGGTTCGCTGGCGCTGGCCAACATCCATGTCCGCCAGGCCGCGTTGCCGGTCGGCACCGACAACCGCCAAATAGCGCTGCGCTGTCTCGGCGAGCAGGTCCAGCCGCCCGGTCTCGCGCTGCACGGCCAGTGCATCAATCCGGCTTTGGGCCAAGGTACGGCGGGCGTCGAGCTTGCCGCCGCGCTCCAGCACCGAGCTCAGGCTCAAGGTCAACTCGGCGCTGTCCAATCCACGTGCCGCGCCAGTGCCCAACGCATTTTCGACCTCGGCACCGAGCGTCCACGGTGGGCGCTGCACCGCCTGGTCGCGCTCGGCAGCGAGCACGGTGGCCCGCGCATCGACCAAGCGCAGCTCGGGGTGGGTTTGGGCCACGCGCGCGAACGCGTCGTCCAAGGTCATCAGTTCGGCCGCTGCCGCCGGCGCTGTCGCCGCAGTCAGCAGCAGCCATGCGGCCAAGGCCGCCAATCGCACATGCATGGAAGTACTCCGAAGGGTTTCGACATCAACAAACGATCACCACCGCGCACAGCAGCAGGTCGCTAGGCCGGCGCTGCCGGCGGAGATCACCCTGCGATCGGAGGCCGGAACGGCGCGACCGGCTGCTCGTGCGGATACGGGAACGTGTTGACTTGCATCACCGGCAAATGCCGGCCGATGTCCGCAACGGTCAGCAGGATCTCAGGGGGCTGCGCGGCCTGGCTGCAGCACAACGCCAGCTGCTGAAGGCGGTGCAAGGCGGCGCCGATGCCGCGCTCAGGTGCCGGTGCGGCCACTGCCGGCCCATGGGCGGCAATGGTCGGATGGATGTGAACGTGCAGTTCGCTCGCCAGACCTAAGACCGGCTGGACCAGCAAACCCACCGCCAGCTGCGCCAGCAGCAGCCAGCGTAGGCCCGTCCGCAGCCGGCCAAGGGCGATCATGCAGGTGTCTTGCGCGCGTCGGCACGTGCCCGGCGGGCATCACCGAGAATCTCGAAGGCTTCCTTGATCACATACAGACCGATCAGGGCGCCGATCACGAAATCCGGGTAGGGGCTAGCCAACCACCACACCAACAGGCCGGCCAGGATCACCCCAACATTGGCCACCACATCGGCGCGGGTGAACAACCAGGTCGCCCGCAGATGCACTTCGCCGGACTTCAGCGGCGCCAGCATGCGCAGTACGGTCATATTGACCACCAGCGACAGCAGCGCCGTGCCGATCATCCAGCCACTGACCGGCTCGGCGCCGTACATCACGCGACGGCCGACCTCCACCAGCACACCCACGCCCAGCACCAGCAATACGCTGCCGCTGACCCAGGCTGCGTTCGCCTTGAAGCGGGCCGTGCGCCCGATGGCGACCAGGCCAATGGCGTAGGCGGTGGCGTCAGACAGCATGTCCAGCGCGTCGGCCAATAGGCCTGTGGAATGGGCAACCCAGCCGGCGATGCCGCCGATCACGGCCATCGCCGCATTCAGGGCAAGGGCGATCCAGAGCACGCGCCGCTCCTGCGCGTTCTTGGCCTCGTGGTGGCAGCCGCAATCACTCATCGGAACATCTCCAGTCGCAGGGAAGCCAGGCCCAGGCGGACCGCTGGCATGGCACAGCCGGTGAGGGTAAAGTCCGTAGCTACTACGGAGTCAAGCGCACTACGAATGAAAATCAGTGAGGCTGCCGACGCCAGTGGGTGCCATCTGGAGACCATCCGCTATTACGAGCGGATCGGCCTGCTGCCGCGCCCGGGGCGCTCGGGCAATGGCTACCGGGTCTATGGCCCGGCCGACATCGAGCGACTGCGCTTCATTGCGCGCGGCCGGGACCTGGGCTTCAGCCTGGAGGAGGTCCGCAGCCTGCTGCAGTTGGCGGGCGATGAAGAGCTTTCGTGCGGGGACGTGGATCGGCTGGCCCGCAGCCATCTGACCGACGTGCGGGCGCGCATGGCCGACCTGCAGCGCATGGCCAGCGAGCTGGAACGGGTGATTGCCAGTTGCCACGGCGGGCAGCGGGCTGAATGCACCATCCTGTCAACGCTGCGGCAGCCGGCCTCGGTGGAGGCCACGCGCCAGTGACCGAACTGGACCGCTACCTCGATGCGGCCACGCGCCAGAACACGGTGCGCAGCTATGCGTCGGCGCTGCGGCACTTTGAAGTCGAGTGGCAAGGCCACCTCCCAGCTACACCGGACAGCGTGGCGCGGTACCTGGCCACGTATGCGCAGACCCTAGCCACCAGCACCCTTCGCCACCGCCTGGCCGCCATTGCCTACTGGCACCGCGACCACGGCTTTGTCGACCCGACCCGGTCGCCACTGGTGCGCAAGGTCCTCAAAGGTATCCAGACCCTGCACCCAGGGCAGGTCAAGCAAGCCGCACCGCTCCAGATTCGACGGCTCGTCGAGCTCGATGACTGGTTGGCTGCAGCGATCGCCGCGGCGCATGCCCGGGGCGATGGAGCAGCGGCGCTTCGCCACCAACGGGACCGAGCGCTGGTGCTGCTCGGATTCTGGCGTGGCTTCCGTGGCGATGAACTGCTGCGTCTGGAGGTGGCCCATCTCATGCTAGTGCCGGGCCAGGGGATGACCTGCTTCCTGCCACGCAGCAAGGGCGATCGGCAGGCGGCAGGCGTCACCTACAAAGTGCCGGCCTTGTCGCGATTGTGTCCGGTGGAGGCAACCCAAGCGTGGCTCCAGGCGGCTGACCTGCAAGAGGGGCCGGTGTTTCGGGCGGTCAACCAATGGGGCCAGGTGAGCGCCGAAGGCCTCCATCCCAACAGTTTGGTGCGCCTTCTGCGCGAGTTACTGGCCAGTGCCGGCTTTGCCGATGCTGGACTCCACAGCAGCCATTCCTTACGTCGAGGCTTTGCCAGCTGGGCCAACGACCAAGGCTGGGACATGAAGGCGCTAATGGAGTACGTGGGCTGGCGCGATGTGCAGTCGGCCATGCGATACCTAGATGGGCGTGACCCGTTCGCCCGAGACCGCATTGAAGCGAGCCTGCCCAGTCCAACCGCGCCGGCTCCGGCGATGGTGCTGCCGCCGTCGGCGCCAGAGGGCGGATCTGCGCTGCAGTTGCTCTTACGGATGGTGCTGACCCCGTTTGCCCGCGCGGGCCGCGGCGCGGCCAAGGCCAGGGGCCGGATCGAAGAGATTTGCTTGGCCCCATTCCAAGCTGTGCGGCTGAACACCGCCAGCAGCGAGTACCGGTTGACCGTTCCCACCGATCCCGACCGGGATCTGGATGAAATCCTGGCCACGCTGCTGGATGACATGCACCGCATGGCCGATACGCACCAGTGCTTCCTGGAAGCGTCTTTGAGTACAGACGACGGCCGGCACTGGGACTGATCTCCCCCTAACAACCTCAGGATCCAATGGCTACCCTTCACGAGACCGCCTATCCGCGACTGAAGCCTGATCCCACCGCCAAGGAACTGGAGGAGATCTATACCCCCAGCGCCGCTGAAATTGCATTCGCCAAGCGGCTGACTACCCAGCCAGGACCCCAACTGGCCATACTGATTCATCTGAAGCTGTTCCAGCGCTTGGGCTACTTCACCCTGTTGGCCGAGGTGCCTGAGCGAATCAGGAAGCACATCGCCAAGGCCGCCCGTCTTGGGCGGGTATTGGACTCCGACCAGCTCGACCGTTATGACGCCTCAGGTAGCAAGCGCCGGCACATGCCGCAGCTTCGGCAGTTCATTGGCGTGCGTGCCTTGGACAAAGCCGGGTCGTCTTGGCTAGACACCGTGGCCACCGCTGCAGCCCAGACCAAGCACACTATCCCGGACATCGTGAACGTCCTGCTTGAAGAGCTGGTGCACCATCGCTATGAACTTCCTGGCTTCCGCACCCTGGAGTTAGCCGCAATCGGGGCGCGGGAGCGGGTCAATCTGGGTTACTACCGCAACATCAGTCACGCGCTGACGCCGGACACGCGCACGCTTATTGACGAACTGCTGCGCGCACCGGAAGGGTCGAGGTTCACTGGCTGGAACTCGCTCAAACGCGAGCCTGGCCGGCCTACCAACAAGGAAGTTCGGTTTTATCTGCAGCACATCCGCATGCTGCAGCAGTTGGCTGAGCAGTTGCCTCCCATCGATGTGCCAGTGCCCAAGCTCAAGCAATTCCGTGCAATGGCTCGGGCGTATGACGCCAGCGAGTTGTCCGAGTTGGCTCCGGACAAACGCTATGCGCTGGCCACCATATTCATTCGCGCTCAGCATGCCAAGACACTGGATGATGCGGCCGAGTTGTTCATCAAGCAGGTGCGTGGATTGGAAAACACCGCGCAACAGAAATTGCTGGCGTATCAGCTCGAACATGCCAAGCGGGCCGACTTCCTCATCGGCCAGCTCAAGGAAGTCCTGCAGGCCTATCAGCTCGATGGCAGCGATAGTCAGCGAGTGGACGCGATCGACAACAGCCTGGAAGCTGAAGTGTCTACCTTGCTGGCCGAATGCGAAGAACATATGGCCTACGCGGGGAAAAACTACCTGCCGTTCATGCTGCAGCCCTACGGCGCGGTCAGGCCGCTGCTGTTCAACGGGCTGGAGCTGATGAACTTGCGGGCGACCAGCCACGATGCCGGCATGGAGCCGTTGATCGCAGCGGTACTGTCGTTGCGCAACCAACGCCGTGAGCTAATCGAGGTCGCTTCCCTCGGGTTGGACCCGGAAAAGGACTTCGATTGGATGTCCAAGCTCTGGCGTCAACACGTGTTCGGCAAGCGGGCCAGCGCGGCAGGCGCCGGCTGGATGCACCGCAAGTACTTCGAGCTGGCCGTGCTGGTGCAGGTCAAAGACGAACTGAAGTCGGGAGATCTCTTCGTTCCCAGCAGTGAGCGTTTTGACGACTACCGCGAGCAACTGGTCGATGAAGCCACCTTGGCCCAGGAGCTGGAGGCCTATGGCCAGGTGTCAGGCTTGCCCACCGACGCCGAGTCTTTCGTGGCCGGGTTGCGTGCACAATTGACCGCCTTGGCCGACGAAGTCGACGAGCGCTTTCCAGAGAATGTGCATGCGGACATTCTGGATGGTCGTCTGGTGTTACGGAAGGGGCAGCGTGCAGAAGTCTCCAGTGCAATTGCTACCGTGGACGGCCTCATCACTGAACGGCTGCCCGAGTCCAGCATCGTCGATGTCCTGATCGATGCCAGCCAATGGCTGGACCTGCATCGCTTCTTCCACCCGATCGCCGGCACCGAGAGCCAGGTCGAAGATCTGCCCCGGCGCGTAATCACCACGCTATTTTGCTATGGCTGCAACTTGGGACCGACGCAAACGGCGCGGTCGATCAAGGGCTTCAGCCGGCGCCAAGTCGCTTGGCTCAACCTCAAATACGTGACCGAGGATGTGCTTGAGAAGGCCATCGTAGAGGTCATCAATACCTACAACAAATTCGACCTACCGGGCTATTGGGGCAGCGGGAAGAGCACGTCAGCAGATGGCACTAAGTGGAGCGTCTACGAGGACAACCTGCTGTCTGAGTACCACATCCGCTACGGCGGCTATGGCGGCATCGGCTACTACCACGTGTCCGACAAATACGTGGCCCTGTTCAGCCACTTCATTCCCTGTGGCGTGCACGAGGGCATCTACATCCTCGACGGCCTGTTGGCCAACACTTCCGACATCCAGCCCGAGATCGTCCACGGGGACACGCAGGCCCAAAGCTATCCGGTCTTCGGCTTGGCCCACATGCTGGGTATCCAGCTGATGCCTAGGATCCGAAACATCAAGGATCTGACGTTCTTCCGACCCGAACCGGGCAGGGCCTATAAGAACATCCAGGCGCTATTCGGGGACAGCATCGACTGGCAGCTGATCGCCACCCATCTTCACGACATGCTGCGTGTGGTGATCTCGATCCGACTGGGCAAGATCACCGCGTCCTCGATACTGCGCCGGCTGGGCACCTACAGCCGGAAGAACAAGCTGTACTTCGCTTTTCGGGAGCTGGGCAAGGCTGTTAGAACGCTGTTCTTGCTGCGCTACATTGATGACAACGAGATTCGCAAAACGATTCATGCCGCGACCAACAAGAGCGAGGAGTACAACGGCTTCGTGAAATGGGTCTTCTTTGGCAGCCAAGGGATCATTGCTGAGAACGTCCAACACGAGCAGCGCAAGATCATCAAGTACAGCCAGCTGGTGGCCAACATGATCATCCTCCACAACGTGGAGGGTATGAGCCGGACGTTGGCTGAGATGCGGAAGGAGGGGGTCGAACTGACGCCCGAGATCCTGGCCGGTCTGTCGCCTTATCGGACCAGTCACATCAATCGCTTTGGCGATTACCACCTGGATCTTGAAAGGGCAGTGGCGCCCTTGAGCTACACGGCCAAGGTCCTCGAACAGGCCCCATAGATGGGGAGATCACCCCCGCGACGAGAAAACAGCCTTATACGTCAGCCGCTTAGGTCAGTTCTGGCCCTGTACGTAATGATTCCCTGCCGACCCTCACGATGGCTTCGGGTACCGGCAAGGCCAACTCGATGCCGTAGCGCGCCACATGCCAGCCGGCCCAGTAGCGCAGGGCGCTGGTGTAGCTGCGGGTCGTGTTCTCGGCTGCGGCTTCGGCCAGCAGCTCGCGGACCGCATCGGCAGCCTGCTGGGCCAGCTGTTCGGGCAGCACCAGACAGGCGGCCGTCGCGGCGAGAATGGGAAGTGTAGAAAAATTCTCAATAGCAAAAGGACAAGAGCCAAGAAAACCGACACAGCCATTGCCGGATCGAGCCGAGGAACCGGATCAGACCAAGCACAGAACTTCGCATAATGTATATTATGTTCCGTGCCTGCCGGCACGTGTAGCCCGTGGCGCGCCTGGAGTCTCTTGACCTCCTGCCGTACCCGATCAACATCATTCATCGAGGTGTTGTCTCGCCACTTCACTTTGATCGTCTCAGGGAAAGTGCGCGCCATCGGCTACGCCGTGACTCGTCTCTTTATCGATGACGACATCTCGTTTGGCGTGGCTGCGAACTACTTCGCCTGCCTTTGCGTTCGATTCTTCACAGCTACCTGTCCGAAGTGACGACCGGACCGCAGCCGCTGCGGCCACGCCGTTCTCCACATGCAGGACTTCGTGTTCATACAGAGCTCGCGTGAAACGCTTCCATTTCGCTGCGACATCGGGCGGCAGCCGATCTGCGTCGCTTTTCTTTGGCAGAAGAACGGACACTACAAGGCTGATCTTTGCCTGGTCTCCGTAGCAGTTGACTGCCTCGCGCTTGGCTCCATTCCAGTGCACATTCCAAAGCGTCAATCCATAGACGTTGCTGTAGTCATTCTTGTCGATGGGGCCTCGGAACTCCATGTTCGTTACGATCGATTCAACATCTCGCCCAGGCACTTCGTAGAACCCGAGAGCTATCTCGGGATAAGCCGAGAACAATCGCTTGGCGGAAGCCTCGTCCGACTCGGAAACTCCGCCAATGGGGATGGAAGTGCAGCCTGCAGCTAGAAGAACCATTCCCAAGTATAAGGACCTTCTGTAGTACGCCAGACTAGTAGCAATGGTCGGCTTCGATTCCCGTTTCATACCTTGCCCTTGCTCCCTACTGTCCAGCCGGGTACCCGGCCTCTGCGGATAGCGCCCGCGCAGCCGCATGCCCCAAGGGCGTCAGCGAGACCACCAAACCAGAGAAATGGCGGCCCTCCCCGCCATGGGCGAAAGTTGCTTCCAGCCATCGGAGCGCACGCAGATGGTGAAAGGTTCTATGGATCTCAATGATGGAGTACCCAGGAAAGTCCTCCTGTGCAATCCGTAGGCTGGGTCGCCCGGCCTGAAAATGTCGGAGCATCAGCGCACAAAGTCGCAGGCGGACCTGAGGCGCCGGATCGGCGATCTCATCCAAAGGCCACCTCCTTGGTTCCTGACGGTGCCACCGCGGCGCCCGCGTGTTTTTGCAGGCCGAACCTCAGCAGGAACTCATCGCCGCTGATCGCTGGCGCGTGTAGCAGCCCCTGGGTCTGGTCGCACACGAGCATTTCCACTGCGCGAAACTGCTCGAGGCGTTCGACGCCCTCAGCAACCACCCGCAATCCAAGGATCGCGCCCAAGGTGACGATGGACGAAACAATTTCAGAATCCACGGTATTTCTGTCAACGTCAGCGACAATTACCGGATCGATCTTCAACTCATTGATAGGAAGGCGTTTCAACCGTGCCAGACTGGTGACCCTATTGCCGAAACCTTCCAGCGCGATCTGTACGCCATCCGCGAACAGATCCAGCAGAGCGTTGCGGCACACATCGCTCTGCTGCATCAGGCATGATTCCGCAACATCCAGTATCAGCTTGTCTGCTGCAATTCCATTCTGACGAAGCGCATCGCGCACATTGCCGCAGAAGTCGGGATGCTGAAGCTGGACCGAAGAAATGTCGACCGCGATCGTCCAATCAGCGGTGCCAGCCCTGTGCCATTCGCTTAGCTGGGCACAGGCCCGATCGACTTCCCATCGACCAATCTGATGGATGCGCTCCTGGTTCACGGCGAGTCCGACGGGTTCTACCCCGAAATCACGGACGGTTGTAAAAGGGCTGAGAACTTCTGGTCTTGCCTGGCGACCCTTCGTCGCATCCTCGGGTTGTGGAACCGCTCGATGTATTCGAACACATCCGCCCTCGCGGCATCGAGCGTTGGGTAGGTCATGCGGTAGACCCGCTCGCGCTTGAGCAGGCCGAAGAAGCCTTCGCACGCGGCGTTGTCACCGCAGTGGCCCACCGCGCTCATCGAGCACACCAAGCCGTTGGCCGCCAGGTAACGCTGGTAGTCGCCGCTTCGGAACTGGCTGCCACGGTCGGAGTGCAGGATCAGTGGATGGCTGCCTTGGCGCTGCCAGACCGCCATCTGCACGGCCCTGATCACCATCTGACGATCCTGACGATGATGCATTGACCACCCCACCACCCGCTGGTCAAACAGGTCCAGCACGATGCACAGATACAGCTTGCCTTGCCGGGTCTTGAGCTCGGTGATGTCGGTGACCCACCTGGTCTCCGGCTCCAACGCGGTGAAGTCCCGCTCCAGCAGGTTGCGCACACCCGGCGGCGTCAGCGCCGGCTTGCCGCGCTGGCCTCGCCGCTTCGGTCGCGGCCAACCCTGCAGGCCATCGGTCGCCATCAGACGCGCCACCCGGTTCAGGCTCGCCGTCTCGCCTTCCTCGGCAAGGTCTTCATGCATCCGGCCGGCGCCCAATGTGCCCCGGCTGTCCTCATGCAACTCACGGATCCGGCCGAGCAAGCGCTGGTTGTCGCGCTCCCGGGCACTGGGCAAGCGCTTACTCCAGTCGTAGTAACCGCTGGCCGAGACCCGCAGGCAACGACACATCAGTCGCACTGGAAACTCATCGCGGCAACGTTCGATCACCTGATACCTCAGGATGATCCCTTGGCAAAGAACGTCGCCGCTTCTCGCAAAAAATCCCGCTCCTTCTTCACCCGGGCCAGCTCGCGCTTGAGCCGCGCCAGTTCCTCGTCCCGGGGCGTCCCGGTGCCACCGAAGGCCACCTGGCCCCGGCTCTGGGCCTCCCGCTTCCAGCGGGTCAGCAATGCATCCCGGATCCCCAGCTCCCGGGCCACCTGGGCACAGCTGACGCCCGGCTGGCTGGCCTGCTCAACCGCACCGCGCTTGAACTCGGTGCTGAACTTCCTTCGCTTCGACATGAACACTCCTCATGGCCTTGATCGGCCTTCTCGTAAGTGTCCGTGAAAACGGGGGTGAACCCTTACCTTGAACTCCATCGCGATAGACATCTGCCCAAGTCCTGATTGTGTCGTGCAACGCAGAGTGGTCATGGGTAGCAGGCTGAACCCTGTAGAGGATAGGTCTAACGCCCTTAGCTTCCCATTCAATAGTCTTCAGATGCTCTTTCCCGGCTTCGCAATCTCCGAACGCCCACGCCTGCGGGGTAACCTCACCGAGCATTCGATCTGCTGCTAATGCGTCCATCATGTACCGGAGGACCGGATCGTCAATGCTGTATCCAATGAAGCAAACGACATAGTTGCGAAAAAGTTCGCTGACGAACCGCGCGGCCCAGCGTTCGGTCAAGTAAGCCAAGCCGAAGTCACCACTGGTGGCCACTAGTCGATGGAGTGCTGCATCATCCTCACTCTCCGGAAGCAGGCCATGCAGAAAGACAAGCCCATCCCAGCGGCTGCTCTTAGGGATCGGCAGCATTGGAGCGGGATAGGCCGGAAATGGTTGGCCCATGCGCTTCGCCGCCGCGTGGAAGGTTCGATCGAAGTTGGTAGTCACCAACCGCAACGCGCCATCCCGGCTTCGTGCTAACCGAAGAAGCGCTGCTTGGGTGTCAATTGCTCCCTTCCGACGAAGCTTGGGTCTCAACGATTTCGCTAGGGCGCGCCGAACCGCCAATCGCTGCCCAGGCAGTCGCCTTTCAAGTAGATCGAGAGTCGCGTCGAACTTTGAATGATCGAAGGCGGCACGCTCGATGTCCGTGAATGATGTCCCATTCGACGCATAGATTTGCTCAACCAGTCCTTTGAAACCAGGTAGTCCTGACGGGTAGGAGACTCCGGCGCCGCAGAAGAAGACTACTCGTCCTTCTTCGTGTGCCTGTAGAAGTGCTTCTGGGATGTCTGGCCCGTCGACGATGAACTGCATTGCAACTCCCTCTGAATGCTCTCGAACAGAGTGTAGGTTCAAATCAGATGGAATTGGCCAATCGCAGCGTCCAATTAAGTTCTTCTTTTGAAGTTTGTGCGGATTCAGTCTGATGGTCCAAGAGGTGAGATCTGTCCGAGCCCGCTCAACGCCTCGTCGTGGCAGTGCCAATCATTCTTCAGTAAATTCGGCTTCGAACTCGTGCTGATGTGGCAGTATTGAAGGTAGGGTTTTTGGTCTCATCCGCGTTTAGGAATGTTAAAGCCAACCACAGCGGAGGACCGCAACTTCAGCGCCTCAACAGTGGTTGGCAATTGAACGCTTCCATATGAAGGGACTGCATTCCGATACCCACTCATATGGACGAGGTGCTTATGGAACTAGCGAGTCCAGGGCATCCATTCTCGGAGTCCTCCGGACTGGCTCTGTCTGATGCCGGTGGCAAGAAGCGCTCTCATTGCCTCACAGCAACCTACATATGTGATCCAGAGGGAGAGTCTGGAGAGCACTCCGGTATCGAACTGGTGATGGAGTACGTTGGCAGACCATTCATGTCGATCCCAACTCCATAGTTTGGAGCATGTTTTAGCATGCATCGATCATCTGTGTCCGAATTACCTCCGCTAGCCCCTTGAGGCCGGGCAGGGATTGGCGACGAGTGGGGTAGTACAGCATGAATGGTGCGCCCATTGATGCCCAGTCTGGCATCACAACTTCAAGTGCGCCGGACGAGATTTCGTCCTGCACTCTGAGTTCCAGACAGTATGCCAACCCCAATCCCTGCAACGTTGCAGCGAGCAGAGAGTCGGTGCTGCTCACCCTCAGCATTCCGCTGGGAATTACCTTGACCATACGATCACCGTCGCCAAGTTCCCAGCGATAGATTGAGCCGTCGCCGATTCTGTTCTCAATACAAACATGCCGCCGCAGATCGCTTGGATTCTCAGGTCTCCCAGCATGTTGCAGATAGCTGGGCGCTGCCACGACCACCCACTTAAGCGGATGTGTAAGCTCCAGACCAACCATCCCCTCTGGCACTCGGTCACCGTATCGAATGCCGCCGTCAAAGCCTTCCGCTACTAAGTCCACCAGGCGTTCTTCTATCACTAGATCAAGATGGACGTTAGGCCAGCGTTGCTGAAAGCTCCACAGCACTGGCCAGAGTAGGAGGCGCGCCGCATCGTGTGATAGCGAGATCTTGAGCATCTGGATCTCTGACTGCTTCCGAGCCCGAATCGCGGCTAGACCCTCTCCAATTGTATCTAGGCCAGTGGCTGCATAGCGTTCCAGTTCGCGTCCTTCAACGGTGATCGAAAGCGCACGGGTCGTACGATTAACGAGACGCACACCCAGTCGATCTTCCAGCCGCTTTAAGGCGTGACTTAGAGCTGAGGCAGATAAGCCAAGTTCGAGGGCGGCGGCGCGCATTGATCCATGCCGAGCGATCTCGATGAACGCAGCTAGATCTGAAATGCTTATTCTCTCTAGATCACCTTTCAAGACACTTCACCCGGGTATCGATTACTAAACGTGCCAATGATCCGCCGCACAAAGCATGATTTATGGATCGAACGCAGTGCAGATGCTTCCCCATTATCGCCGAGGATGGCATGGCAAGAAGCTGCGCCGTCGACGCTTTCGATCATTTCTGAATTGAAAGAACTTCAGCAATAAAATTGCTACTTGCGCATGTTCGCCGCAGTAAAGTTGCGTCTCCTCCACGGTCGCTGTACTCAAATTTGCTTGGGCCAGAGTGACCAATCAACTGGGATGAACATGTCAAATTCGAATAGTGATTTGCCTGAGCACGACGATGAAGCCACGCCGGTCATCGGCCGCAGACAGTTTATTGCGGGAAGCAGTGTGGCCATCGCCAGCGGAATTGCTGCTTCCTCGGCATTCGGTGCTGTGCCCGCTGCGGTACTCTCGGAGGCGCAGGGTCAGGGCCGCCCGCGAGCCGGCCTGATCGACCCTCGGCAGGCATATCCTCGGCCACCCTACCCGCGCCAAGAACAGCCTTGGCCGGGGCTTGCGTCGAAGATGCGTCCGCTGCCGGACCACGGTGAGAAAACCTATCGAGGCAATCGGCGCCTTGAAGGCCGCAAGGCACTGATTACGGGAGGAGACTCAGGAATCGGTCGGGCCGCTGCCATTGCATACGCCCGCGAGGGTGCCGATGTGGCCATCAACTATTTGCCTGAAGAAGAGGAAGATGCGCGTGAAGTTATTGCGCTGATACGCGCAACCGGCCGTCAGGCATACGCTTTACCTGGTGATATTCGCAGCAAAGACTTTTGCCTGGATCTTGTGCGCAAGGCGGCATCGGCGTTGGGCTCGATCGACACCTTGGTGCTGAACGCGGCGTATCAGCAGCAGGAGCCGGACATTCTAAAGATTACCGACGAACACCTCGAGAACACCTTCCTTACCAACATCAATGCAATGGTATGGATGACCCAAGAGGCACTGCGTGTGTCTCTTCCGCCTGGAAGCGTCATCATCGTTACTACGTCTGAGCAGGGCTACGATCCGTCCCCCTACCTGGTCGACTATGCGATGACGAAGAGTGCGCAGGTTAGCTACGTTCGCTCGATGGCTAAGCAGCTTGGCCCTAAGGGGATTCGGGTAAACGGAGTTGCTCCAGGTCCTATCTGGACTCCGTTGCAGATCAGTGGCGGGACTGCATCCGAGAAGATTCCGAACTTCGGGGGGGACAAGCCGCTAGGACGCGCAGGTCAGCCTGCTGAGCTGGGTTCAATCTTCGTCCAACTTGCGGCAAGCGACGCCAGTTATGCGAACGGCCAGGTGTATGGGGCCGAAGGTGGCGCTGCACGCCCCTAACTTGCGTCACAGACGACCCCAACTCCTTTCATGACTCAACTACACCTGGTCGCCAACGAACGTAGGAGATAGACCTTGACAGAAGCAAGTTACAGCCTTAGAAACCGCTGCGTTGCCATTACTGGCGCCGGTTCGGGGATCGGACTGGCAACGGCGGAGATGATCTTACGCAGTGGTGGAAGCGTTCTTGGAGGATCCAGGCGTTTAGGTGACTTCAAGCGGCTACAGGATGAGTTCGGCGCTGATCGCGCCTACTGGATGCGTCTGGATGTGCGCGATCCGGATAGCGTGGGTGCCTTCGCATCTTGCGGCATTGATCACTTTGGAAGCGTACATTCGGTAGTGGCCAACGCCGGGGTTGGCTACTACGGCGGAGTCGCTGACGCAAGCGATGATCAAGTCATCGAAATGTGTGAAATCAACTATCTCGGAACGGTCCTCACGGTACGTGCTTTCCTCCCTCATCTTCGTAGCGTTGGTGGCGGGGATATTTTGATCGTATCGAGCGTCGCAGCTCATCGCAGTGGGGCGGACGAAGCCGTCTACGCAGGTACCAAGGCCGCCCAGCTCATTTTTGCGGGCGGCTTGGACCGAGAAGTAAGGAAAGATGGGATTCGCGTGAGTGCCATCTGCCCCGCAGGTACTCATACATCTTTTGCCGTGGGTCACGGTCGCACGGCCGACGATCCCCGTTTGAGCGAATTCATGGCCGCGCAGGATGTAGCCTCGCAGATTGTCTATTGCTTGCAGCAACCGCGGACCTTGCGGACCGGCGTATGGACGACTTGGAGCATGAGCCAGTCCAGCTGAGGTGCTGCCCAGACAGCATCGGTCGGCCACAGTTTGATACCTGACCTCAAGACGCAAGCCAGCCCTCGACCCGATATGGGCGTTTTCCGGAATCAAGCGAGGCAGCCATTCCCCAGCAATAATGCCCGTTACCGGATTACCCCGAGATGTCGCACACATACCTGAAGTCACGACTTGCTCTTCCCACGCTGACAGTTGCTATTGGTCTGGCCCTTTCTTCGCATGCCAGCGCTGAAGCTTTGACGCATGCCTCCTCCGTCAAGCAGTTGGACACCTTGGTCGTTACCGCCACCGGTGCCCAGCAGTGGATCAGGGATGCGCCAGCCAGCATTAGCGTTATCAGCCGCGAGGAGATCGAGCGTAAGCCGGTCACCAGCATCGGCCAGCTGCTGAGTACCGTCCCTGGAGTGACCGGTGGCTATGCACTGTCCGGAGCGCAGTCGAAGATCCGCCTGCGTGGACTGCCCGAGCAGTACACGCTGATCCTGATCGACGGCCGCCGCCAGGGCAACTCCTCCGGCGTGAACTACCGCGACGACCTGGGTCCGCAGGATCTGAACTGGCTGTCGCCGGACATGATCGAACGAATAGAAGTGGTGCGCGGCCCGATGTCGTCGCTATACGGTTCGGATGCGATGGGCGGCGTGATCAACATCATTACCCGCAAGATTTCCGACCACTGGGGCGGCTCGGTCACCTTGAACCACAGCGTGCCCGATTCATCCACCCGCGGTGATACCACGCAGATGGGTGCCCTTTTCAGCGGCCCACTGACCGACAACCTGGGGATCCGCATCGGGGCCAACGTGACCGACCGCAAGTCCGATCGCCTTGAGGGCCAGACTCCGGGCAGCAAGGCGGAGAATGCCAACCTGCAGTTCCACTGGCGCCTCAACGATGACCACGCACTGACCATAGAAGGGTCGCGCGGCGTGCAGCGCAACACCGGCAGCGGTGATGTATATGCCTGGGGTCTGTCCAAGCTGGTACAGACCGGTTACGTGCTGGGCCATGATGGCCGTTACGGCGACTCCACCACCTCCAAGACCACCCTTGTGCGGAACGACTACCAAGACAAGGGCAGTGCGGTGGGCAACCATTCGAAGGAAACGGTGTTCGATACTGCCTTCACCACCGCTTTCCATTGGGGCTTCGAGCACAGCCTGAACGTGGGTGGTCAGTGGAAGCGCGAGCAGCTGGAAAACAGCGACACCATCGGTACCGTACCTGTGACTTGGACCGGCAGCAGCCGCATCAGCCCGACCAGTGAAGCGGACTCATGGGCCTTGTTCGCCGAAGACCACATCACCCTGCACGAGCGCTTCGTGCTGACTCTGGGCGTGCGCTGGGACAACACCGACAACTACGACGACAACGTGAGCCCGCGCATCTACGGCGTGTGGCACCCGGCAGACGCATGGACAGTACGCGGCGGTGTCTCCAAAGGGTTCCGCGCGCCCAATCTTAAGCAGGGCACCGCTGGTGCGGCCACCCAGTCTCTGGGACGCGGCTGCGGCAGCCTGACCCCGGAAGGCTGGAACAGCCGGCTGATCAACGCCGACGGCACGACCGGCTGCTACATGGCCGGTAACCCGAACCTGAAACCGGAAACCAGCACCAACTATGAGCTTGGCGTGGGCTTCGACCAGAACGGCTGGTCCGCATCGGCCACCTACTTCCTGACCAACTTCGACGACAAGATCGAACAGGTGCCGCTGCGCGAGATCCCAGGCCAGAACACTAGCTTCGTAAACGGCTTCTGGTGGACGGTGGCGCAGAACATCCAGAAGGCTCGCACGCGAGGCGTGGAAGCCAGTGTGACCGTGCCGCTGCACGAGCGACTGAGCTGGACCACCAACGCCACACGCATGTTGGAATCGAAGAACCGCACCACCGGCGCCAGCCTGCTAGTGGTGCCGAAGATCACCGCCAACACTTCGCTGAACTGGAGCGTGTCCGATGCATGGTCGCTTAACCTCAGCGCGCAACACATCGGGAAGCAGCTTGTGTCTTCGTCCAGACCTACCTTCGCCAAGGCATACACCACGGTGGATCTGGTCACCGCTCTCGATGTGAACGAAAACCTGACCTTGCGCGTCGGCGTACTGAACTTGGGTGATGTTTCCACGCTTGAAGAAGGCAATAATTACGACGGCGGCGCACGCACGCTCTTTGTGGGCGCGACCGCGCGCTTCTAAGGCGGGTTGATCAGGTCAGGAGATTGCGTTCGGTTCAGCACGTTCGATCACGTCGATGATTGCAAATGAACTTTGCCGCACTCGGGTTTGGAGAATGTAAGCCCGAGTGCGGCTCTAATCGCAATCCTCCGGTCAAACGCTAGCATTCGAGAGCGAGCCTGTTGGAAGAATGAGGGTCTAACCGAGGTCTATTTGTAGGACGACGCTGGCACTATTCGCTTGGCTCAAGGGTAAAGACGAATGGTCCGACTTCACCCAAGCCGGACCATTCGCCGCAATCAATTACTTCTTCTTCGCAGCCGACTGCGCCTGAGCGTCGCACCTGTCCTTCAGCGCCTTGGTCTGAGGATCGGCAAGATCCACCTTGAACTTCGTCCGGTCAGCCAGCTGTTCACACGTAGCAGGCTTTGCCTTAGGCGCCTCCTTCACTTCCGACTCGGCATGAAGCGCCGGATCATGTGCGAAGGCCGATGCGGACGCTGCAATGGAAGCGAAAAGGACGCTGATGAGGGCAAAACGATTCTTCATGTTGCTTCTCCTAGGTTGATTTCGGCGTTATGCCGGGTGTCACGGCTGGTAGAGGTCGGCTTGGTAGCCGGTAATTTGCACCTCGATGATCACGGGGGTGCTGCCGCGGTTCTGCCAGTACCACCCATGGGTACCTTCAAAGGGAGCAATGAACGTTCCCTCGGCCTGACGCTGGGCGCCTTCAACGGCGTAGCTGGTCCAGGGGCCCTTCACGTCGGGACGCTCGCCGTGCATGTCCACGGCAACATCAGACGTGGCCTTCCAGCTGAAAACCATCCCAGCGCCCTGAGCCATATGGGCCTTCACCTCCTGGCCCTTACCAGGGGCAAGCTCGATCGTCAGTGAGTCCTGCCGTAAAGGAGTGCTGGCGAGAGAGACAGCGGCGGGTTCGAAGGCCTGCTTGCCATTGCTCCCGAAGGCAACCTTGGCCTTCTCGAACAGCGCCGAGACGGCTTCGGCGCTGCCAGCAGATGCCGGAACTGGGGGAGCTACGGCCTCTACCTGGTCAGTGGAGGCTAGGGCGTCCAGACCCAGAACCTTACCTACGCCCGTAGGGTCGATTCCGTACTCCGCGGGAAGCACGGTGGTGAGCAGAATCACCCCTGCAACGGCAGCGGCCAGGGCGGTGGATTTCAGCAGCTTGCGAGTGCTGGGCAGCTGATTGGAAAGCGTGATGGACATGAGTACCTCTGTAGATTCAGGAAACGAAGTAGCCGGTGAGCTGCATGCCAACAAGCACGAAGCCGGCGCACATAAGGGCGGTGTTGATGCTGTACGCCTGTCGATGGAATGACGGCAAGCGGCGCCAGAAGCCCATCACGATCAAGATGCCTGCGAGCGCGAGCAGCTGTCCGATCTCGACCCCCACGTTGAAGGCGAGCATGTTTGGGACAAGCCCGTCAGGTGAGAGCGAGAAATCCTGCAGCTTTGTCGCTAGACCAAAGCCATGGAAGAAGCCAAAGATCAGCACGGCGGCTTTGGTGTTGGGCTGTACCCCAAACCAGCGCTTGAACGCGCCCATGTTGTCCAGCGCCTTGTAGACAACCGACAGGCCAATGATTGCGTCGACCAGGTACGCATTCACATGCAATCCGCCCAGGACACCTAGCAGCAAGGTGGTGCTGTGGCCGATCGCGAACAACGTCACGTAGATGCTGACATCACGCATCCGGTACAGGAAGAAGATCACCCCGAACAGAAACAGGAGGTGGTCGTATCCAGTCACCATGTGCTTGGCGCCGAGGTACGTGAACGCGATGAGCTGCAGGCCGGTACTGTCTTCCAGGAAGGCCTGGTCGCCTTCACTGACGCCATGCGCCCAAGCAACGCAAGGCAGAAGGATGGCTGCAAGCAGGTAGAGCCACGCTTGGGTTCGTTTGGAAATGGTCAACTGCATGTTCCTGGGAGGGGTTGAGATGGACGGGTTCACGCTGCGTCCTCCTTCCGCTCATCCCCTTCGCGGTGGATGAGGCGATAGAGCGCCGGCAACACCAGCAAGGTCAGCAGCGTGGAGGAGATGATTCCGCCGATAACGACCGTCGCCAGCGGGCGCTGAACTTCCGCGCCAGCCCCAACGTTTAGGGCCATTGGCAGGAAGCCCAGGCTGGCAACCAGGGCCGTCATCAGCACGGGGCGCAGCCGGGTCAGTGCACCTTCGGTTACCGCTTGGTGCAGGGGAGTGCCCTGTTCCCTAAGGCTCTTGATGAAGCTGATCATGACCAGGCCGTTGAGCACGGCGACGCCCGACAGCGCGATGAACCCCACGCCTGCAGAAATGGACAGGGGTATGTCACGCATCCACAGAGCCACCACGCCACCGGTCAACGCAAGTGGAACGCCGCTGAACACGATGGCAGCATCCTTGCCCGAGCCGAACGCCATGAAGAGCAAGCCGAAGATCATCACCAGGACGACCGGCACGACCACGGACAGCCGCTTGCTGGCAGAGATGAGCTGCTCGAAGGTACCGCCATACTCAATCCAGTAGCCTTCCGGCAACTGCACCTCCTGACCAACCTTCTCTCGCAGCTCCTCTACGAACGAACCAAGGTCGCGACCACGTACGTTGCTGGTGATGACGACGCGACGCTTGCCGTTCTCGCGACTGACCTGGTTTGGGCCTGGCGCAACTTCAACTTTAGCCAGCTGCCCCAGCGGAACGAACGCTCTCTGTTCGCCGGAACTGGCCCCGACGGCGACGGCTACCGGTAGCGATGCGAGCGTCCGGGTGTCCTGACGCAGGTTCTCGGGCAGACGAACGACGATGTCGAAGCGACGATCACCCTCAAAGACCTGACCGACCGCCTCACCGCCCAGCGCAACAGAGATGGTCTTCTGGACCTCGTCGATCGAAACGCCATAGCGGGCCAAAGCACCCAGGTCAGGCGTGATGGTCATAAGAGGCAGACCACTGATCTGCTCTAACTTCACGTCTGCGGCGCCTGGGATGGAACCTGCGGCGTCCTCGATCTGGCTGCCGATCTGCGCCAGCTGATCCAGGTCGTCACCGTACAACTTCACCGCCACCTCGGCGCGTACACCGGCAATCAGCTCGTTCATGCGCATCTGCACGGGCTGGGTGAACTCGTAGTTGTTGCCGGGAATTGCTCGGACAGCCTTCTCCAGCTCAGCAATGAGCTGCGCCTTTGGCTTGCGGGGATCAGGCCATTGGTCGCGATCCTTGAGCATGATGAAGGTGTCTGCGACCGACGGTGGCATGGGGTCGGTCGCTACCTCTGCTGTGCCGATCTTTGCGACAACCTCATCCACCTCGGGGAACTTCTTGATGGTCGCTTCAAGCTGGCGCTGCATGCCGATGGCTTGCGTCAGACTAGTGCCGGGAATGCGCAGCGCGTGAAGCGCAATATCACCTTCGTCCAGATTCGGAATGAACTCAGTGCCCATGCGACTGGCCAGAAGACCCGCCAGTACGGTGAGGACGGCTGCACCACCCACAACCAGTTTGCGAGCACTGACTGCCCGCTCCAGCATCGGGCCATACAGCTTGGTTACGCCCCGCATAGCCTTGGTTTCCTTCTCCGAGACCTTGCCCGTGACAAACTGAGCAACCGCAGCGGGAACGAACGTGAGGGACAATGCCATCGCACCAGTCAGCGCGATAACGACGGTCAGGGCCATCGGGTGGAACATCTTTCCTTCCACGCCGGAGAGCGCAAAGATCGGGATGTAGACGGCGGCAATGATGAACAAGCCGAACAAGCTGGGCTTGATCACCTCGGCACTGGCGCTGGCGGCCAAAGCAAAGCGCTCATCCCGGGTCAACAGACGCCCCAGGGCGTGCTGACGCTCGCCGAAGCGGCGCAGACAGTTCTCAACAATGATGACCGCGCCGTCGACGATCAGACCGAAGTCCAGCGCACCCAAGCTCATCAGATTTGCTGAGACACGGTTCTGGACCATGCCGGAGATGGTCAGCAGCATGGTCAAAGGAATGACCGCGGCCGTGATCAGTGCGGCGCGAAGATTTCCGAGCAGAAGGAACAGCACCGCAATGACCAGCAGGGCACCTTCCAGTAGGTTCTTCTTGACGGTTTCAATGGTGCGGTCGACCAGCTCCGTACGGTCATAGACCGCATGCGCGCGGACACCTTCTGGAAGCGTCTCGTCGATCTCCTTCAGCTTGGCAGCGGTTCGCTGAGCGACTTCGCGGCTGTTCTCACCAATGAGCATGAATGCAGTACCAAGTACCACTTCCTTGCCATCTTTGGTCGCTGCACCCGTTCGCAGTTCGGTGCCCTCGTGAACGTCTGCGAGGTCACCGACGCGAAGCGGCAGCCCCTCGCGATTGGCGACCACGATCTTGCGCAGGCCGTCCATGTCCGCCACTTGGCCAGGAACGCGCACAAGGTACTGTTCACCACTCTTTTCAATGTAGCCGGCACCCACGTTCGCATTGCTGCGCGCCACGGCCTCCATCACATCCTGCATGGTCAGCTCGTACGCCTGAAGCTTGCGCGGGTCAGGCGTGATGTGGAACTGCCGCACATAGCCACCGACGGTGTTGACCTCTGTAACACCTTTCAGATGTCGCATCTGGGGGCGTACCACCCAATCCTGGAGGGTACGAAGCGCCATCGGCGTCCAGGTCTCTTCAGCACCCTTCTCGGCTTCCACGGTGTACATGAAGATCTCACCGAGACCGGTGGCGACCGGGCCCAGCGTTGGCTTCAGCCCAGTTGGGAGCTGGGATGCGGCTTGCTGCAAGCGCTCGGCCACCTGCTGCCGCGCGAAGTAGATGTCGGTACCGTCTTCGAATACAACGGTGACCTGGGAGAGACCATAACGCGAGATGGACCGCGTGTACTCCAGCTTGGCTAAGCCGGCCAAGGCTGTCTCGACGGGGAACGTTACCCGCTGCTCTGCCTCCAGTGGAGAGTAGCCCGGTGCTTCGGTGTTGATCTGGACCTGGACATTGGTGATGTCAGGGACGGCGTCGATTGGCAGCTTGCTGTAGTTCCAGATGCCCAAGCCTGACAGCGCCAGGACCAGAAGCAGCACAAGCCATCTATGCGCGATGGACGCGCGAATGATTCGCTCTAGCATGATGGATCCTTAGTGGTCGTGGCTGGCGCCAGACTTCTCGATGTCTGCACGGATCAGATAGCTCTGCTCGGCGACGTACCGCGTTCCGGGCTTCAGTCCGCCAAGAACCTCTGCCCACTCGCCATCACGCTTTCCAAGCTCAAGCATGCGCACCTCATAGGTATCGCCCACCTGCGCAAATACGACGGTAAAGTCGCGAAATCGCTGGAGCCCTGACTCTTTGACGGCCAGTGGAACAGGTGTCTCGGCAATGATGACCTCGGCCGAGACAGCCATTCCTGGACGCCACTTGCCGTCACCATTGGGGATACTCACGCGCGCAACCACGCTTTGGCCGCTGCTTGCCAGCGGAAGCAGGCTTTGGAGCCTACCTTCAGTCTCCAAGGCACCCGTGGCGGAACGGATCCGCACTGCTTGACCTGGAGCGAGACGCTCGGCGTCAGTGCCCAGAGCTCGTAGATCGACCCAGACCTCTGACAGATCGGCAACGTCGAACAGTGTGTTGTCGGCGGCCACATCACCAACACTGGTGTTGCGCGCAAGAACGATGCCGCTGAAGGGAGCAATCACCGCGTAGGTGCGCATGCTGTCATTGCCTTCAACCGTCGCCAGCGTCTGCCCTGCGGAAACGCGTTGGCCCATCTCGACCGACACGCTGCGGACAATACCTGGGAATCGTGCTTTGACGGCGGCCTGGCGGCCAGTGTTGACCGCGATGTTCCCCATCAGCGTGACCGTATCGCGGATAGTGCCAGCGGTAGCCTCTTCCACCACCACACCCGCATCCTTGGCGGCGCTTGGCTCGATGGTGGTACGGCCCTCATAGGACTGATAGGACCAGGTGTGTGTCTTTCCTCCTACCACTGCGTCTGCCTTCACGTCGAAAGAATGAGGTTCCACGACCTCGCCGTTCCCCACGAGATAGTCGTTTTCGGCGGTGAAAGTGAAATCATTGACCTCACCGTCGAGGCGCTTCAACTGCATTGTTGCCTTCACCTCATTCGGTGAGATCGGCTTGTCATTTCGATAGGCGTAGAGGCGGAACTGAGGAGGCGTGTTGGTTTCATAGACGGTGACTTCAAGTGCGAAATCACCATCGCGGAGCATGCGACCGCGGTTGGGGCCGCGCTCGTAGTCGCCGGCCGCGGCGGTGGACTCTGCGGCTTCTTTCTCAACCGGCTTTTCACCGCCACAGGCGGCCAGTGCCAGCGGAAGCAACATAAGAAGGGCGTAACGATTCATGGGCGGATATCCTGGGCGGAGGCGGTGAGGCGATCTGCCTCGACCAGCAATCGGAGATAGAGTGCGGCGGACTCGACTTCGCGCTCACGAAGGTCGAACAGCGTCTTCTGCGCCTGGCTCAATGCGAGATAGGAGAATCGACCCTCCTCGAAGCCACGACGGCTCTGATTCATCGCCTGCTCCGCCTTGGGGAGCTGCCGCTCACGAACGGAGGTGACCTCCAACTGCGCTTGGCGCAGCTGTTGATAGACTCCGAACAGCTCCTGGTTGAGCTCCAACATTTGTGCTTCACGGCGTGACTTGAGCGCACTCAGTTCGTAGTCGACTTCGGATACCGAGTAGGCTGATCGACGCCGGGTTCCCAAGGGAACCGAGATCGACATGACCAAGCCACTGTCCTTCGTTGCTTCAAGACGGCGAAGTCCAAATCCAACACTCACGTCAGGCTTCGCGCTGGAAACGGCGACATCGCGGCGCGCGGCAAGAATTCTGGACTGGGCATCGAAGGCACGTTGCTGTGGCGCGTTCTGAAGGCGTTCGGACAGCGTCTGGTAGTCATCCAGCGGGGGGAGGATGTTTGTATCGCCGGCGACGGTGTCGAAGTCAGCGGTGAAAGAGCCCCAGGAAGACGCAAGCGCCATGCGCGATGCCTCCAACCGCTGGACTGCTTGATCACGCTTGAGCTCTGCATCGGCCAGGGCGATTTCAGCGGCCCTCAGGTCTGAGTCCGGGTTCCGTGCCGCAGAGACCCAGCGGGCCACCTCTCGCTGGAGCGCGCGGGCCATACGAATCCGCTCTTCCGCATGCTCGACATGCTCCTGCGCCGCAAGCACGTCGATGAATCGACCAGCGGTGCGTGTGGCGATGGCCACCCGGGTCACATCAGCCTCTCGCTGGGCTGCATCGACCTCCGCGCCGCCAAGCGCTTGGCGGGCCGCCCGCTTGCCACCCAGTTCCAGAATCTTGGATACCCGGAACGTTGCCTCGGCAGCGTCCATACCTCGCACGCTGCCACTACCGGCCACGTTCTCCAGTTCTCCGCCGAGCACCAACGGGGCTGCTAAGCCCTCTCGCGCCGCACGGTTCTTTGTCGCCTCTATTTGTGCGGCATCTGCCTGCACGCTTGGGTGAGTGCCAAGGGCGCGGGCAACCGCATCCTCCAGGCGCAGCACTTCGGCGGCGTGGCCAGGAAGGGCCACACCGCAGGCGCCGGCAACAGCCAGCGCCCACACACTACGGAATTTCACGGAAGCCTCCGGAAAGAAAGTCAGAACGACGCGCCGCGTCCCGCTACACGGGAGGCGCGCTCAGGCTGCTAGAGCGCAGCTAGGGTCGTCAGACGATCGGAGGTCGGAAGGGTGACGCCGGGTGCCCTGCAGGCACCCTCAGAAGTCGCAGAGCATGGACTTCACCGGCCAGCGGTAGTGAAGCCAGGTAGACGTGGGGCGTGAACAAGCTTCCAGCGAAACTCGCGTCTGCCTGATGCAGTACCGCATGAGCGCCAGTGGCGTGATCCGGGTCCAGATTGTCGCCCGCACCGCCGGCATGTGAATGGCCATGATCCACCGCTGCTGCGATGTCATGTTCCAATCCGTGCAGTTCGCTGAGCTGGATCACCATCGGCCGCGCAACGACACTCAACAGCATCAGCGCAAAGAAGCTGATCCTGAGGGCAAGGCCGTGGCGGGCGGAAAGACGCATATGGGTTAGCTTAAGCGGGGCTGGCTGGGGTTGTCGAGGGGCCGAAACTGGGCGCAGCCCATCGGAAATACCCCACATAGGGCGGTGGCCGGGCCTTAAGCGCACCCGGCCACCGCTCACCGCTGCGGTTTACATCTTCTTGATCAACTCGTACTCCCCTCCGGTGCGGAGCAGAAGCGTTACGGGCTCCTCGCCCCTGTTGCGCCAGAACCATCCGTGGTTGCCATCGAAGGCAGCCAGGAGCACCCCCTGCTTGGTGGCTTCCCCTCGACCCTTCTCATAGCTGATCGCTCGACCGCCGCCGTCTCCGTGGGTGTCGAAGTTCACGACGCCGCCTTCAACAGACCACTGGTAGCTGGCGCGCTCGCCCGCCTTCATGACGAGCTTGATCTCGGTGCCCTGGCCCGGCGTCAGGACAACCTGTTCTTCGTCCCGCCATTCGGCAGCGGTGGCCGCATTACTCGCGGCAGGCTTCTGAGCAACTTCAACGGTCTTACGGTTCTGCGTGGACACCTGCGTCAGCAGGGCGGCTGCCTCGTCTTCGGCGGCCTTTGCGTCCATCGCAGCGTCAGCTGCCGCTTCCTCGGCAAGCTGTTCCTTGATCTCCCCCATTTCCTTCAGACCAAGTACCCGACCAACACCAGTGGGATCGATTCCGTACTCAGATGGCATCACCACTCCAACCAGGAGGATGATGGCGATGCCGGCGGCAATTGCGGTGGTGCGTCCCAGCTGGCGGCTGGTGGGAAGGTCGCCTTCGGCGGGCTTACTGTTGTACATGATGTAGTTCTCTTGAAAGTCAGGAAACGAAGTAGCCAGTGAGCTGCATGCCGATCAGAATGAATCCGGCGCAGAGCATGGCGGCATTGGCGGTGTAGGCGTGCTTGAAGAAGCTGGGCGTGCGGCGCCAGTAGCCCATTGCGATCAGAATCGCGCCAAGCGAGAGGATCTGGCCGATCTCCACGCCGACGTTGAACGCAAGCAGGTTGGGCAACAGACCATCGGGTGAGATGTCGTACTCGATGATCTTGGTTGACAGACCAAAGCCGTGGAACAGGCCGAAGATCAACGTCGCAACCTTTGTGTTTGGCTGGAAGCCGAACCAACGCTGGTAGGCGCCCAGATTGTCCAAGGCCTTGTAGACCACAGACAGACCAATGATTGCGTCGATCAGGTAGCTGTTGATGCCCACGTTGAACAGCACACCCAGCAGCATCGTTGTGGAGTGCCCGATCGCGAACAGCGTCACATACAGCGCGACATGCTTCATCCGGTACAGGAAGAACACCACGCCCAGGAGGAACAGGATGTGGTCATAGCCGGTGGCCATGTGTTTCGCGCCCAGATAGGCGAATGCGATCAGATTTACTCCAGATATTTCCTGGATGTAGCCCTTGTCGCCTTCGGCGATCGCGTGAGCCAACGCCCCGTCAGCTGTGAGTAGCAGCATGAACAGGGAAAGCAGTGCGAGTAGAGTTCGCGGCCAGTGCGACAGTAGTGGGGGTTGGAGAAGGACGCGCGAGAGCGTCCCGGATTCAGAACTGGGGATCATGATGAGGATCTACGAATGCGGTCAGCGGACCTCCGCCAAAGCTATCCGCTACGACACTGGGAACCGGCGCAACGTGCTACGAGTGCGCAGAAGGCGCGCACGGCACGTCACACGGATCACTGCGCGTAAGCGGGGTCCGGGCGGGGAACGAATGAATAATTTCTTGCAGCGACGAACGTCCAGTAAGGATTGACTGGACGGGCGCTGCCAAGCCTCTGCTCAGTGCGAGCACGATGCCTGGGTCTCAGGCGATAGGAGGCCTGAACAGGGATGAGCGATGATGCTGAAGCTCTGCCGCTGGCTGGTGCCAGGGATGGATATCGCTCAGATCAACTCGAGCGGGTCCAGCAAGGCTGGCCAAGATGCCTACAGAAGCCGTCAGATCGGCCTGGTGCAACAGGCTGTGCAATCCAACCGCGTGTTCAAGATCACGGTCTGCGGCATCACTCACCCCAACATGGGGGTGACCATGTTCCACCGCAGCCTGCACGATGTGCTGCAAGCCGTGCAGCTCACCCAGATGATTCAGGACGGGTCGCACGAGCAGACTCGCCACCAGCATCATGAAGATGCAGCTGCGCAACAGCACGCTGGTTGGTAGACGAAGGGATCGCACGGGCAAAGACTAGAGGCTTGTTCTGGCAAAGTCGATATGACAACGTCGGGCGCGAGCGGTGAAAATGCCCTCTCGCGCCCCTTGTTCAAGTTTCCGTCATCCAGGCCAACGAGGGTGCACGTCGTCGATGACATACCGATGTGAATGCTTGCCGTTGGAAGAGGCGTGTTCCGCCCAGTGGGGATGGTCCGCAGCCAGATCGTCGTGACCGTGGGAAATCTCGTCCGGGTCATGGGCGGGCCAGATTCTCCAGGCGAACACGAATCCGGCGATGCCGACTACTGCCAGTGCCATGATCGCCACTGGCATTCCAAACTTCGCACCCACGGTTCCCGCCAGAGGGTAGGCAATCAGCCAACACACGTGGGAGAGAGAGAACTGCGCTGCGAACAGGAATGGCAGATCGGTGGATTCCGCTGATCGTCGCAGCAATCTGCCGCCAGGAGTCACCAGCCCCGCATAGCTCATCCCCAACAATGCCCAGCCGGCGAGCACGATGGGCCAACCTATGGAGGAGGGCGAGAGCAGCCAGGTAAGACTGAGGGTCACAAGTACAATGCACATTGCAAGGGCTGCGGAGAGCATCACACGCCTGTCAGCCACCCGATCGAGAACCTTGGGGAGGACAAGCGCCGTCAGCATCGAACCGCCACCGAAAGCTGCCAGCGCCCATGCCACCTGTGACTCTGCTCCGCCGAGAACGTTGCGCACCACGACGACAGTGTTCACGAACACCATGGCGCCGCCGGCGGCCGCACACAGATTAAGGGCAAGCAACCCTTTCAGCCTGGGCGTCTTCAGGTAGATCCGCATTCCTCGAATCGCGCGGGCGTAGGGACCGTCCTTTCTCAGGGAAGGAGCAACGAAGGGGAATGCAGTTGAGAACACCAGCATGGCGGATATCACGAAGCCTACGGACGTACCAGCGAACAGGCCGTGGAAGCTGATCAGCGTCAGCAGAGCAGCGGCCAACGCGGGACTCAGCAGGCTCTCCAGGTCATAGGCCAGGCGCGACAGGGACAGTGCTCGGGTGTAGTCGCGTTCCTCCTTCAGGATTTCCGGGATCGTCGACTGGAACAGAGGGGTGAAGCACGCCGAGGCCGACTGCAGCAAGGCAATGAGCAGGTACACCTGCCAGATCTGGTTGACGAACGGCAGACAAAGCGCCGCGCCCGCCCGCACCAGGTCGAGGGCAATAAGCACCGGTTTGCGTAGATTTGCCGGGACGATCGCTCCGGACAGAGGGGCCAACAGCACGTAGACAATCATCTTGATTGCCAGAGCCGTACCTAGCACAGCGCCCGCCTCAGCCCCCGCCAGGTCATAGGCCAAAAGAGAGAGCGCCACGGTAGCCAAGCCCGTGCCGATCAGCGCGATAACCTGCGCAGCGAACAGGTTCCTGAATGTTGGAAAGCGTAGGACCTCGATCATGGCTCACCTCTAGATGGAACAGTGGAAAGCGCCGCTGCCCTGCGGATCGTAATCCGATCCGTAGGGCAGGACGTGAAGCCGTGGAAGGGGCTTGTGCTCAATCGACTTCGGGTACCGGCAGGGGGTCTTCAATGCCCGCGGCCTTCCTGCGCGCAGTTCTTCGGAGTACCAGCCCGCACAGCGCAGGCAGCACGAACAGCGTCAGTACGGTTGCCGTGGCAAGACCCCCGATAACCACTGTAGCCAGTGGCTTCTGCACTTCGGCGCCCGTACCCGTTGCAATCGCCATCGGGACGAAGCCCAGGGAGGCAACCAGCGCGGTCATAAGAACCGGTCTGACGCGCTCCATTGCACCCAGTTCGACCGCCTCATCTGGCGGAAGCCCCTCGTGCAGGCGTTTCTTGATCGCGGAGATCAGAACCAGGCCGTTGAGCACCGCGACACCAGATACCGCGATGAAGCCCACAGCGGCTGAGATCGAGAAGGGGATTCCTCTCAACGCCAATGCGAAGAATCCACCGGCCAGAGCAAGTGGCACTGCAGTCAGTACCGTACCTGTCAGCAAACCGTTGCCAATCGCCATGTAGAGGACGGCCGCAATGAGGATGAAGCAGAGAGGCACAATGATCGCCAGTCGCTTCGTTGCTGCCTGCAGATTTTGGAACTGCCCGCCCCATTCGATCCAGGAACCGGTGGGCAACTGCACCTGCTGGCCAATAGCCGCCTTGGCGTCGTCAACGAAGCTACCCAGGTCACGCCCGACCACATTCGCTTCCACATAGATTCGACGTTTGCCATTGTCGCGGCTGACTTCGTTCAGACCCTGCGTGAAGCGGAAGCTGACCAATTCACGAAGCGGAACAGACTGACGGCCTTCCTGACTGCCTGGCGGCAGCATGACCGGAACGGCTCCCAGTACATCGAGATCGCTGCGGTCCACACGGGGCAGACGAACCACTACGTCGAAGCGCCGATCACCTTCGAAGATCTGGCCCGCCATGCGACCTGCCAGCGCAGCAGACACTGTGTCGGCCACTTCCTTGACGGTCAGTCCGTAACGGGCGATCGCGGCCCGGTCGAATGCCATGTCAAAGGTCGGGAAGCCTCCCGTTTGCGCCACACGGACATCCGATGCGCCCGGAATCTTCTTGAGGACGCTCGCAATCTTGTCAGCGCTGCCGGCAAGCGCCGTCAGGTCTTCGCCATAGATCTTGACTGCAACGTCGCTACGAACGCCGCCGATCAGCTCATTGAAGCGCATCTCGATGGGCTGGGTGGCGTCATAGTTGTTACCAACAAGAAAGGCTGTCTTCTCTCGAATCCTCTCGATCACCTGCTCTTTGGTCTTCACTCCATCCGGCCATTGGTCCTTGGGCTTGAGGATCACGTAGTTGTCGGACGCGTTGGGCGGCATGGGATCTGCGGCCAGGCTTGCGGTACCGGCCTTGGAGTACACCGTCTGTACCTCCGGCAACGTCATCAGTGCCTTCTCAAGAGGAAGGTCGATGGCGACGGACTGCTCGATCGATGTGGACGGGATGCGAACGGAGGACAGGTTGAGATTCTGCTCATCCAATGTGGGCATGAACTCCCGACCCACAAAGCCAAAGGCCACAACGCCGGCCACCAGGACGCCAAGACCACCGGCCAGGTAGGGCATGGGTTGGCGGATTGCGCTGCGAAGCATCGGCTGATAGCGGCTCTTGGTGGCAGCGACTACCCGTACTTCTTTCTCGGAAATGTGGCCCTTGAGCATGACCGCCACCATCGCCGGAACGAAAGTGAGGGAGAGCACGAATGCAGAGGCCAGCGCCAGCATCAGGGTAATTACCATCGGGGAGAACATCTTTCCCTCGACGCCCTGGAAGGTCAGGCATGGCACGAAGACCAGGAAGATGACCGCCTGCCCATACACGGTCGGGCGGACCATCTCCTTGGACGAGGCGATCGTTTCATGCAGCCGCTCCGATAGATTGAGTGGGCGCCCAAGTGCATGCTGTCGCTCTGCCAAACGGCGCAGCGCGTTCTCGACGATGATGACCGCGCCGTCGATGATCAGGCCAAAGTCGAGCGCACCCAGACTCATCAGGTTGCCAGAGATCCCGAGCTTGTTCATGCCGATCGCGGTGATCAGCAGGGACAACGGAATCACCAATGCAGCAATGACAGCAGCTCGCCAGTTTCCGAGCAATGCAAATAGGATGACCACGACTAGAAGAGCGCCTTCGGCCAGGTTCTTGGCGACGGTCTTGATCGTTGCGACAACCAGCTGGGATCGGTCCAGCGTGGGAACAATCCTCACGCCCGGCGGCATGGTCTTGCCGATCTCCTGCAGCTTGTCACCCACTGCGGCCGCCACAGTTCGGCTGTTGGCGCCAACCAGCATGAGTGCGCTGCCAACGACGGTCTCGTAGCCATTGCGGCTGGCGGCACCGCGGCGGAGCTCACCGTCAACGACCACACGTGCGACGTCTCCCACTGTTACGGGAACTCCGTTGCGATTGCCCACAACGGCACGGGCAATCTCGTCCACGGAGCGGATGCGGGCGTCTGCGCGCACCAGATAGGACTCGCCCGACCTCTGGATGTAGTCTGCTCCGACCGACAGGTTGGCATCCTGCAACGCGTCGGCTAGGTCGGTATAGGAGAACCCGTACTCTGCGAGCTTGCTCGCATTGGGCTCAACGACATACTCCTTGACGTAGCCGCCGAGGCTGTCGACGTCTGCTACGCCCGGCGTCGTGCGCAGCTGAGGCCGCACAATCCAGTCCTGGACTGTGCGCAAGTAGGCCAGACGTGCCATGTTGTCCGTCAGCCGTTCCCCCTGATCAGTCAGGAACGAACCGTCGCTTTGCCAGCCAGGCTTACCATCATTTCGCGGGGCATCTTTGCCATCTGGGTGGGTGAATTCAACGCTGTAGTGGAATACTTCGCCCAACCCGGTCGAAACCGGGCCCATCAGCGGTTCGGCACCCTCCGGCAACTGGGGCCGAGCCTGAGTCAGTCGCTCGGTGACCTGTTGGCGCATGAAGTAGAGGTCTGCGCTCTCATCGAAGATCACCGTGACCTGGCTGAAGCCGTTGCGCGAGAACGACCGGGTGTTCGCGACGCCCCGAAGTCCTGCCATCGCGGTCTCGATCGGGTAGGTAACGCGCTTCTCGACCTCCACTGGACTCAGCGTCGGGATGACGGTGTTGATCTGGACCTGCTTGTTCGTGATATCCGGAGTCACGTCGATCGGTAGCAGGTTCAGTTGCCACCCGCCGATCACCGCAATCACCAGTGTGATGAACAGAACCAGCCAGCGGTGCCGTACGGCACCCGTAAGTACTTGCTCGATCATTACTCGTCTCCGCCCGACTTTTTCATCTCGGCCTTCACCAGAAACGCATTACGGGTAGCAACCGGGGTTCCCGCAGTGACGCCAGAAAGGATCTGCGCCATACCACCGCTACGGAGGCCAATGAAGACCGGCTGTGCAGTGAACCCCTTACTGGTTCTGACGAAGAGGACGTCTTTTCCGTCGATGTTCTGGACCGCCTCTTCCGAGACAGACAGCCCCTCACCCGATCCGGAAGCGGTGACCAGCCGGACCTGCACACCGTCACCCACAACCAATCCGTTCGCCTCTGCGCTCGGGGTGATTACGACTGTGGCAGCCCTTGTCAGCCCACCTACGGCGGCAGCAACTGAACGGACCTTGCCTGAGGTGACGCTTCCGTCGGAGCGGGTAATGGACGCGCTGTCGCCGGCCTTGATCCGACCGGTGTCACCCGCACGAACGGAGGCCTGAATCTCCACGCCATTGGAACCTGTGACCCTATAGAGGGAGGCCTGCGGCTCGACGAAAGCGCCCAGAGTCACTTGCGAGCTGCTGATGGTTCCATCGATAGGGCTGATGACGTTGACGCTACCTCCTCCATCCACATTGGCGGTGCGTGCCACCAGGGCAGCGCGTTGTGCTTCTGCTTGCGCTGTGAGATAAGCGGCGCGACTCGCCTCGGCCTCTTGTCGTGCCAACACGCCCTGTGCGAGCAACGACTCATCGCGCTTGACGTTCTTTTCGGCGAGGGAGAGGCTGGCGCTGGCCACACGAAGGTCAGCCGCAATACGGGCCCCATCAGGGCTGGCTACGCGTGCCAGCACTTCGCCCTTCTTCACCTTGTCGCCCACCTGCCGGATGACATCGGTGACGTTACCGGCCGCACGTGCCACCACGACGGCCTCACCACCGGGGATTGCCACGACCGAACCCGATGCGGTGATGTTCGCCGCTACCTGAGCGGAAGTGACGGGCTCCACCGAGATCCCCGCAGCGGCAACATACTCCTTGGGAATCGCGACTTCCTGAGCCGCCTCCGCCGGCGCACTGGCGCTGGCTTCGTCTTTCGCGGGGTCGACCACCGTCTCTGAAGGGGCGGATAAGCGTGCAATGCCAAATCCTGCGCCAAGCGCCAAGGTAGCCACGCCGATCATCGTCAGGGTGTTAACAGCCGGAATACTTCTCTTCATCTACATGTCTCCAAAGGCAATCTGACCGCTGGCCACGGCGAGCGATGCGTAGGCGGCAACGCGTGCGAGTCGTGCATCCACCACGCTCAGCCTCGCGTCCGTCAGCGTGCGACGGCTAAGCAGCAGCTCAACCAGTGGGGTTCTACCGGCCTCGTATCCCAAGCGCGCCATTCGGTAGGCTTCCGTGGCTGCTTCCTCTCCCTTGGAGGCAGCGATCAGTCCTCGCTTGGCGGCGTCAACACGCGCAAGCGCAGTCGCACGGTCCGCCTGGCTCTGGAGGCGTGCGGCATCCAATCGAGCACGGGCGGCGTCGCTCCGTGCTCGAGCCGCGCTGATCCCGCCACTGTTCCGGTCAAACAATGGGATGCTCAGAGACACGCCGACGACCAATGCGTCCCCACCGGCGGCGAAGTTGCGACGGCCTGCGGTGAGGTTCAGGTCCGGTGCCCGCTTGAAGCGTTCAGTGCGCAGAACCGCATCGCTCGCGTCGACGTCTGCCTTCGCAGACAGGACAGATGCCGAATCGACGTTCGCAATTGCGGGCGCAACCCACTCGCGCACCAGGAGTGACTCGGACGTGCCTGAGTAGGGTTCCGCTCTTCCCGCCAGTACTGACAGTTGCTCGAGAGCTGCAGCCGCCTCTGCCTCTCTTGAGGCGGCAATCGCTTCTGCTGAGCTCAAGCCTGCCTGGGCTTGTGCTACGCGCAGGCTGGCCTCCTTTCCTGCGTCAACCAGCGCCTGAGCTGCCTTCAGGTCGCCTCTGGCGCGATCAACATCTTCGGCAGCAATGTCGCGCCGTATCAGCCCAGCTTCGGAAGACGCGTAGGCAACAGCCAAGGCTGCGGCGAATTCGACTTGCGCCTGGTGCTGGCGAGCTTCGGCCGCCTGCAGCCCTTTCTCTCCCGCCTGGATTCGAGCCCCACGTTGGCCAAAGATCTCGAGTGGCTGGCTGATGGTGTAGGTCGTCTGCCGCTGGCTCGCGCCATTGCTGGGGGGAGCGTTGAGATTCTCTGCGAGGGCATCAATGGTGGGGTTACGTAGCGCTCGCGCTTGGCGGGCTTCGCCCGCAGCGGCAGCTGTGTCGAACCCCTTTTCCTGAAGGAAGGGGGATTGGGCCCTGCTCTGCTCGAGCAACGCGCTGAAGTTCGGGGCGTCCGAGGCATAGGCCGCAGAGATACTGGTCAGGGCCAGCATCACCGTCAGGGCAAGCAATGATGGTTTCATGAGGATCCGGTGCAGTGGGGCCGCAATCTCGGCCGTCTTTCTGCACTACGCGGCCTGCGCGGCCTTCCCCTCGAATCCGGCGAAAATTTATTTCCCGCGGCTCAGTGCATCTGTCAGTTTGGCCCGCGCTCTCAGGACGCGACCCTCTATCGTTTTGAGACTGATACCCAGGGCGGAAGCTGCTTCAACCTGGGAAAGGCCGACGAAGGCAGTCAGAACCAGAGCTTCACGCAGGCTCGGGTCGATCGTGTTGAGAACCCTTCTTACTTCTGCGAGCTCAAGCTGAGAACCGGCAACCTGCTCTGGCCCGGCCTGCTCGGAATGCAGGGCGCGTCCTTCCTCATCATCCAAAGGCTTGGCCCGAAACAGGAAGTGGCGGACGCGTCGAAACCGTTGCGTATCACGAACCTTGTTGATTCCAATACGCATCAGCCAAGGAAGTACCGAGCGCGTCGGATCGTACTCTGACAGGCCTCGCCAAGCGGCAACGAATGTCTCCTGCACGACATCATCGACGTCGGTTTCGGGCAGACCCATGCCTCGAACCATCTGCTTGATTGCTGGCGAGTGACGGCGGACCAGGCGAGCGAAGGCCTCAGCATCACCCGCCGCAGCTTCAACTGCCCAGTTGTTGTCGTCCTCGATGGTCACAACGTTTGTGGGGCTCAGGGAGAGTCGGTGCGAAGTGCTTCAAGGAGTGCCTTGTCGTAGGCCGGCCGGTGCTCGGGTTTCAAGCCCTCGCGCATCTCGAACACATGCTCGAGCGTGATGCGCTGGAGATCGCCCGCAGCCCGCTCCACCTCACGACTTGCACGTTCCACCTGGGGGTTCCATTTGGGGTCAGCCGCGATGGCGTCCGCCAGCTGGCGGTTGGCAATCCGCAGGCGCGCTTCGATCTCACCTCGCCTTGTTGCGAACAGCTGTTCCTTGGCCTGGAGGATCTGCTTCTCCGAGTCGTCCAGAGGCACCACGGCGTGAAGGCGTTCATGGAGATCGCTGTGCCCAGGATTGAGCGAGTGCCAGATCCAGCCGATAGCCAGCGCGCACACTACGCCAATGATGGCGCCAGCGATTGTTGCCAGCGGCAGCCTCATGAGGGGTCCGATTGCCATCAGCGTTCCACCAGTAGAGCGTATGGGGACATGGAAGCTGGGGCCGCGACCCATGTCGGGCGCGAGGGTGCCTGGGTGACAAAGAAGGCGGAGCCTACTCCTCCGCAGGTAAGCACCGCCGCGAGCGCCGCGCATGCGAGTGCCCGGCGGAACTCTCGCTTACCGGCCCATTGCGAAGGGGAAGCTTCCTGGGACAGGCGTCGGACCAGGCTATCGGTGGCCCGATCATGGCCGTCTGGCCTTGTAGCTGCCGAGGCTCTGGACAGCCAATCGTCTAGATCATTCATGTGGAGATCTCCTCATCCTTCCCTACTTATACGCCTGCCGTGGGGAGATCCCCTCAAACCTCTGATTGCTGACCTCCCCGCGGGTTCTCAGATTCACCGATGAGCACCGGGGCGAAGCTGATCCGGCACTGGGAGGTTCACAGGTCTGGACGTGATTAGTGCCGTGTCAAGAGTTCAGAACGGATGCTTCAGCGCACACGGTTCTAGAGCATCCGAGAAGCCCAGTGAAGAAGGAAGCGCTCTTGCTCCGCCGTTTCCACGGCTCCGGGACGAGCACTCCGAACTCTGGCCATAGCTTCTTCAGCGCTTAGGCATGATCTGCTCTCGAGCAGTAGCATCGAAGCCACGGTGCCCGCTCTGCCAAGCCCTCCTTTGCAATGAACGACTACTTTGTCACCGCGGAGCAAATCGTCAGTGAGGACGGGGCCTAGTCGTGTCCACTCGTCCAAGAACTGAGGATCCGGCGCTTCTCCATCACGAATCGGAAGACCATGCCAGTGCAGGCCATGAGCGCGCGCGCGTTCGGGTAGCGACCCTATCCCGAGATCGTCGAACTCCCACGGTTCAATCAAGGAAAGCAGATGGCGACATCCCCAAGCTGAGACGGACGCTAGATCGAGCTCGAGATCTCTACACCACGAGCCCGTCATTGCAACTTTCTGATGCTTACCGGGGGCAAAGGTAACGCCTATGGTTCCTCCGTTGGCACCGACGGAAAGTCCCGCAATCTGCAACGGATGAGACAAGCTAGTTCTGTGCACAGAATCCTCGAGTATTGGGGGCTGGCGGTGTCTCACTGCGGCGTCCGAAGATTGCATCCACGGCACACTCCATCCACTAAGGCCGCGCCTTGGGCTTTGTGCTGCCTGGATTGAGGCGCTCCTCAAGACGCTGGATCACCAGCTGCAGCCCCTCGTCTCCATCAGAATATGGTGCAGCGAAGAGAGGGGCTTCAATCCAGAGGAAGTGTTGGCCGGGATGCACGTAGGCCCCGTGATCATCCAGCAACAGTGCCTCGCCAAGTTCTGCCGAAACGAATCGAAGGTCCTTCGTCGGACCGTCCCATTCGATGTATGGGAGATGTTGAGACCATTCGGGAGCGCGTCCCTCCAGCACCAAGAGGGATGTAATCTCTGCAACAACCTTTTGGGGTACAGAGGTGAACATGACGATCCGATTGAAGGTGCTGCTGGCATAGTTTAGGAACTCCATCAGGCCGGGTCGGGGTATTTGACTGACGGCATTGGAGATAAGTGTTCCCTCAAGGTCCAGTGCAAGAATGATTGGACGCATCTATCAAGTCTCGTGATTCTTGGTTCAGCTGAGCCAGGGAAGTGGGTAATCGAGGGCCTCTGTTTTGACTAGATTTCGCCCAAGGATGGAGCTGCAAGCCAGTAGTCATCGCCTATCTTCAGTATGCTTTCCAGCGCTACATCGATCATCAGTGGTCGTCGCCAACCTGTGTCAGGAAGGAAGCAATAGTCGGTTCTTCGAAGTTCACCCGCGGCCGCCTTTACTACCAGCCAGCGCGTCCTCCTTCGCATCTCTCGGGAAAGCACTTCTAGTGCGGCGTCCTCGTTGCCACCGCTACTAAGGAACTGGCTCGCTGCTCCCCTTACAGATGACCAGAGCACGTATCGTTTCCGCCCCAGGCTCAGACGAGTCCACTCCTCATCCTGACTTCTCAGGATTTCATCTACGCGGTGCACTCCGATACGGTGACGGCGCAGCAATGATGTGAGATAGGCGCTTGCCTCTCGATCCGCTAGCTGGCGCCAGATCCAAAGTCTTGCGTGTTTATCAAGCGTCGGGCGCCAAGCATCAAGCATCCCCTTGAGCGCTGCATCAAGGTCATCAGGAAGAATCAGGTCATCGACGTAGGACCAACTGACCGGTTCGTAGAGAGAGCGCTTAACGGCTCCGTTGCCTGAACTGGAACCGGTCACAACACCTGCGCTTTTTAGGAATTGCAGGAGTTGCTGGGCGACAGCAGGGTCTGAGGAAACGGGCGCGCTAACGGAAGTGGAGCGTTCAAGCGCACACCAGGCGCAGGTGTAGAAAGGACCAAGCGATACGACAAGTGAGTCGAGCTCGGGCCACGAAGGAAGGAGGGTCTGTTGGCTACGGCCATAGATCACTCGATCCCCGGCAAATTAACCAGTCCGGATGCTACCAAGGCGGCACGATGTCGTCTACATGATTTTCATGTATGCCGTGCCCCGGTCATAGATTTCCATCCGCTCCTTGAGGCGGACCGGATGGCTACGAAGACGATCTATCAGAACCCGTACCTCCGTTTGGTCGGAAAGCTTCGGGAGCATCGGGAGATCTTGGGCATCAGTCAGACTCAGCTTGCTGCCCATCTGGGGTGGCCCCAACAGCGCATTTCTTCAATAGAGTCTGGATCACGTCGTCTAGACGTTCTCGAATTCTGCCAAATGGCATCTGCGCTGGGTGTCTCTCCAGCTGAGGTGTCTGATCTGATCTGCAAGGCTCTAAAGGCAGTGCGAGTCTCGAGGATCAATTGACAAGGCTCACATAAGTCGAAAGTCTTATTTCAAGCATAAGTAATTGATTTATATGCTTTAAATAAGTTTTCCGTTGTTATTTAGTCCTTCAGCAGCAAGTAAGTCAGGGTAGTGCCGGCCGCTGGCCGGCAACCCCACGAACCCTGGTAGTGCCGGCCGCTGGCCGGCAACTCCAAGAACCGGAGGCGGCATCACGCCGCCCCCGGTCGCCTGCCTCAGTACGCGACCCAGGCATCGCGCCAGGCGAAACCGGTGCCCGGGCGATAGGCATCGGCGTTGATGTTGCACCACGCACCTTCCGGGAACGGCCGGCAGGCGTAGAGCTTGCCGTCGGTGCCCTTGACCACGGTTTCGCCCGGCGTGTAGCTGCCGATACCGGCCGGATACACGAAGTCGTAGTCGTCACCCGGCGGCGGATCGACCGGCTCGACCGGGCCCGGCAGGCGGGTATCGATCTGGAACAGGTTGCCCGGCTTCAGGTAGACGCGGTTCTCGGTGGCCGAGGTGACCGGCGTGATCACGCCGTTCCTCATCACGCCCACACGCGCCTGCTGTGCATTGGCGTTGACCTTGCGGGCCAGCGCCAGCGGCCACTGGTTCGCAGCGGTCTGACCTGCGGCCAGGGTGATCTCCGGACGCTCCAGATCATTGCCCTGGGCGTTGAACACGCGCAGCGTCAGGGTGGTGCCCACGTCCAACGCACCGCGGGCGGTGACCGGACCGGCATCCTGCCACTGTGGCGGCGGGATCACGCCACCGCCTCCCTCGAAGCGCACGTCCATGCAGCTGTAGAACGCTTCACCCGAATCCGAACGCTGCCAGGTGTTGTAGATGATGTGCTGGCCCGTGCGCTTGGGCAGCGGGCAGTCCAGCTTGTAGACCTTGCCTTCCGAAATCGGCACGTTGCCCAGCGTGCAGAACTCCTGCAGGTCGGCCCAGCGCAGCGGGCTGCCCGGCTGCCAGCCATGGCGGGTGACGTAGAACTTCCACTCGCGGGTGGCGTGCGGCGCCGGCGCCAGGAATTCGAAGGTGTAACGACCACGCGAATCGGCACGGATCGGAGAGGTCGGCCAGTCGCTGCGGTTCAGGTCGAGGCCGCGGAACTTGCTGTTGCCGCCGCTGCACAACTGGCCATCCGGGACGACCGCCTGGTGATTGCCATGTGCTGCGGCCTGGTTGACGCCATTCCAGTCGTAGAACGGCTGTGCGCCGCCGATCGCCTTGGCTGCGGCGCAGGCGGGGTTGGTCGGGTTCTCGGGATTGCCCTCGTGGCACTGCTTCACGCGACTGAGCGGCTTGGACATGGTGCCGTGGGCGAAAGCGCTGCCGGACAGAGCCAGGCCAGCGATGGCGGACAGTGCGAGGACGGTCCGGTGGGACAGATGCATGCAGGAACTCCTTTGGGAGGGAAGACGTCCCGTGGAGTTTTGAGTGATGTCTGCGCGACCACCATCGGATGTGTACGAAAGCCGCGGTTGTGGCACCGCATCTGCAACCGAGCGCTCAGATCGCGGCGGCTGGTGGAGGCGGTGCCGCAGCACCGCCTCCACTCTGGGACTCAGTACGGCACCCACGCATCTCGCCAGGCCGCGCCCACGCCCGGCCGGTAGGCCTCGGCATTGACGTTGCACCATGCACCTTCCGGGAACGGGCGGCAGGCATACAGCTTGCCGTCGCTGCTCTTCACCACGGTCTGGCCCGGCACATAGCTGCCGATGCCCGCCGGGTACACGTGGTCGAAATCACCACCCGGCGATGGCGTACCCGGGTCCGGCACCTGGGTATCGAGCTGGAAGCGGTTGCCGTCCTTCAGGTACACGCGATTGTCGGTGGCCGACGCCGACGGCGTGATCACGCCATTGGCAAGCACGCCCACGCGCGCATGCCGGGCACTGGCATTGACCTTGCGGGCCAGCGCCAAGGGCCATTGCGCGGCCGAGGTCTGGCCGCTGACCAGCGTCGCTTCCACACGTTCGACATCGTTGCCGCTGGCATTGAACACGCGCAGTGCCAGCGTCGTACCGACCGGCAATTCACCGCGGGCGGTGACCGGGCCGGCATCCTGCCATTGCGGTGCCGGCGTCGTACCACCGCCGCTGCCCTCAAAGCGTACGTCCATGCAGGTGTAGAACGCTTCGGTCGAATCCGAGCGCTGCCAGGTGTTGTAGATCACATGCTGGCCGGTGCGCTGCGGCAGCGTGCACTGCAGCTTGTAGGTGCCATCGGCAGAGAGCGGTGTATTGCCCAGCGTGCAGAACTCCTGCAGGTCGGCCCAACGCAACGGGCTGCCCGGTTGCCAGCCGTCGCGGGTGACGAAGAAGCGCCAGTCGCGCGTGGCGTGCGGCGCGGTTGCCTTGAACACGAAGGTGAACTTGCCATTGGCATCGGCGTGGATCGGCGTGGTCTGCCAGTCACTGCGGTTCACGTCCAGGCCGCGGAAGGTGGCATTGTTGCCGCTGCACAGCTTGCCGTCGGGCACCACCGCCTGATGGTTGCCGTTGGCGTTGGCCTGGTTGATGCCGTTCCAGTCGTAGAACGCCTGCGATCCGCCCACCGCTTTCGCGGCGGCGCAGGCCGGGTTGGTCGGGTTCTCCGGATTGCCCTGGAAACAGGCATAGACGCGGCTGACCGGCGTGGTCATGGTGCCGTGGGCAAAAGCATCGCCGGCCAGCAACAGGCCAGCGGCGGCCAATGAAGTAGCCAGCAGCAGCGGTGTGGATTGGAATGACATGGCGCTTCCTTGTGGTCGTCGAAAGAGAGCGGTGACCGCAGAGTTGCGCTGCGCGGCGGACTTTCGGCGGCACCATGGCGAGTATCGAGTTGCGGTGCCGGGTGCGGAACCATGGAAATGCTGATCCGTGACTGTGGGTGTGAAGCCCTTCCCGCGGGCTTCACGTGGGCCTGAACGGATGCGCTGGCGATCACGTGTCCGGCGTGGCAACGATCACGTCGTGGAGATCGGGCTACGTCGGCGCCATGCCGACGCGATCCGCCTGGCACGAGAAGCAGCCGTGGGCCGCGTTGTGCAGCTGCACGAAGGCCACGGCAGGGTCGGCAAACAGCGCGTCCAGCCGAGCGCCGACATCCGTGCCTGCGCTGATCTCGGCGGCCAGCATCAATGCAGCCTGGTCATAGGCGCGCAACGAGATCATCCGGCGCTGCACATACGGGGGCACCTCGCCTGGCGGCAGCACGCAACGGGTCACGCCACGCTGTACGAAGATCGGGCCCGAGGCGTGATACGGCGAGTGCAGGGGCAGGTGCACATGGGACAACAGCAGCAGCTCGCTGCCACCGGGCGGATCGCTCAGGCTGATCCGGCAGGGGTGTCCTCCTGATTCGCCGGCCCAGCGACGCCGGATGCCCAGCGCAGCCAGCGCGGTGTCGCTCTTTTCGAACAGGTGCAGGAACGGGCGGTGGTCGATGCCACCGAGGTACCACGCATGCATGGGCGTCTCCTTGGTTTTCCGCGGATTCTGCGCAGGCACCGGCCGCCGTGCTCGCCGTTTTCAGACCCCGCATCTCATCGGGCCCGGCAGCGCCACGGGGATCGCAGCACAAGGCGCCAAGATGCGCGCGCCGCCCCGGCCGATGAGCGCCGCATGTCCCTGGATGTCCCCACCCTCACCGCGCTTGGCTTCCTGCTCTGCATCGCTGGGGCCATCTGGCCGGAGACGAGGTACTGCGCCACTTCGCTGCATTGATGCAGCACGGTTTGCAGGGCCATGACACGCTGCTGGGCCGCTACGGTGGCGAGGAGTTCTTGCTGGTGCTGGCCGGCAGCGCGCAGGCGGAAGCGATGGCGCGGGCTGCGGCGATCCGTACCGCTCTGCAGCAGAAGCCGGCGCGGCTGGCCACCGGGCCGGTGACGTTCACTGCCAGCATCGGCCTGGCGATGGACGACGGCCAGGGCGAGCTGTCCACGCTGCTGGCAGCGGCAGACGCGGCGCTGTACCGGGCCAAGGCCGCCGGCCGCGATCGCCTGGCCTGCGCCACGCCGGCGGAGATTTCGCGTCTGCCCATCGCCGACGACGCCGTGCCCGTGTAAGTTGAGTCACATCTTCCGCGGCAGCCCGTCGTGGTTGCCAGGAACGTCCTCCAGGGGAAACGAGCACGATGCAAAGACACCACCTCGCGTTGGCCGCAATGTTGGCCAGCCTGATGCTTGCCGGTTGCAGCCAGTCACCGTCACCCGGCGCCGAAGGCGCCAGCGATGCACCCAGCCGCCGTTTCGGCACGATCGACTTCCAGCCCTGCACGCTGTCCACGGTAGGTGCCAGTGCCAACGTGGAAGCGCAGTGCGCCACCCTGCAGGTGCCGGAGGACCGGGCCCAGCCCGCTGGCCGGCGCATCGGCCTGCGCATCGCCTGGCTGGAATCGGGCAGCAGCGGCTCCAGCCAGCCCGACCCGGTGTTCTTCCTGGCCGGTGGCCCCGGCCAGGCCGCCAGCGAAGTGGCCGTCATCGTCGATACCGCGCTGCGCCAGGTGCGCAAGCAGCGGGACATCTTCCTGGTCGACCAGCGCGGCACCGGCGGCTCCAACCCGCTCAGCTGCCTCGGCGCGGACGGAAAGGAACTGCCGATGGACGAGGACGCGGCGCCCTCCGAGGCCTTGCTGCGCGACTATGCCCAGCGATGCGCGGCTTCCCTGCAGGGACGTGCGGACGCACGTTTCTACACCACCACCGAAGCCATTGCCGACCTGGACGCGGTCCGCCAGGCCTTGGGCGTGGACCGGGTCAATCTGATCGGTGCGTCCTACGGCACCCGCGTGGCCCAGCGCTATGCGGGTACCTATCCACAGCACACCCGCAGCATCGTCATCGATGGCGTGGTGCCGAATGAGCTGGTGGTGGGCGGCGATTTCGCCAGGACGTTCGAAGACGCGATCGCCCTGCAGTCGGCGCAGTGCCGCAAGGACGCTGCCTGCAGCAGGCGCTTCCCGACCGATACCCGTGCGCAGCTGCGCAGCGTGGTCGAGACCCTGCGCCGTGCACCGGTTCCGGTCGAGTATCGCGATCCTGGCACCTACGACACCCGGAAGGATGTGCTGACACCGGACAGCGTGGTGGGCCTGGCTTTTGCGTTTTCCTACGTACCCCAGTACGCCTCATTGCTGCCGCTGGTTCTTGATGAAGCCGCGCACGGCCGCTACGCGCCGCTCGCCTCGCTGGCGCGCGGTGCGAACCGCAGCATGGATTTCCAGATCAACCGTGGCATGCACTGGTCGGTGATCTGCAGCGAAGACGCGCCGCGCTACCAGGCGCCGGCCGAGGATCCCGGGCGCCTGTTCGGCAACGACGTGGCAAGTTCCTTCTTTGCCGCCTGCCCGGCATGGCCGCACCGACCGGCACCGGCAGCCAATGCCGTGCCGCTGCGCAGTGACGTACCGGCGCTGCTGTTGTCTGGTGAACTGGACCCGGTGACCCCGCCGCGCTATGCCGAGCAGGTCCTCAAGGGCCTGCCCAATGGACGCGCGCTGGTCGCCCGTGGCCAGGGCCACGGCACGCTGACCGCCGGCTGCATGCCGCGCCTGCTCGGCCAGTTCATCGACACGACCGATGCCAAGGCGCTGGATGCCGGCTGCCTGGACACGCTGAGCTACGTGCCAGCGTTCACCTCGTTCAACGGATGGGAACCATGATCGTCGCCGACAACCTGCACAAGGCCTTCGACACCCGCACCGGCCGTATCCAGGCCGTGTCCAATGTCGGCTTCCGCGCCGAGGATGGCCGCATCACCGGCCTGCTGGGGCCCAATGGTGCTGGCAAGACCACCACCATGCGCATGCTGTACACGCTGATGACCCCCGACCAGGGCAGCATCAGCGTCGATGGTGTCGATGCTGCGCGCAATCCGGTGGAAGTGCGTCGCCATCTCGGCGTGCTGCCCGACGCGCGTGGCGTCTACAAGCGCCTGACCGCGCGTGAGAACATCGCCTACTTCGGCGAACTGCATGGCCTGTCGGCCGAGCGCATCCGCGAGCGCATCGAGGTGCTGTCGCACGCGCTGGACATGGGGGACATCCTCGACCGCCAGACCGATGGCTTCTCGCAGGGCCAGCGCACCAAGACCGCGATCGCCCGCGCACTGGTGCACGACCCGCGCAACGTCATTCTCGATGAACCGACCAACGGCCTGGACGTGATGACCACCCGCGCACTGCGCCGCTTCCTGCTGGGCCTGCGCGAAGAAGGCCGCTGCGTGATCCTGTCCAGCCACATCATGCAGGAGGTGGCCGCGCTGTGCGATCACATCGTGATCATCGCCAAGGGCACGGTGATGGCCGCCGGCAGCGCCGATGAACTGCGCGCGCAGTCCGGCGAATCCAACCTGGAGGATGCGTTCGTGAAACTGATCGGCAGCGAAGAGGGCCTGCACGCATGAGCATGATGTCGACCCTGATGACGGTGATGCGCAAGGAGCTGCGTGACCTGTCGCGCGACCGCCGTACGCTGGCGCTGACCCTGCTGTTCGGGCCGCTGCTGTACCCGCTGCTGATCCTGGGCATGGGCAAGCTGTCCGAAAGCCGCGTGCGCACGCAGATCGAGCAGCCGCTGCAGATTCCCACCATCGGCGCCGAACATGCGCCGAACCTGGTGCGCTTCCTGGCTGCCCAGGGCCTGAATACCGCTGCTGCGCCGAAGGACCTGGCCGAGGCCATCCGTTCGCAGGACATCGACGTGGCGCTGCGCATCAGCCCGGACTTCGGCAGGGACTGGGCCGATGGCAAGCCAGCGCTGGTGGAGGTGATCAGTGACAGCACACGACGTGCCGCCGAGGTGCCCACTGCGCGCCTGCAGGCGGCGTTGGCCACGTACAACGGGCAGGTAGGGGCGCTGCGGCTGATGGCGCGGGGCATCGACGCCCAGGTCGCACGGCCGCTGGACGTGGCCAGCCAGGACATGGCCAGTGCCGAAGCCAAGCGTGGCCTGATGCTGTCGGCGTTGTTGCCGATCCTGCTGACCCTCACCTCGTTCCTCGGTGGTGCCTACCTGGTAATGGACACCACCGCCGGCGAGCGTGAGCGGCAGTCGCTGGAGCCGCTGCTGGCCACGCCGGGGTCGCGCAGTGCCATTGTCAGCGGCAAGATCGCCGCCGCCTGCATGGTCGGCTTTGCGTCGCTGCTGTTGACCCTGGCCGCGTTCAAGGTGAGCGCGCAGATCGCCCCCGGCAACATCGGCCGCCAGCTCAACATGAACATCATGGCGATGGTGCAGATGCTGCTGGTGATGCTGCCGATGCTGCTGATCGGCACCTCGCTGCTGACCTTCCTGGCCGCAGCGGCCAAGAGCATGAAGGAAGCGCAGAGCCACATGACCTGGTTGATGCTTCTGCCGATGCTGCCGGGCTATGCGCTGATTGCCTACCCGGTGAAGAGCCAGCTGTGGCAGTACGCCGTGCCGTTCCTGTCGCAGAACCAGATGCTGCTGAAGGTGATCCGCCACGAGACCATCACACCGGCGGTCTGGGCCATCTATCTCGGCGCCAGCCTCGGCCTGGCCGCCGTGCTGTGGTTCGCCGCCGTGCGCCGTTATCACAACGAGCGCCTGGCCATCTCCGGCTGACCGCAGAGATAGCGCTGGGCTGTGCCCGGCGGATATGAAACGAGGCCCGGTCATGCCGGGCCTCGTTGTTTTCAGCACTGCTTTGCTTGCCAAGTGCCGAAGCGCTGCGCAATCACCGGCGCCAGGCGGTCGAAGTTTTCCCAGGTATCGGCGACGTGGTACAGCGAAGGGAGATCATCTGCCAGCAACTCAATGTAGTCATCGGGATAAACGGCATCATCAGCTTGGTAGTACTCCAGCGTGAATGCATTCGCCTCATCGTTGATCATTTCATCAAGGAACTTGCCATCACACACCAGCAGGAACTGACCGGGTGTCATTGCACGCCGGGTCAAGGCTCCCAGCTCCTCCTGCATGTCATCCAACAGCTCTTCGCCTGCCATCCCCCGTAGCAGCAGCCACGCCAGATACATTCCGATGTGGGTAGCGCCTGCCTCAGGGGAGAGATCGGCAGGGAAGTCGCCGTCAGAGTGCCAGCTGGCGTCGTCGTACTTCATATGGGTGCGTCTATGGACCAACGGGCAGGTTAGGTCGCGAAGATATACAGCGCGAGTGTTGATTGCGTCACTCCACGCTATACCGCGCAGGCGTCACCCCCATCTCGCGCTTGAACACGGCGATGAAGGCGCTGGGCGTGTCGTACCCCATCGACAGCGCGACGCTGATCACCGGCTCGCCGGACAGCAGGCGTGGCAGCGCCAGCAGCACCCGCAGGCGTTGCCGCCACTGGCTCAGCGTCATGCCGGTCTCGGCCAGCCAGTGGCGGGCCAGGCTGCGGCCGGACAGGCCACTGCTGGCGGCCCAGTCCTCGACGCTGCGGTTGTCGTGCGGCGCGCGAGCCAGCGCGGCGGCGAT
>OJST01000019.1_pt1 | contig 60892 bp, 73 predicted proteins | sample 1599491 | NCBI WGS metagenome assembly OJST01 (sample SAMN04436635, study PRJEB24849) | human gut metagenome | biome: human gut; feature: NICU; material: stool | host: Homo sapiens | place: USA: Saint Louis, MO | collected 2010-02-10
AACCACAATCTAGCGGGTCGGCCGTGAGCCTCTCCCCTCAGATGGGAGAAGAACCAAAAAAAAGGCCCCCTCGCGGAGGCCCCAAAGGACATGGATTGATCTTACAGGCTGGTAGAGCGCCAGAGCTTGCCTGCGATGCCACCGACGATGAGCGCCACCGGCATCAGCGCTGTCAGAACCATTGGGGGGACGGAGGTGAAGAAGTTTCGCTCGCCCTCTTCCAGGCCCGGGTAGAGCAGGCCCACGGCAAGGCTGGCCAGCTGCAGGGCAACGACGCAGAGCAAGCCCACCAGGGCGCCCTTTCCGAAGCCCCCCTTGCGTGGCGAAACCAGTAGCCCGCTTGCCCTTGCCGCGCGCACACGGGCCGCGCGCCAGTTCAACACGTAGAGCAAGGCCAGCAGGAGCAGCACGGCTGCCCCACCAGCGGCTGCCAGGCCGGCCTGCCAGCCGTAGCCCACGTTTTGGCCGACCTCTTGGGCCCCGGCAAGAAACAGCAGGCCTGCACCACCGAGGATGACGGTGGCCGGGGCCAACAAGCCCCACTGCATGTGACCGCCGGGGGTGTGGTGAGCGTTGTAAGACATGGGACCTCCTTGAAGTGGTGTTCCCTCAATGCATAGCGCGATTCCGCGCCCTGGCAAGGTCAGCCCTTCTTCTGGGCTCCGACCGGCACCCAGCCGGTGGGTTGCTTCTCAAAGATGAAGTCGTAAGCCGGCGGCACGGGAACGGGATCGGGTTTCAACTGCTGGCCGCCCTGGAACCCGACCACGTCCAGCGTTCCACCCGTCACGCACGTGGCCCGCTGGGGACCACTGGAGGTGCAATCCGCGGTGAGGTCTTTCCAACCCCGAACCTCGATTCGTTGCCCCATTTCGCTGGAGAGGTTGGCATTGGCATGCGCCTCGTAAGCATGGGCGACTTGCTCAACGGTGGGCAAATCCGCCTTGCTGCTGCAGGCAGCCAACCCTGCGGTGATCAGGGCGAGGGAAACGAGGGTTGCTTTCATGCCGGAGCTCCTTGCGTATGGGTCAAATCAACGTCGATGGTTTCGTCGCGGTATCCGAGCCGAACCCTCTCTATCGTCACGTCCATTTTTGGCACCGTGCCCTCCACCCAGACCCGGTTGACGGAGAACACCACCAGATCGTCTCGGTAGCTGCGACCTTGTCGTGCGAGATTGGCGGCCTCTTGGGTGTCCATTCGGACCAGCAGGTGGAAGCGGCCGGCGTTCGGTGGGCTGGACACTCCTCCGGCGGTTCGGTGGACCCACGGCACAAAGCCCTTGCCGGTGACGCTTTGCCCGGCCGCGGACACCTGTGGCATGGGGATGAATCCCTCCAGCACCCCACGGTCGGCCCGGTAGGCGACGTCCCCCAGGGCTTGGAACGTGGGACGAACGGCAAACCGTCGGATGGCCTTGAAGCGCTGCAGGCGCGCGTCGAAAGCCGGGCCATAACGGCGCTCGATGGCAGCCGGATCATCGCCCGAGACACCGTTGGCGCCGTGGACCTTCGTGTCCATCAACCACCACTGCCGCAGGCACCACTGGCGCTTGTCGGCCTCGATTCGATACGCCGAATGGGCCATCGCGAGCAGCTGCATGTCGCAAGTGTCCACGCCACCACCGCCTACGGCCGTTACTCCGGCCCGCAGGTGTTGAACCCCTTCCAAGCCTTCCTGATCCAGGTCCCAATAGGTCCCGGCCGGCTCGAGGTAAGGGCTCCTTGCCCTATCACTGACCACCTTGGGCGTGCCTTGGATGGCTCGGCCGATTTGGCGAAGCAGATCCGATCCAGCCCCCGATTGCGCCTGCACTCCAGCCGCCGCAGTCAGGGCAAACGCCCCGGTCAGCACGGCCCTTCTAACTCCCTTCATGGACCCCCCTGTTCCCACCAATGGATTTGGGATCTTGCAGCCAACTTACGCGACACGTAGAGTCTACCCGGGGCGTAGCCTCTGGGTCATCCTGTCCGCATGCCTGCATTGCATCCGTTCAGCCCGTGACCGCCGCCCCGCCCGCTCCCCGAGCCGTGGTGGCCGCGCGTCTGCGCCAAGGCCGCGTCCTCCGGGGCCTAAGCCAGCGCGAAGTCGGAGTGCGGATGGGGATGGACAAGGACACGGCGTCGGCCCGCATCTCTCGGTATGAATCCGAGGGCATGTCGATCAGCTTGGAAGCCCTCTTTGAGCTGGCCCAGGCCTTGGAAGTGCCCCCGGCCTATCTCTTGGCGACCAGCCCGGCGATGGCCGATGCGATCTTGGCTTTGGGCGAGCAGAGCGTGGCCCAGCAGGAACGTTTTGCCGAACTGCTGGGCGTTTTGGGTGAGCTGCCACCGAAGAAGCGCAACGCACTCATCGAGCAGCTGTTGCCGCCCGTCAAGGATTAGGGCGTCGGCGAACAAGGACGAATTGACCCCATGTGGACATGGATCACCCACCTCTGCCGCCGCAATAGGACGGAGCCCACCCGGTCCGCCATTGCCATGGCCACGCTGATCGAACTGAACATGCTGGAGCTCAACGCAGCGGAGGCCCGCAGCCGCGTTGAACTGGACCCACCGGGGCATGAAGCAGCACTTCTTGAGAGATTCAAGGCATCGGCCCAGCTGATCCTCAACGAAAAGCCTCCATCCGACGCCGCAGACTCAACCTGGGAATCCCTTGGCCAGAAGGCACACCGCCTAAACCGAGGATTCGCAGACCTCCGATTGCAACTCTCCCCGCCAGCGATCGTTGGTGGGGATACAGAGCAGCGCGACAATACGCGTCCGGTCCTTTAAGGCGGCCAGGCCAGCTCTTCCATGCGGGCTTTCCTCCGTTGCATGTAGTGCAACATCCCGCTGGCGCACTGTTCAACAACGGGGCTTTCCTCAAAGGCCCCAACCCCAACCGCCGTCAGTGCTGCAATGACGCACAAGTTGGTGGTGGCCACCGCGTTGACGGTGGTCTGAAACAGAATGGCTGCCGGCACGTGCGCTCCGATCTGTCCATTGGGATCTTGATACATCACCCGAATGGCCTTCCCGCCATGGACCAGCCCGCAAAGAGGGTCCCACGAATTGGTCACCGTCCGAGCCAGCTTCTGAGGCTCATCGTCCTGCCCGATGCGTGCAATGGCCTGCTCCACGTCCGCGGCCAGGTCTTTGAGGGCAATAGCCACCCACTTTCCTTTCTCGTTCTTCTTTCGGGGGCCGCGATCTTCCTGGAGAAAGTCCGCCAGCTGTTCGTCATCGGCAAGGAACTGGACAAACACCGCCCGCAGGAATTGCTCAATCTGGGAGCGGTGCATTGCCAAGGCCACCGCTGGAAGATCGATGGGATGGGTTTCCAACAGGAACAGCAACGCACGCCCGTAGTCCATCGAGGCCCTCAACAGCTGGAAGGTCACCCGGTGGCGCTCACTGCCGGCGGGAACAGTGATGCGGGCCATGCAGGACATGTTCGATTCCAGGCTGGCCTTGGCCTCTCTGGCCTCCTGTGCGATGTCCAACGCCGTGGGCAGGCGCTTTGCGGTCTGCGGCTCCCGCGCATCACGGTTCGCATCCTTCAACGATTCTTGCGTCATGTCCTTTGCCTTTAACTCCCGCATTTCAAAAGGTGCCTCAGAGCTGCGGCACGATCCTCCCAGCGGTCTACGTTCCAGGATGGATGGTAGACCCAAGTCATCCACGCCCATCCGTTGCCGTAATCGAGAGACCATACGTTGCGCTCCTCCAGATAGCGCCGCCTCCTGCCCTCGGAGTTGGCATGGCTCGCATGGAAGCTTGGCTGGTCCGACGGATTCCCGTGATCGAATCTTCGCCAAGCAGTGCGCCCAAGAACGAGTATCACGTCTGGCTGGAGAATGGGTAGGACCACCTCTACCAGCACTCGCCCCCCATGGTTGAAGTCGGTTCCAGACGGACGGTGGCCAGCTCTCGTGCCGGCGAAGCACTGGGACAAGTTGCAAAATGCAACGTGCTGCCAGGCATTGGCGGCATCCACAACATTTGGTCTGCTTTGACCAGTCAGCAGGCGATCCAGCTCATCAAAGAACTTGCCACCACCTTTCCTGTTGCAAGTCTCCATGTCGCCGAACGTTTCGCGGGTGAAAGGACGAGTGATATCTGGGTCGTCGGTCCACCCAGCCTCCCGGTAGTGGGACTCGCCCAGTAGCAAGACGCGGCGCCCCTCAAATCCCTTCCAGTAGCCGCGGCCGACGTAGGGCACGAAGGCCACCTCAGACGGCCACGCTTCCATGTTCAATTCAGCCGGATCATCCATGCCATTGACCTTCGTATGATGGTGTCAGGCTACTCCACACCGTGCTGCCACACAGCTATTGCACGCCATCCCATGCCATCCCATTTTTCCGCCACATTTAGCCGACAAAAAGCTCTTGCATACCGCTCGCACGTGCTTTAACTGTATGGGCCTTCAAGGATCATGCGGAGGCCCCATGACAACTCACCACGGCTGGCAGGCGTGCCGCGCATGCCATGCACCAGGACTTGATGTGCGTGTAGAGGGAGGCTGGCACCTCCGTGCCAATCCCGGCTACTGGGGAACCAGCGTCCCTAAAACCTTGGTCCTGGGGTTTTCCAAGGGGGCCACCCAAATTGCCGCCGCCCAACACGGGAGCTTCGATGGGGTCGCCTTCGCGGGTGCTATGCGCCCTCGCCTCGCAGCTGTATTGCACGAGCTTGGGATCGATCTGGGTGGGCAAACGATCAACGACGCCCTGACCGCCGAGAGCCGCCACATGGGCGCCGCCTCCTTGGTGCGCTGTGGGCTGTCGGTGATGGAGAAAGGCAAGCTGGTCAGCAGTGGCACCATCATGCCCAAGGCCATGCGTTCGTCGTTGCCTTTGGAAGCGATGAAAACATGCGTGGCACGCCACTTGGATCCGCTTCCTGACAGCGTGGAGCGCGTGGTCTTGTTGGGGACCACCGATGCCTACATGAAGGAGGTCAAGGCGCTCATGCGCCAGCAATTCAACGACTTCCAAGACCTCAACGAGGTGGCCTTTCGCGCCCAGGGCCGAACGTGGGTATTTGCCTCACACCCCAGCCCGGCCAACGGCACTTTTCAAGCGTGGATCGACGGCGACGTCACCACCGAACCGGGCCGCAAGAAGCTGCTGGCGCGCCAAGCATTGGGCCACAAGGCCCCAGCACGGCCCTCGCCAACTCCGTCTTGCCTCGCACCGGCACTGATCCAGCCGTCCACGCCGCCTGACCCGATTTCACCAGCTAGGGCGTCCAACGGCGACCGTTTTGCCCGAGCCTTCTACCTGGTTCGCCCCGATGGAAGGGTGATCGTCCCGGTGCGGATGAGGGACCGAGACACGGGAAACGTGGCGTTCCGGGTAGCCAAGATGGGCAACACCAAGGATGGCCAGCGCGAGATCTACGACGAAGCTGAGTTGTTGCGCTTGTGCGAGAGCGGGCAATACCAGGTGCGCGCCCAACCGTTGGACAAGTCCACGCCGGCCAACTTTGTTCGGCCGCTGCTCAACTACCGGATCGTGAGGACCCCTGCCCATTGATCGCCGCACGGCGTGCCAAGCCCTCGCAAAGCAACAAGCGAACCATTTCGCTGGCATGCAGCCCCTCTCGGGCTGCCGCCTGTTCCAGCCGCTCTTTCAGCTGCCGTGGCACGCGAACGGCCATCTGCACATAAGGTGGCCGGCTCACGTGGACAGCCTCGCCAGGGTGAGCACCCACGCCAACGCCAAACCGGCCAGGATTTGGGCACGTAAGCGGTAACGCACACGAAGCGCCCCGCTGGCGTGCCGTGCATTGACCCAGAAGATGCCAGCCAGGCCCAGCACGGTGGTCAGGAACGCTGCAGCCAGGACGGCGGCCAGCACTGCGCCCACGGTGGTCATGCCAGCGCTCCGGCTATGGTGGCCAGGACGAACCACTGTCCAGCGATGAGGCCGTAGCCGACGAGCAATCCCTCCAAGCCCGCCCAGCGCTGGCCCGGGGTGCACAGCAAGGCCGCGCTGTCGTTGAGCAAGGACCACCCGGAGAGAATGGATAGCCACTCAAGGTCAATGGTCGTAGCGGTCATAGATCGAGCCCTCCCCTCCAGCGGAATTGATGGTGGAGGGCAACATGACCTCCTCGTTTTTCACGCGTCCGAACACGCTGGCAAACACGTCCATGAGCGTGGTGCTTTGGGCCGCGTCCCGTTCGGCTTGGCGCGCATACTCGTCCAGCCTAGACGGGAACACCTGGCGTGCGCCGTTGACGGCGCCGCGCAACCCGCTGGCGTTGGGCATGCTCGCCCCAAAGGTGCGGTTCCACGTATCGGAAAACCGGTCCAAGCCGTCCATGCCCATGAAAAGCAATCGCGCCAGCACCAGGGCAACCAAGACGTTGACGACAAGCCGCTTCGTCAGTCTGAATCCAATGAACATTTCTCCCCCTTTGCATTCCGTTGGTCGGTGTCAGACGCACGCATCGCGAACGTCATGCGTTCGGGATACACCGACACGCAAAACCCACAAGGGGGTTATTTTGACTAAAGCTAAAAATTGGGAGAAAAGCCCGATCACGCTGCAGGCGCGGCTGCACTTGCCCGTCAGCCGGCGCTCGACTGGGGCAATGCTTTGAACGGTCCGAGTGACCAAATTGGCAGGGCTAAATCTGGCCCAAGTCTTTGACCACCGCCTGGCCAGGCTTCAAAAAGCCCAATAGCAACCGTCCGCCGGCGACGGTCCGCCCCATGCTGGCGTTGAGGTATCGAGCCTGGAGCTGCGCTGCCACCAGCAGGTCCTGGGTGGCCATGCTGGGCGGCCACTCCCTGAGCGGATCGCCGGGCGACGCCAGCTGTCCTCCTATGGGCTGGACAACCGCTGGAACGGTCAAGTCGTGTTTGGCATAGGCCGTGGCCATCATCCGGCCGTTCTTGGGCGACCAACCACCCAAGACCAACTCCGTGGTGCAGTGTTCCGCCGGCAACCCAGCCTCGGCAACGGCCTTCATGTAGTTGGGCCAAAGCTGATCGATCACGAGCCCGAGCTCAGCACTCAGTTGCTCCATCGTGAAATCGGCCCGAAAACTTGCCTCCAGGCACAATTGGTAGATGCGAAGGAAGAACTGGGCTGACCCACGGGTCGCCAGCAACAGTTGGTGCTGGGGAATGAGGAGCAGTTTGGCTCCGGCCGAAGCTAGTCCGCTGTGCGCGTCTTCGGCCCATGTGTCCACGGTCACAACCAGCTGGTTGGCACTCAGCAGAACGTTGAGGATGCTCATCGCAAAAGTCTGGCGGCTTTCTGCCACTATCGGGCCTCATCTCCCCCCTGTCGAGCCCGATCATGGCCCAAACCCTAGAAGAGCTGGCAGCGCGATTGGATGCCTGCGAAGTCGATCTGGAAGCCCATCGCGGATACCTCAAGGCGTTGGAGTATGGGCTGCGAACGATCATTGCCAGCCACCCGAGCCCCCAACTACTGCCCGTCGCTTGGAACATGGCTCTTGCGGGAGTGGCCGACGCCCATGCCGGCCACCAGACGCTCACCTACAACACGGCCTTGCAGCAGGGGCTGCAGGCGTTGACTCAACAATTCAATGCCCTTGGGCAAGGGAGCGACCAAGCATCCAACTTTCTTGGCTGACTGACTTGGGGGCACGCAATGCCCCCCACTCAGTCCATTTCACTCACTCGCCGGCTGAAGGCGTGGTGTTTTTGGGCAGGCCAACCTCAGCGGGTCATGATGACTCGGGTGGATTCCCCATCCGAGAGCTTGACGCTTTGCATCAGAAGTCCACCCTGCGGAGGCATGAACTCTTGACCGGGAACGGACCACATGATGCCGGTGGTCAGGAAATATTCTCCTGCAGGCAGGCCCGTAAAACTGAAGTTGCCTTGGGCGTCGCAAACCGATGTCTTGCGCGCCTGCTTGTAATCGGCGCTGTCAGGGATGAACTGCACGTTGGCCGAACCCACGGTGGTATACCCGCTCTCGGCACTGCCGTAAAGCGCGATCAGGCGCTCGCGACCATAGCCGGACTTGGGCTGCAAAGAGACTTCCAACCCCGCGCAGGTTCTGGGCTGACCACCCCGGGTCTGGAAGAAGGCTTGGCCGGTGATGGCGCCAGTGCCTTTCTCAGAGAACCAAGCAACTTCGCTGGGATCGAAAGTGGTGGTCAAAGCCACCTGCCGCGGCGGCGCTGGCGCAAACGTGGCGCAGCCTGACAGCAGCAAGAAGCCGAGAGGAAGAACGAACTTTTTCATGGTGCCCCTGATAGCGCCTACCTTGGCGCGGGCACAGTTTACCGATTGCGTGACACACCTCACAGTCTGCCCGAGCCAAGTTGGTCGCAGTGGCATCCGTCGGGCATGGCATGGCAGCCAAAGCGGCTAGCCAAACCACCCGTGATCGACGCGGTCCAGATCGTGGTCTTCGCCGAACGTGAGGGCGGCCTCTTTGGGCCCCAAGTCGGCGTAGCGGGGCAGCTCGGTGTCGGTGAGCCCGGCGTCCTGGATGGTGAGGGCGAAGTGCGCTTGCAGAGCGGCGTTGAAAGCGGTGCACCACTGGGCGTTGATGGTCGTCACGGGCGTTCTCCCTTAGGAAATGAAAGGGACCCCGAAGGGCCCCGTGGGGTTCAGGCGTCTTGGGGCTCCGGGAGGCGGAGCACGACCACCCCGTTGACTGGCAGGGCGTTGAGAACGAGGCGGTAACCTTTGCCATCCTGGTGCGGCCAGGCAGCGCCGATCTTCGACCAGTTGCTACGCTTCTCGCCCTGGACTTCGTATTCCTCTACCAGAAAGGCGTCGAGGCGGTCGGTGGCGGGCTGGGGATTCTTCTTGGCCATGGTGTTGCTCCGTTGGGCTCGAGCGGATTGCTCGCGAACCGATCCGGGGAGACGAAAGGCCGTGCAGCACCTCGGCAGCAACGGAGCGGCAGCGCAGGAGGCCAGAGAGGCCGAAACACCGTGGAGGAGTGCAACGCACTTGCGCTCGGGCGCGTGGACCCAAGGTTTCGCACCCGGCAACCGCGCCCAATGGAGAAGTGGCCCGGTTTCAGAACGCCCTCCCCTCGTGGCTTGGTGGAGAGCTTGGCGACAAGTGCCACTGGGCAGGCAGCTGGCCCGCCCCCTTAGACCTCGATCGTTGCCAGCCATCGGCGGGGACTTCGATCCGTCGAAGACCAGCGCCAGAACGAACAAGGGGCCCGAAGGCCCCTTCTCATCCGAAGGTATGCTCTGACCCCAGCACGGTCCATCCTCGGTCCATCAGGTTGCATCGATGCAGCCAGCGTTCTCTTTCAACCATCCTCACGGGATGGTCGGCTGCCACCTCAACCGGTTCCAACGGCCCCAAGACCGATGGAAGCGTTGGATGGTCGTCCTGGAACAGGACATGGAGGTGCTCGCCGGTGTGGTCGGCGGTCATTCGATACAGCGTTACAGTTTGTTTGCTCATAATTGAAATCCTCATCAGTTAACGTCGAAGCCGAGCGGGCTTGACGTAATACTTATGCCCACCAATCCGAAAAACCGAAGAACCCTTGCAGCACAAGGGTTTTCATTTGAAAAGTGGTGAAGATCTCTTTCCGGTATCCTTTCCCCGACAGGGGAAGACACCACCATGAGCCAACGGATCATTGGCCTGGCCCTCGCGGCCATGCTCGCGGGATGCAACGCGCCCACACCACCCTCGCCGCCCGTGGCGGCACCGACTCCCGCTCCGGTCTTACCCGAGCCGATTCCCGAACCGGAAACGAAGCCGGCGCCGGTGGAAGAGCCTGCTCCCGCCGCCGATGAACCGAGCGGGCACGTCGATGATCCGGCGGTGGTTGCCCGGCTGCGCAAGCTCATCGACGAACGATCCGCCTTGGGCTCCAAGGTCTTCGACGCCGGCGTGGCGATCGATGGCCACACCCACGCGGGAACGGCCTTCAACGAGATTCACATCCCCGAGCACAAGTGTTACGTGCTTGGCCAGTTGCTGGGGAAAGCCGATTTGGTCAGACCCTTGGCCATCGATTACGAACCCGACTACGACACGCAGACCACGGAGAACGCCTCCGACCTGCGAATCATGAGCAATTCGCTCCACAACTTCGCCAGCGTTGCTCAGCGCATGCTGGACATGCCGCACGACGAACGTGTGATCACTTGGAACCTGGACTGTGCCGGCCAGCTTGGCCTGCCCAAGGCCTACATCAAGCAGGAGGGACAATCCTCGTTCTATGTGGTGACGAACGAAGGCCATGCCCTGAAGGTGTTGGGTGATATTGAGGCCGGGTTTGCACAGAAGATCGAAGACGCCATCGAGGCCAACCCCACAGTAGAAGTGGTGATGCTGGGAAGCGGCGGGGGCTACGTCGATGAAGCCATGAAGGCCGGTGCTTACATTCGACGCAAGCGGCTGGACACCACCCTCTACAACAACTGCTACTCCGCCTGCTCTCTGGTCTTCATGGCTGGGGTTGAACGGCAGAACTGGTCGCCCTATCCCAAGCTCGGATTCCATCAGATCTACACACCCGATGGTCATGCCATCCCCTTTGACAGCCAGCCCTACCGGCAAATAGTTGGCTACCTGACCAGCATGGGCGTTGAGCCTCGTTACGTGCTGCAGAAGATGTGGTCCGCGCCGCCATCGGGCATGACCAACGTAGACGGACAGGACGAGGATCTCTGCCAGGCCAACATCACCACCTGGATTCAGCGGGGTTGTTCTAACCGAGACTACGGCCACTTGTGAGTGGCGCCCTCTTGCTCAGGCCCGTGGCACGGCGTATAAAACCCCTGCCGGTCGCTAAAGCGTCGGTGTTGTGCCCGCATAGCCAATAGGCTCCGGGTGCCCGAGGTCCACCCAATGGGGGCGCGGGAATCCTTTTCGATTCCGGAGCCCACCGTTGAGAACGAAGACCCTCAAAATCCTGCGCACCCGTTCTTTCCACGCCCAGCAAGGCCGCTGCTACTACTGCAGCGGTCCGATGTGGCTGTGCTCGCCCGACGAGTTGGGCCTGCGCCACCGTTCGGCAGGATCCTTCCAATGCACGGCAGAACACCTGTTGGCCCGTCAGGACGGCGGGAAGGACGTGGCGGACAACGTCGTGGCCGCCTGCCACCTTTGCAACCTGCGCCGCCACAAACGCCCCACACCGGCCCCCTCACCCGATGCATATCGCGCCCGCGTCCAGCAGCGCATGGCCAAGGGGACTTGGCACCCGGGGTTGGCCAAGGTGGCCGCCCACACAGGCATTCACGCTTTATCATGACGTGATCGGCTTCTCAATTTAGCGTTGGATGATCGCGGGGCATGGACAGCAAAAGGATGGCGAAGGAATGGACCCCGTCGTGGCTGGGTCAGCACGTCACGGGATCGTCGGATTGGCGCTTGCGCTTGGAGGGCTTGGAGCTCGACCTGACGCTGGATGGACGCACCCACCGGGTCAACGTCGAAGACGAGGCGGCTTACCGCGTCAACGCCGGCACCTTTTGGACCGACATCACGTTCCACCCGGGGCAGCACCGGGAAGTGACGGCCGACGGGTTGCCCAATGCCCAAGGCGCCAATTTGATTCAAGCGTTGAACGTCGCATTGAAGGAGAAGCGCCTGCGCGAGGAGGTGGCATTCCTCAAGGACCAGCAGGGCACGATCGACTCATGGCTGGACCACAAGGCAGAACAAGAGCGGACCTGCTTCGCACAGCGCCGCTGGTTCACCCACGAGCAGCAGGAAGATGTCTTGGCGGCCCGCCCCACGGTTGACCCGGACGCCCTCCGATCGCGCCTGAAGAAACCAGGCGTGGCGATCCGGTTGGGACCGGCTGCCCATGCGATCGAGCGCTCGCTGGCCGCTTGGGAAGCCGACCACCGCCCTGCTTGGGCCGCGCTCAACGCTGCCCACGTGGAACGCGAGCTGGTGGCCAGCAAAGACTTGCTGGACCGGGTGGAGAGCAAACCGCTCACCCCGGAACAGGCGAGGGCCGTGGTGTGCTTCGACAACCGCGTGCAGGTGGTGGCCTCGGCCGGGTCAGGCAAAACCTCGGCCATGGTGGCCAAGGCGGCCTACGCCATCCAACGCGGGTTCGTGGATCCCAAACGGATCGTCCTGCTGGCGTTCAACAAGCAGGCCGCCGAAGAACTCAAGGAACGCGCGGGCTTGGCGTTTGAGCGCTTGGGTATGGCGGAGGTGACCGTGGAGGCGTCTACCTTCCACGCGCTGGGTTTGCGCCTCATCGGCAAGGCCACCGGAGAAAAGCCCGACATTCCCGATTGGGCCACCGACGCGGCCGGAGGGGTGCGAAAGCTCACCGACATCGTGGACCAGGTTAAGGACCGGTCGCCCGCGTTCCGCCGCCAGTGGGACCTGTTCCGCTTCGTCTTTGGCAAAGACCTCCCAGCCTTTGGTGAGCGGGAACCAGCGGAGGTGTGGGACGCCCAGGGCAAGGGCGCGCTGGTCACCAACCGCGGCGAGCGGGTGAAGAGCGTGGAAGAGGTGATGATCGCCAACTTGCTCTTCTTGAACGGAGTCAACTACCGCTACGAGGCCCCCTACCCCCACCGAACCGCCGACGAAACGCACCGGCAATACAAGCCCGATTTCTACTACCCCGACTTGAACCTGTTCCACGAACACTTCGCACTCGACGCCAACGGCGTGCCACCAGCGCACTTCGAAGGTTACTTGGAAGGCGTGATCTGGAAGCGACAGCTTCACGCAGAGAAAGGCACCGAGCTGTTTGAAACCACCAGCCACGGGTTGCGTCACAGCGACGATTTTGATCGGCTGGAGCGCGAACTGACCGCCCGTGGCTTGGTGCTCGATCCCAACCCCGACCGGGAGATTCCCAAGGACGGCCAGCAGCCCATGGCCTCGGTCGAGCTCATTGGGCTGTTGCGCACGTTCATGAGCCACGCCAAGAGCAACGGCTTGAGCACGTCGGATCTGCAGCAGCGGCTGGCCGCGATGCCCGCCGACACCTTCAAGCTGCGCTACCAGATGTTCCTGGACATCGCGGCTCTGGTGATGGCGGCGTGGGACCAGGCCTTAGCGGCCGAGGGTGGGATCGATTTCGAGGACATGCTCAACCTCGCCGCCGGCCACCTGGAAAGCGGCCGCGTGGAATCGCCTTACGACCTGGTGATGGCCGACGAGTTCCAGGACGCCTCGCGCGCCCGGGCCCGGTTGTGCCGTGCACTGGTCCAAGATAAGGGCCGCTTCTTCTTCGCCGTGGGCGACGACTGGCAGTCGATCAACCGTTTTGCCGGCGCGGACGTGTCCGTGATGACCGGTTTTCGCCAGTGGTTTGGCCACGGCCAGGTGCTCAAGCTGGAGCAAACGTTCCGCTGCCCCCAGGCGCTGTGCGACCTCTCCAGTGCGTTTGTCTCCAAGAACCCGGCGCAGATCGCCAAGCGCGTGCATTCGGCCACCCCCGCCCATGGCCCAGTGCTCCAAGCGTTCCAGGTGGACAGCAAGGACAAACTGGCCGATGCAATCGACCAATTCGTGGTGAAGCTGGCCGAAGGCGTGCGCGATGGCACGATCCCACCGGGGCGCAACGGCAAGGTGTCGGTTTACGTCCTGGGGCGCTACAACGCTGATCGGCAGTATGTGCCGATGAGGCAAAGCAGGTTCAACCGCTGGGTGGAGGTGTCGTTCCTGACGATCCACCGCTCCAAGGGCAGCGAAGCGGACTACGTCATCCTCCCGGAAATGATCAGCGCCCCGCGTCGGCGCAGTTTCCCCAACACCCGCACCGATGATCCAGTGTTGGCCTTGGCCATGCCCGAAGGAGACACGTTCCCGCTGGGCGAAGAGCGCCGGCTGTTCTACGTGGCCCTGACCCGGGCTCGGCGCACCGTGGCCATGTTCACCGCCCAGGGGCAATGCTCGACGTTCCTTCGCGAACTGGAAGAAGACGGGGCCGTGGTGCTTACCAACACCGATGGCGAGGTCGTCAAGGAAACGCACTGCCCGGCCTGCAAGCAAGGAGTCTTGGTGGTGCGCACGGGCCCTTACGGGGAGTTTCGCGCCTGTTCCAACTTCCCCGTTTGCAGCTACAAGCCGAGGCGGCGCGTAGTAGAACCCCCCCTGCTAGCCGCCCCGCCGTCTTTCCCAAAACGCTGGTCGGTGGCGCACCCAAGCCAGCCCGTGCGGCCCTCCACCGCCCCCCAGTCTGCACCTCCCAAGCGAACGGTTATCTCCATGCTCGAATCCTTCAACAATGGGCTTGCGGAGTTCAACCGCAACGTTTCCCGCGCCAGCGCTGTGCAAAGCGCGACGTCCGACTTGAAGCACCGAATCTTCGCTGAAAGAACCACGATAGAAAGTGCATTGGAGCTGGCGAGATCCGAAATCGCGTTGGAAGAAGAACTGAAGGACCTTCGCTTCAAGGAAGCCTACGAATCGCTGTCCGAAGCACTGGATGCAAACCGCCATGAGCCCGAAGACGCGCAGCCGAGGGTGGAAACCCCACTGCCAACGTTCTCGCGCAGCCAGCGACACCCAGACGAAGACATTGATGCCGCGATCCAGCGGGCGTTCGATGGGCTGAGGGAAGATCGGGAAGAATTCTTGTCGGTCACTCACGGGCAACTGGCAAGCGACCTCGTATTGCGTCGCCACTTCTTTGCGTCCTTGGGAACACTCGACGGAAGTCATTACCGAGCCTCCGTGGATCCGAATGACACTTTGGGAGAAAGGAGCTAACCCATGGCCCAACCACGCACCAAGCGCGATGGGGTGAAGTATTGGCGCGCGGCCGAGGCGATCGCCGAATTGGGCAGTGCAACCCTGGCGGAAGTGGAAGCCTGGGACCGCGAGCGGTTTCCCAACGATCCACTGGGCAATGCCCGGGCCGACCTGGAGTTGTTCACGGTGAACAGTGCCAGCCGGGTTCACTACAACTACGCCCGCGAGAACTGGCGAAGCGACCAAGACCATCCCCACGACTTGTTGTTCAAGCTGGTGGACGCCCGCCCTCCGCGGCGCACCCGCTACCTGCTGTTCAATCCGGCAGAACACGGACATTGGGATTTGCTGCCGATTGGCGAGCGGACGTGGCAAGCGGTTCCTTTGGCGATGGACGAGCAAGCGAGGGCAGAGGCTGAGGCGCAAGCCAATGCCTTCAACGCTCCGCTTGACAGCACTCACGACGCCCGGGTGTGGGCGATGCAAGCGGTGGCCCAGCGACGCGGCCAGCCGCTTTTCCGCGCCCGACTGCTCGATGCCTACGGAAGCCGTTGCTCCATCACTGGCTGCTCAGCCGTGGAGGTGTTGGAAGCAGCCCATGTGCTGCCCTACCGCGGTGACCACACTGACCGAATCGACAACGGCTTACTGCTGCGCGCAGACCTTCACACGCTGTTCGATTGCGGGTTGCTTTGGGTTACCGAGGAACAAACCGTTGCTTTGGCTCCATCGCTGTTGCAGACGGACTACGCCCACCTGCAGGGCGTTCCCTTGCGGCTCCCCCAGCTGGCCACGAATCGACCTAACCCTGCACATCTGAAGGAACATGGCGACCGCTGTCGGGCTCGTTTGGCGAACTAAAAACGTAGAACCTAAAGATTCCCGATGTCCTTCCGATAAACCAAAGTGCCAGACAATTGGCTCGTAAATGCTTGGACACCAAGCGAACTGACAACTTCTCAAGGACTCGGGATGAAGCTCTCTTATCGCACCTCCACCCTCGCTCTCGCCGCCGCCCTGGCCCTGCCAGCGCTTGCCCATGCGGAAATCCTGAAGGGTGAGCGCATCGTCGGCCACTATGGATGCGGGACGATGATCTGCAACTTTGAAACGCCGGATGCAGGCACCTTCGATTTCGAGATGGAAGACAAGAACGTTGCACCCAAGATCTTTGCTGCTTGCAAGATCGACGATATTTGCGCCATCACCGGAGACTTTGACATCGACAATGCGACCATCGTCAAAGTGACCAAGGTGGAGAACAGCGGCCAGAAGCACCAGGATTGACACCGCGACGCAGAGATGCCAACGGAGGTAAAGGAGACCCAGCGCCTGATCAGGCGCTGGGTCTTTCTTAGGGGACGCTCGATGAGACTTTCAGCACTCCCAACCCAGTGGCCCGGCAACAACTCACCGGGCCACGACCAGCCGTGTCACTCAACCTGGTCCAGCACCTCTTCCTCGATCTCGTCGAGGGAAGCCTGAACGACGGCCTCCTTCGGCAGCGTGATCGTTGGGCGGGCCTTGGCCATCTTCTCGCAATCCGGCTCAAAGGCTTGGTAGACGAACCGAGCTTTGTCCTTGCTCGCATACATGTCCCTCAAGAATGCCGCATTGAGCCGAGACTTGATGATCTCAACCAACGCGTTGGTCTCCGATTCGGACAGCAAGTAGTCGTTCGCCACGGCTTCTACATAGCCAGGAAGCAGGCGGAGCATCTCCTTGGCATCGTCCTCCACCAGCCCATCAAGCAGGTATTTGGACGCCACACTCGACGCAGTGCCACCTGCCAGCGCCCCCAGAATGCCACCGATCACCCCACCAGCAGCGGTGCCAATGACCGGAACCACCGAACCAACGGCAGCCCCACCCGCAGCGCCAGCCATCCAGCCGCCAGCACCACCGGCTACGCTTGCGCCGTTGACCGCCAGATTCTTACCGAACTGCGCCCAAGAAATGTTGCGACTGAACGCAGCCCGGTAGAAGTCCGGGCCAGAAATCACGGCCGTGGTCACAGCCCCTGTGACAGCATTGGTCCGCAACAGCTTGGCGACGTGGTTGACTGCAGCGGCCCCGTAGACAGCCTTGCCCAAGGACACCTGAGCGACCTTCTGAATTGCACTGCGGCCAAGGGCGCTCTGGGACACGAACTTGACCCCATCCCGGGCCGCCACCACTCCAATGGCCGCGGCCTTGGTTCGCAGGATCTGGGCGGTGGCAATCCCAGAAACAAAGGAAGTTGCACCGGATTCCAGTGCCATGGTCAGCGCACCATTGAGCGCCTCCATGTTGGTCCGTCCATCCCACTTTTGCCGAGCGAAGTTGATGGAGAAGGAGATCGCAAACGCATAGCTGGAGGCGATGCTCTGCGTCTTCATGTCGTAGGTCAGGCTATCGATGTTGCCGGCCCGGGCGATGTTCCTCGCCTGGCGATAAGTCGTGCTGCCTTTCTTGATGATGCGCTCGGCTTCCGCCGGATCGCTGATCCCCGGCACCTGACCGCTGCTGATGCGCTTGCGCATCAGCTCGATTGCGTCCTCATACTGATCGGAGGGCACTTCGAGCAACTGCCCTTCGTATCGATACCCATCCGCTCCAAACGCCGATCCAACCGTTTCCCTCGCCGTCGCGAAATACTTGGTCTGAATCCGAACGCCATCGACGATTCGATCCGGGCCATTGAGCGAATTGTCCGCGCCAACCTGCTCAACCTTACGGCCAGCAAGGATGTCGGCAAACGCGTTTGCCTCTTCGGCGGCGAAGCCCGTTCCACCTTTGGTGTGGAACTTGTTGATCTGGGTGCGTTCCAAGGCGACGGCTACCGCCGACGTTGACAGCATTTCATACAGGTTGCCGATACCGGGCGGATCGGACAACGCCACCGTTCCCATGACCACGGACGCAGCAGTCTCATCCCAACGGATCACCAGAATCGGGCATTCACCCTCCCCTGCGACGTTGGAGACCACAAAACCCTGAGCATCGAGTAATTTCAACACCCGCTCCAATCCGCCAGCGATCGCTGGGGTATCCATCACAAAGCGCAGCGCGCCATGCCCGCCGCGGGACGCTGCATCGATGTGGGTGGTCAACGTGGACAGCACCTTGTCCGCCCAGGCGTCGGAACGCTGCTGCGCCGTCCGGCGGAGGTCTGCAGCCGAAACAATCGTGTTCAAAACGAGCTCCTTTCGCTTGGCGAGGTGATCAGATCAACGGCGCCGGGGTCAGCGGCAGGCTGAAACCACTTGCGTCTTCGGACACTTCCTCCTCCTCCTCGGCCCAGCTGATATCCAACACCACATCTTCCTTGTGACCCGTCTCGCCCTCCGGCACCGGATTGCCGGCAGCGAGGTCAGCAAGGCTGCGTCGCACAGCCGACTTCTTAACAACAGTGCGCTTACCACGCCGAACTACAGAGAATCCTTGGACCGTCAAGGCTTCCATGACTCGCTCAAGCCCAGCCTCCTCGCTCACGCCCACCTGGAGCTCATACGAAGCTGCCATCTCGCCGCTATCGGAGGCGGCCGAAATCACTGCAGTGATCTGCTCCAAGTGTGCCGACACCCACTGATCGCGCACCGCGGCCATGTTGCCGCGCGCCTGGGTGGCCGAAATATCCAATGCCATCTTGAAGCTCCTTGTGTTGGTTGGGACGCCAGTGGAACCGAATCTTGTCGCACGCATTGAGAAAGCGGAGAACATAGTTTGCGCCCCCGCCCCTTGCGCAACTGGCACCACAAGCCTGGTCGTCCGTGAGGTTAGCGGCCGACAAGCGCCCAGCTTGAGACCCCGATTATTGCATCCACCGGGTAGAGCGCGACCTTGATCGAGGAGCTAACGATCTGAAAATAGAGGGCTTCTCGAACACGGCATTGCCGGCCCAAGGAATGCCAACAAGACAAAGCATCGGGAGCCAAACGCGCTCTATCCACAATGGGTGACCATGGGCGCCAGCGAGGTCAAAGCATGCCTAGAGGCGCCAGGGTTGGGGGCACCTCCGATCAGGGACAGAGATTGGGCTGACGGATCCGCTGCCAACGCTCCGACGCCAGTTTGTCAGACGCTTGGCCCCGTGCCGCTCGCCGCACCAATGGAAGCTTCAGCCAACCACTGCTCGACTGTCTTTCCTTTGAATTCGTGAGCAAAGTCGCTGGCGCACAGCATTCTCCCGTCTTGCCTCATGTTTGCGACGGCATGTGCGGCCAGGATGGAAGCGCCTTGGAGATGCTGCTTGGTGCGACCGCGCTCCGACCAATCATTCGGCAGCGCCTTTAGCGCGCCCAGGGCTTCCTTTCCAGAGAGGTATTGAAGGCAGGTCAGCATGGACCACTGAAGCCCGACTTCTTCTCGCAACCAGCGCCCGGCCGCCTTTTCGTCAAGACGGCCCTCCATGGTGTCCAAGAGTGCATGGGCGGCCGCAATGGCCTTGCCTTGTGGCGAGAGCCGGCTCTTCTTCTTGGGGAACAGGCCGCGCATGATCAGGCCTTCTTGCTCGCCTTTTTGACGACGGCTTTCTTCGCAAGTTTCTTGACGGCCTTCTGGGCGACCTTCTTCACCGGCTTGCCTGCCTTCTTGGCAACCTTAGCGCGTGCCTTCTTCACCGTGCCACCGGCCGGGGGGAACTTCGCTCCGGGGTTGGCCTGAGCCCACGCCTTGCCCTCGGCGGACTTGGCCCATGCGGTGAAGGCCTTGGGGGCCAAACCCCGACCAGCCCACGTCTCACCGGAAGGAAGGCGATACTTCGGCGCCACCTTGCCGAGCTTGCGGCCTTTTCGGGGTCCCGGGGCAGCCTTGGCGGCACGCGCCGGCTTGGCGTCGATCGTTTCCCCGATGAGCTTGGCCACCTGCCGCCGCTGGGCCGGACTGAGGACCTTCGCATACTTCTGGAGGACCGCCAGGGCTTTGGGCACCTCGCCGTCGCGCTTCTCCACCAGCTTCTTCTGGGCTTCGAGCTGTTTGATTTCGGCGTTGAGGGATTTCAGGGTGGTCAGGGCCAAAGGAGCGCTCCGTTCGGGAATCCAACGGTTATAGCCCATCGCCCCTCGCATGACCACCCGACCGGGCGCCGGGCCAGCCCTTCTCTGCAAATGAAAACGCTGTAAGAGTTTCACCTCTCACAGCGTTGAAGCTTCCGTTGGCTGCTACATGAGTTGCCGCTCTTGCAGCAAAGATGCTTCGGGATCAAGAAAACGATCCGAGAAATCAAGCTCCTTCACGATTTTACTCACAAATTCATGAAGGTTTAATCCACCAGGCCGGCTTTGCCGGCCTCCCTTGTGCAGCACCACCCCATTCATGGACAAGCGCTACAGTTTCAGGAAACCACGTTTTCGGGGCCTGTAAAGGGGCACCTCACGTCCCCACTCAAAAACTGCGACGAATTCCCGCAAGTTTTTGCGCGCTGAAACACGCCTGCCCTACGCCTTCCCGCCACCGTCAAAGGTCGGTGGGGCAGGCGCCGCGTCACCCAACACCTGAACCAGACCCATGTCGCGCAGCATGGTGACAATCTCGAGTTGCTTCTCCGCAACCCACTGCGGCCGGGTAGCCACTTCTTCCTCTGGCACCCGCTTTCCGGCGAGCTCCACGGTTTCGAGAGAAGCATGGAGCGCCATGGACGCGCTGAATCCCAGCAGGTCCACCACCTCGTCAGGGGACGTGTCGATGACGCCGGAACGACGGATCAGGGACTGGTAGCCATGGTGGACGTAGCCGTGCATCGTCTTTTGAGACTGCTCCCAGGTATCCAACAAATCCGCGTAACGCTTTTCACCGGAACGCTGGACCACCCTGCGGATCATCTTCTCGGGGGTTGCAGTGTCATGGCCCTTCTGGAAACGTGCCAACTCTTGGTCATCGGCCCACTGCAGCCACAGCCCGCGCACGAACGCCTCAAAGGCAGGCCGCATCAATGCCGTCGCAGAGCCCAACAACCCATGTTTGACCAGGAGCATGGCTGACGATTGGTGCTCGTGCACCACCGCGAAAGCCACGACCGCCATGTGGTCTGGCTCCGGCCCATGCAACACCAATCCATAGAGTTGCTCTTCGTTCCAACGCCGCACGTGGTCGGCCCACTCCAGTGCCCGCTGCACGCGCGGCTCTCTCAACCAAACGGGCCATGCGTCCGGCGCTGCTCCGCCCTCAGGCATCGGTCTCCTCCCCGCTGGCCGGAACCGGACACAACGTTACCGAGGCGTCGAGCAGATCATTGGTTTGGTCAAAGGTGGTCATGGCCCATCTTGACACCCACCGCCCTGGGGCGCGATAACTCCCTTGCCGCGAGGGGAAATGCCCCCGGCGTATTGCCTGCTTAGCTCAAGGCAACAGGTTCCCGATTCGGTCGCACAAGCGACGACGGGATGGTTTTTCCTGTCTTTTGAGATCTAAGCATGCCCAAACTCCAACGGTTGAGAACCGAGGCTTTCCTCGCCCAGAAGGGCCGGTGCTGCTATTGCAGCGTGCCGATGTGGAACGCCTCTCCCGATGAACTAAAGCCGTTCGGCCTGCGCGCCAAAACGGCCACGCCGCTCCGTTGCACCGCTGAGCACCTGGTGGCCCAGCAAGAGGGCGGCAAGGACGTGGTAGGCAACATCGCTGCCGCCTGCTGGCTCTGCAACACACGCCGGCACAAACGCAAATCGCCGCCCTCCCCCGAGGCTTACCGCGCCTTCGTGCAGAAACGCTTGGCGAAGGGCAAGTGGCACCCGCCGGTGGTGGCCAGACTACGTGTCAAAGCACCTGGAACGCCACCACCCGGCGGATGAGCTCCGCTACGCTCACGTTCTGGCGCTGCGCCTCGCGGCGGACGCGGTCGGCCAGGTCTCGGGAAGCCCGGATAGGCGGCAAGCGGTCGTCCCTGGGGCCGGCAACGGGAGAGCGCAGCAGCTGGGGGCGCGCCAGGTAGGCGGTGAGCCATTGGCGCACGGCTTCGCTCTCGCTCACCCCGGCTGCTCTAGCGCGTGCGGCCAATGCCTGGCGCAAGGTTGAAGAAAGGGACACTTTCGGCAGCACGGCCGTCAAGGGAGGCTTGGACGTCAGCGTCACAGCCTCTGCCTCGGTCGGCCCACGGGGGCTTGGGGGAAAACACGTCCCAGCGAGCGCTCCAACTTGGCGCTGTCCAGCATGGCTTCCATCTCGCGGCCATAGGCCGTCTGGGCGATCCCAACGCGCAAGGCCTCAGTCAGGCGCTCCCAGGTCCCATCGGGGGCGCAGGCGGTGGCGAACAGCCAGTGATGCGTCCAGTCGCCCTCCAATTGATCGGACGTGACAAACAGCACCTGGTGGTCCCGTTGAAGCGCGAGGGACAACAACGCGTTCCCTACGGCTCGCAGGTGGAAAAGCCGCAACTGGTCCCGTTGTTCGGCGTTTGCCATCGCCAACGCCTCGGTGAATCCTTCGCGCAGGCGAAAGCTCACCCGGTAGCCCGCTGCACGTTCGTAATGAGCGGCGCCCTCCCACAATTGCTGAATCCCATCGAAGTCCTGGCCCAACGCGAAGCGCCGCATGGCTTGCTCGGTCACCTGTCCGCGTAACTTCAACACAGACAGGCACGAACCGCCCCAGCGCAGCGCTTCCAAGGGTGTCTCCAGCAGCGCAGCGAAGGAAAAGCCGTGGGCGATGATGTCCTGCCGAGAGAGGCACGAGAGATCAATCACCAGAGGCCTTCCTTCTTGCACGCCTCAGGGTATTGGCTGGAATGGCAGCAAAGAAGTTCCAGGACCCTCTTCGAAGACTCATAAGCGCCAAGCGCGTAGTCGGCCTCCCACTCCACCAATTCCTTGTTGTCGCCTTTCAGGCAAACCGCCCATTGGTAACGCTTGACCTCGCCTTCTCCCCTCTGGAAGAGCTTGTAAGCCTCGATCTTCTCAGTGCCCGGCACGTTCATCCGGTAGAGCACCTTAAAATTGTCGGCCGCCGCCACACGCGCCTCGTTCAGCCTGCACGTCAGCCCATCTTTCTCCCACGTTCCATCGGAGCATTCTTTGGGAACGCCCTCGTCGGCCACGGCAATGATCTCGGCAGCCATGGGCATCGCCGCCTCGATCGCCTGCGCCCTCTTGGCCACCGCATCCTTCTTTTCCAGCTTCACCGCCAGGACGGCGATGGTGAAGAGCACGCAAAAACCCACCAATGCCCACAAGGTGAATTTGCCAACCTCGCTCAGGATGTCCCACACCCGGCCCCAACCTTTCATGCGCCCTCCTTTTTTGGAATACGTTTGTATTCCTTCTCCCCCATGCAAACAGAGAGCGGCGCGGTGTCCAGCGCTTCGGGACGGCTAAACTCAGAATCTGCGGCCTCTGGCCGACAGATTCAGAAGCCCGCATCCTCCACCGACCTTGAAGGCACCCATGCCCGTCTCTGATCCCCTCGCGTTCGACCTGCTGCGGGCATTCGCGCAGCTGGAGTTTCGCCTCAAGAACGATCCAGGCTTTCTTCGCGCCGGTCCTTACCGAATGGCCCAGGTGAACTGGCCCGCGGTGGATGAGGCGGTGTCACGGCTGGACGATTCACTCTTCTTCGATCGGGTGTCGGACAGCACGCACGAGCAAATCCTCACACCTCCACGTGATCGCCCGATGGTCCAGGAGGTGGCGGTGGTCAACGGCCTCAACCGCACTGTCTTCCAGCGCCTGCCCCTTCAGCAATCCAATGCCGGTGCTTTGGTCGAAGCGGCACGCCGGGTGCGCAACAACCTCTTCCACGGGGGCAAGGAAGAGCCGCATTTTGGCGATGATGACGAGTGGGCCGCCGCCGCACTGGACGTGGCCGAGTGCCTGCTTCACCTGCTGAACCATGGAACGCTCAGATCGGGATTGGGCCCATGAAGGGATATGCCGCCTCCGGGGGACGGGCGTAGGCACTGGAGAATCGAGGGGATGACTAGAGCGCGACGGGCGGGAAACGCTCTTCGTGTTCCGGATACAGATCGATCATGAAGAACTCCCGGCGAAACCCTTCAAAGATTCCTGGGTCACGGATCATGGCCTCGATTTGCACCTGCGTCCAAACAGCGCCATGTTCCGCAGCGCGGACCCGGAGACGTTCAGCCTGCTGTCCCACGGCCTCGTCCGTCAGGTGGCGTTCCGCGTAGCCTTCAACGATTAAGCGGTAGATGGTCTGCGCGCTCAACTGCCAGAACTCATCGCCAGCTTGGGTTGCCCGAAGGGCACCCATGGCCCGCTCCGACGACCGGGTCATCAGCAGGGCTTGATAGAACGCAGACAGCGCTGTCTCCAGATCCCCGGCCAATATCTGCCGTTTGGGGGCCAGGAATGCCCAGAACGGCGCCCGATGCTCAGCACGAACAAAACTGGCGATGGCGCCCCCATGGCATGCGGCCACCACCGTAATGAGGTTCAAGCGCGTGGCCACGTTGAGGTTTACGAACGCCGGCTTCATGTCATCCCACGTCAACCAAGACCCGTCAGCGAACTCCAGCCCGCCCTCTCCACCGTGGCATTCGATGTGAAGCAACGGCACGTAGGGCTCCTTGGATGCTTGCTGAGCAAGCTGGGCCAACAGATCGAGAAAAGCCCCGCTGGAAGGAACACGAACGCTGGCGATGTGAGGAACGTCGCCGATCACCCGCGCCCAGTCTTGGGCATCCGCGAAAAGGCGGGCTGCGGTGTTGAGTTGGCCTTCCGGGAGGGAATTCACGATCAGAATTTGGTTGAAATTGGCTGCCATCTTCATCTTTCAGATCGCCAGAGCAAGAAACAACGGCCGCATGCAGGTTCTACATTTTTCGACGAGGCTTGCTACTTGGATTTGCAGCGGCACCACCGGCCACCTCCGAGAGGCGCTTCCGCTGTCGCTTTGGTTCAGCAAGGATCGGGCGGAGGACCTTCAGAACGTGGGCCCACTCCGTCTCAGACATTTCCCGATCCCAAAGCTTGGCAATGGCCCACTCCCGCTCGGTAGGACAGTTGAGCCACGGACGTTCCTTCCTTTGCTTACCCATCAGGTCACGCAGTTCGCGCCTCACCCACTCGACGCTTTCGCATACGAGATCCGCTTCACTCATCCAACATTCTCCAATGTGAGACAGCATTCCTTAGTCATGGGACATGCCTAGGGTCAGTCTGTTAAGCCTTCAAACATTCCTTCACGGCTTGGTCGAGATTAGACACATGGATCGGAGTGGGCGACCCGTTCTTCATCTTCCATACGGTGTAGCCGTCCTTTGTTGCCTTGCCACCGATCGTGGTTTGCTTGCCCTCGGAAATAAAGCGGGTCAACAGTTTGGTCGCCCCCTCGTCTTGGATATCGAACAGCTTGCGAGCCACGGCATCGGTGAGCAGGTGCGAGCCCTTGGTGTCCAGGCAGAACACATACTTGCCCTTCCAGACTAGGAAGTCCGGCGAGAAGGAGGCGCTGTCCCCCTCCGACAACAGCGGAATACGGAAACCGCCATTGCTTGGGTTCCGGTGCCATGTGTGTCCGGCCTTGTCCAAGGCGGCGGCGAACGGGGCTTCAAACTTGTTGAGGCCTGCGTATCGCGGATAGAGGCCGTTTTCGAAGGCCTGCGCCTTCTTCGGCACGCGCATGGTCGAAAACGTGAACTCCAGCTCGGATTCATACACCAGCGAGGTCAGCTGGTAGTAGGTGGACACGATCTCCCTAGCCAGGGTGTCAGCTGCAGCTGCGGCGTTGCTGCCGGCTTCCACCCTCACGTCAAACTTGGAAGCCTTTAGGTCTACCACGGCCAGTGCGGCCCTCGAGCGCCCACGGATGGCGTTGCTCACCAGCCAACGCAGGCGCACCCGGTTCGCGTGCCCACTGGCCGTCCAGTCGTGGCCGATCTCCTTGGCCAAGTCAGAGATGTCCACCGTCTCGGTCTTGCTGTGCGCGTCGCCCTGAGTATCGATCTCTCCTTCCTTAAAGGTGGGGAACTGCGCTACCAACTGGGCAATGGCACCCACTGCGTCGTCGGCGTCCGCATGGACCTGGTGAAGGAGCACCGAGATCCCCTCTTTGGGCGCGAGATCCTCCGAGCCGCCATCCCCACCGCCATAGGTATGAACGATCTCAATGGCTGCTCCAGATTCTTGGAGCTTGGCCCGCACGGCCTCGATGGATTCGGTAAAAACATTCTTCTTGTCCACACGCAAGAAGAAATGGGCACTATTGAGCAACGGTGAATCGTAATGCTTGGCGTCGTATTGGCGCAGAACGCGGCCAATGATCTGCTCAACCTTGATCTGAGAACCCATCGACTTATCGATGTAGCCAAGGTAGCAAGCAGGATCGTCCCAACCTTCCTGCAAGCCTTGGTTGAAAATGATGTGCTGAAAGTCGCCGGCCTGGAACTCGTCGAAGTCGCTCTCGCCCTTTGAGAACAAATTCAAATCATCTGGCTTGTTGCCATCGGAGAACTTCAGGTCGGCGTAAATGGCCACCTTGGCCGGATCCACTTTCTTCTGTTCAACCAGATAGCGCCAGATGCGGATCGGCGGCGCATTGCGGTGTTCAAAGGGCTTGGTGTGATCGTCCTTATCACCGTCGTCGGTGATGTTGGTCTTGCACACATAGATGGCCTTCGGTGTGAACCCCAGCGCCCGGCCCTGAATTTCTTGCTCAATCAACTGAAGCCGATCATGGAGATCGTCCAAGCAACGTTCCATCGGCGCGGTGGTGCCGTCGAACTGAATGGAAGTCTTGATCAGCTCAGCCTTGATGACCGCGTTGCTGTCCACCGCGGTGATGGCAAATGCAGTGGCGTCGGCAGCACCCTTCCCGTCCACCGCTGCCAACAGGGCAAAACGCTCAAGACTGGCTTCATCCTCGCCCGCCTCATCGACCCAGCTTTCCTGGGGAGCCAGCACGGTTTTAGCAAAGTTCAAGGGCAGCTTGAGCGTCGCGCTGGCCAAGAGGTAGGCCTCCGGCTCCAGCTCGGCCAAGATCTGGGTCTGCTGTTCGGACAGGTTGTGGCCTTCATCGTAGACGATGATCAACGGCCGCCGAACCCCACCGACATCACGGGCGATCAATCGCTCCCAGGGCGACTGGTCACCGAACAGGTCTTGATCCTTCTTGTAGATGTTCAACGCGCCATCGGCCTGCTCTTTGTTGTTGAACAGCCCGGTCGTGGCCATCACGATGAGGGGAGAACTCCCATCCGAGATCAGGTTGGGTTCCAGCTGTGCCGCCCGGATGACACGGAAATCGTCAACGATCTCGGCATACTTTCCGCCACCGGAAAAATTTGTATAGGTCTGCTGGACAACCGACTTGGCTTTGCTCATCCAGAACACGATGGGCTCAACGCCCATGTGCATGCGCATCAACGTGACGGCCTCGGCCAGCACCGGTGTTTTACCGGCGCCCGTGATGGCCGACAGCGCCTGATAGAACGGACGAGGAAGCTTGCCCTTGTAGACCGGCCGGTAAGGGTGGCCGGCAAAGAAGGCGTATCGGCCAGCGATTTGCTGGGCTGCACGCACCTGGAACGGTTTCAGCTCAATCTGCATCCATGCCACCATCGTTGTTGTAAGCGTCCGCGCGGGCGTTAAAGCCAATGTGCTCCAGAACTTTGTCCGGGATCTGATAGAACTCGATGTCGCTGCCCGTGTAGGGCGCCAAAGCGGCGTAGACGTGATAACGCCCCGCCAAACCGACCGCCTTTGCTTCTTGCACAATCTCTTTGAACACAGTCCGCGTCAGGATGGAGGGCTGATCTGGAGCGCTCCAGACCAAGAAGAAGCCTTCGTTGCGGCTATTCACAGCAAAGAGGTGCTTGTGCCCGCCGACAGGCAACCTACGAAGATAGGATTTGGCCTTGTCATTGCGATCCCAATAGCTGACCAAAAGGAGATCCATCATTTCTTCGCGCGCCAGGGCATTCACGCCGTTGGCGTCCACTTTTTCACGCTTAAGCGTGAAGTAGCGGAAGCCTCCACCCAACGGCTCACGATCCCCAGACTTCCACTTCCCAGTGATCACGCGCCGGATGCGGTCAGCCGTAAGGGTCTTGGCGTAGTGATCGCCCTTCTCGTCATTGCCCTGCTCTACAAGAATAAAGCGGCGGTTGGCGTCGGATTCCTTGTTGAGTTCCAACACCGCATTTGCCGTGGTGCCAGAGCCAGCAAAGGGATCCAACACGATTCCGTCCGGCTTGCACCAAATCTGAATAATCTTCTTCATCAGACGCAAGGGTTTCACGGTTCGGAACCCATGACCTTTGCCCACAATAGAATCCAGCTCATTGATGCCAGCCTGGCTATGGCCGGATTCGGCGTGGTCCCATGATTGGACGCCCAAGTCTAGAAGACCTTCATAGTCCTCATTCGCCCAGTATGTGAGCGGCACTTTACCCTTCTTCACTTTGGCAAGGTGTTTTTTTGCTCGAGGCCCACCTTCACCGCCATCCGTGAAAACGAGACCCGGCCAGACACTTCCATTCCGAATAGCAAACGCCTTTTCTCTTGCACGCTCAAGGCATACCTGATCAGAGACCGGCTCGCCATTTGCAAAGGCACACCCTTTGATTACAAGAGCGCTCGCCTCGCACTCGTCATCCAATTTGTGGGACACGTACTGACTACCCCAGCCTTGGAGCAGGCGCTTCATTTCGGCTCGTTCGAAGACCCAGTGTCCTCTTGTGGGGTAGTAGAGCTTTCCTGTGAAAGGCGATTGAATGGCGTAGGTTCCGGTCGTTCGATACTCGGGGGCAGTGGCGTCAGCAGCAGTCCAATCCCCTTCCGGATCACCATCGTCATTTCGATAGCGCGAATTCATCTTCTCAGTTCGGTCGAGAAGCCCAGTCTTCGCCCGCTCAATATCCTTCGCATAGACAAGAACGTATTCCGTCGCGGTAGAGAGGCCGCCCTTCTTTCCACCTACGTCGCTCTTGGGAGAGTATGACTTTTGCCAATTGATGATGCCAATGCGATTCTCCTCGTGGAAAATCTCATCCATCAGCATCCCCAGCCTGTAGAGTTCTCGATGATCGATGCAGATGGCGATGACGCCACCAGGCTTGAGCATTTCTCGCATCATCCAAAGACGAGGCGTCATGAATCGCAGCCACTTGCTGTGGCGCGAACCATCGTCTTTGGCCACCAAATCGCCCATATCCGGGTCGTTGGGATCTTTGTCCCACTTGTCGTTGTAACGGAAGTCCTCGCCGGTGTTGTATGGCGGGTCCGTCAGCACGAGATCCACTTGGCCACGATACTTGTAAAGCGTGACCATGGTGGCGAGATTCTCGCCATCCCAGAGTTCGTTAACGCACTCCTCCTCAGCGCTGCCCACGGAAGCGCGCTTGTTGAAGTCAAACATCCGAGGCTTGACCTGACGAACGATCTGCCAAGGAGCTGTGCGCCCACTGTAGTTCAAGACGATGCCATCTCTCCCTGCTTCAGCGCGTTCGGCATCGTGCTCTTGCAGCAGCTTGATGAGCGCTGCCCTGGACAGCTCTTCGTATTTCATCTGATTACCTTGTGTTCTTCGATCGCGGACCAGCCGCAAAAATGGCCCCTTAGGGCCATGGGAAGCCTGTGCGCTGAAAAAGCCCTAGGACGACGCTTCGGAACATACCCGAACTCCGTCTCATGGGCTGCGCCGTCGCACAGCCGTTGCGCCTCCGAAAGGTCGCAACTCATCCCCTTCGCCATTTTCGCCTCGACCAATACAATCAGCAAGTTAGCCCCTCCGCGCATGGATGTAGGACCCGCAAACCGTTGAGCTGCAACGAAGGCGCTAGGGGACCATCTATGCCATCCAACTCGCACTGCGCAGACAGCGCTTTTCCCACTCACCGGCAAGCCACCTCAGCCACCGTTTGCGCAGCCCCAAGGTCCGCAGGCAGTTGGGCCTTGCAGACCCCTTCCACCTCCACCGTCTGGCCGGGGCGCGGCTGCTCCAGGTAGAGCACGCCGTCGTAGCCCACCTGGGTGGTCTCGGTCGCTGTCTTGGCCACCGTGCCCGCTTCGATGGCCGGGCCAGTGAAGCGGAAGGTGCGCGCGGTCTCGGTCAGGACCGGAAAGGTGAGGTGCATGCCGGCTTGGCGGCCCGCGGTGGCGGTTTGCTAGATCTCGGCCAACTGGGTGCCCAGCGGCAGCGCCCGATCATCCACCCGAACTTCCGTGGGGAGCATCGGGGTCACCTCGCCCACCACCAGGCGGCCCTGGGCGTTGGTCTTCCCCACCAAGCGGCCGCCCACCCTCACCGGCACCCCGTCTTGGCCCGGCACGTCCACGACGGCGAAGGATTCGGCCGGCCCCAGGAACGTCACGCCCTGGCGGTCCAGGTGGACGGCACCGGCCATCGAACCGGAAGCCCACGCGCCGCTGGGTCCGTGCTCGGCGTTGATCTGGGCCCACCCTGCGCGGGTGGTCCAGTTGGCGTTGGCCCGGGCCGTCTGGCCGGCCGCCCCCTCGTCCACCGAAGCGGACAAGCCGACCGGGGTTCCCAACACCGTGGGACGGGCGCGTCCCTGGACAGCCCAGGCGTTGGCATCGGGGGCTTGCCGGGCCCGAACGCTCACGCCCTTGCCCCGGCCGAAATCGTAGCTGTAGCCCACCTCCACCCGGGTTTCCTTGCGCTCCAGATCGCGCAACGCGGAGACGGCCACGGTGTGCCCGTCGCCACGCCAGGTCAGCCCGGCGTCGGCGTAAGCGGTGCGAAAGCGCGGCGTGCGCACGTCGGAGAACCCTGCACGGATGGACCACTGGGGCGTGGGCCGCCAGAAGACCGAGCCCCGGGTGCGCTCCTCCACCTCCAACGCGCCGGGCGCGCGTAGGCGCCAATAGTCCTGCTGGCGTTCGTGCTCCAGGCGGACGCCAAACCTCGGGCCGCGGTAGTCGTAGGCCACGGCCTGGCGTTGGCCGCCTTGGGTGGACGTGCCCACTTCCAGATCCAGCGTGCCGTAGGTGCCAAGCACCGTGGTGGCCCCCAACGCCACGTTGGCCTTCCCATCTGTTGAGGTTTGGGCGGTGCCGCGCAGGGTCCACCGGTCGTTGAGGCCCCAAGCCACCGACCCGGTCGTGCCCAATGTCCCGTAATCGCTCTCTCCTTGGCGCACCCAGCCGGCCGCGACCTCCCAAGTGGTGTGCCCTTTGCGGAGCAACGTGGGGGCGACGTAGAAGCGCTGATCGCTCACCACGGTTTCGCGGCCGTAAGGGTCTCGCACGACGACTTGGGTTTGCTGCGCACCGGTGCCCAAGGCACTGCCATCGGCCGTGAACGGCCCCTTCCCCACCTGGCCCTGCAGCACGCGGGCGCGGTTGGCCAAGACCTCGACCGTGGCCGGATCGAGCGCGACGCCACCGAGCATCGGGACGGGATAGGTGGGGGTCAACGGATCCAAGGCCCGCGGGTCCTTGGCCACGCGCACCCCGCCCAGGTTGACCGGCGAGGACGATGGACCGGCGAAGACATCGCCGGCCTGGTAAGTCACCAAGCGGTTGGAATCGTCCTTCTGCCATCGCGTCACGCCGCGAACGTAGCCGGTGCCCGACGCGTCCGTGTTGACCTGCCCGCTGGTGCTGACAACGCCCCAACGCCCGGCCTTGCGGACCTCATGCCCCAAGGAGAGCGCCTGCTGTTGCTCGGACACCATGCCAGCCACGCTGTAGTTCACCAGCACCCCGGGAGCGGGCGGCGCGATGTGGCCGCGCTCGGCGCGGTCACGGGCCACGCGCTGGGCCTTGAGCCGGTCTGCCGGCAGGTCCAAAGCGACCGTGGCGGTGGCCTCGTCAACGGCAAAGCCCACGCCCAGCGCCTGCGCGCTCATCGGCTCCGTTTGACCGGCCGGAAGTTGGAGCCCGACCTCGCGCCAGGTGGCCGGGTCGGCGAACCATTGGCCGTCTTGCTGCCAGAACGTGAGCGGATCCGCCTTGGCCTTGCCGCCGATGACCGGCACCAGAAACGCGGGCGCCACGCCATCGGGCACCGCTGCGCTGGCCGACGATGCAGCCAGCAACAACAACGCCAAGGCTTGGCCACGCATCGATCACCGCCCCACAGGGACGGCGACGGGCTGACCGTTGACGGTGATTGAAAGGTTTTCAGCGCGCTGGCCAGGCTGGGTCTCGTAGGTCATCGAAGCCCCCGGCAGCGTCCAACCCAATGCACCCTCGCGCCACGGCTTCCCACCGGCCGGGCCAATGGACGACACACGGGCGGCGGTCTGGCCGTGGTTGGTCAGGCGGTAGCCCTTGGCCACGGCTTGGACGGTCACCTGGGGGACGGTGGCGTTGGCGGCTTCAAAGGCCACGGGCAAGTCCTGGTTGACCAACAACTGGACGCCTTGGGCGTTGGGGTCTTTGAGCTGCATCAGCAGCACGCGGTAGTAGCGCCGCTCGCCCAGCGCGCCCACCCGCATCAACCGGGCGGTGCGCTTGGATTGGGGCGGGACGTCCACGAAGGTAGGCGCCCCCACGATCTCAGTGGTGGGTGAAAACACGTTCTGCCCCGTGGCCTGATTCCACCCCACGGCTTTCACCTGGTAACGCACCGAGGTGTCCCCGCTGTTGTGCAGCGTCACGGCGACGTGCTTGGCCGAGGTATCGGCCATCAGGGTGGTGGGGCCAACGGAGATGGAACCGGCGGACGCCGAAAAGGACAGCAAGGACGCGGCGGCCACGGCCAAAAAACGTTGGGAATGGGTCATGGGGTCTCCTTTGGGGGTGTCTCCATTCAAGCTAGATCGGAATACCATTCCGTCAACCCATACCTACTCATCTTTGCAGCAACAAAAAGCCCCCGGGGCAAGCCGGGGGCGTCGGGACAACCGATGGGAATCAGTTGTAAGTAGCGGTGACGGTGACCGTGTCGGTGTAGTTGCCGCCCACGGCCTGCTTGAGGGCCAGGAAGCGCACCGCGTAGTTGTAACTTTGGACGGTGCCGTCGCCAACGCCGGTGAACGCGTCGGTGTCATCCCCCCAGACTTGGCTTCCCTGCGGGTCCTTGAAGAAGCCGTAGGGGATGTAAGCCCCGGCGCCGTTGGTCACAGCCCGGTAGGTCTCATACCCGGACAGCAGGCCGAAGTTCTGCCCCTGGCCCGGCGAAATGGAGTAAGTCGTGCCCGCGTTGCACACGATGCTCAGCCCGGAGGTGCGGGCGGCAGCTTCAGAGATGCCCGACCAGTCCATGCCTTCGATGGAGGTCACGGACAGCTGGCAGGTGTTGGTCAAGGTGCCCTGAATCGTCAGATCCGCGGTGGTGTCGGCGGCGAACGCGGGCACTGCCAGCGAAGCCAGGGCGATGGGCAGAAGGGCGCGAAGGAAGGTCTTGCGTGTCATGGGTATCGTCTCCTTGAGAGGGATTGAGTGGGGATGAGTAGCCCCAGAAAGGGCCATCCCCTTACCGATACCTCGAATCTGAAAACGCGCAAGGGGGGGGGGGCATTGAGCCAGCGGTCAGAGCCTGGCTCGTTTGCCACCAGCCGCTGACTGTTTCCATAACCCATCCAGCTCACGCGCACGGTGCTGAGCCATTGCCTCCTGAATCATCCGCTGAAGGACGAACGCAAACCCGTCAGTCACAAAAACGCCCACGCCGATTCCGCAATCATCCGCCAAGCTGGAAATCTGTTTTATCGATGGCTGGTGAATGACCTCGTCGAGCTCAGGGGGCAACGGGTCCACGAACGTGTCAATGAACGCCCTCACCTCGGTTTCGGCTGCTTTGCAAAGGTCGGCGTCGGTGAGCAGCGCCCGCAAGTCGGCAAGCGTGGGAAGCCACACCGTGTTGAAGAGCGGGCCACCCACCGAGGGACTGACGAAATGGATGCCGTGAAGCACGGATGCCCTCTCACTCTTTCCCAGCTCTCCGTCTCCCCAACAACCGTTCATCGGAGGAGTCACGTCACCCATCATTAGCCAGTTCTGCGCGCCGCCCCTGCTCTTCTCGCCAGCACTTGAGCAGGTGTTTGTAACCGGGCTTGGCTTGGGGGACGTGGAAGGATCGTCCGTAAACGTTGACCTTCCCGCCGTTGTGGAGCTCGACGGCATGAACCGCACTCAATGTGGTCGCCCAGCCCAGGCTGTCCTCTTCTTCAAAGCTCACGGGCTCCAAGGACACCGCTGCATAATTTTCAATCAAGCCGGGATTCAATCCCAACGCGATCATCTTGATTTCGTTGGTTGTGACGGTTGCGCTCATGTGACACCTCTTGTCTTGGTCGGCGGCATTGCCTACCACTGAATTCAAGGTAGATCACCCTGAAAATTTGTCCACGGCCTTAGTGGACAAAATCTTGACTAAAAGCAAAAAATGCGGAGCTAAGGCCACAGTTTTTCCTAACATCACTTATCGCGCCGAAGGCGTTGGTGCTTTCCATCCATGCGGATGCTTTTTCAGATGCCGGCGCGCAGCGGTCGGCGGCGGCTTCCGCCGCAGGTCTTTGCTTTAAAGGGGGTGGTCACACCCACCCTCGTGAAGCCATCGACACGTGCGAGGTGCCCGCGATCACAAGGTGATCCAGCACTCGAATGTCGAAAAGGGCAAGGGCCTGCTTGAGGCGGTCGGTGATGGCGCGGTCGGCAACGCTGGGCTCGGGGTTTCCGCTGGGGTGGTTGTGAAAGAAGATGACCGCGGCGGCGTTGTGGTCCAACGCCTTCTTGGCGACGATGCGGGGATGGACTTCGCACCCATCGATGGTGCCTTGAAAGAGGTGCTCGGTGGCAAGGATGCGGTGGCGGGCGTCCAGGAACACCGTGCCAAACACTTCGTGATCCAGGTGCGCGCAGCGGGCAGTGAGGTAGTTGCTGGCACTGGAGGGGTCGGTGATGGCCTCGTGGCGCTGCAGGCGACGCTCCAAGATGTGCGAGGCGGCCAAGAGGATGCCCTCATCGTCCATGGCCAGCTGGTATTGGGCCCGAATGTCGTTGGCTCGCTTCACTTGCTTTCTCCACCGGCGCGGGATTAGCGACGGGCGGGCGTGGTGTCTGCGGCGGAGGCGGTCAGTGGGAGCAGGCCGACAAGGGCCAGAGAAAGAACCAAGACGCGCATGAGGCCTCCTTTCATGAATGGGTTGCACTACCCATAACAAAAGGTTTGGTTTGCGCAACGGGATCTAGAAAAGAAAAAGGCGGCTTTCGCCGCCTTTCCCTTGGGCTTAGAAGCGCGCTCGCAAGCGAGGGGCTTCCTGGGTTTGGCTGTCCTGCCCGTGGGCCTTCATGGCCGCACCAACCTGGCGTTTGGCATCGGCCCCAAACCCGCCTTCCGGTGGCTTCCAAGCGTTGGCGGGCGGGAGCAGGCTGACCAGGAGCTTGGCCCTCTCTTGAGCCCGCAAGTCGTTGAAAAATGGCTTGCCGCTGTTGATCGGCGCTTCGCCCTTTTGGTTTTGGATGTGGGGATCTGCGCCCGCCTCAATCAGCGCACTCCAGACAGTGGCATCGCGGCCCGCATGAAGAGAGGTATTCCCGTTGTTGTCTTGGGCGTTCATATCCGCCCCTGCCTTGGCGAGCGCTTCAATCGTCTCTGGAAAAATCGCACGGTGGATCGGCGCCTGGCCGTCCATTCGCCGTGCAATGACGTCTGCGCCTGCACGGGTGAGCAAGGCCACCGCCTCGGGGTCCCTGGCTATATGCAGCGGTTGATTCCCCTGGTCATCGCTCGCCGCGGGATCAAGGCCTGCTTTCAGAAGTTCCTTAAGCGCGCCCGTGTTCGCCTCGAAGAGAGGGGTTCGCCCTCGGTTATCCCGGGCTAGGATGTCTGCCCCGGCCGCAATCAAGGCGCGGGCCTCCGTCTGCCCGGTTGCTCGGAAGAGAGGGGTTTGCCCTTCATTATTCCTCGCGCTGACATCCGCTCCCGCCTTCAGCAACGCTTTGAGACTGTCGTTGTGTGCGCCAAACAACGGGGTGTTCCCTTGGGTGTCGCGAGCGTTGATGTCAGCGCCAGCCTTCACGAGCTCCCTTAAAGCCCCTTCGCTCGCTCCGAAAAGGGGCGTTTTCCCTCGGTTATCGCGCGCATGAATGTCTGCCCCGGCCGCAATCAACGCCCTGGCATCCCCTTGCCCTCTCGCGTTAAAAAGCGGTGTTTCCCCTTGGTTATTCTGCGCATTGATGTCTGCCCCGGCCTTGATCAGTTCAATCACGGCTCCCTCGCTTGTCACAGAATGAAGCGGCGTATTTCCAAGGCCATCCCTCGCTTCGATGTCAGCCCCAGCATCCAACAGCCTCCGAACTTCGCGCGGGTGATGCGCATCATGAAGTGGCGTTTGATCCAGCCAATCTTCATCCCTTGCGTTCACATCAGCGGGGATTTTGGTAAGCCCGATTTGCTTCAGAAGAACGTCTTTGAGATTCGAAATATTCAACCCACACCTCCACAATAGTATTTTGACCTCCCACCATTAGCAGAAAATCAGAACCTCGCAAGGGAATTAAATAGAAGAAGACGGCTCTTGCCGCCTTTCTTTTTCCATGTCAAAACCGTTGTCGGATTCGAGGCTTCTGGCTTCCCTTTCCTCACCCTGGGCTTTCATGGCCGCACCGACTTGACGTTTGGCGTCGGCCCCAAATCCGCCTTCCGGTGGCTTCCAAGCATTGGCAGCGGGAAGGAGCTCGTCAAAAAGCTTGGATCGGTTGTGGGCACGAATGACCTGATCGGATTGATCATTACCTGGCCGCCCCAGAAGATCCGTGGGCGTTGTTCCTTCTAAATCGGGATCCTGAGGCGTGCGTCCAGCCTTGAGCAGGTCACCGGCCCATTCTGCATCGCCGCATGCAACAGCGAAGTGGAGCGGATACTCGGTCGCGGCCGTCAGGAAGGCCTCGTAGTCTTGCCGCTGTCGATGCGGGCGTCCTCCTTCCACTCATCTTAATTTGTCTCGTCGTCCCAATGCTCGTCAAAAGCGGCCTGGCGGAGCTCGTCGGGTAATCCCCCCATTTTTAGCAGCGGCCAAAAGTAGAAATAGGGATGGTCTGATCAATTCACACTGAGTCGTGGGTTTTCAGCGCCGGAGTCATCCTGGGCCTTCAGACGCGGCGGACTGCCATGTTTTCCGCTCTCGAAGTGCCCTTGCGGGCACCTCAAGACGGAGTTACCCCTGTGCCGCCAACAGCTTCCGGCGCACCATCCACAGGTTGGACAGCGCGAACAGGGTGAGCACCTGTGCCGTGTTCTTGATCAAGCCGAGATAGCGCACCTTGGTGTAGCCGAACTGCCGCTTGATCACCCGGAACGGATGCTCGACCTTCGCGCGCAGACTAGCCTTGCAGCGCTCCCAGCGCTCAACCTGTTCGAGCTCACGCGCGTTGCCAATGGGGAATTCAACCGGAGGATTGAAGAACGGGCTTGAAGGCTTGAGGATGAGCTACCTGGACCCGCAAACCGTCACGAGACCCCGATGGACTACCCTGACCTTGCCCCCCTGGAGGAAATCTCCGGTCCGTTCGCCCTTCTTTCGAAGGGCCCAAAATTCATCGCCGCCTGGCTTGCCAAGCGCACTGAGGAGCGCTACCGGGAGTTCACCCGTGCCGCGCTTGAGGGTCAGGTGTTCCCCGAGAACGCGGAGGCCATGACCTCGGAAGATTTTCTGGCCATGCTGCGGGCATTGGAGATGGACATCGAGGCCGAGAAGGCCACCGTCTATGGCCGCCTTGCCTGTTCAATCGCTACCGGCAAAACCGCAGGCCATCTCAAGCGCCACTTCATTAAGGCGCTGAGCGACCTGTCGTTTGGCCAGGTCGATCTTCTGCGACGCGCTTTAATCACCGAGCGTCACCACGTGTTTCCTGGCACCGGCGGGGGTAACCTGGACCCAAAAGAATTCCTTGGACTGCAGTCGAAAAGCAGCATCAATCGCCAGACCTTTGAACGCTGGGGCCTGATCGAAGAGAAAGGACTGAGCCTCGCAGGCCGACGGTTCGTGGAGGCTTGTTTTACCAGCGATGAGTTGGCGCCCTCCTCAGTGGGCTTTCAGGAATGGGCCAAGGGTCGCATCCACATCGTTTGCAACGAGATGGGCGCGCCGAGCTGCCACAGCGTCCTGGTCCAACTGACCGAAGATGGGCACCGCCGGGCCATCCATGTCCACAACAGCGCAGCACTTCGGGGACGCTCCAACCGCCTGCTGACACCCGGCCCCGTCATGGTGGTCCTTCTCACCGATAAACCCCAGCGTCTCGCCGACGAATGGACCACGGTGGAAGACACCATCCGAGGAAGAGTCCTGGCCGTGGTGGCCACGACCGATCCGAATGCGCCGTTGCCCGTCGCCATGACGGGCTTGGAACGCATAGATGCGTCACCGGACCGTGCCGCAGAAGCCGTGACGGCGATACTGGAGCGCTTTGAAGCAAAAGGGTTACGGGGCACCTGAGACCGCGATGTTAAACCCGATTCGACCGGTCATTGGAAGTGGCCGCCAACTTTATGGCGGCCAACGAGCACTACTTACAGACCAAACGAGGCTTCACGGACAGCGACTTGCATGCCGGACAGAAGAGCCCCAAGTTGATCTTCCGCTGAAAGTGATGACTGCACTTCTCGCAAACAAAAAGGTAAGGCGCCCCTGGAACGAAGCCGGGCATCACTTTCCTTCCTTGCGCTTGAAAATGACCTTTCCGCCAGCCTCGTATTCCACATCGTAGCCTTTGTAGATTGCGAGGATCAAAGAGAGACCAAGGCTTGCGGCGGTGATGATGCCGATGATCTCGACTCCAGTGACTGTCGCGACCGCCCCCAGGCTGAGCGTGCTGAGCCCAGCCGTTACTGGAGCGAGCCCAACTGCAGCAACGATTGCTGCAACACCGACGGCACCAAGCTTGGCGAACTTGCGCGTCTTCTTCAGGTCGTCTGCCAACTTGCCCACAACCACAATCTGCTGCGCCTTTGCATTCTTGGCCGCTTCCAGCTCATCCCGCGTCCTTACTGTCACGCTTGCCATAACGCCCCCTGTTGTTAGCAATACCAGTGATGGATACCCTGGGCAGGATAGCCGAAGGGAACACCGTGTTCCTAGCAGCAATGATGGTGCCCAACTGTCTCTCCAGCTGAGACACGAACTCAACGCATCCGCTGCCACGGGTCGTCCTTGGGAGCCTCCACCGTAACCTCGGCAACGTCGTCTTCAGCGCGCCATGCCTTCCCTTCGAGCACCATGGTGGGACCCCTGGAACGTGCGATGGCGGCCTCTTTGGCGGTCGGCGGGTTCCATGACCGATGCTCCTCTAGGTAGCGCTCCGTGGACGGCCTCAACGGCAGGCCACCGCTCGGCAATGGCAACGTCCGATCATGGCGTTCGTCTTGCTGACGGGCATAGGCGACTTGCTCGGGCTCCCCAAGCGCCTCTCGGTGGGCATCCAGCAAGCGATCGACAGCGTCCACGTCCCCGCGGGCATGGAGCGATTCGGTGTAAAGCGCTTGAAGCAACGGGTCACGCTCTTCGTGAATCTCTTCGCCTGTGTCTTCGCCTTGGAACAGCCCATCGTGGCGTGGGCGGGCGTCGACGGGGTCTGGGCGCAACCGACCGTGACTCGTTCTCATGCCCGCCTCCGCGCCAGCCCGCTGCCGTGAAGCAGCCCGCATGCGATCGAATAAACGACAAGAGCCAGCGTGGATGACAGGTATAGGTTGGAAGGATCCAACCAGACTTGGCTCACCACGTGCTGTAGCTGGTAAGCCAGCAGTGCCAAGCACGCGTAGAACACGGCCAAATGCCACATCAACGCAACCACGGATGGGGCGTCCTCTTGGCCGGCTTGGAACGCCTCCCAGCCCCTGCGTGCGCTGCGGGCTTTGGACGCGCACAGCCACGCGATTCCGAAGGTGATCGCAAACATGGCGAGCTCAAACAGCACGACCACCAGAATAACGGTCATGGGATCCTCCTCTGGGTTGGGAGCAGGCCATGGGCCTGCAGGTAAGCGTGGACTGCCTGTCGGGTCACGCCCAGGCGCTTGGCAATTGCAGGGCCGTTGTTCCCCTGCTCCAGGAGGCGCACCACCAGAGCGTGTTGGTCAGCCAGTGGGCGCCGGGGCTTTTGACGCAACCCCAGGTGGGCCAGATCGGCGCTCACCACGGGCGATGGAACGCCCAGGGCTTGGGCGATGGCGGCGCGGCCGTGTCCCTCTCGGACCATCCGGGCGACTTCGGAGCGGCGGTGGGCAACGGATGGCCGCTTCATGAGCTCAACCAGAAGCCCGCAAGCCGTGCCTTCGCAATACACGCCTCCACCAACGTGTTCGCTTTTGTGCATCCTTACGGCCCCACGCGCACGCGAGCGCTGTTGTTGTCCGACCGGGCATTGATGCCAATGGCACAAGGGCTTCCGCACGAATAATCGCCAATGCGCACCGGCGAAGCATCAAGCGGCACCACCCGGGTCTTCTTACCCTTCCCCACCAAGAAGACCCGATCACCTTCGCGCACATCCACATCGGCGTCTTGGACCACCGCGAGGACGCGCTGGCGGCGATCGGACAGATCGCGCACGTAGATCTCCACCGCACGCCGGCCGCTGAGGCCCTTTTGAACCGCGGTTCCGGCAGCCGCACCGATGACGCCACCGGTCACCCGGGCTGCATTGCGGTATTCCCGGTTCTTGACCTGGTTAGCAGCCCCATAACCAACGGCCGCCCCGATGGCGGAGCCGGCGTTCAGACGCTGGTCGGACGTCAGTTGAACCGTGCGAACCATCAGGACCTCGCCCAGTCGGGCGTCCTGGACGGATAGGGCCTCGGACGAACCGTAACGGCGAGCGGAGGTGGAATCGGCGGCAAAGGCGGCCGGAGCAGACAACGCCAATGCAAGGGCCAGAACGATGGGTTTCAAGGTGCACCTCCATTTCGTGAGTAGGTTCACCTATGCATAGATCGATTCTGGGAATGCGCAAGGGGGGGGGCTTCGGAGCGCGGTTACACAGACTGCAGTCCGCGTCATTAAATTGACGGAAAAGCGACAAAATGAAGCATATGGACAGAGATTGATGCTCAGGCGATGATTCTGCCCACAACTCAAAACCAACAGGGAAATGTATGGCAAGGAAGAAGAGTTCATCGGCCGCAGGTGCCGCGATTTCGACCGGCGGCGGAGCCGTCGCTGGCGCAACTTCTGCGATCCTCGGCGTAACCAGTGGTGCAGCGGCCGGGACCGCCGGTGCAGCCGCCGTGACCTCCGGCTTGGCAACCGTCGGGAGCGTTGTGGGCGGTGGCATGCTTGCTGGACTGGGGGTGGTCGCGGCTGCACCAATTGCGGGTGGTGCGGCGATGTTCGGCGTCTACAAGCTCTACCAGCGCATGGCATCCAAGAAGTAACCGCTCTGCCTGGCCCACTGCCACAAGCGGTTTCCCTCTACGTCGCGCAGGCTTCGTCAATGTCTGCAAGTGGCCATCCAAGCTAGCAACCTTGGTGGCCGCTCTTACCAACTTGTGGCTCAAGCCCTTGGACCAAAAGGCCACGTTGACCTCAATGCCCCGCTGGCGCAGCCAGAGTGCGGCGTGACGCTCAAACCCGAGCGCACTGAGGCCGTTCATGCAGGGCTAGCAGCCGGCGGAGTGCGGTGCAGTCCGCGCCTACACGTTGGGATGCACGATGGGTTCGCGCATGCTCGATAGCACACGGATCGGAATTTCTGTTACTGCACGTAGATCAGACTGGCCATTTCTTCCCCTTTCTCTCTCGCCCCTCCGCGTCTGGCAAGGAATCTGAAACCGGCAAGCTCTCCTGTCGTGCAATGTTCCTGATCGACATTCAACCTGTGATGATGTGGGAACGCTCTCCCTCAACCTGCCAAACCGTCTACGGAACTGGCAAAATTGCAGGATCACTCACAGGGGGAAATTGGATGTCCGACACAACCTACAGCCACCGCATCCTCAAGACTTATGGCCTGCTGGTGGACTTCGAAGGTAAACCACGCCTCAAGAACGTTCCGTCGCCTCTAACCGGTCAAAAGAAGGCAAAGGAGACGATGGAAAAGTGGACGCAGCGAGTGCTGGGGGATGAGGTCAGCAAGGTCCGCGTCTACCGACCGGCACGCGTTAAAAGTGACACACTCATTGCCAGCCTTACAGACACGCACGACGCCAAGCTGGTGCGTGACATTGTTCGCGGCGCCGTTCGCAAGAAGAGCAAATCAGCGAAAGCAAAGATTGAAGAGATCAAGGTGGAGCACGCCGCCGAGCTTAGAAAGCGCGGAGCCACCGCGAGAGAACTTCGGAAGGCACACGAAGAAGACCTGTCGGGAAAGCTCGATGATATCTTGGCTGCGACGGCCTATCTGCCGTTAGACGACCTTCAGGACTTGGTGGTGGAACTGGGAGAGGACTTGAGCCCATCGGTCCGCAACTGGGCACTTGCCCTGGCTCCGGCCAAGGATGCTGACGAGGTTTCCGTCATCGACGTTCTCAAGCAGATGCTCCTGCGCATGGACGTGCTGTCGAAGAATAAATAACCAGAATTTGTCAGCCACTGTCGCGCACCCTGCTGCCTCCCGACAGGCGGGTGCGCGTTCAGTCGCTTGTTCACGAATCAAACTGCCAAGTTCAGGCGCGCCCCTCTTGCCTTGAAGCGCGATCGAGACCGGTCGTTGGCGGCATGTTTTTCGATCTCATGCAGATTGGCCGCCACGGACTGCCGCTGCTGCTCAACCTTCTGGAGCGGCTCTCGAACCAACTCGGGCACCTTCAGGAACTCCACCACCCGCTCGGCCGCCGCCGCGGCTCGGAAGAGCTCCCGGGGATCGTCCCGGAGGATTTGGATCCACGACTTCACGTAAGCCGCGTGCTGGGTGGGATCGTGGCCAATGCCCAGGCGTTCGCCCATCAGCATGGATGACACCTCCGCGACCAGTTCTTCCTTGGCGTAGTCGATGCTCCCAAAAGCCCCTTTCTGATCGCGGTTGAGGCGGGTGGGAAAGCCGGTCCAGTGGCCCAGTTCGTGCAACGCGGTGGCGTAGTAGCCGCTGGCCGAGTGAAAGGTGTTGCGCTGGGGCAAGTGGATGCTGTCGGTCATCGGACGGTAGAACGCTTGGTTGCCCCCGTCGTGGTGGATCTCGGCTCCGCTGTCTCTCAGCACCGCTTCGCAGGCCTGGTGAATGTCGGGCTCTGGGCGCGCGGCTGGCAGGACCAGTGCCGGCAACCCATCGATCTGCATCGCGTTGAACACGCGTGGGAAGAAGACCTTGGGGTGGGCCTTGGCGATGAGGTCGGGGTCCCCGCTCTTCTTGGCCTCCTCCACCCGCGACCAATCCCAATACTCAATCACGCTGGCCTTCTCGCCCTTGCGCACCTGAGCGCCCACGGCCGCGGCTTGCTTGTAAGTCATCCACCGGTTGTCCTGGGTGTCCCAGGCGCTCTGAAGGGCCCACAGGTGGAGCAGGTTTCCGCCCCGGTAGCTCTTGCCAGTCGTGGGGTTCATGGGCAACCCGAGGTCCACGCGGGCGTCCCAGGGTTTGAGAAAGGGACCGGTGCCCTCCTCCATCTGGCGGATCAAGCGCTCGACGACGTCGCGGGAATGACGCTGAAGGAAGCTTTCGTTGGGGGTGGCATCGGACACGGGCAGGCTCTCCTGGAAGGCAAGGAAAGGCGCCTGTCGGCAACGCCAAGGGGGTTAGGCTGGAAACTTCAATCGTGAATGGTGACGGCGCGTCCCTGCTCCAACAGGTTCTCCAGCAAAGCCAAGGCCCGTTCGATGGTCAAAGCGGTGCCGGGGCCCCCGTCGCCCTCCTGGAGCTGCACGCGGATGCCCTCGGGGGTTCGTTGCACGGTGAAACGGGGGGACGCCGCCAGGGAGTCCTGGCGGTCCATGCTGTCGTCTACAAAGGCATCGGAAGGGGTCATGGTTTCAGCATGCGACAGGATACGGATTTGGCAAGTCCGGGCTGGACCGTTAGCGTCACCGACCAATCCATTGGCTAGAGCTGATACGGAAGATGGGAACACGGATTTGGCCCCGCCTTTACGACCGCCGTTGGCGCGCATCCCCATCTCCCACCTTTCCGCCACCTTGGGTTTCGCTGCTTTCTCGGCCCGCCAACGGCTCACCGAACAGCGCACGAATCTCCAGTTCATTGATACGTTCCTGCAGCTGGAGTTGGATTGCCTTGGCTCTGGTGCGCCCTGCCTCCTCCCTCAACGCATCGGCATGGAGAGCTCCCATCTCAGCCGCCTGCTGCTGAGCGCTCAAGCGGTCGAATCGACGCTCCATCTCTTCCTGCCGAGCCCCTTGCTGTTCGAGGGTGGGCGTCACATCGGTTTCCCAAGGCTCCAAAGACTGAGAGCGCTCCTGCGCCACGCGCAGTGCTGTCACGGTCGCCGATGATCTCAACGGCAGATCGCCACAGGCCTCGCCGACGGTGGCTGCTCCGTTGATTCGCAGGCGCACGCATTCTTCCTGTTTGCCATTGATGCGACGGTTCGAGCGGGCGCCGTCGTCCAGGCCCATCTCTTTCAAGCCTCGCCAGAACTGGCGACCGGTGAGGAGATCGATGTCCGCCAGCCCTTGTCGGTAGCCCCAGTTTTTGTAGTTCTCGTAGACCTGCCGCATGGAAAGCGTGCACTCATCCGTCTCAATGCGCACCACGCGCTCGGCTTGAGCCCAAGCCATGACCTGGTCGCTGCCATGGCGGGCGGCCAGCTTCGCTGCGCGCACGGCTTCGGGCATGTCGGCGTCGGTGTCGGACAACGCCCTACCACGGGCCACGATGCGTCGGGCGCCTTCGAGCATCCAGTCCAGCACAAGCTGGCCTTCCTCTGCCAGGATGTTCTTGACCAGATCAGGGTCGTGCTGGTTGACCGGTACCGCCTTCTTCCAGTGCACGACGGTGAGGCGGCGCCACACCCCGTTGCTCTTGTCGCGGATGAAGGGGGCCGAATTGGACGTGATGATCCACTTGGCCGTGGAATGGTAGCTCGCCAGCTGCTTCTGGTTCTTCCGGTCGATGCCAATGCCATTGCCAGAGACCATCGTCTTGAACCGACCTTCGGCCCACTTCTCGCACTCCACTTCGTCCACCAGGATCAGGCTGGCGCCAATCATGGGTTCCAGGCTGAAGCGGTCGCCCAAAGTTTCAAGGTTGCAGCGGGCCACCTGACGGTGCATCGCTTCCACGATTTCCGCCAGGGTGGATTTGCCAGAACCTGCGACGCCGTGCCACCAGGCGGCCTGGCTGTAGACACCCGGCAACAGGGTCATGCCGCACTGCTCCTGGAGCAGGTCGATGACGCGCGGGTCGTCGTGGGCTTGGCGGAGGAACTTGGCGAATCGCGAGTCAGCCGGCAAAGGCTGGGGCTTGTATGCATGGCCCTGCCTGCCACCACAGGCCACCCTGACCGCGTGGGTCATGCCCAAGGCGGGATCAGGAGCGAGCACATGGAAACCGCCGGGAAGGATTTCCACGTAGCCGTCTGCCACCGGCACGATGGCCCGCTTGGCTTGGGCTGGCATGGGGTTTTTCTGGCGCAGCCGAAGGGAAGCCATGTCCCAGCAGTCCTTGGCGAGCTTGGGGCTGCCCGCGAAATCGGCGTTGCGGTCGATCCAATCGGATGCCACACCCACACCTTCCGCGTCGCTGATCGCTTGCCAGTAGGTACCGTTCCAATGGTGTACGATCTCGCCGGTGCCGCTGGTGGCTTGGCACGCCCACAAGCGATCGACGCATTCGGTGGTGCGGCGGGCAAACAGGATGGGGAGCGACGGTGGCTTGCGCTGGCCCTCTCGATCAACCGAGTGGCGGTAGAGCTGCTTGTGCTCCTCTGCCTCCAGGTTGACCTTGCGGGCGGAGGCTTCCGCACCCAGGAAACGCGACGCTTCGAATGGCACGATGTTGCTTGGCTCTTCCGTCGTCGGGTTGACAGCCTTCCCTTTTGGGGACACATTGGTTGTAGACATTGTTGTTGGCTCCTCTCAAACCCTCGCCCTGGCCGGTGGGGGTTTGTCGTTGTGGGGGGACAGGCTTGCTCAGGCAGCGCGCGGGAGAGCGGTTTCCAAGGCGCGGCGAATGAACTCGCTCTCTGTCATCTCGTTTTCGGCCGCGGCGAGACGAAGGCGTTCGGCCAAGGGGCGTTTGATCCGAACGTGCTTTTTCACGCTGGCGCGGATGCTGTAAGTCGGCGGCGACGAGGGATGGGTGGCGGCGTTCACGGTGGCAACTCCGAAGGTGAAAGGTTTGGTGTGTCCCACATGGGGGACACTTCCACTCAACCACTCCAGGAGCTTTCCGCAACCCACGGTTTTTGACTAAACACGAAAACTGCGGAATCTCTCGCACTTTTTCCGGAAGCCCTGTTCTGCTGGCTTTCCCTTCCCTGCTGGTCTTCCATTAGCCAGCAGAAAGAGAAGACCAGCAGGAAGACCAGCAGCTACAAACCCTTGATTCCAAAAGCTTTGCATTCATAGAAAACCGTTCCGCTGGTCTGCTGGGTCAAAAAAGAATCGGTTTTGAAATTTGAGATACCAACACTTTCCATGCGATTTGGACGCATTTGCACAGGGGAGTTGAATCGAAAGCCAGCAAGCCAGCAGCGCACTTTTAGTCGCAGAAATCCCTTGGGATTCAACGACCTTGCACTACTGGTCTTCCTGCTGGCCTTCGATCGCTGCTGGCTAGTGGAAGACCAGCAGCCGGAAGTTCCTACTCATTTTCGGCCAAACACTCCAGTTGCTCGCGCTTGCGATCGGTCAAGAACGGATGCTGAAACTCCCTCCCGCTTTCCACCTCCGTCACCACCACGTGTTCTTCAATCGTAAGGGCGCCATGGTGCCAATCGATGGCATCCAACTCCGCCAAGGACAGTCGCGCGAATGCCTCCATTGCCTCGGACTGGGTCTGGGCAAAGACCTCAATCACCTTGCTCACCAAGTAGTCACCCCGGACGACGAATTCGTAAGTTCCCATCGGCTCCTCCTAATAGTTGAGGTGGTGGCGCATGGTTGGACAAGGCCAGTTGAGATCTTCGCGTTCGGAACCATCGGGGCTGATGACCTCCACAAAGCCGTAGATCTCCTCCAACTCGGTACGCCAGCCACCGGCATGAATGTCAGCCACTCCCATCGAGTTCAGAATCTCCAAGGCTGCCGCCTCTGAGTCCGCGTCGATTCGGATTTCCAATTCGGCCGTCGCGCGGCCCAAGACAACAACGTTCCAGCGATCAGCCATTGGAGCTCTCCTGGTTCGCCGTGGCCACCTGCCCTACCCGCTGGATGGCAAAGAACTTCCCGTGCAACGCACCGCTCGCCTGCGCTTGCTGAAGGTGATCGGCGGCGCGCTTGCCGTAAGTCACCACCAACGATCCCGACGGCGCTGCCGTGCCGGTGGTTCCGTCGGGACGCACAAACCTCAGCCTCCCACGGGTGAACAGGATCGCCGTCGCGTTGGGGTGGGAAAGCACGCAGTCGTGCATCCATCCCGTCTCCATGTTGACCGGCACCAGGGCGATACCGCCGCCGGGGTGGTTGGCCAGCTTGCTCAACCACTTCTCAATCCCTTTTCCGTAAGGCGGATTCATCCACACGAATGCCTGCTTGGGCCACGGCGTAGCCAAGCCGTCCTGGCTCGGCGGGATCATCCGGCTGGCCGTGGGTGCGGGCAGCCGCGACGGGTCTTCGGGCGTGCAAGGATCGAGGTCAAAGCCGCGCCTTCCCCCCAGCGCCCTGACGATGGCAGGCGGGGTATACCAATCGACGCTCGTGTGGGCCTTGTCGCTTGCCTTGTAGCAAACGGAGGTGAGCCGGGTGGGTTTAGCCGCTACGAGGCGCTTGGAGCGGGTTGCTGCGTTGAACGGCAGAACGTTGGACTTGGGCTGCATGAGGATTCTCCAGGCAAGGCTCCGTCAGCACGGCTGCGTTGCCGCGTTGAAGAATGGGTTTTGGGAGTTGGGCTTGAACCAGCCCGAGAGGCGCTGCTGGCGGCGGGTTACCACCAAGAGTTGTAGAACACGTCCCAACCGTCGTTGATCAATGCGCGGGCCTGCGCAATGAAGTCCAGATCTTCTTCAGCTCGATCGGGATCCGATTCACCGAAGAAGAAGCCTTGGGTATAAGGCAAATCATCGTTCAGCACAGCCTGTTCCAACGCATCAAGATCGTCCAATCCAAGGAATACGGGAACTTGGTTGAAATCGAAGGGATCAACCTGCCCCGTCCTAGCACTGTGCAACTTGAACATCCAACCATGAAGGTTCGGATGCTTTCGCCAGTAGAAAAATAGTTCTTGAGTGCGATCTCGCACATCAGTGCGGGTCTTGACCGCATACATATCGAGGCCCATCGGCTTGCTCCATCGCCCCGACCACCGAGGCGTTGGAGTAATCATCCGAACTGAGAGCCTCCATCGATACGGATATTGGAGGCCTCCAATATCCGTTAGCAGCCGTTACATTCGCCCATTGCGCTTGTCGGGCATCTTTGGAGGCGCCGGCTGCAGGCGTTCGTGCAGCGCTTGTTCGATCACCCCAGCTCGCGAGGCGTCGAGCTGCTGAGCCAGGTCCCGCAGACGGCTGGCCTGGGCTTGGGCTGCGTTGTTGAATGCGTCCACCCACTGGCGCTTGACGTCAGGGTTTTGCCAAGGCTGGGCGAAGGCCTCGGTCAGCGTGCAGACCCGAATCCCAAGCCCTATTTGCACGCCCAATGCTTGGAGCTGGCGAATTAACGCATCGCTGATGGGTTGGTCAGTCAGTGGCTCCAGGAAGAACTGCTTAGCCTTGGACCCTTTGGCCACCAGAAACGGCAGTTCTGCAGTTAGGAGGGTGTCGATCGCAACGCCCCGTTCGCTCAACGGCTTCCACAGGCCCTTAGCCTTGAGCTCGGCTGCCCAGGCCATCAACGGAACAAGGGTGGTCGAGCGCTTGCGAGTTCCCTTCACCGTGAACAGCGTCCCTTTTGGGGAGTGTTCCTTCAAGAGGTGTTGCAATTGGGCCGTGCTGATCGCCAACACCCCAGCGGCCTCATTGAAGCTCAACGCCACGTCCACCTTGGGCCGCTGTTTCGCTAGGCGCAAATGGTCTGCGATCTTCTTCTCCATCTGGCCCACGTTTTCGGTGCCAGAGAGCTTGCCGAGAAAGCGATCGATGGCGCGGCGGTAAGCATCAGCAGCAGTAAGGGCCATTAGTTCGGCTCGCTCCCCTTACGGCCGACCTTTGAAGAGCGCGCGGCAGCATTGCTGCTTCGCCGCCCGACCTTGCGCGCCGGCAGGGTGCGCAGCGCCTCCAGGTCGATTCCGTAATCTAGGACACCCAAAGCTGGCGTTCCTCCGGCACCGTTGAGCTTCTCACTCACCGTAAAGGGCCTGCTGTAAGTCGCGTGGTGTTCGTCGTCCAATTCGTGGCCGACGATTTGGGCTCGCATCTCAGAGGCCACACCGCTGCCCTGCATCTCCTGAATCACGGTCTTTCGGAGACTATGGAAACCACGTTTCGCTTTCGACCACCCACCACTGTGCTTTTGGAGGTAGTAGCTGAACGCCTTCGATATCCAGTTCCCCGCACCATTCTTCGCCTTACTGTCAGCCTGCGGAAACAATCGCCAGTCCCCGCTCTCCCTTCGTTCGGCGACGTAGTCCAAGAAACCAAGCTTGATCAGGTCGGGATGCAACGGGACGACCCGATTGGAAACATCGGTCTTCAATCGCTGATCCTCCCCCTCATCGGTAAACCGTATGCACGGGATTCCCTCCTCTTCCTTGACGTCCAGGGTAAACAGCTGCCCCACCTCACCTGCCCGGGCGCCCGTATACAGGCCCAACAAAGCCGCCCAGCGCGCTCCCGTTGAAAGCTGCTTGAAGCTATCAGGCGCGAAGAGTTGATGAACCTGATCCAAGGTAAAGGCCTGGAAGCCAAATTTTCTGCGCTTGCGCTTCTCCGCCATCGAAACGCTGACGTGACCTGCGGCGACATTGTCTCCCTTGAGCACGTAGCCTGAAGCCATTGCCCAAGTGAAGAATCCTCTCTTTCCTGCGAGGTAGCTCTGGCGATTGTTGAGCGTAGAACGCGTTAACCCGCGCTTGGCCAAATGGTCGTAGAAGCGGGCCATCTCAGGCCGCGTGATGGTGTGCAGCTCGCGCTCGGCGCCCAAGAACTCGATCAGCTCTGTCACGGGAAGCAGTTTGATGCCGACCGTTTTGACCTCGATGTCCTCGGCGGCGACTTTATCCTGCCAGATTCGCTTCGCATCGATCAGGCTGATGGTCTCAGATGGCAGGGGCTGCGCCGCCGCTGATTCCAACGGGTTTGGCCCAGCCGCCGCCGGAACTGCACCCGTATCACGGAAGTGGAACTTGCCGATTTCTTCCAGCGCCTCCATTGCTCGAGCATGGTCGGCCGCATCCGTGGTCCGAAGACGGAAGCCCGGCAAGTCAATTTCATAACGCCGGGAGCCGTTCTCCGCGACGCTGCGCAGAACATCCTCAACCGTGAGTCCCTTCTTGGTCATGCACCCATCCCTGATGGCATCGAATGCTTGAGCATAACGCTGCGCGATGGCCAAGGCAGCCACTCTTGCGCTATGCAGTTGGATGCCCAAGGGATGCTTGACGAAAGGTTTGCCGACGATACCGCGCATGTCCGTCGGAACGCGCATGCGAAACTGGTAACGACCTGTGGAAGAGCGAGTGAGATAGCTTGGTAATCGCATCGGAGTTGTGCCCCGATTTGTGCCCCAAGCCGCCCTTCAAGACCTTAAAAAATGTCGTTTAAAAACAAACACTTACTAAGGATTGGCGGAGAGAGTGGGATTCGAACCCACGGAAGGTTTAACCCTTCGCCGGTTTTCAAGACCGGTGCCTTAAACCGCTCGGCCATCTCTCCAATCGGGTCCCGGTCGCCCGGGCAGCGGCGTATTCTCGCACGTGAAGGGCATTTGCCCAAGACCACCTTGCCCGTGTCCTCCGCATCCGGCACGGTGGGGGCCTTCACCGCACTCGGAGCCGCCATGGCCCATCTCGATCTGGCCAACCTGCGCACCACCCTGCTGGACGACACCCAGCTGGCCGCAATGGCCCTGCATCGCACGTTCGCCGGGCACCTGCCGGTCAGCAGCGGGCATCTGGTGGTCTGCGATCCGCTGGTCCAGGCCGAGGCGCCCGCGCTGGCCGACTACACCGCCCCGCTGGGCCGACATCCGGTCGAAGTCATCGTGCACAGCGGCCGCCCGGCGTTGGCCGTGGTCTGGTTCAAGCCCCGCGAAGCCCTCAGCGCAACCGCCCTGCACTGGCAGATGGCGCGCTGGACCACGCAGGATCTGACCGGCCTGGATGAAGACAGCTTCATTGGCTATCCGGTCGACGCTGGTATCGGCTGCTTCATGGATACAGACACCCAGCGGGCGCTGCTGGCCCTGATCGAACAGGCCGATGGCGACGAAGACAACGCGTGGTCGGATGCGCTGATCGACCATGACGGCCTGGATGAAGGCGCCGAGTACCGTCCCTGGGGCGAGGACTCACCGCATGGCCTGGTCGTATTCACCAGCGGCTGGGGCGACGGTGTCTATCCCAGCTACTGGGGGCTGGATACGTCCGGCATTCCGGTCGCTCTGGTCACCGATTTCCTGTGCATCCAGCGCGGTGATGGGCGCGACGAGCGCGAGATCGCCGACCAGGCCTATCGCGACAGCCTTCCGCCTGAAGAGGCTGAAGCGCTGGCACGGCTTGTAGCGGCCGTGGACCACGATGACCCGGATGCGCTGCGAGAGCTGCTGAAGGATGCGCCACAGCGCGCCAACCAGATTGAGCCCGGATGCGGTGGCACCGCCCTGTTCGAGGCGATCCGTCTGGACCGCCCAGAGGCGTTGCGGATACTGCTGCAGGGCGGCGCCTTGCCGGCCATGCCCGAGCGCCTGCACATGAGCAAGGTGACCAGCTATCTGGACTACGCGCGCTTCCTGAAGAAGCCGCGCAGCGCGGAACTGATGGCGGTGCTGGAAGCGCCGGTCATTGCCGAGCCCACACCGGCCGCACCCCCGCGGCGCAGCTTCTGGGACCGGCTGTTCGGGCGGAACTAATCGGCGCCAGAAAGCAGCAACACCGGGCATGGCCCGGCGCTACCGTTTCACAGATCGGCGGTGCAGTTGCGGGTAGGTACCTCAGCCCGCGTCCACCGCCAGCGCACCCAGTGCACTGGCCCTGATCCGCTCCTTGGCCTTTTCACAGGCGCCACCGCAATCCAGGCGCGAGGCTTCCAGCTGCGGCGGCAGGTGCTCGGCCAGGAAGTCGATGAACACGCGCACAGCCGGCAGCAGGCCGCGGCGCGAAGCGAACACGGCGTGGCATACGCCCTGCGGCAGCGACCAGTCCGGCAGCACCACTTCCAGCTCGCCGTTGCGCACGGCGTCGGCGCACACGGTTTCCGGCAGCATGGTGATGCCGAAACCGTCCTTCACCATGCTCTGCAGCAGCGGGAAGTCGAAGCCGGCCACGCGCGGCTGCAGGTCGACCCGGCGAACCTCGCCTTCCGGCCCGTGCAGCTCCCAGCGTTGGCGGGCTTCGTCTTCGCTGATGCTGAGGGTGACGTGCTGGGTCAGCTCTTCCGGGTCCTTGGGGCGACCGGCGCGGTCCAGGTACTTCGGGCTGGCCACCAGCAATTCCTGCACCTGGCCGAAGCTGCGCATCACCAGGCTGCCGTCATCGTCCAGGCGCGAGCGCACGCGCAGGGCCACGTCGTAGCCTTCGTTGATGATGTCCACGCGGCGGTTGCTGATGTTCAGCTGCAGGCGCACCTTCGGGTACTGCTCAAGGAACTTGGGCAGCAGCTTGGGCAGCTGCATCTGCGCCAGCGACACCGGCACGCTGGCGCGCACCACGCCGCGCGGTTCCGCGCTGAGCCGGTCCACCACTTCGCGCGCGGCCTGAGCCTCGGCCAGCATCGTCTGCGCATGGCGGTGCACGCTGGTGCCGACGTCGGTGACCGCGAAACGGCGCGTGGAGCGCTGCAGCAGGCGCACGCCCAGGTCGGTTTCCAGCTGGCTGATGCGGCGGCTCAGTCGCGACTTGGGAATACCCAGTGCGCGCTCGGCGGCGGCGAATCCGCCGTGGTCGACCACCATCGCGAAGTAGTACAGATCATTCAGGTCATGCATGCCCGAGTTCCATATCTAGAACAATACGTGGCATTCAATCACCTTTATTCCGCCTTTGCAACAACCTATCGTTCTCTCCGTCGGCGGGGCCACCCCGCCCCTTCCCTCCAGAACATAGGTGACTGCCATGAAGCTTCTGCATCTCGACGCCAGCGTGCTTGGCGACAATTCCGTCTCGCGCCAGCTGTCGGCCGCCGTGGTCGCCCGCTTCACGGGCCAGATCGATGGCCTGCAGGTCGATTATCGCGATCTTGACGCCAATCCGGTACCGCATCTGCGCAGCAGCTCGCTGGCCAGGACCGATGCCGCCGAGGCGACCGATGCTGAACAGGTGATGCAGCAGTTCCTGGAGGCTGACATCGTGGTGATCGGCGCGCCGATGTACAACTTCAGCATTCCTTCCACGCTGAAGGCCTGGATCGACCGCGTGGCCGTGGCCGGCCGCACCTTCAAGTACACCGAGAACGGCCCGGTGGGCCTGGCCGGTGGCAAGCGGGTGATCATCGCCAGCAGCCGCGGCGGCATCTACACCGACTCGCCGGCCGACTTCCAGGAGCCGTTCCTGCGCCAGGTGTTCGCCTTCATGGGCATCAACGAGGTCGAGTTCGTGCGCGCCGAGGGCATCGCCTACTCGCCGCAGCACCGCGAAGACGCGATTGCCGGTGCACTGGCAGCCCTGCCGTCGCACGAAGTGGTCGAAGCCGTCGCTGCATAAGCGTTCCAGCGTTCGGCGCCGCTCTCTCCTCGTCGAGGCGCTGAACGCGGGCCGTGGATCCCCTCCCCCATCCCGGCCCACCCTGGCGGCCCCGCTTTGCGGGGCCGCTTTTTTGCATCAGTAGATCCACGCCATGCGTGGATCGGTGCCATGCGCGGCGCTCACCAGCACGTTAGGCTGGGGCCATGAACTACATCGTGACCACTGCGCACCGCAGCGAATTTCCGCACCCGATCACCCTGCGCCGCGGCCAGGCGCTGGTAGTGGGCGAACGCTATGAAGGCCCGGAGGGCTGGGATGACTGGTTCCTGTGCGAGGGCGAGGGGCAGCACCCCGGTTTCGTCCCGGCGCCGGTGATCGGTCGCGACGCGCAGGGTGGCGCGTTTGCCACGGAGGACTACTGCGCGCGGGAACTGGATGTGGATCCCGGACAGCTGCTGCGTGGGCAGCGCACGCTCAATGGCTGGGCGTGGTGCGTGCCGGAGGCCGGCGACCCGGGATGGGTGCCGTTGGAGAAGGTGCGGGTTGTGGAGTGATCACGGCGGTTCATCCACGCATGGCGTGGATACGGTGCCATGCAAGCATGACACCCACCAGAGACACAGCGGTGCCATGCAAGCATGGCACCCACCCGAGCCGCAGCAGTGCCATGCAAGCATGGCACCCGCCCGATCAGGGAATCAGGCGATGGTTTCCAGGCCGCCCATGTACGGGCGCAGGGCTTCCGGCACGGTGATGCTGCCGTCGGCGTTCTGGTAGTTCTCCATCACCGCGATCATCGCGCGGCCGACGGCCACGCCCGAGCCGTTCAGGGTATGCGCCAGTTCCGGCTTGCCGGTGGCCGGGTTGCGCCAGCGGGCCTGCATGCGGCGGGCCTGGAAATCACCACAGTTCGAGCACGAGGAGATCTCGCGGTAGGTCTCCTGCGACGGCAGCCAGACTTCCAGGTCGTAGGTCTTCACCGCCGAGAAGCCCATGTCGCCGGTGCACAGCAGCACCTTGCGGTACGGCAGGCCCAGCTTTTCCAGCACCACTTCGGCGCAGCGGGTCATGCGCTGGTGTTCGGCATCGCTGTCTTCCGGGCGGCTGATCGAGACCAGCTCGACCTTCTCGAACTGGTGCTGGCGGATCATGCCGCGCACGTCGCGACCACCGCTGCCAGCCTCGGCACGGAAGCACATCGAGTGGGCGGTCATGCGCAACGGCAGGCGTTCGGCATCGACGATCTCGTCGCGCACGATGTTGGTCAGCGGCACTTCCGAGGTCGGGATCAGGTAGCGCGTGGAATCGCCCACGGCCGTCTTGAACAGGTCGTCCTCGAACTTCGGCAGCTGGCTGGTGCCGCGCAGCGAATCGGCGTTGACCAGCAGCGGCACGTTGGTTTCCTCATAGCCGTGCTCGCCGGTGTGCAGGTCGACCATGAACTGGGCCAGCGCACGGTGCAGGCGCGCGATCGGGCCGCGCAGCACGGTGAAGCGCGAGCCGGACAGCTTGGCGGCGGTCTCGCCGTCCAGCCAGCCGTTGCGGGCGCCCAGTTCGACGTGGTCGAGCACCTTGAAATCGAACTGGCGCGGGGTTCCCCAGCGCGACTGCTCGACGTTGTCGTTCTCGTCGGCACCTGCCGGCACGTCATCGGCCGGCAGGTTCGGGATGCCCATCGAGATCGCTTCGATCTTCTCGCGCAGCTCGTCCAGCGCCACTTCCGAGGCCTTCAGCTCGTCGGCGAAGGCTGCGACCTCGGCCATGATGGCCGAGACGTCCTCGCCCTTGGCCTTGGCCTGGCCGATGGCCTTGGAACGGCTGTTGCGCAGGCTCTGCAACTCCTGGGTCCGCACCTGGATGCGCTTGCGATCAGCCTCCAGGGACTCCAGGGCAGACACGTCGAGCTCGAAGCCGCGGCTGGTGCGCAGGCGTTCGGCGAGGTCGGCGGGCTGGTGGCGGAGCAGGGCTGGATCAAGCATGGCAGGTGTCGTGGTGGGTATCAGGGATGGGATTATCGCTTGTTATACGGATTTCTGCCGCCCGGTTCATTCCCGCCGTGGCAGAATCGAGCCATTCCGTACTGGTCCGGTCCATGTCTGCACCCCGCTCGTCGTCCGCCAAGTCGTTCACTGTGCATATCCCGCGCAACGCCCTGAAGATCGCCGGCATCGCCTTCGGCGTGGGCGTACTGCTGTTCGTGCTGGTCTGGCTGACCGGCCGCGACAAGGAGTTCTTCCGCGCCGATCCGGCTGCCCAGACCCCGCAGGAAACCGCCCAGATCGAGCCCCTGCCGGAACCGCTGGCCGCTGCCGCCGGTTCCAGCGACATGCCCGATGCCAAGCCGGCCCCGGTGGAGGAAGAAGCACCAAAGCTGGTCGAAACAGCCCCACCGCCGCCTGCCCCCATCGCTGAAGCAGCCCCGGCCGCACCGGGCCCTGCGCCGGCGGCCACCGGCAACAGCCAGCCGATGCCGATTGCCGGCCAGTCGCCGCCACCCGCCTACCCGGCTGCCGCGCTTCGCGCTGGCGAGACCGGCACCGTGGTGGTGCGGGTGGACGTGGACGCCACCGGCTATCCAAACAACGCTACGGTGATCCAGCGCAGCGGTTCACGCGAGCTCGACCGTGCCGCCACGGACGCCGTGCGCCGCTGGCGCTTCACGCCGGCGCAGAGCAACGGCCAGGCCGTCCCCGGCAGCATTGAAGTGCCGTTCGACTTCAAGACGCAGTAACTGAACGCTTCCCGGCAGGCAAACTGAACCCTGCCGGTGGCGTTGACGCAACGCTGACACTTCTCGTCCGTGGCTCGGGCAACACTGCCCACGTCGTCCATTGACGGAAGGAGTTAGCGATGACTGCCACCACCCACGAAGACCTTCATTCGCCGCATCTGCAGGAGGATTCCAGCCTGCAGCACAAACCCACTTCGCCCTGGATGTGGATCGCGCTGATCGTGGCGATGTTTGCTGCCGCCCTGCTCTGGCTGCGTCATTCAAACCAGGAAGACGTGGCACCGGCACCGGTCGGTGAGCGCATGCTTCCAGCCCCCGAGCAGGCGGCGGTGACGGATGCAGCGGCGCCTGCTGCACGTCCGGCAACCCCGGCTACCGCTTCGCGGAAGGCCGCGCCGGTAGTGCGCAACCGTGAGGCCCGCCCGCTGGCCAGCAATCGCATGCCCACCTACCCCGCCGCCGCGCTGCGTAGCGGCGTGCAGGGCAGCGTGATCGCCAGCCTGAATGTGGATCCCCGCGGCAATGTCGCCAACGCTGCGATCGTCTCGCGCAGCGGCGAGCGCAGTCGCGATCTGGATCGTGCGGTGCTCAGCACTGTGCAGAACTGGAAGTTCCAGCCGGCGATGCACGAAGGCCGTGCCATCGCCAGCGTGGTGCGGGTCCCGGTGGATTTCCGTACCGAGCAGCGTTGATCGCGGACGAGGGGTTCGTGATGTTTAGACGGAGGCTTCGGCCTCCGTCCTTTTATGCGGGAAAGCGTGCCAACCAAGGTTGGCACCTACCGGGAGATGTGAGCGTGCCAACCAAGGTTGGCACCTACCGGGAGATGTGTGCGTGCCAACCAAGGTCGGCACCTACCGGGCATTGCGATCCGCCGGGCATGACCCGGCGGATGCAGTGACGATCAGGCCAGGTTGAATCCGGCGCTGCGGGCCAGGCCGTCGAAGTCCGGGAAGGACGTGGCGACGTTGGCGATATCGTTGATGCGCACTTCGCCGTCACTGATCTGGCCGGCAATGGCGAACGCCATGGCGATGCGGTGGTCGCCGTGGCTTTCGATGGTGCTGCTGCCCAGGCGCACGCCACCATGCAGGGTGGCACCGTCTTCAGTTTCGTCCACCTGCATGCCCAGCGCGCGCAGGCCGGTGGCCATCGCTGCGAGGCGATCGGATTCCTTCACCCGCAGCTCGGCGGCGCCGGTCACCACGGTCTGGCCTTCTGCAGCAGCTGCCGCCACGAACAGCGCCGGGAACTCGTCGATCATGTCCGGCACCAGTTCTTCCGGAATGCGTGCACCCTTCAGCGGGGCATAGCGCACCACCAGGTCCGCCACCGGTTCACCGCCCTGCTCGGCCGGATTCTCTTCGGTGATGTCGGCACCCATCAGGCGCAGCGCGTGCAGCAGGCCGGTGCGGCGCGGGTTCAGGCCAACCTGCTTCAGGCGCAGCTCGGAGCCCGGGATGATGCTGGCAGCCACCAGATAGAACGCCGCAGACGAGAAGTCGGCCGGCACCACGATATCCGTGGCACGAAGGCGTTGGCCGCCGCGCAGGCGCGCCTTGCCCGGCGAGAATTCGATGTCCACGCCGAACGCGGACAGCATGCGTTCGGTGTAGTCGCGGGTCGGGTGCGGCTCGACAACGCTGGTTTCGCCCTGTGCGTACAGGCCTGCCAGCAACACCGCCGACTTGATCTGCGCGCTGGCCACCGGCGAGGCGAAGTCGATGCCATGCAGCGTCTGGCCGCCATGCACGTGCAGCGGCGGCGTGCCGTCATCCTGGGTGTCGATCTTCGCGCCCATCTGCGACAGCGGGCCGGTGACGCGGCGCATCGGTCGGCCGGACAGCGACTCATCGCCGATCAGCGTGCAGTCGAAGGCCTGGCCTGCCAGCAGGCCGGCCAGCAGGCGCATGCCGGTACCGGCGTTGCCGCAGTCCAGCGGCGCATCCGGCGCCTTCAGGCCGTCGATGCCGACGCCGTGCACGATGCGCTGCGACGGGCTGGGGGTTTCGATGCGCACGCCCAGCTGGCTGAAGATGCGCGCGGTAGCGCGGGTGTCTTCGCCTTCCAGGAAGCCTTCGATATGCGAGGTGCCATCGGCCAGCGCAGCGAACATCACCGAGCGGTGCGAGACCGACTTGTCGCCGGGAATGGTCAGGCTGCCCTGCAGCGGCTGGCCCTTGCGGGCGATCCAGTGTTGCGCGTTGCTCATCGTTCGATCATTCCGTAAACACCGGCAGCGCCGGCGATGCATCAGGGGAGCGGCGGCCACGGCCGCCGCAGCAGCACTCAGGGCACGGCCACCGGATAGGAGCCCAGCACCTTGATCTGCGCCGAGTGCGCTTCCAGTTCGGCCAGTGCGGCCTGCATCGGCGCGTCGTCGATGTGGCCGGCCAGGTCGATGAAGAAGCCGTACTCCCACTTGCCGTGGTGCGACGGCCGCGACTCGATGCGGTTCATGCTGATGCCGTGGCGGGCGAACGGGCTGAGCACGTCGAACAGCGCACCGGGCTTGTCATGGATGAACACCAGCACCGAGGTGCGGTCGTGGCCGGAGGTCGGGAAGATGTTACGGCCCACCACCAGGAAGCGGGTGGTGTTGTCGGCATCGTTCTGGATCGGCTTGGTGACCACCTTCTTCAGGCCATACACGTGGCCGGCACTCTCGCCGCCGATGGCCGCTGCGTCGTCGGCGTTGCGCGCACGGCGCGCACCTTCGGCGTTGCTGGATACCGGAATCTTCTCGGCCTTCGGCAGGTTGGCGCGCAGCCACGCCGAGGTCTGCATGAACGACTGCGGGTGTGCATAGATGCGCTCGATGTCCTCGATGCGGCCGCTGCGCGACATCAGGTACTGCTGCACGCGCAGTTCCACTTCGCCACAGATCTTCAGGTTGGAGGTCAGGAACATGTCCAGAGTGATCTGGATGGTGCCCTGCCCCGAATTCTCCACCGGCACCACGCCGAAATCGGCGTTGCCCGCTTCCACTTCCTGGAACACTTCCTCGATGCTGGCCATCGGCAGGCCCAGCGCGGAGCGGCCGAAGTGCTTGAGCACCGCCTGCTGGCTGAAGGTGCCTTCCGGGCCGAGGTAGCCGATCTTCAGCGGCTCCTGCTGGGCCAGGCAGGCCGACATGATCTCGCGGTAGACGTGCACCAGCAGCTCATCGCTGAGCGGGCCTTCGTTGCGGTCCACCACCATGCGCAGCACCTGCGCTTCGCGCTCGGGGCGGTAGTAGTCGACGGCAGCGGCCAGCTTGCCCTTGGCCTTGCCGACCTGGTGGGCGAAACGCGCGCGCTCGGCGATCAGGCTCTGGATGTCGCGGTCGATCTGGTCGATCTTCGAACGCACATCGGCCAGCGCCAGCGGCGCCAGGGTGGGCGCCGGGTTCGACGCAGCCTTGGACGTGCTCTTGCCCTTGGCCTTGGTGGAGGCGCTGTCCTTGGCCGGTTCGGCCTTCTTCGGCACCTTCTTGCTGGATTTGCTGCTTGCCATCGGAATTCCCTGTTGCGGGGCACGCACCCGACGGTGCGCGCCGTTCATTGCTCAACCGTGACGCTGCTGGAAATCGGCCATGAAGGCGACCAGCGCCTCGGCCCCGGCCAGCGGCATGGCGTTGTACAGCGAAGCCCGGATGCCGCCGACCACCTTGTGGCCCTTCAGCGCCAGCAGGCCAGCGGCCTTGGCTTCGGCGACGAAGCGGGCGTCGAGTTCGACATCGGGCAGGAAGAACGGAATGTTCATGCGCGAACGGGCCGCATGTGCGACTTCATTGCGGTAGAAGCCGCCGGAGCCGTCGATGGCGCCGTACACCAGCGCGGCCTTGGCGGCGTTGCGCTTGGCGAATTCGGTCACGCCGCCCTCGGCCAGCATCCACTTGAACACGAGGCCGGCCAGATACCAGTTCCAGGTCGGCGGGGTGTTGAGCATCGAATCGCGGGCGACGTGCGAGCGGTAATCGAAGATGTCCGCGCGCGGCTGGCCACTGCGCTCGAGCAGGTCGCGGCGGATGATCATCACCGCGATGCCGACCGGGCCCAGGTTCTTCTGCGCGCCGGCGTAGATCACACCATAACGGCGCACATCCAGCGGTTCGCTGGCGATGGACGAGCTGAAGTCGGCGATCAGCGGGACGTTGCCGGTATCGGGCACATCACGGAATTCGACGCCGTGGATGGTCTCGTTGGCGGTGATGTGCACGTAGGCGGCATCGCGCGACAGCTGCCAGTCGGCACGCGCCGGCAGCTCGCGGTAGCCGTGGGCCTCGCTGCTGGCGGCGATGTTGACGTCGACGTAGACCCCGGCCTGCTTGACCGCGGTCTTGCCCCAGTGACCACTGACCACGTAGTCGGCACGCTGGCCGGGGCTGGCGAAGTTGAGCGGGATCAGCGCCTGCTGGGTGGTGGCGCCACCGGACAGGAACAGCACCGCATAGTCGTCGGGGATGTCGAGCAGGCGACGCAGGTCGGCCTCGGCTTCGGCAGCCACGGACATGAATTCCGCGCCGCGATGGCTCATTTCCACGATCGAAGCGCCGGACCCGTGCCAGTCCAGCATTTCCGCCTGCGCCTGGCGCAGGACCGATTCCGGCAAGGTCGCAGGGCCGGCACTGAAGTTGAACGCGCGCGTCATGTCACACCTGTGGGGCAAGACCCCTAGTATGCCGCAGTGCACCAGCCTTGCGGCCTTGTGGCGCAAGGGAAATTTGGTTTCATTGGAATCCATTGGCGACGCGACCGGGTAGTGCCGGCCGCTGGCCGGCAACCTCATGGATTCAGGGCGGCGGTTGCCGGCCAGCGGCCGGCACTACCGTCACCGCGCGACCGTCAGCGCGCGCCGAACCAGAGCAGCAGGCTGAG
>OJST01000030.1_pt1 | contig 48723 bp, 37 predicted proteins | sample 1599491 | NCBI WGS metagenome assembly OJST01 (sample SAMN04436635, study PRJEB24849) | human gut metagenome | biome: human gut; feature: NICU; material: stool | host: Homo sapiens | place: USA: Saint Louis, MO | collected 2010-02-10
GGTGGGGGCGGCCGGCGCGGAGCGGCAGATCACCCATGTTGCGCCCGCCACGCGTGATACTGACGCAGTCAATCTGGGGCAGGCACGATCACTGTCCCGGCAGGAAGCGAGCTGGGCGCTGGTCCAGGCCAACGGATATACGGATCGCCAGATCAAGCAGCTGCGTCGCGAAGCAAACGCAGGTATCGCGCTGTCGATGTCGATGGCGGGTCTCCCGAGCAGCTTCGTTCCGGGCGGAAGGATGATTGCAATGGCCGGGTCGACTTATGGTGGTGAGTCTGCAGTCGCGCTCGGCTTTTCTGCAGTCTCCGAGGATGGCTCGTTCATGCTCAGGGCATCGGGTTCGACCACCACGGAGGACCATGGCTTCACCATCGGTGTAGGCTTCCAGTGGTGATTGGCAACTCCGGCAGGAACATAGCGAGGGGCCGACGCTGGCGGCCCCGATCTCTCGCGCGTGATACACAGCGTGACGTTCGATCGATGTGATAATCATTCGCGTTTAAGGTAGACTGCGGTCCCTTGTGAACCGGCGGCCCTGGGCCGCTTCTGCCGCCGCTGATGAAGCATTTCGTCCCGCCTTCGCGCCGTGGTCCGCTGGCCCGCGGCCTGGCCGCCTTGATGATGGGTCTGCTCCTGGCCACCCCGTACGCCCATACGCAGCAGCGCAATCCGCTGCAGAAGATCGGCCACACCGTGCTCGACGAGCCGGCGGCCAGCTATCGTTTCGAGCATTTCGTGGTGGACAGCCCGGACCAGCAGCGCCGTTGGCGGGTGAACCTGGCGATCCCGGCCAAGGCCGGCAAGACGCCATTGCCGGTGCTGTACGCGCTGGACGGCAACGCCGTCGCCATGGTCCTGGATCAGCCGTTGCTGGCCGAACTGGCTGCGCGCAAGGCGCCACCGGTGCTGGTGCTGATCGGCTACGACAACGACCTGCGCATCGACTCCAAGGCGCGCACCCGCGACTACACCGCATGGATCGATCGCGCCGACGACGAAAGCGGTACGACCCAGGCGGTCGGCGGTGGTGCTGCGGCCTTCCTGGATGTGATCGAACGCCGCATCAAGCCGGAAGTCGAGCGTCGCGCACGCATCGATACGCAGCAGCAAGCGCTGTGGGGCCACTCGCTGGGTGGCCTGTTCGTGCTTAATGCGCTGTACACCCGTCCCGCCGCCTTCCAGTCCTATCTGGCGGCCAGCCCGTCGCTGTGGTGGAGCCAGGGCGCGGCGCTGGGTGATCCGGAACAGCAGTTCGTGCAGAACGTGCATGGCCAGCCGGCAAAGCTCTGGCTGATGCTGGGCGGTGCCGAGCGTGTTGGCGATCGCGGCAAGCGTGACATGAACAATCCGCGCGTGGTCGCGCACCTGCGCCGCATCGGTGGCGCCACCCCGGATGCCGCGATGCAGTTGTCCGAGCGGCTGGGCAAGGTGCCGGGCCTGAGCGTGGAGTACCGCGAGTTCGACGGCCTCGGTCACGGCCCGATGCTGCCCGCCTCGTTCCATGCCGCGCTGCATGAGCTGTACGGCGTGACCGACCGCAGTGCCGGTGACGGCGCGCCCAATGGCGCTGACAACGCCGCTGAATGAATCCCTTCGCATGCCAAGGCGTGCGACCCCACTACCCAGGCGAGGCTGCCGATGTGCAGCGGCCCAGGCAACCGATGAATCCCGCGTCACGTGGCGCGGCCTACGTGTGCAAGGAGCCTTCCATGTCGTTCCGTCCGTCTTTCCGTCTTACCTCTCTCGCCGCCGGCCTGCTGCTGGCGGTGACCGCCACCGCGCAGCCGGTGTTCGACCAACCGGCCAACGCCACCTTCAAGGGCGAGGTCGTTTCACGCGGTGAGAACGTGGTTCCCGGCAGCACTGCCGACGTGGTCGGTCGTGGCTTCGTGCCGGGCCAGAAGGTCAGCCTGCTGCGTGGCGACAGCGTGCTCAACACGCAGCCGCTGGTGGTCGATGCCGATGGCAACTTCAAGACCCAGCTGAGCATTCCCGCCGACGCGGTGCCGGGCACCCACCCGGTGGTGGTGCGCGCCAGCCAGCCGGCCGCAGCCACCGTGCTGAAGCTGCGCGTTTCGCCGCAGCTGCCGCTGTCCGGCCAGGCGCAGTTCGCCACCCAGTCCAACAAGCTGGTGCCGGGCCTGTACCAGTCCGCCTACAGCGCCGCCAGCAACGCGTTGTTCGTGACCTCGGCCGTGGGCCGTCCGCCGGTGACCCAGTCGCAGCTGCTGAAGCTGGACCCGAAGTCGCTGAAGGTGACCAAGGCGATCACCCCGGCGCAGGTGCCAGGCAGCACCAACGGCGCGGTGTACGCGGTCTACGGCGTCGGCGTGGATGACACCAACGGCAACGTGTGGGTCACCAACACCCGCCAGAACTCCATCGCGGTCTATCGCCAGAAGGACCTGTCGCTGGTCCATCAGTTCCCGGTCGATGCCGTGCCGCACGCGCGCGACGTGGTGGTCGATGGCACTCACGGCAAGGTGTTCGCCTCGGCCACGGGTGAAGACCACCTGTCGGTGTTCGATGCCAAGACCCTCAAGGAGCTGCCGGCGGTGACGCTGGAATCCGGCGTGGATGACGGCAAGTTCACCCCGATGAGCCTGGTGCTGGATGAGAAGGGCGGCAAGCTGTTCACCGTCAGCATCGGCACGCCGGAAGCGGCGGTGATCGATGTGGCCAGCGGCAAGGTCGAGAAGGTCATCGACCTGGGCAATTCGATCAGTGCCTCGGGCGTGGCCTTCGACGCGGCACGCAACCGCCTGTACGTGGCCTCGCAGGGCACCGACAACCTGCTGATCGTCGATGTGGCCGCCGGCAAGGTGCTGCACGATGTGCCGGTCGGCGCCGGCGCGCTGAACGTCGCCTTCGATGATGCCTCCGGCCTGGCCTACGTCAGCAACCGTGGCGCTGGCACGGTCACCGTGGTGAACGGTGATGGCAAAGTGGTCGCCAATCTTGATGGCGGTACGCTGCCGAACCACGTCCGCGCCGATGGCAAGGGCAACGTGTTCGCGGTGAACAAGTCGCGCGGCGCTGAAGACCCGAAGGGTGACCGCATCATCCGCATCACCCCGAAGCAGTAAGTCACAGGGCAGGGCGGCGTGCGCGTCGCCCTGCCGGCAAGGAGAATGTGCATGAACATCGCGTCCCGTCTGCGCCTGTGTGCGCTTCCGTTGGCTGTTTCGCTGGCGCTGGCTGCCTGTGGCGGCTCGTCGGCTCCCTCTGATGCCAAGACGCCTGCCGAGTCGCCTGCAGCAACGGCGGCCGCTGCGGAAACGGCGTTGCCGGCAGGCTGGCAGCGCGTGGCCGGTGCCGAGATGCCGGCGGTGCATGACCAGAAGGCGGTGCTGCCGGCCAAGGTGCATTCCGATGACGGTGCCGACATCGAAGTGGCTGACACCAGCCGCATCATCGCCGGTGGCGACGACGTCATCGCGGTGATCGAAGCACTGGGGCTGGGCAAGCAGGTATTTGCCGCGCCGACCAACACCACCACCCAGGCCGGCCTGGCCGCGCCGCACCAGTTCCTGTTCAACCGCACCACTGGCGTGGAGGGCGTGCTGAGCCTGCAGGGCTCGCTGTTCCTCGGCAACAGCCTGCGCCGCCACACCGAACTGGCCAAGAAGCTGCGCGAGGTGGGCGAGCCGGCGGTGGTCATCGATGACCTGCAGCCGGCGCCGGACAAGGTGCGCAAGGTCGCCGCGGCACTAGGGCTGGCCGAGGCAGGGCAAGCACTGGCCACGCAGGTGCAGCGTCAGCTCGACGAGGCTGCAGCGATTGGCAAGGGCCTGGGCCATGCGCCACGACTGATCCACGTATCGGCCACCGGCGCTGGCGGCTCACCGACTGTTGCCGGTGCCGACAGCGCCTCGGCGCAGCTGATCGCGCTGGCTGGCGGCGTCAACATCGGCACCGAGGCGGGGGTGAAGAACTACTCGCAGCTGAGCAATGAAGGCGTGGTCGCCGCGGCGCCGGAGGTGATCCTGGTGACCGAGCATGACCTGCAGCTGTTCGGCGGTGCCGAAGGCCTGTGGAAGGCATACCCGACGCTGAAGCAGACCCCGGCCGGGCAGGCCAATCGGGTCTGGGTGATGCCGGACGTGCAGCTGAAGTACACCAGTGTCGGTTCCGGAGCTGGCGCGCTGGCGCTGGCCAAGGCCCTGGCGGCGTTGCCGAAGGCATGAGTCCGGCGGATCGGCGCCGCCGTCGCGGGCGGACGATGTTGCTGGTGGCGTTGCTGGCACTGCTGGGTGCGGTGCTGGCCTCGTTCGCCGTGGGCCCGCTGCGGCTGCCGCCGCTGGAGGTGATGCAGGCGTTGGCGGTGAAGCTGGGTCTGCTCGATCCGCAGGCGGTCAGCAGCCGCGACCTCGCCGTGGTCTGGCAGCTGCGTATTCCGCGCGCCCTGTTGGGTGCGATGGTCGGTGCGTCGCTGGCGATGGCCGGTGCCAGCCTGCAGGGCTTGTTCGGTAACCCGCTGGCCGACCCCGGCATCGTCGGTGTCAGCCAGGGCGCTGCGCTGGGTGCGGTGGCTGCCATCGTGCTGGGGGCTGCCGGTGCGGCAGGCTGGCTGGTGCCGGTGGCCGCGTTCGCTGGTGGTGCGCTGGCGATTGGCCTGACCTACGCGCTGGCGCGGCCCGGCAAAGGCAGTGGCAACGCCACGCTGCTGCTGGTCGGCATCGCGATGGCCGCGTTCTGCTCCGCGCTGATCGGTTTCCTCACGTACATCGCCAGCGAAAGCGAACTGCAGTCGCTGGTGTTCTGGCAGATGGGCTCGCTGGCGCGTGCCAACTGGGCCGATGTGGCGGCGGTGGTGCCCCTGTTTGCCATCGGCGTGTTCGCGCTGCAGCGACTGGCAACGCCGCTGGACATGCTGGCACTGGGCGAACGCCAGGCGCAGCATCTGGGACTGGACGTGACCCGCACGCGGCGTCGCCTGGTGGCGTTCAGTGCGCTGCTGGTGGGCGCGGCGGTGGCGTTTGCCGGTTCGATCAGCTTCGTGGGCCTGGTGGTGCCGCACGTGGCGCGCCTGCTGGTCGGTCCTGGTCATCGCTGGTTGCTGCCGTTGTCCGGCCTGCTCGGTGCACTGCTGATCGTGGTGGCCGACACCGCGGCACGCACGCTTGATCCGCCCGCGGAGATTCCGCTGGGCCTGTTCTCGGCCGCACTGGGTGCGCCGTTCTTCCTCTGGCTGGTGCTGCAGCAGCGCCGCAAGGCGGCGCCATGAGCGTGCTGCTGAAGTTGCACGACGTGGTGGTGCGCCGCCAGCAGCGCGAGATCCTGCATGGCATCTCGCTGGCATTGGAGCCGGGTACGGTGACTGCCCTGGTTGGCCCGAACGGCGCCGGCAAGTCCACGCTGTTGGCGGTGGCTGCTGGTGACCTGCGTGCCGACGTGGGTGAGGTGAGCCTGCTGGGCAAGCCGTTGGCCAGTTACAAGGCGGGGCCGCTGGCGCGCGAGCGCGCGGTAATGCCGCAGGAGCACGGCGTGCGTTTCGCCTTCAGCGTGGAAGAAGTGGTGGCGATGGGTCGACTGCCGCATCCGCCGGATCCGCGTGTGGACGACGCGCAGGTGGAAGCTGCAATCGATGCCGCCGAACTGCAGGCGCTGCGCCTGCGCGAGGTGCAGCAGCTGTCCGGTGGCGAGTCCGCCCGGACCACGTTCGCGCGCGTGCTGGCGCAGGACACGCCGTTGCTGCTGCTGGATGAGCCGACCGCCGCGCTGGATCTGCGCCATCAGGAGCGCACGCTGCGCAGTGTGCGCGCCTGTGCCGAAGCCGGTGCGTGCGTGATCGTGGTGCTGCACGACCTCAATCTTGCCGCCGGCTATGCCGATCGCATCGTGCTGCTGGAGCAGGGCAGGGTGGCAGCCGATGGCACGCCGCTGCAGGTGCTGACCGAAGACAACCTGCAGCGGGTCTACCAGCAGGATGTGGTGGTGCTGGAGCACCCGCGGCGCGGCGTGCCGCTGGTGGTGGTGACCTGAGCGAGGGCCCGCCAGGTTGCTCCGGGTATCATGATCGCTTCGTTTTCTTCAATGGACTGATGCCATGTTCCGCACCGTTACCTGCAGCGTGCTGCTCGCCGCAATGATTGCTTCCGCTTGCGCTGCCAATGCGGCTTCGACCTCTCAGGTTTCGCTGACCGACGCGGCCGAGAACGCCTCGCTGATCGAGACCCGGCATTCCAGTAGCGACGGTGCCGCTGTGACGTCGATGAAGACGCAGTACTTCGCCAACGAGGAAATGTCGGTGAGCTGGGACGACCAGCAGGTGCTGGTGCTGTGCAGGGAGGCGGCGTACCTGAAGATTCCTGCGACCAAGCTCACGGCCGGCGCGTTGACCTCCGAGCAGCGGCAGATGATCGTCTATCAGGCGCTGATGTCAGGCCTGGGGGCTGTCGCGGGCGTCATCGGGCCGGCAGGCGAGGTGGTGACCGTGGCCGATGACGGCAGCGAGACCCGCAGCGTTGGCGAAAGCAGCTGGGCGTATGGTGTTGAGCGATACGAGGTGATCACCCAGCGGCTGCCGGACGGTGCACTTCGGATCCGGACCCGCAAGACGGAAGCCGTGAATACCACGCCTCCGGCGGGCCCGGACGACATGTTCAGTACCGAGGACGATCAGGCGGCACGCCTGTCCGAGCTGGCGCCGGTGGGCAGCTGGACCGAAGTGGTGGTCCACGGTGGCGCACGGCAGCCGCATGTGGATCCGGCAATGCCATTGAAGGGCTGGATCTCGATGGGCGACGACCAGGCTGCGACCGTGGGTGAGGCGCGCAAGCTGCACGACTGCAAGTAGGACATGGCAGGGGTCAGAGCCCTTTGCTTTGGGCAAAGGGATCCGACCCCGTTGTCGGTCGGCCTCATCGTTCTATTAATGTGTGCAATATTCACTTGCGCGCCAGATTGGCAGGTCTAGAATGCGCCCCATGAACCGGATGCCGCTCCTGAAGTTTTTCACCCTGACCCGCGCAAGCGCGGAACGGGCGTGTCTGCCTGGAGCCCCACGAGGCCGTTGAAGCGGCCATCGCTGGACCTTCGACAGAGCGCCCTCCGGGGCGCTCTTTTCGTTTTTGTTTTTTGTGAGTCGACTAACAGTCGACTCTACCCAGCCGACTCTACCCAGTCGACGCTACCTGCTCGACTCTACCCAGTACTGCGAAGGAGAACGTGCCATGCACCAGATCGCCGAGACCGAACGCTAGCCGCGCACCCTGTCGCCAACCGGGGTGTGCGGCCCCTGAAGTTGGCTTTGCAGGAACCTCTTTATGAACACCCACGTCCTTTCCCGCCGTCGCAACCTTGGCATCATTGCCCACATCGACGCCGGCAAAACCACGCTGACCGAACGCCTGCTGTGGAAAAGCGGCGAGATCCACCGCGTCGGCGAAGTGCACGACGGCAATGCGACCACCGATTTCTCGGCGATCGAGCGCGAACGCGGCATCACCATCGGCGCTGCCGCCGTGCAGGCGCAGTGGGCGCCACGTGACCTGCCGCCGCATCGGCTGACCCTGATCGACACCCCCGGCCATATCGACTTCGCCATCGAAGTCGAACGTTCACTGCGCGTGCTCGACGGTGCCGTGGCCGTGTTCTCGGCCGTGGACGGCGTGCAGCCGCAGTCCGAGACGGTATGGCGCCAGGCGCGTCGCCATCGCGTGCCGCTGATCGCCTTCGTCAACAAGATGGACCGCGTCGGCGCTTCGTTCGAGCGCGTGCTGGAGCAGCTGCAGGACAAACTGCAGGCGCGGCCGTGGGCATTGGGCGTGCCGCTGGGCAGCGAAAGCGGCTTCAACGGCTGGGTCGACCTGGTCGATGAACGCGTACTACACTGGCAGGATGGCGCCGTAACCACGGTGACCTCGTGGGACGACGCGGCACGCGCGCAGTGGCAGGCTCAGCGCGATGCGCTGGTCGAAGCCGTGGCCGATCACGATGAACAACTGGCCGATGCCTGGCTGGAAGGTCTCGCGATCGATGCCGAACAGCTGCGCGCGGCAATCCGCCGGGCGACGCTGGCGGGTGCGGGCGTGCCCGTGCTGGCCGGTGCTGCGTTCAAGGACAAAGGCATCGAGACACTGCTGGATGCGGTGGTCGATTACCTGCCGTCGCCGCTGGATCGCCTTGCCGTGACCGCCGAAAGCGAGAGCGGCGAGGTGGTGCTGCCGCCGGATCCGGACGGTCCGCTGGCGGGCCTGCTGTTCAAGATCACCCACCAGCAACACGGCGCGCTGAGCTTCGTGCGGCTGTACTCGGGGACCTTGAAGGTGGGCGACGCGGTGGCCAGCTCGCAGCACCCACAGGGACGGCGTGTCAGCCGGCTGGTGCGGGTGCAGGCCGACCAGACCCACGACATCGAGCAGGCCGTGGCCGGTGACATCGTCGCGGTGCTGGGCTGGAAGGATGCGGTCAGTGGCGAAACGCTGAGCGGCCGTGCGCAGCCGCTGCGCCTGGAGAACATCCAGGCCCAGGCGCCGGTGCTGGCGTGGCGCCTGGAGCCGGCGCGTGCGGCCGACCTGATCAGGATGGCGCAGGGCCTGGCCAGCCTGGCCCAGGAAGACCCGTCGTTCCGCGTCGAAACCGATCGCGACACGGCGGAAACCCTGGTCTGGGGCATGGGCGAGCTGCACCTGGAGGTGATGGTCGAGCGCCTGCGCAGCGAATGGAAGGTGGACGTGGGCGTAGGTGCGCCACGCGTGGCCTACCAGGAGACGCCGCTGCGTGCGATGACCGGCGTCGTCGGGCGGCTGGTCAAGCAGACCGGTGGCCAGGGCCAGTTCGCGCACGTGGTGCTGGATGTGTCGCCACGTGAGGACGACCAGGTGGTGTTCAACGACCGCATCGTCGGTGGCGTGGTGCCGCGCAGCTTCATCGCTGCGGTCGAGAAGGGTGTACGTGCCGCGCTGTCGGAAGGGCCGCAGGGTCATCCGGTGGTCGGCATCGAGGTCAGTCTTGTCGATGGCCAGACCCATGCCAAGGACTCTTCGGAGATGGCGTTCCATCGCGCGGGTGCCGAGGCGATCAAGGCCGCGCTGGCTGAAGGTGGCACGCAGTTGCTGGAACCGGTGATGGCGGTGACGGTGCATTCGCCGTCGGCGTCGGTGGGCGATGTGGTCGGCGACCTCAACCGGCGCCACGGTCGCATCGCCCGCATCGAGGACCAGGACGGTCGCGCTGAGGTCAGTGGTTTTGCGCCATTGGCGCAGCTGGTGGGTTACACCACGTCGCTGCGTTCGCTCAGCCAGGGGCGGGCGAGTAGCGAGGCGCACCTGCACGGCTACGAGCCGGTACGTGCTGCATGAGGGAAGGAGAGGGGAGCCCGTTCGCGGGCTCCTTTTTCTGTGGCCGGAGCCGTACATCCACACATGGCGTGGATGCGGCCCTCGGGATGCGATTTTTTGCACTGCATCGCAACAAAAAAGCAGAAAAAGCTGGATTAAAGTGATGCCTCACGATAAATTGCGCACCCCCCGTTGCTCGCCGCCGCCCGCACCCCTCTCATGCGTGATGACAAAGACCCCGGAACCCTGGAGCTGACCCTGCCGCGAAAGCGCGGCCGTCCGCCCAAGTTCGGGTACGCCATGAGTGACGCGCAACGGGCCGCGCGCTACCGCGCGCGCCGGGCAGGGCAGGCCAACCACGCGGATGTGCGCTCCTGTTCGGACATGGTGCTGCTGGACAAGATCCGCGCAGCGGTCAGCGCGCGTGACACCGAACTGGCCGGTTTCCTGGTCCATGTGCTCTGGCAGCGGTACCCCCTGCAGCTGAAATAGGCCGACGATGGGGTGGCCGTTGTCATCGAGCTTGTTGATAATGCGGGATTCAGGTTGTTCCCGCTGGCGCGCCCGGGATGGCAGGCGCGCATGATCGAACGGTTCCCAAGATGACCACCACCAGCGACACCACCACCGAAGCGGCGCCGAGCAACGCCCCCCTGTTCTACACCCGTCCGGTGCCGCTGCAGGCCGATGTGCACGCCGACCTGCGCATCCTGCCGGGCAGGCTCGAGTTTGCCGCGGGCAACAACGCCATTCCGCTGGTGCTCGGCGAGTTCTCGCTGGCGCTGCACCACTTCCCGATCCTCTTCGCTGGCCCGACCGCAGTGCCGATGGCTGCCGTTGGTGTATCCGACCAGAACCTGTTCATCAAGGATGGCCTGTGGGAAGACGAGGCCTATATCCCGGCCTACCTGCGTCGCCACCCCTTCATCTTCATCGACACCGGCTCGGACAATGATTTCCTGCTGGGCATCGACGAAGAGAGCTCGCGCGTGGTCAAGGGCGGTGACGAAGGCCAGCCGCTGTTCGTCGATGGCAAGGCCACCGACATGGTGCAGCAGGCGCTGGAGTTCTGTGGCCAGTTCACCCGTGAGCACGAACAGACCCAGGCCTTCTCCAAGGCCCTGATCGACAACGGCCTGCTGGTCGAGCGCAACGCCACCGTGCGTACCCCGGATGGCCGTGAATTCAACCTCAATGGTTTCCAGGTCGTCGACGTCGAGAAGTTCGTCGCGCTGCCGGAAGCCACTGTGATCGAGTGGCATCGCAGTGGTTGGCTGGCGCTGATCCACCAGCATCTGATGTCGCTGGGTCGCTTCAACGACCTGACCCGTCGCCAGGTCGAGCGTCTGGCGGCTTGATCAGGCCCCGGGCATGGCTTCCGCAGCGCGGGAGCCATGCCATTGCTGAAGGACGCGCAACAGGCGTCGCGCATCGGCCCAGTCGGGTGTGGCGTCGCGACCCAGCTCCCACAGGTCGCCTGCCGTGTCCGCCTCTGCGGCCGCCCCGTATATCTGCAGGGCCCCCTGAAGCCGATGCGCGTGATGGCATAGGTCAGTGGCACTGGCGTCATCGATGGCCTGTTCGATCCGCAGCAGCTCGTGGCCGATGTCCGTGATGTAGGCGGGGTCGCCTGCGGCTGTGCCCATTGCGATGGCCTGTCCGGTCGCCGGCAGCTCCAGCGCCCGCAGCAGTGACTCAAGCTGGAGTGGCTTGGTCAGGGTGGCGTCGAACCCTGCTTTCCGGCAGCGCGCCACATGCCGACGATCACGGCGTGCCGACAGCGCGATCAGTCGCAACGGGGCACGCGCCTGCCTGCGCAACTGCATGGCCAGCGCATAGCCATCCATGTCCCCGAGCCCGATGTCGAGCAGGATCACGCTGCGCGGTCTCACGGCCTGCTCGGCAAGCGCGCTGGCGGCGTCGCCAGACGCGTGTACATCGGCACCCAGGCGGCGCAGCTGCTCGCTGATGACCCGGCGATTGAGGGCGTGGTCCTCCACCAGCAGCAGCTCAACCCCGCCCAGCGGCGTTCCCGCGCCGGCGCTGGCGGCTGACGTGACCTTGGCCTTGGCGGGGCGTACCGGCAGGCGCAGGGTGAAGCGACTGCCGCGCCCGGGGACGCTGTGTACTGACAGGTTGCCGCCCATTGCGCGGGCAAGCGCATGCGCGATCATCAGTCCCAATCCGCTGCCTCCGCGCTCCTTGCCGTCTTCGCCCTGCTGGAATGGCTGGAACAACACGGAGAGTTGCTCTGCAGTGATGCCGATACCGCTGTCGATCACATCCAGCATGAGCTCACGAGGGTGGTTGCCTGGCGTCAGTTGAAGGCGCAGCTCGATGCCGCCGACGTCGGTAAACTTGAATGCGTTTCCCAGCAGATTGTCGATGATCTGGCGCAGTCCTTCCGGATCGATGGCGACAATGGGGCAGGGCTCGGGGAGGCAGTCGAAGCGAAGCGTCAGCCCGCGCTGGCGAGCCTGGGGACGAATTCCATCCAGCGATTGGCCGCAGAGTCGTGCAATGTCGCAAGGTTCTACGTGCGGCTTGAAGGTGCCGCTGGCCAGGCGTGAGAACTCCAGCGAGCGGTTGAGCAGGTTGCGCAGCGAGGAGCCCGCGGCATGTGCAGCCGCCAGCGCTTCTCGCTGCCCCATGGGCGCCGACGGCTGGCTGAGCAGGTCGATCGAGGCAAGGACTGCTTGGGCCGAATTGCGCACCTCGTGGCTCAACATGCCAATCGCGCGGGCGCGGGCACGGCCTTCAGCACGCAGGCGCGTGTGCCAGGCATGCCACAGGAACGGGGCGACTGCCAATGCGGCAGCCAGGGCCGGCAGCCACTGCGGGGGCAGCTGACGCATCCAGTCCAGGACGTGCTCCAGCGAGGCGGGGGCCGCCTGTTGGGCCCATAGCTGCAACAGGCCGGCATGTTCCTCCAGCGTAATGTCGTGCAATGCCCGCTCGATGCGCTCCAGCAGCTGGCGATCTTCGTGGCGCGCAAGCAGGTGCAGGGCGGTGGAGAAATCGCTGTCGAAAGGCTGCAGGTGCAGGTGCCCGGCGAAATGCCGACGGATCAGGGGCCGCAGGGTCGTTTCCAGGCCGATTGCCAGATCGGCGGTGCCGTTTTCAACAGCTGCCAGCGTGGCGTGCCGATCGGCCAGGTGCAGCAGGCGGACGTGCGGATGGCGCGCGGCCAGCCATTCTGCATACGGCCCCCCTTCGAGCACGGCCAGGACCTGGTGGTCCAGCTCCGTGATATCGCGTGGCAGGCGTTCGCCGCTGCGGCCCGCGAGCATCGTCTTGCCACCGCGGAACGTGCTGGATGCCACCAGGCCGGGGCAGGGTGGCTGCAGGTGGTTGCCAATCACCAGTACCAGATCCGCTTCGCGTCTGCAGACGGCAGCCACCGATGCGCCGGTGCTGGGATGCTGGTGCTCCTGGAACTGCAGCTGCGAACGCCGTGCAACCAGATTGGCGTAGCCATGGGCCAGGCTTGGCAACGTCGTGCCGCCAGCGAGTGCAGCGGGTACCGGGTGCAGCGACGGCGTGGTCGCCACCCGGACTTCGCGCCCTGGCCCCCATTCAAGTGATGAGGCATCCTCGGCCGACGCGGCGGGAAGCAGGATGAGCGCCAACAGCAGGAGGGCGGATGTACGCATTCGATCGCGCATCTTCACGGTGATTCCAGCTGCTGCCGCATGGCGTAGATCTCGGCATCGTTGCGCAGCCTGAGCTTGCGCAGGGCCGCAACCTTCTGTGTGCTGACGGTCTTGATGCTGCGATGGCGGCGGAGCGCGATTTCCGAAACGGTCAGGCCCGCCAGCAGGAGCTCCAGTACTTCGCGCTCGTTGCGGCTGAGCTCTTCGCAGTCTCCCGGCAGCGTGCAGTCGGGTTGCAGTCGCGGAAGGCCCTGCGATACCCGCACGATCGCGTCCGCGAGCATCGGCAGTGGTTCGGCCTTGCTGACCACGCCGCTGACACCCGTGGCGATGAGCTGGTTGATGTGGATCGAGGGTGAAAGGGTCGCAAAAGCGAGCAGGGTGACGCGAGGAAAGTGCTCGCGCAGCAGCGGGGTCAGCTCGGACGCGCTGCGATCGTCGCGGGCCAGGGTCAGATCGATGATCGCGACATCCACCCGCATCTGCTGGAGGCTGTCGATGAGTTCGTCGCTGCGGGCGTGGCTGGCGACGATACGGAAGCGGGCGTCGCGGGAGAGGTGCAGGGCAGTGCCGCGACGGACGACTTCGTGGTCGTCCAGTAGTGCCAGTCGCAGCGGGCGCGGGGCAGGAAGTCCATTCATGCGCAGGGAGGTGATCGGCGCCCATGGGGCGTGATGACCATTCTGGCGCTGCTGTCGCGGCGAACATCGAAATTGCTTGATTTTTGCGAATATTCCTAAGAAGTGATTCGCTGCATCCATCGATTCGGAGCTGTCAATTGATGGGATCGAATGCTACCGGACGGATTGCGGCACACGCCGCAGTCGGCGGATGTCGTAGCCCATCTCGGCGATGCGCTGCACGGCCTTCTGGTAGTCGCCGTCGGACACCTGCGGCGTACGCGCCATGTACCAGACATAGTCGCGCTTGCTGCGCGCCACGATGGTCTGGCGGTAGTCGTCATCCCGCCAGGCGATCACGTACTCGGCCTGGATCGGCCAGATGAACTGCATGCCCCAGATCGCGCCATTGCCTTCCTTCTCGACACGGCCAATGGGGTGCATCGACTTCTGCGGCGCATCGAAGCTGCCCTTGCGATAGGTGAAGGTGGTCTGGATGCGCCCGTCGGGCTTCAAGGCATAACTTTCCACCGCATCGTAGGCATCGCGTTCGGGCCAGGACGGAATATGGGCGATCACGTACCAGTCGCCCATGAAGCGTGGCACATCCACCGACGGCGCACGCGGAAACGGCCGGGTGTCGCTGGAGGAGCAGCCTGAGCCGAACAGGCCGACTGCGATCAGCGGAAGCAGCGAGAACATGCGCATGGGGCACCTCAGCGGGGTCGGAACAGATAGTGGGCGACCAGCCACTGCTGGCCGTCGTCGTAGCCGAACAGTTCGGCACATGCCATCCAGAACATCCGCCAGCGCTGCCACCAGACCTTCGCTGCAGCCTGGCCGTAGGTGGCGATCAGCACCGGCATCACCTGCTCGCGGGCGGCATCCTGGTTGGCCAGCCAGTGGTCGGCCGTGCGCTGGTAGTGGGTGCCGTCCAGCAACCAGCGTTGATCCAGGCGCAGGTCGCGCTGGAAATGCAGCAGCGTGTCGGCGGCCGGCATCAGGCCGCCGGTGAAGAAGTGGCGGCCCATCCAGTTGTCGCCGCCGTCCGTCTCGAACGGGTACATCAGTGTGCGATGGGCGAAGATGTGCACGAACAACGCGCCATCCGGTTTCAGCCACCGTGCGATGCCTGCCAGCAGGCGCTCGTAGTTGCGTACGTGCTCGAACATCTCCACCGAGACACAGCGGTCGAACCGGGCTGTCGGCAGATCAAGTTGGTTGACGTCACAGGTCAGCACCTCGACGTTGTCCAGGCCGCGCGCCTGGCACTGCGCCATGATGTGCTGGCGTTGGCTGTGCGAGTTGGAGACGGCAGTGATATGCGCCTGCGGGTAGCGTTCGGCCATCCACAGGGTCAATGAGCCCCAGCCGCAGCCCAGCTCAAGAATCTGCTGGCCATCGGCCAGTCCGGCGCGCTGGCCGTACAGTTCCAGCATGGCGTCCTCCGCCTGGTCCAGCGTTTCGCGCCCGGTGGGGTAGTAGCAGCTGCTGTACTTCAGTCGCTTGCCCAGGCAGGCCTGGAAGAAGGCTGCCGGCACTTCATAGTGTTGGCGGTTGGCTGTGTCGGTATGCAACGCGAGCGGGCTGTCGGCCAGCTCGGCGATGCGCCGGCTGAAGCGTGCCGATTGGCCCTCGATGCCACCCTCGCTTTCCTCATGCAGGCGCTGCGCGCACAAGCGGCGGATGCCCGCACGCAGCGCCGCATCGGGGACCAGTCCGCGTTCGGCCCAGGCGATCAGCCCGGTTTCCGCATCTTCGGCTGGGTTCAGTGACGGGATCGCGCTCATGCGGAATGCTCCTTGGAAGGACGGGGAAACCAGGGAAAGAACATCGGTGTACTGCGCTGGTAGGCGCGATAGTCGTCGCCGCGGCTGCGCAGCGCCTGTTTCTCGGTGAATGGAATGCCGCTCAGATAGCGCAGGAACACGTACATCAGCAGCGGGCCGGCCCAGGCCAGCCACCACAGTGGCGAGCCGACCGCGAGCAGGACATAGGTGAACCAGTGCAGCCACTCGAAGAAGTAGTTGGGGTGGCGGGAATAGCGCCAGAGTCCGACGCGGCAGGTGCGGCCCCTGTTCGCCGGGTCGGCGCGGAAACGCGCCAGCTGGCGGTCGGCCAGGCTTTCGCCGCCGACGCTCAGCAGCCAGACCAGCGCTGCGGCCACCACCCACAGGGTCAGGTCGGCCCGAGGATTGGCAGCCACCGCCACGAAGGGCAGGGCGAACAGGACGATCAGCAACGCCTGCGCCATGAAGAAGCCGAAGATCTTGCCCTGGTGGCCGTGCCAGTATTGGCGCAGGTAGCGGTAGCGTCCGTCCTCTTCTTCGTGACGGACCCGGTGCCACAGATGCAGGGCGAGTCGACTGCCCCACAGGCCGCCGAGCACGCCCAGCGCGATCCGCGGCATCACCGCACCGTCGCCCAGCAGCGCCAGCAACAGCGCCGAGGCGCCCACGCCCTTTGCCCAGAGCACATCAACCACGCCGATGTTGTGGTGGCGGCGCTGCCAGGCCCAGCCCCAGCTCATCACCAGTACGGCGTACAGCAGGACCCACATCAGATTGATCATGACGACGCTCCTGCGAAGGGCGGCTGCGGGATGTGCATGCCGCGACGGGCGGTCCGGCACAGCAGGGAAAGCGCAATGCTCCAGCCCGCGCCCAGTACCAGCAGTCCTGGCCATACGGGATCTGCGAACCGCACTGCGTCGAAACCGCGTGCGGCAGACAGATAGGCCAGCGGTGCCAGCAGCAGGCCGAACAGGGCCGGCAGGGCCGGGTGGTGCTGCAGGAAGCGCATCGACGTGGTCAGCGTCATCGCGAAGGCCGCCCACAACGCCATGATCCACGGCGGTGGCGCCCAACCCAGTGGGGCCGCCGCGTAGCGCACCGTGTCGCTGGCGGCGGCACTGGCGTCGACCAGCCATGCGCAGGCCAGTGCCAACATCAACAGCCGCAGATCCAGCCGGGGGCGCGGTGAGGTCAACAGCTGGCTGCCGATGTAGAGCGACGCGGCCAGTAGCGCGGGCCACTGCCAGCCGCGGCCCGCGCCGGCCACGGCACACAGCCAGACCAGCTGGTTGCCGAGCAGGTTGGCCCAGAAGCGATGCATGTCAGTGGCTGTCGGTCGCAGCGAAAATGTGCCGGTGGTCCGGACGGGCCAGCAGCAGATGCGAGACGCCGATCGAACGTTCCAGGAAGCCACCCTCGCAATAGGCCAGGTAGAATTCCCACAGTCGGCAGAAGCGCGCGTCAAAACCCTGCGCCTGCACTGCCGGCAGCTGGGCCAGGAAACGTTGGCGCCAGGCGCGAAGGGTCAATGCGTAGGAGTGGCCGAAATCCTGCTGGGCGATCAGCTGCAGGTCGCTGGAGCGCGTTTTGGCGGCCATGATCGCGTTGATCGATGGGATGAAGCTGCCCGGGAATACATAGCGCTTGATGTAATCGACGCTGTGCCGGGCCTGTTCGTAGCGGTGGTCCTCGATGGTGATGGCCTGCAGCAGGGCAACGCCATCAGGCTTGAGCAGGCGCTGCAGCGTGGCCATGTAGGTGTCCAGGTATTCGGCGCCAATCGCTTCGATCATCTCGATCGACACCAGCTTGTCGAACTGGCCCTGCAGGTCGCGGTAGTCCTGCATCAGCAGCGTGACCTGGTCCTGCAGGCCCGCCTCCCGTACGCGCCGGGCGGCCAGCGCATGCTGTTCTGCAGAGATGGTGGTGGTCGTGACATGGCAGCCGTAGTGCCGGGCGGCATGGACCGCGAAACCACCCCAGCCGGTGCCGATTTCCACCACGCGGTCGCCGGGTTTGAGCTGCAGCTGCTGGCAGATGCGGTCCAGCTTGCGCCGCGAGGCCGATTCCAGCGGTTCGGACTCACTGGCGAACAACGCCGACGAGTACATCAGGTCCGGCGACAGGAACAGGGCAAAGAAATCGTTGCCCAGGTCATAGTGCGCGGCGATGTTGCGGCGGCTGCCCTCACGGCTGTTGCGGCGCAGGCGGTTCCAGCCCCGCAGCAGCCAGCCACCCACGCGGGCCGGGCCACGCTCCATGCCGTCCAGCAGGTCGCGATTGCGTACCAGCAGCCGGATCAGTGCCACCAGATCATCACAGTGCCATTCGCCCTGGATGTAGCTTTCACCTGCGCCCACACTGCCTTGCGCTGCAACCTTGCGATAGAACCCCGGGTCATCGATGGTGACGGTGACATGCAGTTCGCCACGGGCATCGCCCAGCCAGACCTCGCCCAATGCGTCACGTACGCACAGGCGACCGTCGCGCATGGGGGCAAGCTGGGCCAGCAGGCGGCGGCGCAGGAGCGCATCCAGGGCGCCGGGGCGCGGCAGGGCGACCAGAGGGGTCATCGAGTTCATCGTGGTTTCTCGGCAAGAGCAGGGTGGTCGTACACGGGGTTGCGTTTCATCCACAGCCGAAGTGCATGCCAGTGGATGGCGGCCACCACTTGGGTGGTCATCAGCGGATAGCAGGCCAGCACCCGGGCCAGCCCACGGCCGTTCAAGGCATGTCGCTGCATGGCCTGGGTGGCATCAAACTGGCGCACCCCGTCGCGCCAGACCTGCATGTGCACGCGCAGGTCCTGGTCCGGTCGGTTGAAGCGCCAGTCGTAGCGGCAATCCATCGGCATGAACGGCGAGACATGGAAGCGCTTGTCGAACTGCCAACGCAATGACGCCCCTTCGTGGAGCGCCGTGGCAACCGGCAGCACATAGGCGTGCCGTTCCTTCCAGGGGGTATTGGTGATCTCGGCCACGATGCAGTCCAGCGTGCTGCCGTCGGCCTGGTAGCAGTAGTAGAAGCTGACCGGGTTGAAGACATGCCCGGCGAAGCGGAGATGGGTGAGCAGGCGCACCGGACCGGCTGGCCGGTAGCCAAGCGTGCCTGCAGCGTGGTCGCGTACCGCATCGGCCAGCGGCCGCGCGGGATCACCGAAGTAGTCGCTGCGGCGGAACTCGGCCAGGTTGCGGCGATTGACCGACCACAACCAGCGCCCGGCGAACACCGTGTCGAGTTCATCCAGGTCGAGCAGCAGCTGCGCGATGCGGTAACGGAATGCATGCGGATGCGGATGATGTCGGCGATGCATCACCTGCCCGATGTAGAGCGCGCTGGCACTCATGCCGCCACCTCATCCGAGGTCGATACGTTCCGATGCGGAGCGCAGGCCTGCAGGGCATCGACCACGTGGCGGGCACTACGGATGCCATCCTCGTGGAATCCCCAGCCCCAATAGGCGCCTGCAAACCATGTGTGGCGGCGGCCCTGCAGTTCCGCCCAGCGCTGCTGTGCGCGCACTGCAGCGTGGTCGTGTACCGGGTGCGCGTAATGCAGGGTCCGCAGCACCTTGGCCGGATCGATTGCCTCGCTGCGGTTGAGGGTCACTACCAGGGGGATGTCGCCCGGCAGGCCCTGCAGCAGGTTCATGCAGTAGCTGACCGTGCAGGGCGCCGCGCGATCCTGTGGTACGTGCGCGTTCCAGGCCGCCCACGCCTTGCGGTTGCGCGGCAGCAACGATGCATCGGTATGCAGCACCGCCTCGTTGGACTGATAGCGGATGGCGCCGAGGACCTCACGCTCGATGGCATCTGCGTCGGCAAGCAACGCCAGTGCCTGGTCGCTGTGGCAGGCCAGGATCACTTCGTCGAAGGCCTCCACGCCGGCGCTGCTGTGCACGCGTGCACCCCAGGGCATGCGCTCGACCCTGCTGACCGGACATTGGAGCCGCTCATGCACGCGCCAGCGGCGACGCAGCGCATCCACGTAGCGCGTCGATCCCCCGCTGACCACCCGCCAGCTTGGCCGCCCGGTCATCTGCAGCATCTGGTGGTTGGCCATGAACTGGGCCAAGTAGCGCGCCGGGAACGCCTGCACGGTGGCCGTCGGCGAGGACCACAGCGCCGAGGCCATCGGCAGCAGGTGCTCGTCGATGAACGCCTCGCCATAGCGCTGGCTGCGCAGGTAATCACCGAGCGTGGGCCCGTCTTCTTCGGCCAGCAGCAACGGCGCGTCGCGATAGAACCGGCGCAGGTCGGCCAGCATGCCCCAGAAGCGCGGCGATACCAGGTTGCGGCGCTGGCAGAACAGCCCATCCAGCGAGGTGGCGTTGTACTCCACGCCGCTGCGCTCGCTGTGCATGGAGAAACTCATCGTGGTCGGTTGCGAGGCCACGCCCAACTCGTCGAACAGCGCCGACAGCAAGGGATAGTGCTGGGGGTTGAAGACGATGAAACCGGTATCCACCGCCATGCCTCGGCCCGCCACCTGCACGTCGTGGGTATGGGTGTGGCCGCCGAGGTAATCGTTGGCCTCGAACAGCGTGACGTCGTGCTGGCCATCCAGCCACCAGGCACTGGCCAGCCCCGCGATACCCGAGCCGATGACCGCGATGCGCATCTCAGTACCTCGCCTTGGCCAGAACCCACTCGGGGATGGGCTTGAGCCCTTTGACCAGGCCCAGCGCCGCCATCGCGCGCAGTCCGTACCAGGTCAGGTCCACCTCCCACCAGCGGAAGCCCTGGCGCACGGTGCCGGGGAAAAAGTGATGGTTGTTGTGCCAGCCCTCACCGAAGGTGAGCAGCGCCAGCCACAGGTTGTTGCGGCTGTCGTCGCGGGTCTCGAAGCGGCGGCGGCCGAAACGGTGGGCCAGCGAATTGATGGTGACGGTGGCGTGGAACAGCACGATGGTGGAGATGAAGAAGCCCCACACCAGCAACTGCGGGCCCGCGGTGTGCAGGCCGGGTGCCCAGCGTTCCAGTGCTGCACCCAATGCATACAGTCCGATGGCCAGCAGTACGGGAATGGCGGTATCGAAACGGTCGAGCCAGCGCAGTTCGGGGAAGCGCGCCAGGTCAGGTACCCGCGACAGATCGGTGGCGAATGCCTCGCGGGTGAGGAACCAGCCCATGTGGCTGCGCCAGAAACCGCCTTCGCGCGGCGAATGCGGGTCCTGCGGCTGGTCGGCATGCCGATGGTGGTGGCGATGATGGGCGGCCCACCACAGCGGACCGCGCTGCACGCTGGACGCGCCGATGACCGCGAACACGAACTGCACCGGACGCGATGCCTGGAAGGTGCGGTGCGAGAAGTAGCGGTGATAGAACGCCGTGATGGCGAACATGCGCACGGCGTAGAGCGCCGTGGCCACGACGACCGCCGTCCATGACACGCCCACCCAGATCACCGCGATGCAGGCCAGGTGCATCAGTGCAAAGGGTACCGCGCGCACCCAGTCGATGCGTCCTGGCTGTTCGCCGGTGGTCTCTGTGGCGTTGCTGGTATCCACCCACCGATGCAACGTACGCAGCAGGCGCCAGCGTCGACGGGGGAGGGGCGCTACAGAGGCCATGGCGGATCTCGGCGGGTGTCGTGTCTTCCTTTACGCAGCAGGGTGCGCAATGGATGCGCCACTTCGAACTGAATTTCGCTTCACCTGGGCGTCACGGCGCAACGCTCGGCCAGGGGCTGCGCCCACGCCTGTTGCCAGTCACCTGCCGGTCGCTCGGCAGCTGGCGACCGGAAGCGTACCGTCACCTGCGGATAAGTGCCGCGCGCATCGCGCAGGTTGCTGGTGCCGCGGAACTCCAGCAGGCGACGGTCGGCCGTGGCGTAGACCAGGGCCAGGCGCGGCGCGATGCCGCCGTACCAGGTGTCCAGGCTGACCTCGATGGCCTGGGCGTCGATGCCCTGCCAGCGTACCGGGCCGATGCGCCGCACCTGCACCGGGAAGTAGCGCTTGCGTGCAGGCACCAGGAACGGCAGTGTGATGCGCTCGCCGCGCAGCAGCGCCGGCCAGTGCAGGCGTACTGCGGCATCAAACCCCGCATCGATCACCGCGTCCGCCGGCTGTTCAAGCCGGCGCCTGCGCAGCTCACTGGCGGCATCCTCCTTCCATGCAATCGACACCGAGTCGCCAGCGGCGTCGACCTCGGCGGTCTGGCCGCTGCGGCGGTCCTCCAGCGAATATCCCCGTGCCTGTGGGCGGGCGCTGGCGGGCAGATGCTTGCGGGCGAAGGGTTGGCCATCCGGGCACTGGTACAGCACCCAGCGCTCGGCGCCCTCCGTTGCCTCGCGTCGCCAGTGCACTTCACGGTAGAGGAGGTCGCCCTGCGCGGAGGTGGCCACGCCCTCGCTTCGCAACCAGGGTGCCGCCAGCACGGCTTGGGGCAGGCACAGCAGCAGCCAGGCAGTGCGCATGGGTCTTCATCCGGAAGAGGAGGGTCCAGGTCATACGGCGGGGGCGGCCGGTTGGATGCGTCGTGCCGGCTGCATCCAATTGCTGCCCCTGCGCGTACAGAGGACAGACCTTCACCCGCCCGCCGCGAACCCGGATGTACCCTGACGCCGCCAGCACACTCCTCAACTTCGATAGCGCACGCACCGTGTCCAGTTCCCAGCAGCCGAGCAGCGAGCCGACGAACTGGGCCGGTGACATGGACGGCGTGGCGCGCCTGCGCGACCGCGACTGTTTCATGCGGATCTATGACTACTTCATGCCGCGGCTGTGCGTGTACCTGCGCGGCCTGGGTGCACCCGACGGCGTCGCCGAGGAACTGGCCCAGGAATGCCTGCTGCGCCTGTGGCTGCGGGCCGCCGACTACGACGCAGCCCAAGGCGCCCTCAGTACGTGGCTGTACCGGATTGCGCGAAACCTGCATATCGATCGCATCCGTCGCGAGCGCAGCTGGATGCAGGTGCAGGCAGCGGTGGAGGACGCTGCCACACTGGATGTGATCGAGCGCAGCAGTGCCGAGCAGTTCGCCGACCAGGCGCGTCTGCGCCAGCGCATCAACGAACTGCCCGCAGTACAGGCGCGGCTGGTGCGGATGTCCTATTTCGAGGCCAAGAGCCACAGCGAGATCGCAGAGGCGCTGGGCATGCCGCTGGGAACGGTCAAATCGCACCTGCGCCGCGCCTTTCTGCAGCTTCAGGCCAAAGTGGGAGGTGCGCTGTGAACCCGCACCACCATCTGCACGAATCGACCCTGATGAGCTATGCCGCCGGCGCGCTGCCGGCGCCGTTGAGCATCGTCGCCGGTGCCCATCTGGAGCAGTGCCCGCATTGCCGTCAGCGCCTGCGCGACGCCGAAGCGATCGGCTCGGTGCTGCTGGAGCAGACCCAGCCACCTGCAGCGGAGACGCGACGCGAACAACTGCGCGAGGCAATGCTGATGCAGCTGGCCACGGAGGCGCCGGTGCCCATGGCTGGGGTCGCACGCCCCGTGCCGAAGGAGCGCCCTGAGGCCAATCCGGACCATCTGCCTGCATCGCTGCATCCGTACTTCGGCGCCTCGCTCAGCGACCTGCGTTGGCGCTGGATGGCGCCGGGCGTGCACTGCATCCGTGCAGAGCAGATGCCTTCGCTGATCATGCTGAAGATCGCCCCGGGCAAATGCCTGCCCATGCACAGCCATGGCCGCAGCGAACTGACCCAGATCCTGCGGGGTTCGTACAATGATGCGCTGGGGTTGTTCGCGCCGGGCGACATGGCAGATCTGGACGAAGACGTGGAGCATCAACCGGTGACCGCGCCCGGTGTCCCCTGCATCTGCGTGTCAGCGCTGGATGCGCCGCTGGTGTTCAGTGGCTGGCTGGCGCGGAAGATCCAGCGTTTCGTGAAACTCTAGCGGGGACGAGGATGGCCGGGACGGGCGCATTACGGATTCTGTTGACCGGTGCCGCAGGCCTGGTCGGGCAGGGTGTGGCGCTGGCCTGCCAACGCTCACCACAGGTGTCCCGCCTGACAGCGCTGGTCCGCCACCCGGGAAGTCTGAGCGGCGCCGGCAGCGAACTGATCGTTCCGGACTTCCTGCGCATGCAGGACCGGTCGGATGAACTGGCCGGGTTCGATGCCTGCTTCTACTGTGCCGGGGCGCCACCTGTTGGCACGGCAGAGGCCGAGTACCGACGCGTGACCCTGGACACCACCCTGGCGGTGGCCCGTGCCTGGGCGGCTGCGAATCCCGAAGGGTGCTTTCTGTATGTATCCGGTGCCGGCGCGGACCCTCGGAGCCGGCTGATGCCGTTGAGGATCAAGGGCGAGACTGAGGTCGCATTGCACGGCCTGCCGGTGCGCACCGTGATGCTGCGCCCGGGCGGTGTCAGGCCGGTCCCGGGCACCGGCACCCGTCATGCCCTGTTGAAGCCCCTGTACTGGGGCGGTGCGCCGTTGATGAAGCTGGCCAGCGCGATTGCGCCATCGCTGATGACCAGCAATCTGGCTCTCGGTCAGGCGATGATTGCACTGGCCGGCAGGGAGCATCCGCCGGCCACGGTGGAGTGCGCGGACATCAACCGGATCGCCGCTGGCCTAGGCGATCCGGCCTCCTGAGCTCAGTGCGGCGCGGCCTCCAGCGCAGTGCGTACCGCCAGCGCCAAGTCACTTCGCGTAAACGGCTTCGGCAGCAGGGCAACCGCGCGTCCCTGGCTGCCCGCCTGATCGTGGTCACGTGGATAGCCCGACGTGAACAGGACGGCGACTTCCGGCCAGCGTTCGCGGACTTGACGGACCAGCTCCCAGCCCAACATGCCGGGCATCACCACGTCCGAGAACAGCAGGTCCACCCTGGTGTCGGGGCGCTCCAGCAACCGTAGCGCGGAGGGGCCATCGTGGGCTTCCAGCACGCGGTAGCCGAGCAGCCGCAGCGAATCCACCGTGTAGGCGCGGACATCGTCGTTGTCCTCGGTCACCAGAATGGTTTCCTCGCGCGGCGAGTAGCCGGCCAGGCCGGTCTGCGGGGTGCGTGTTTCGCGGGGCAGGGTCAGCGGCGAGCGCGGAAACATCATGGTAATGCTCGTGCCGCCGCCTTCCACCGAATCGATCAGCACGTGGCCGCCGGACTGCTTGACGAACCCATGCACCATCGACAGTCCCAGCCCGGTGCCGCGGCCGACCTGCTTGGTGGTGAAGAACGGTTCGAACACCCGGGCCAGGGTGGCCGCGTCCATGCCATGGCCGTTGTCGCGCACCCGCAACATCACGTACTGGCCTGGTGTTGCATCCGGGAACAGGGCGGCGTAGTCGTGGTCGAGGTGGCTGTTGTCGACCTCGATCACCAACCGCCCGCCGTGCGGCATCGCATCGCGGGCATTCACCGCCAGGTTCAGTACGGAGGCCTCCAGCTGGCTGATGTCGATCTCCACGCACCAGATGTCCTCGGCGCTGCGGATCTCCAGCTGCACCAGCTCACCCAGTGCACGCTGCAGCATGTCGTGCATGTCCAGCAGGCGCTCGTGGAGGTTGGCGGCCTGGCTGTGCAGCGGCTGGCGTCGGGCAAACGCCAGCAGGCGCTGGGTCAGGCTGGCGGCACGTCCGACACCCTTCAGCGCGTTGTCCAGCGCCCGGCTGACCATCGCGCCGGCTTCGCCCGCGCGCTCGTTCAGCAGCATGGCGTGCTCGACGTTGCCGGAGATGACCGTCAGGATGTTGTTGAAATCATGCGCGATGCCGCCGGTGAGCTGGCCGACCGCCTCGATCTTCTGTGATTGGCGCAGTGCATGTTCGGCCTGGAGGCGCGCCGTCGTTTCCACGGCCTCGGAGACCACGGCGGTGACCACGCCTTCGGCATCCAGCAGCGGGCGGAAAGAAAAATCGAAGCTGCGCGGCCCGGTCGGGAGTTCCAGCTCCAATGAATGCAGCGAACTCCGGCCCTGCACGGCTGCAGCGACGGCCCGATCGATCAGCGCGCCGATGCCATCGGTTGTGGCGAACCAGAGCGATTCACCGAAGCGTTGGCCAACCACGTCCTTCTTTTCCGCCAGCACTGCGGCCAGTGACGCGTCATTGGCATCCACCACGCGCCCGGACAGATCCAGCAGCATCTGATGCTGGAAGCTGGATTCGAAGATCGCCTGCAGGCGCCGTTTGCTGGCGCGCAACTCGGCCGTGCGCGCCTGCACCTGCTGCTCGAGCAGCTGATTGTCCTCGCGCAGGGCCAGCTCGGCCTGTTTCAGCTGCGAGACGTCGCTACCCAGGCAGATGTAGCCGGCCACGCTGCCGTCGGCCGCATGCTCAGGCACGCAGTCCATCTGCACGAATCGTGATTGGCCGCTGCGGTGCACCAGTTCGACCTGGAAGCTGGTGCGTTCGCCCTGCAGCACCCGTTCCAGGCTCGGCAGGGCGTGTTCGAAGGCGGAAATGCCGCTGACCTCGCGCGCTGTCCGGCCCAGCAACTCGGCCAGGCTGAATCCATGCCAGTCCAGGAACGCCTTGTTGGCGAACCGGTAGCGATGCGCGTTGTCGAGCTGGGCGATCAGCGCGGGTACGGCATCCGTCACCTGCTGCAGCTGCGCCTGGCTCTCATTCAGCGCAGCCTGCGCATGAAGCAGCTGGTTGCGCTCATGGGCTTCCTGGCGGGCGCGACGGATCGCATCCGGCAGGCGCTGCAGCCGCTGCTTGACTACATAATCGCGCGCGCCACGGGTCAGCGCCTGCACCGCCAGCTCTTCGGTCAGCGTGCCGGAGACGAAGATGAAAGGGGTCTGCGGAATCCGCTCGCGTGCCAGTGCGAGGGCCGCATCGCCATCGAATCCGGGCAGCACATGGTCGGCGAGGATCACGTCGAACGCACGGCTGTCGATGGCCTCGATGAACGCGTTGCGGGTCCACAGGCGCTCGGCCTCGAAATCGAGGCCGGCACGCTGCAGCTGTGCGGTGATCAGCTCCGCATCAAGCGCGCTGTCCTCCAGCATGAGGATGCGCAGGCGCTCGTTGCGGCGCGATCCATCACGCATTGTTGTGCTGCCCCGAGCCATTGGGCCGATGCGGTGGTGGCTGGTTGGTGATGCCCCAGAACATGCCCAGCCCCTGGATGGCGTCGAAGAATTCCTTGAAGTCGACCGGCTTGACCACGAAGGCATTCACGCCCAGTTCGTAACTGCGCACGAGATCCTGTTCTTCACGCGAGGAGGTCAACATCACCACCGGCGTGCTGCTCAGCTGCGGGTCGCCACGCACCTGTTCCAGCACCTCCAGGCCATTGACCTTGGGCAGCTTCAGGTCCAGCAGCACCACCACCGGGCCGCCGTGCATGGCGCCGGCGAACTTGCCTTCGCAGCGCAGGTAATCCAGCGCTTCGGCGCCGTCGCGTACATGGATGACATCGTTCAACAGCTGGCAGCGCGCAAGCGCGGCCATCGTCAGCTCTGCATCCTTGGGGCTGTCCTCTACCAAGAGGATCGGCCGCAGGTCCCTCATGGGTGTTCTCCTGTGAAGCGGGGTAGGGTGAAATGGATCGTGGCGCCCTTGCCGGGCTCGCCCTCGGCCCAGGTACGGCCGCCATGGCGGCCGATGATCCGGCGGACATTGGCCAGGCCGATGCCGGTGCCTTCGAACTCTTCGACGTGGTGCAGGCGCTGGAACACGCCGAACAGCTTGTCCACGTAGCGCATGTCGAAGCCGCAGCCGTTGTCGCGCACGAAGAAGTGGTCTTCGTCGTCGTTTCGCTCGTGACCAACCTCGATCACCGCGTGTTCGCGCTCGCGGGTGAACTTGATCGCGTTGGCCAGCAGGTTCTGCCATACCAGGCGCAGCATTGTGGGATCGGCCTCGACCTCCGGCAGCGGTGCGAGCGTCCACTGCACGTCGCGGCCGGCGTAGTCCAGGGCCAGGCTCCGGCGCACATCCTCGGCCAGCGCGGTCATGTCCAGCCGCACACGCCCCAGCGTGGAGCGCCCCATCTGCGAGAAGCTGAGCAGGTCATCCACCAGTGTTCCGGCGGACTTGGCCGATTCCACGATCGTGTCCAGGAATCGGCGCTCGGTATCGTTCAGGCGCTCGCCCGCCGAGCTGCCCAGCAGTTCGGAGTAACCGACAATGTGACGGAACGGAGCGCGCAGGTCGTGGCTGACCGAATAGGAGAAGGCTTCCAGTTCCTTGTTGCTGCGGAGCAGCTGCTCGTTCAGTTCGGCCATTTCCTCGGCCTTGCGCAACACGATATCGACGATGGCCGTGCGCATCTCGTGTGCCGCGTCGCAGTCAGCGTCGCTCCACGGCAGGCTGCGCTGCTGCACGGTCTCCTTCCAGGCCTCGAACGAGTTGCGCGGGGACAGCGCCACGCCCGGTGCTGCTTCCTTGCGGGGATCGCCACCCCATCGCACGGTGCGCACCACTTCCGGGCGGAACCACATCAGGTAACTGTCATGCAGCTGCGAAATGGACACCGCCAGCAGGCCGCTGGCGACGTCGGCCAGGTGCGCGGCAGGCGACCAGTCGGCTGCCAGGTGATCGGTGCAGTAGGTTTCCTGGCCGGCCTGCTGCGTGGCCAGCCAGTTCGCCAGGGCCAGCACGTCGCTGGAGGAAGGGCACTGGCCAACACGCAGGCAATCGCCCTTGTGCACGATCGCCGCGCCGGCCGCGCCGGTCAGCGACAGCAGGCTGGCCTCGTCCTGGCGCAGGGCCGCCATGAAGTCCTCGTCGCCGGCCATGCGACCCAGTAGCTTGACCAGTATGGAACGACGGGCAACGCGCTCTTCGATCGCACGCGCACGCTCCTTCAACGCAATCTGCAGCGACAGGATCTGGCCCATGAACTCGCAGGCAGTGCGCACGTGGTAGGGCAGGCGGCGTGGCTGCACGGTGTGGCAGGACACCGGGCCCCACAAGCGGCCTTCATGCACCAGCGATACCGACATCGACGCGCCGGTACCCATGTTGCGCATGTAGTGCAGGTGCACCGGCGAGACGCTGCGCAGCACCGCCATGCTCAGGTCGGTGGGCGGCGCGTCGCGTTGATCCTCGGCCCGCATCAGCGGGGCCGGGGTGTAGCTGTTGTCCGCGATCAGGCGTACCCGGTTGCGGCGGTAGAGTTCGCGCGCCTGTGCTGGAATATCCGATTCGGGGAAGCGCAGGTCCAGGTAGGACGGCAACAGGCCGTTGCCATCCTCGGCCACCACGATGCCGTTCCAGCCAGCATCGAACTGGTAGACCAGGGTGCGGTCGAAGCCGGTGAGCCCGCGCATGTGCGCGGCAGCCAGCTGGCAGAGGTCTTCCACGGTGCTGGCCGACTCGATGCCGGCCATCAGATCGCGGATGGCCGGATACAGCTCTTCCAGCGAGCCGGGCTGGCCCGGAACCGGTGCTTCCAGCTCGACCAGCAGATCGGTGGCGGAACGGTGCACCAGCAGCTGATGCCGGCCGTGGCCATCCAGATGCACGGCACCGACATGGGCACTGCTGCCGATCACGGCCTGCTGGAACAAGCCCTGGAACGGCGCCAGCACGCCGCCGAACACCTCACTGACGTGCCGCATCAACGGTTCGCCGAACTGCTGCAGCAGCCCGGGCGGGCTTATGGCGCGCTCGCGCACCTGCAGGGACTGCGGTTCAACGACCAGAAGCACACCATAGGGCTGGATCGCGCCGGGGGTGTGGATCGGTTCGCGCGCGCAACTGGACAAGGCAGTGTCGTGCGCGGACTCAGCAGAAGGCATCAAGGGCGGGACTCATCATTCGTGGATGGCTGGAAGGCCCAGTGGTACATCCGGTACCCATCAATGGTGAAGCAAAATCGTGCATTCGCCTACCAGTGTATGCGTATGAAGCGTGCTTCTGTCCAAGCTGAATTCTTCATGTAGGGACGAGGTCGAGCACTTGAGGTTTTCGCGAAGAATACATCTACGCTGCACATCAGCTCGACAGATCATTGCCTAGAGTGGATCCACTTCCCTGAGCGACCGCCCCGTGAACCTGCAGCCCGCGCCCCTGTCCCCGTACCGCATGCTGGCTGACAGCTGCCAGTTTGAACTGCTGGATGTGGACGCGCTGCAGGACCCGGCCAGTGGCCGGCTGCTGCACCTGTATTCGCTGGTTGCCCGCTGCCTGTCCTGCGAGACGATCTTCAAGGCCGAAGAAGGGCAGGGCCTGGTCAGCCATACTGCGGCGCGGGTGGTGCGATGCCCTACCGGCTGCGGGCAGCAGGCGTTCAAGCCGGCCCTGCTGCGGACCTGGCGCCCGCAGGCCGTTGCCCAGGCGTAAGCGGCGGAGATCACAGCAGCCCGGGATTGGCTCGCCATACCGGGAAGTTGAGCGCCGAGGCGAACGAGATCCAGGCCAGATAGGGAAGCAGCAGCGCCGCCGCAGTCGGACGGATGCGCGCAAACGCGACGATCGCTGCGCAAACCAGCGCAATCAATACAAGAATGTCAACGAAGGCCAGGGCGCCCAGCTTCCAGCCGAAGAACAGCCAGCTCCACAGCGCATTGACGGCAAGCTGCACCAGGTAGAGCATCAGCGCGGGTCGTGCCCCGCGCCAGCCGCGTTCGCGCCACACCAGCCACGCGGCAATCGCCATCATGGCGTAGAGCAGGGTCCACACCGGACCAAAGACACTGGCCGGTGGTGCCCACGGGGGAAGATCGAGGGTGGCGTAGAAGCTGGCTGCGGATGTCGACGCCCACGCGCCCAGGGCGGCCGCGACGAAGGTGATCGCCACCCATCCCAGCAGCCCGAAAACCTGCGAACTCCGCTTCATACCGTACAGCTCCCTGATGCGCATGATCCGGTATACGCGCAGAGGCCGCGAATGGATGCAGGTCGCGGGCCTTCAGTCTGAAGATCCGGCGGCAGACGATCCCTGACCTGCTGGCAGCAGGGAAGGCCGTTGATCAAACCACTCGCGCGCCCTGGCCAGATGCCATTGGCGCTGATCGCCGTCCAGCTCGATGCCCGCACCCAGCAGCCCCCACCGGAGATAGAGATCACCGCGTTTGCGCTGTTCCAGCAGATCCAGCCGCGCGCGTACCGACAGCCGATCGTTCTCGGCCTGCAGGCCATCGATGACCAGATGGCCAGGGCGCCAGCGCAGCGTCGCCTGTGCCTGTACCTGTCCGGAATCCAGCAGCGACAAGGTCCAGCGCGGGTAGTCGGTGCGTTCTGCGAACAGCGCCAGCAACGGTCGCGCATCGCTGAGGTCCAGGTCCGTGGTGGCATCAACCTGGAACGGAGACTGCGCATCGATACGGCCACGCTTGAAGGCGACGCGGCCTTTCCATGCCGTCGAGCCCTGCGTGTCCGCCACCTGCACGTTGCGCAGCTCGACCGTGGTACCGGACAGATCGAAATGACGCTGGTTGAAGTCACCGCGGCGCAGCGTTGCGTTCACGTCGATATCGCCGCCCATGTCCAACCCTGCCACCTTTGCACTGGCGTTGCGCCCCAACAGCCGGGCCGTGCCATGGCCGACGCGCCCGTCGGTGTCGAGGGTCGCATCACCGCTCACGGTGCCGGTGCCACGGAGCAGCCGCACCTGCGGTGAGCCGAGGTAGCGGTTGTAGGCGGTCAGATCAGGGATGGTGGCTTCGTTGAAGCGCAGCTGCGCGCGGACGCCTTTGCGCAGTTCCTGCAGGCGGCCATCGCCGGTCAGGTTCAGGGCCAGATCCCGGCCGTCGAACAGGCGCACGTCCCTGGCATCGGTTGGCCGCGCAGTGAATCGCGGCAGCCGGACGGCCAGCTGGGCATGGCCGGGGCTGCCGGCCTTCAACTCGCCATGGGCGCTGGCCGTGCCCGCCAGGCGTACGCCGGCGACTTCGGCCACGGCCTCGGCAGCCGGGATGTCAACGGTGCTGCCTTCGATCAGTTCGCCATTGCGCAGGCGCAGATCGGCTTTCAGCGTGCCGCCGCCGTCCAGTTGCAGCCACGGCTTGCGGACGAACAGGGCAGGGATCCAGTTGAGCGAGGTGAACGTCCATTCGCCGCGCACTGTGCCAGAGCTGCGTTCCAGCAGCTGTGCGGGCTGCTGGAAGGGAATGTCCCGGCCACTGATATGCAGATCGGCATCCACCTCGCTGCCTGAACCGGGCTTTGGCGGCAGGCGGGCCTGCAGGCGCAGGTCCTTGGCTACATTGAGCTGCAGTGCCAGCATGCCGCGATCGGGGGCGCCATCGCCCAGATGGAGCGGCACCTGCCACAGCGCGTGGTCGCCGGGCTGCAGCTGGCTATCGATCAGGTGGAGCGCCAACTGCAGGCGCCCGGGCACGGGCGCGCTGGAGATCTTCGGCGTTGTGGCATCGGTGTCCATGCGCAGGCCCTGGCTGCGGGCGTCCACCTCGAGCTGGGCATGCAGCAGCTTCAACTTGGCCAGGCCGGGCGCCTGGTCCCGATAATGGCGCGGATAGCTGAAGCGCGCGGTGAGATCCATGTCGCCCAACAGCTGCACGCCGTCATAGCTGGTGTCTGCCTTGCTGAACGAGACCTCGGAATCGAACAGTTCGGATGGGCCGCCACGCAGCTGCTTCAGGAACCCCACGGTACCCTGGCCCTTGCCGATGATCAGCAGCTTGCCGAAGCGTGCGCTGCGGATGCTGTCGCTGTGGATGGCGTCGAAACGCAAGGTCCAGCCCTGGTCGCTGCGCGGCGGTGAAGGGATGGCCTCTTCGACGCGGCTGATCTCGGCGGAAACTCCGGTGGCCTGCAGCCTTGGCACCCGCACCTCGCGCTGGAACAGGGGCAGCACCGCCAATCGGGCGCTGGCGCGGTCTGCATGCAACACGTAGACGGTGTGGTTCACGTGGCCGCGCATGTGCACGTTCCAGGCGATCACGTGGCCGGGCAACAGCGTAATGGCCGGCCCAGTGGTCATTACGAACTTGTGCGGCTTGCGGTTGGTGACCTGGTCGAACAGGGGCGTGTTGAGGAAGATGTTGCCGGCCAGCAGATACAGCAGGTAGATGCCCAGCAGGACGTAGGCAGGAACGCGCCATCGACGAAGCCGGTGCGGGATGTGCGCGGAAACAGGGGGCATCTACTGCTCAAAAGGTTGGAATTTCCGCAACTATTACGGAGCGGATGGCGGTGGCGCGTGAAGCAGCTACGGGGCCGGAGCTCGATTCTGGTAGTGTGCGGCCTGGTCATGACCACAGATCTGCAGGAGACGCATGGAGATCCGGCCCGCCCGCGCAGGCGATTTCGACGTGATGTGGGGCATGTTCAAGACGGCCATTGCGACTCAGGATGCGCTGCCCTTTGCCGGCTCTTTCGCCGTCGAGACGTTTCGCGCGCATTGGTTCCAGGCCCAGGCGCCTCATGTAGCTGTGCTGGAGGGCCGGGTGGTGGGCATGTACAAGATGGGCCCGAACTTCCCTGATCTGGGGGCGCATGTGGCCAGCGCCACGTATGTGGTGGATGCGCCGGCACAAGGGCAAGGCGTGGGCCGGGCGCTGGTGGAACACAGCCTGGAGCGGGCGAGGGCGGAAGGATTCCTGGCCATGCAGTTCAATTACGTGGTCAGTACCAACGGCCCGGCGGTGGCGCTGTACCGGAAGCTGGGGTTCGACGTGGTCGGGACGTTACCGAAGGCGTTCCGGCATGGAACCCTAGGCCTGGTGGATGTCTTTGTGATGCACAGGTTTCTGTAGCCCGCTCGCGACGGGTACTGACAGGGCGCACGGGGTGGTGGCAGATTGAGGAGCATGGCAACTGAAGGGCTTCGCTTGCCAGACCGGGGGGGGGGCCTGGGACAGTTGCATGAGACCTTCAATCGGCGTCACATTCTCACCACTGGCGCGGCCTTGGGTAAGGCTGCGCCAGCCCTCGATCCACCAGGAGAGCCCCGCTTGATCCCATCGTGCTGCCATATATCCCTACCAGGCAGGGGCTCCAGATGAGCACGCCATGGCCCATGGGTACGCAGGCGCTGCAGGTTGGAGATCTGCTGATCGATCTCCGCTTTCGCCGCATCGTTTCCGCCGAGGGCAGCGTTGAGCTGCAGCACCGGATCTTTGATCTGTTGTTGCTGTTGATCTCCGAGCCGGACCGGTTGTTCACCCGGCAGGAGCTGTTTGATCGGCTCTGGGCGGGGCTGGTGGTGGATGATGCCAACCTGTCACAGAGCATCTGGTTGCTGCGCAAGGCGCTGGGCGAATCTCGCCGGGAGTGGATCCGCACGGTGGCCAAGCGCGGCTATGTGTTCCAGCCACCGGGCCCCGTGCAGTGGTTTGATTCGATGCCCCCGGTCAGCGATCCTGCGCAGATCGAGGCAGCATCTGATCCAGAGGCCGCCGTCCACGCGGCGGAGGCCAACAGCGTTACCGAAGCGGTTCCGGAAGCCGACCACGATGCCGATGCGGCGCCGGCCAACGCCGATGGCGATGTTGGCCCGGTAGCGGCCGAGGCCCCTTCAGCACCAGCGACCCCCGAAGAACCCGGCGTTGCACCACTTGTGCCGCGTCGCCGCAGGCATCTATGGGTGACGGCAGCGGCGGCGCTGCTTGTGGTTGTTGCCGGCCTGGCACTGTGGACCTTCTGGCCACGTACGGATTCCCCGGTGACGGTGGCCTTGATGCCATTGCAGTCCAATGCCGGCGCTGATGTACCTTGGGCGTCGGAACTACTGGTCCAATGGAGCAGCTGGAAACTGCAGCAGCTCCCCGAGGTGCAGCTGCTGAATGGCGAGGATCTGGCGCAGGGCAAGGCCTTGCCCCCCCCTCACGTGGTGTTGCTCAGTGCGGTGCGCAGCGCCGATGGCAAGCATGTTGTATTGCGTGCCCGCGTTCAGCGGAAGGGCCGCGACCAGATGCTGGAGAGGGAGGTTGCCTTGGCCGAAGCGCCTGCGGCGATTGATGCGTTGTCACGGGAGCTGGTCACTCTATTCGTGCCTGGGCCGGCAGATCGTTGGCCGGCACTGGAAGTGGACAGCACCAGCGCCCAGCAGTATGCCGTGGCTGCAGCCGCCTTCGACCGGGGCGACTGGCGCGGTGTGCAGCAGGCGGCAAAGGAGGTCTTGGCCGGTGCACCACGTTTCGGCCTCATGCACCTTCAGCTGGCCATCGCCCAGTCCAACCTGGGCGAGAACCTGGAGGCGGTGCGACACATGGAGTTGGCGCGCACGCTGCTGGCGCCGTTGCCCGGCAACGCGGCTCGTTCGCTGGAAGCGCGCCAGCTGGAGATGGATCCCAGGCGGGCGCGCGACGCGGAAACAGCCCTGAAGGACCTGCTTCAGTCGTACCCGGCACATGCGCCCTATCAGCGCCGGTATGTGCGGCTGTTGATCGAGACCGGACAGTTCCGCAAGGCCATCTCCCAGCTGGGAGCCCCGACGGTGGTGGCGGATACTTCCGTGACAGCGCGTTACCAGCGCGCCGTCGCCTTTGCTGATGCCTATTACGGGCTTGGCGAGTTTGAGCGTTCGCGCGAAGCCGCCGCTTCCGCACAGGCCATCGCCGAGGCAGCGGGCGAGGGCATGCGTGCACAGGCAGCCGAAGCGGCGCTCCAGGGAGCACGGGCAATCGCCACGATGGAGCCAGCCAAGGGGGAATCGGCCTACCAGCATGCCGCGCAGTTGCTGCAACAGGCGGGTATACCGCGATATGCAGAGTACGCCGAGGTGCTGGCGATCGTGCATGCGGGCCAGGCGGCCCATGACAATACGATGGTTGCGACTGCACTGAAGCGCGCCATGCGCAGCGGCGATCTCGGTCTGGCGGCAGATATCCAGGTGACCCTGGCCAATCTCAGCACTGATGCTGAAAGTCGCCTGCGCTGGCTGGGTGAGGCCCTGCAGACAGCGCAGTCGCTCGGAAACCTGAACCTTCAAGGCCAGCTGGAGATCGAGTTGGCCCTGGAGGATCTCCATTCGCTGCAGTTGACCCAAGCCGAGACGAGAGCCAGGCAGATGCAGGCGCTGGGCCTGGAAGGGATTGCCGGTATTCGCGGCAACATCCTGGTCTCGCGCGTCTTCGAGATGCAAGGGCGCCTGCGTGACGCTGAACAGGCTGGGCGTTTGGCGCTGCAGGCTTCGCCCGCCGTCGCAGAGGGCGGGAACCCCGACCGTTCCAATGCCGCGTGCCAGCTTCTGCGGATCACGACCCTGCTGGGTTCCGGTGGCGATCCAGAAGCACGTGCTGGATGCGGTGAGACGGATGACCCGAATTCACGCTTTATTGCCACGTTGGCCAAAGCCTGGGTGGCACTGCTGTCGAACGATTCCGCCTCGGCGCGGCAGCATTACGAAGCAGCCAGAGTGATGGTCTTCCGCGAACCGGGCCCGCAGACGGGGTGGGATCCGGCGCTGCCGATCAGGCGGATGCAGGTGGCGGCCCTGGCGCTGCGAGTGGGTGATCTGGATACAGCAGCGCGGCTGATGGGCGAGGTGCAGGCCGCTGACGCCCAAGGTGATCTGACACCGCTGGACCAGGCGTTACTGGCCGTGCTCGGTGCCGAGATTGAAGCCGTTCGTGGACAATGGGCGGACAGCCGCCGATGGGCCGACCGAGCACGTGAGCTGCTTCCAGGCAGCGAGCGCGAGTTGCGGCAACGCCTGGACCTGCTGCAGATTGCCGATGACCAGCATCACGGCCGGCGCGACCAGGCCTTGGCTCTGGCAAAGCGGCTCCAGACAGATGGCCGGCGTGAAGGTGACGTTCACCTGCAGCACCTGGTGGCCAGCCTGGTGCCTTCACTGGGCTCGGGCGACTTGCGTGACCGTGTTTCCCTACGCGGCGCGACGATGGCCTGGCTGTCCAGGGCAGAGCGGAAGGACGATGTTCGCCCGACCGTACAGCCGGTTCGCGAGGCTGCGGCTCAATAGAGAAAAAAATGAGGTGCCGGCAGATGCCGGCATCTGCCCTGCAGGGGACCCTTGGCGCATCCTCGCGGACCGTGAAGAAAACAGCATGTGCCTGCACGCTTGCATCGTCAGCCTGGTCCTTGCTGCCTCGGCCTGGTCAGCCGGTAAGCCGTTGCCCGCAGCCCGGCCAGATGACCATTGGTTGACGCCGGTCCCCGCGCCGGCAAGGGCCGGAGGCGCGCTGCCCCTGAAACGACGGCCCCCCGGCGCCCCTCCACTGCCCGAGCTGCAGCCGCGACGCGCCTTGATTCCGCCCCGGCCACAGCGAGCAGCTCAATCACCTTGCGTCCCGGTATCAAGCCCGGTGATCCGGAATGGGAAGGTTGTGCCGCGAGGGGTAGCCTTTCCTGCGTTGGATGCTACGCCCCCTAAACTGTGGCAGGACGGCCGCTGTGAAGGGGAGGGCATGCGTTAGACAAGGGCCGACGAGACAGAAAAGATCATTTGACATCATTTGAGCCAGAGGCAGAAGTCGCTGCGCCTGGATTTGCCGAGCATGGCCGCTCCCTACTGGAGTACCGGCCATGTCCAATCCCGCCGCATCCTTTCCCGGTCCGCAACCAACCCTTGAAGACCTGCTGCGGGCAATCGACAACGGCCAGCTGCACCTGCTTTACCAGCCCAAGCTGGACTGTTCGACCGGCCAGACGGTTGGAGCCGAAGCCCTTGTGCGCTGGGCTCACCCACGGCTGGGACTCATTCCCCCGGCCCAGTTCATCCAGATGGCTGAACAGGGCGGGGTGATCGATCGTCTGGGGCAATGGGTGCTGCGTGCCGCATGCCGCCAGCTCCGCCATTGGCGCGAGCGCGGCAACCTGCACTGGTCCGTGGCGGTGAACGTATCGCCACTGCAGCTGGAGTGCGCGCGCTTCGCCCAGCGTGTACTGAATTGCCTGGTCTGGTATGGCGTGCCCAGCGACCAGCTGGTGCTGGAGGTTACAGAGTCGACCGCCATCAAGGATGCCGACATCGCCCAAAGCCAGCTCGCGGCACTGGCGGCGGCCGGCGTCCAGATCTCGCTGGATGACTTCGGTACCGGCTTTTCCAGCCTTGCGCGATTGAGGCAGCTGCCATTGCGGGAATTGAAGATCGACCGTGCCTTTGTGGCTGCAGTGGATCGTAACGAGGTCGATCCGTCGATCATTGCCGCGATCATCGGCATTGCCAGTGCCCTGCAGTTGCGGGTGGTCGCCGAGGGGGTGGAGCGCGAGGAACAGTTGCAGGTCCTGCGGACGCTGGGCTGTCACCAGAGCCAGGGCTACCTGCACGCACCTCCCATCAGCGGCGAACTTTTCCTTGCTCGCTTTGGCAGGTGCTTCCTCCAGGCGCCGTCAACGCGGCCGCAGGTTGGGGAGGTGGCCTTTGGATGATCGCCTCTGTTCGCTGACCGACGCGCAGACGTTGCCCCTGTGCCACCTGCTGCTGCGCCAGTTCCGCGATGCCCGGCCAGGGGTGCGCGCAACACAGATCCTTTTGCCGCCCCACCCCTCGAACGCCATCCGGGATGAGTTCCAGCAACTGCGCCGGCGCGGCTGGCTCACGGTCATGGTACTGCGGGACCGCGAGGGTCAACGTTTCGGCGGGTGGGGCGTATCGCTCACTCCGATGGGCCGGATGGTGCTGGACGCGCTGGATCGCCAGGTGCCGACGGCTACGACTGTCGCGTCCCGTGGGGTCGAACGGGTTGATGGTGACCCGATCAGTGCTGGCTTCAACGGGTAAGCGGGCTTGAAAATCCAGATGTCGCCTACTCGTACCGAAGAACCATATGGCCTGATCACCCGTGGCGATCTACGCCGCTGCATCGACGCAGAGGAGCTGCAGCTCCACTATCAACCCGTAGTCGATCTTGTCGGTGGCGCGGTGTGTGGTGTCGAAGCCGTGCTGTGTTGGCAGCGCCGCCACTTGGACTGGCGGCAGCCCGACGCCTTTCTGGCATTGGTGACCGCGTCGGACCTGATGAAGCACCTGGACTACTGGGTGCTGGAAACCGCTGGGCAACAGATGGCGCGATGGCGGTCACAGGGCCTGGAATGGAATCTGTCGGTGCGCACCTCGTTGCAGAAGCTGAAACGGCCCTCCTATCGGCAGGCCCTTCTTCAGATGCTGGACGAGCAGCGCCTGCCACCCCGTCAGCTGACGCTGGTCTTCAATGCCGAGGAACTTTCAGACGACGCGGACCTGCGGCAACTGGCCTGGTTGTCTGCGCGGGGCGTCGTTTTCTCCATTGGAACTGTTGATCCTGGCTATATGGAACCGGCATGGCTGCTGCCCATGCCCATCCAGGAGATCAGGCTTGTCAGGCCCTATCACGACCGGGGCGGCCCGCATCGTGGAGAGCAGGCTCTGGCGTCGTTACTGGCGGCGGCCACAAGGCGGCATCTGCGCGTGGTGGCCACGGATGTCGGTACCCGCCAGGAGTTCCGGCAAAGCCAGGCACTTGGCATCGACCGCGGGCAGGGCAACTTCGTTTGCCCGCCTATGGCTGCGGATCTGCTGATAACACACCTTCTACGCACGGGCGCACTCAACGGTGCTTGACTGAGTTCCGTGCGTGGGGAACCCGATGCCAGCTTCCACACGCTCAATACGTCCATCCGCGCTGACTGCCGCTTGCCTGTCTCTCGCAGTGGCCAGGCGTCAGCTGGTTCTGTCTCTGCAGCCGCGGGTTGACTGTCGCACCCGCAGCGTATGCGGCGCCGAGGCCTCCCTGTACCTGCGTCACCCGCGCCTAGGGCGCCTTGCGCTGCAGCGCCACCGGCCATTGGCCGAACAAGCCGGGCTCGCGGTTGAGCTCGATCACTGGATGCTCGATGCCGCCTGTCGCCAACTCGAACAGTGCCGCGCAGAGGGTGCATCTGCGTGGACAATCTCGGTTCCGCTTTCGATGTCCACGTTGCAGGCCCCGGGCTTCCAAGGGCGGGTCTGCTCGGCACTGGGCCACAGCGGGCTGCCTGCGTCGCGTCTGATCCTGTGCTTGCCCAAGTCTGCGGCCCTTGCCGGTTCGGACGCCCACCGTCAGGCGTTCAGTCTGCTTGGAATGGGCGTGCAGCTTTCCATGGGCGAACCGGATGAGACTGACGCCGCGCTGGCTTGGCTGCCGTCTGCGCTACTGCACGAAATATCGATTCCCCGGTCTCTGATCTGCGCGTTGGATCGATGTGTGATCGCCCGTGCAACCGTTGCTTCGTTAATCAGTGAATGGCAGCGCGCCGGCTTACGCGTCTCCGCGGGAGGCGTGATCAGGGAGGAGCAACACATGCTCCTGGCTACGCTCGGATGCGACACAGCGCAGGGTGCACTCTACGGCCATCTGCCGTGGCGATAGATGCGGGTGTGCATCACCGCGCACTGTTGAAGGAACAACATCTGCGCAAATGAATGCTGCAACGCACAATTCATTGAGTTGAGGCTTTTTCCAGGGCGTTGGCACGCCGTCACTGCCGGTTTAGAGGCGCACCGATGTGGGCATGGCAACAATTCCCACATCGCGTGATCCGCATCACTTTTTGAGCCAGAACAACGGCAGTGACTTATGGCCTATCCGCACCGAGTAAATGCCCTGAGCACGACGTGCTGCAGTGATGGCGTGCGCCACTAATTCAGCCGCGAATAACGATTCTGAAACTTTTCATTGACGCCGCTTTCCTGCTGCCAGAAGGTCGTGCCGCCGCACTTCCACACGGCCACGTCATCGCATGGGGAGTTATGCAATGGAGCATCGTTCGTTTCGTACGTCACTGCTTGGCTTGGCAATGCTGTCGATCGTTCCAGCCGCCCACGCGGCGAAGCCGGTGCCGATCCCGATCGCGGATTTTGCGCGGTATCCCGCCATCCAGTCGGTGTCGATGAGCCCCGACGGAAAGCGCCTGGTGGCGCTGATTTCCTCGGCCGATGGCAGCCAGGAGCCCTCGCTGGCCAACTGGGATATGGATAACCTGGACGCAGGTCCGATCAGCATAACGCCCGCCGGCGAACGGATGAAGTTCATTGCCGCTTCGGCGTTGAAGGCGGAAAAGACGTTGGTGATTGCGCGACAGGAGTGGACAGGCCGCCTCGGGAACTGCGGCGAAGGCAATGCCACCGGCGCCACAAAGACCTTCATCACCAAAGCCTACATCACCGACGCCAAGCAGACGTCCTTCGACGAAGCGTTCGCGAGCAATGTCCGCAAGGCAGGCGTCAGCGAAGAAAGGCAGCGCTGTGCGGAAATCTCCGGCAGTGCAGGACTGGTTCACATGCTGCCTCTCGAACCTGATCATGTGCTGGTCATGCAGGTCAATCAGTCGACACTGAGCGCGGACTGCTTCCGCTACAACCTGAAAACGGGCGCCACCGAACTGGTGGTCCGGTCCGATGATCAAACATCGCCAGGGCTGTTCCATCCGCGCACCGGCGAGCTGCTGAGCCGCACGTCGATCAAACCCTCGGGAAGCAACGAGTTCGACTACCAGATTCTGATCAAGGACCGCGCCAGTGGCCAGTTTGTTGTCCATGACGCGTTGACCACCAAGCTCAGCGAGCGCTTTGCGATGCACATCGACGGCATCGATGAGGCATCGGGAAAGCTGTATGTACTCACCGACAGATTCTCAGATCATGTCCAGGCATGGGCGTATGACCCCACTACGAAGGCGTTTGACAAGGAGCCGCTGGCGGCCCACCCGAACTTCTCCATCGCCGGACTCATCCTGGACAGGCGCAGCGCAAGCTTCAACTCGATTCTGGGCTTTGTCGTGGATGCCGAGCGCGCGGAGGCCGTCTACATCGAGCCGCGCCTGAAGGCGCTTCATGAAGGATTGAAGCAAACTTATCCCGGGCAGAGCGTGACGCTGCAGAGCTACAACGATGACCTGTCGAAGGTGCTGTTCCAGACTGACAGCGCTGGTCATCCGGTGGCCCATCATGTGCTGGTGGATGGCAGAAAGGTCACCACGCTAGGCAATGAGCACCCATGGATCGACCCTAACCGGATCGGTACGCAGCGCTGGGTGAGCTACCGCGCACGCGATGGCCTCGAGATTCCTGCCATCCTCGATCTGCCTGTCGGCTGGAAGGAAGGCGATCCGGCGTTGCCGGCCCTCATCCACCCGCATGGAGGCCCCTGGCACAGGGACCGCACAGGCTGGGACCCGACCGGATGGGTTCCCTTCCTGACCTCGCGGGGCTATGCCGTATTGCGCCCGCAGTACCGCGGAAGCGCGGATCTGGGTCGCAGCCTGCTGCTGGCTGGTGATCGCCAATGGGGCGAGCGAATGCAGGATGACAAGGACGACGGCGCGGCCTGGTTGGTATCGCAGGGTATTGCTGCCAGGGACAGGATTGCGATCTTCGGCTACTCCTATGGCGGCTTCGCGGCGGCCGCAGCGGTGGTGCGCAGCCCTTCGCCTTACCAGTGCGCGATCTCCGGCGCGCCGGTGACCGACCTCGCACGCCTGGGTAATCGCTGGGGCAGTACGCGGGAGACGCGCGTGATGCAGGGGCAGACTGTCAAGGGCATGGATCCCATGCGCAACACCGAAAGGGCAGCGCTACCTGTGCTTTTGTATGTGGGCGACCGCGATGTACGCACGCCTGCGTTCCACGCGCGATCCTTCCACAACGCGGTGAAAGACCGGGTCGCCTCTCGCCTGGAGATCATTCCGGACATGCCGCATTCAATGCCTTGGTATCCCCGGCACATCGAGGCCAGCCTCGGCCTGATCGAAAGCTATCTCAAGAACGACTGCGGTCCGGGCGGGCTGTAACCGTCCATCTCTTTCTGCTGCGCTCTGCGCAGCACCTTTGATTGATCCCCAGCAGAGCCTGCGCGTGCCCGTTTTCGGGCGCGACGACCGACTGCTGCCCAACCCTGCCGTGTCCCGATACCCGGGCGCGGCACACCGAAGGAGTGGAACCGATGCACGCACTACATACGCGCTGTACACGAACTGCGCATCTGCCCCTGGCCCTGGCGGTCGTTGCTGCGCTGCATGGAGGGCCAGTGCGCGCCCAGGACAGCGGCGCTGCCCCCTCGGCATCGGCCGAAGACGCGGCGAAGGCAGCCGCGTCGCCTGCAGCAGTCAATGCCACGAAGGCGGCCACGCAGCTGGATGCAGTCAGCGTCACCGGTTCACTGCTGCGCCGCGCCGACTACGAGGCGACATCGCCGATCCAGACCATCGATGTCAACACCAGCGTCGAGCAGGGAAATCTCACCTTGGCAAATGTGCTGCAACGCTCAGCGCTCGGCGGCTCTTCCACGCAGCTCACCAACCAGTTCGGCGGCTTCGTGGTTGATGGCGGACTGGGCGTGCAGACCATTTCGTTGCGCGGATTGGGGTCCAAGCGCACCTTGGTGCTGTTGAACGGACAGCGCCCGGGACCGGCAGGCGTGCGCGGCGCAGTGGGCAGCTTCGACCTCAACGTCATTCCCAATGCACTGCTGCGCAGCGTAGAAATCGTCAAGGATGGTGCGTCGTCGATATACGGCTCCGATGCCGTCGCCGGTGCAGTAAACCTGATCACCCGGCGCGACATTACACGCCCAGAGCTGGAGGTGCGTACCGACGTTCCGCTCGGTGGCGGTGGCGAGCAGTTTGGCGCATCGCTGCTGGCGGGCTGGAAGATGGATGCAGGCAGCATCGTGGTGGCGGGCGACGTCAACCGACAGAATACGATGACCGTCGGCGACCGTCGATTCCTCCGGTGCCAACGCCCTCTGATGCGAGGCACAGATGGCCGCTCCATCGACCTCGAGGACCGCTCGATAACAGCTGGGACGTCGCTCGCTGGCTGCCAGAACCAGCTGATCAACGCCATCGTCGAACCCGGGACCAGCAACAGGTATGTGCCATCATCGGATGGCACGACCGTTGGCCCCTTTGCGGGTTACCGACCCAACCGGTTCCGGCGTCACAGCGGCACCGAGTCGGCGTCGACTGAGGAGGTCTCGAACTTCGAGCGCTACAAGGAACGGCAGATCGTCAACCAGGCCCGCAGAGCCACGGGCTACCTGAGTACCGATTTCAGCTTCGGGGGCATCAACTGGCAGAGCCAGTGGTTGGTGAACCGTCGCGAATCCGAACACGGGTACTGGCAGCAGTTCTTCCCTGTGGTGCCCGCCGCCGGCACGCGGTTCAATCTGGCGATGCCGGTTATGCCGCTGCGACTGTCCAGCGAGGCTACTGTCACCTATCTCCACGCCAGCAACCGGTTCGATGGCCTTGTAGGCGGTACCAATACCTGGGCATGGCAGTTGAACACGAATTACTCCCGCTCCAGCGGCGACTATGCGTCCGACACCATCGTAGCCGCCCGCACCGGCGACCGCTCCAGGCCGGGCACGGGTGTGCCGGCGGCGGACTATTTCAACCCGGGCTTTCTGAATGGCACGCGCAGCGATGAGCTGAAATCGCTGCTGGTCGCGCGGGACAAGGGCAGTACGCGCTATACCCAGGCTACGGCCAGTGCGTTGTTCACTGGTGACCTGTTCTCGTTGCCAGCCGGCGCTGTCGGCGCTGCGTTCGGCCTCGAGTACCGCACCTATGCGATTGATGACCAGCCCGGCGAGCTGTCGCGCACGGGGGGAGGGTGGTCCACCAGTTCCGCGCAGGCAACCCGCGGCCGGGATCGGGTGCTGGAGGGCTTCACCGAGATCGAGGTTCCGCTGATCAAGGGCATGCCCTGGATTGAATCGCTGACTGCCAACGGCTCCGGTCGCATCTTCCGTTACAACTCGGTGGGGTCGTCGGACAAGGTCTGGAAGCTGGGCCTGAACTGGCAGGTCAATTCCTGGTTGCGCATGCGCGGCAGCGTGGGCACCTCCTACCGCGCGCCTGGGCTGTACGAGTTGCATCTTGGTAACCAGACAGGGTTCATGCCGCAGACTGCCGTGGACCCCTGCGTGCGCTGGGGTGAAAGCAGCCGCGATTTCCTGCGCGCAAACTGTGCGGCGCATGGCATTCCGGACAACTTCAATGGGGCCGCTACGTCAGCGGTGATCCACTCGCAGGGCGGGGCAGGGTCGCTTGTTCCCGAAAATTCACGGTCGCGCAGCGCAGGGTTGGTGCTGACTCCCGCCTTCGGGGACATGAACATTGCCATTGACTACTTCGACTATGACATCCGCGACGAAATTGCTCAGCTCACCGCGGCCAGCATCGTGCGAGGTTGCTATGACAGCGCCGTGCACCCGAACCGCTTCTGCAGCCAGTTCACCCGTGGCCCACGCACCAACGACGCTCAAGCTTTTGCCATCAGCGACATTCGCAGCCCCTATCTGAACATCAATCGCCAGCGCACCCGCGGCTACGATCTTGCAATCAACACGAACCATACGTTCGGCTTCGGCACGCTCACTCACGAAACGCGTGCCACGTACACGCTTTCAGATAGCGTGCAGCTGTTTGACAGTGCCAGCCAGGACGGACGGCGCAGCAATGAGCTGGCCGGTGCGATCGGGCGCCCCAAGGTCAGTGCGACCACCCAGCTGCAGTTCCAGCGTGGAGACTGGTCAGCCCAGTGGCTGATCAGCTATGTGGGTGCCACCGAGCATCCAGAGCTTCCGGCGCGCTTCAACTACCTGGGGTATGCCAACGCGCAGCGTGACATCCGTGCAGACGCACGCATTTATCACACCGCTGCGTTGACCTATCGCCAATCCGACTGGGCGGTGACCGTGGGCGTCCGCAACCTGTTCAACCGTGAACCGGACACCATCTCTGGCGACGTGCAGGCGGTGTATGGAAATGTGCCGGTAGACGCCACCCAGTACGACCTGCTCGGTCGCAGCGTTTTCGCCAGGGCGACGTATCGCTTCTGACCTCTGACCTCTGCCGTCGCGCCGAGTGCGCGACGGATTCTACGCAGGCGGCGGCCACTTCTGCAGTTACAGACCATGTGCAGGTGATGCCGCCGGCGCCTGCACGTTCATTCCTGTTTACCGAGAACCCGCATATGAGAACAGATCGACCGACCTTCGCACCTTGCCGGCTGCGCATCGCCGTATTGGCCGCCCTCCTGCCTGCTGCGACGATGCCAGCCATGGCACAGGACTCCGCCGCTGGCGTCACTGAACTGGACCGGGTCAGCGTGATCGGCTCGCGGATCAAGAGAGCGGACGTGGAGACCTCACAACCGGTGTTCTCGCTGAGTCGCGAGCAGATCCATGCACAGGGCCAGACCTCGATAGGCGACATCATCCAGAACATCAGCGCCAATGGCTCGTCGCTGAACAGCAATTACAACAATGGTGGCGACGGGCAGACGCTGGTCAATCTGCGCAACCTTGGCTCGCAGCGCACGCTGGTGCTGGTGAATGGGCGACGTTGGGTGGGCGGGACCGGCCTGGGCGGTGCGGTGGACCTCACCTCGATCCCGACCGCTGCTGTGGAACGCATTGACGTGCTCAAGGATGGCGCTTCGGTTCTGTACGGCTCCGACGCCATCGCCGGCGTGATCAACATCATTCTGCGCAGCGATTTCGACGGCGCCGAGGCCAATGCCTATGTCGGGCAGTATGACAAGGGCGACGGCCGCCGCCAGTCCTACGACCTGCTCATTGGCAGCGTGGGAGAACGCTTCTCTGTCATGGCCGGCGCTGCACACGTACAGGAAGACGTGGTGTGGGCTGGGGACAGGACGATCTCGGCAGTGCCGAACTTCGGCTCATCGCCCGGTTACGGCGGCAGTTCGGGAACACCGGCCGGACGCTTCGGCCTGGGAGCAACCGGGCCCTCGCAGTGCGTGGATGGCAGTGCAGGCCCGACCGGCGCGAACGGCCAGGCCACCGGCTGCTGGTTCACGACCCCATCGGGCCCTGCGTCATGGCGGCCATACAAAGCGTCTGATGCCTACAACTTCGCGCCGGACAACCTGCTGGTCACCCCGCAGGAGCGCACTTCGCTGTTTGCGTCAGCCAGTGCGGCACTGACCGAGAATGTGCGTTTCAAGACCCAGTTCGCATACAACGAGCGCAAGTCCGAACAGGTACTGGCCGCAATGCCGATCACCCTGGGTCGGTCCGCCCCGGGAACCAAGTCCGAAGACATCGTCATCAGCGCCGATAGCATCTATAACCCGTATGGGCAGGATGTCACCCGCATCCAGCGTCGGGCCGTGGAGACCGGCGGACGTATCTATACGCAGGATGTGTCCACACTGTCATTCAATGCGAGCCTGGAAGGTCAGTTCAGCCTTGGCCAGCGCACCTTTGCCTGGGACGCCGGCATGTACTACGGCAGAAACAAGCGCGCTGACATCACCACGGGCCTGTTCAATGTGCCAGCCCTGCGCCAGGCACTCGGCCCCTCCTATCTGGACGCGGCGGGGCAGGCGAGGTGTGGAACGCCCACTGCACCGATCGCAGGGTGCGTGCCCATGAACCTGCTTGGCGGGCCAGGCACGATGACGCCAGAGATGCAGGGGTACTCCGCCTTCGAGGCGCACGATGTATATGGATACGAGCAGAAGAACTACTTCGCCAGCCTCAGTGGTGACTTGTTCGCGCTGCCCGGCGGTACTTCGGCGTTCGCGCTCGGCGTTGAGCGGCGCAGTGAGAGTGGGTTCGATGCGCCCGATGCGCTGGTCAATTCGGGAGACACCACTGGCAATGCGCGCACCGCGACCCGCGGCGCCTATTCGGTAAAGGAAGCCTTCGTCGAGCTGGATCTTCCGCTGTTGTCCGACCTTCCGGGCATCCAGCGGCTTGAGGCCAACGTGGCCACCCGCACGTCACGCTACGATTCCTTTGGCAGCACCACCAATTCCAAGGTCGGGTTGATCTGGAAGCCCGTGACCGACGTGATGGTGCGCGCCAACTGGAGCGAGGGCTTCCGTGCCCCCTCCGTTGCCGAGCTCTATTCCGGTGTTTCGGACACCTTCGAGGATGTGAACGACCCCTGCGCCTCACTCTCGCGTGGCAGCCCGCAGACACCACCGGCCAGCTGCGCCGGGGTGCCTGCCTACAACCAGGCCAACACCCAGATACGCACCACTGTGGGTGGCAATGTGAATCTGGGGCCGGAGACCTCGATCAACCGCACCCTGGGGGTTGTGTACAGCCCGGATTGGGCGCCGGGCCTGGATCTGTCATTGGACTGGTGGAACATCAAAATCGAGCAGGGCATCTTCACCCAGTCCGCCCAGACGATCTTCAACGACTGCTACTACGGTGGTCAGCAGCCGGCGTGCGCACTGATCGGCCGGGCGCCCAGTGGCGAGGTCTCCAATACCTTGGCCACGGCTCGCAACGTCGGCGTGCTTGAAGCCGAGGGCTTCGACTTCACTGCCAGCTACCGCTTGCCCGACACCGCCCTGGGCAGCTTCTCGGTCATCTGGGATTCGACCTATTTCAGCAAGGCGACAGCAGACGTCAACGGTGATGGAGTGGTGACCGAGGATCCGGTGAGCGGCGAGGGTGGCAACCTGGTGGGTGAGTACAGCAGCCGCAGCAACAACTGGCGCGTCCGTTCCAACCTCGCAGTGGCATGGGCCAAGGGCAATCTGGGTGCCACGGCGAATCTGCGCTACTACTCGTCCCAGGTGGAGAGCTGCTTCAACGTGCCGTCGGCCGAGCTGCGCAACCTGTGCTCAGACCCGGCCCGTAAAACGTCCTATGGGCCGCGTCCGGAGAATCGTATTCCCAGCGTGACCTACACCGATCTGAGTGGCTACTGGAATGCGCCGTGGAATGCTCGGATCACGCTGGGCGTGAACAACGCATTCGACCGTTCTCCGCCACGTTCGACGGTGGTGGCCGCCAACAGCTTCGATCCGCAATACGAAGTGCCTGGCCGCTTCTACTACATGCGCTACACGCAGAAGTTCTGATCCGAAGGCTCTCTCCAAGGATCATTCCACGGCCCTGCCAGGGCCGTGGCTTTTTACGCGCAGGCGGATTCGTCAAGCCAAGGCGCTCAGATGAGAAGAAATGAGATCAGTTGAGAGGACTGCAGACGCAAGGTCCAGTCCTTCAGTCCAAGATGCGGGTTCATTCATCTTGACCTGCCCGGCGGGTCGGTAGCGTACCTCGACAAGCGGGCCGGTGCGGGCGGTGTCAAACTACGCGCGGCGGGGCAGATGGCCAGCGTAATCACCGGCATCACGGTCATCAATGTCCATACGCGCGTCCGGCTCGCAGAAGATGTGACCCGCAGCAGCAGGGCAGTTGTACCGGCCAGCCACTCCAATCGATGGTGATGTCCGCGATTTGTGGCGCGGCTGAGAGAAGAGTGGGGGAGGGCGGGGAGGACGTCAGGAGGGTGCGGAGAGATCAATTGACAACGATTGAGGGAGGGGTAGAAGCCGACCGAGTGACTATTGCCCAGCATTGCACCCCTCGCCATGGAGTTGCGATCGTGCACGTACTTGATAGTGACAATCCCTGTACTGGGCGTGCGCCCGAGCAACGGATGCGGGCAATGAACAAGGGCGAGCTGGTCCTGCTTTACCAGCCCAAGGTTGAATGCGGAAGTCGGAGAATAGTTGGTGCCGAGGCAGTGGCTGCCTGGCAGCATCCTCAATGGGGACTCATCGCACCCGTTGATTTCGTCGGGTTCACCCCCGTTTTCACGGACACTTACGAGAAGGCCGATCAAGGCCATGAGG
>OJST01000031.1_pt1 | contig 48243 bp, 38 predicted proteins | sample 1599491 | NCBI WGS metagenome assembly OJST01 (sample SAMN04436635, study PRJEB24849) | human gut metagenome | biome: human gut; feature: NICU; material: stool | host: Homo sapiens | place: USA: Saint Louis, MO | collected 2010-02-10
CAGCAGGCCCGGGTAGGTCAGCTGCTCGGCGGCGATCAGCTCGCCCGGCTGGGTGCGGGCCAGGATCAGCGCACACAGCGCGGTCTGCGCGCCGGGACAGATCACCACCTGGTCGGCACCCACCGTGCCCAGCATCGGCGCCAGCCACTGCACGGCGGCGGCGCGGTCCTCGCGGGTGCCGGCGCCGACGTGATAGCTCATCAGCTCGCCCTGGCCCAGCTGCTGGCCCACGTGCTGGAAACCGGCCTCCATGCCCTGTGCGAACGGCGCGCTGCCCAGCAGCGGCGGGATGTTCATGCTCAGGTCCACCGAGGTGCTGCGGTTGCCGGCCGACAGCGCGATGAAAGTGCCACCGGCGCCCTGCGCATCGAGCAGGCCGGCCTGGCGCAGCTCAGCGAAGGCACGGGTGACGGTGGTCAGGTCCACGCCCACCTGCTGGGCCAGGTCGCGCTGCGGCGGCAGCCGGTCGCCCGGGCGCAGCACGCCGTCATCCACCGCCTCGCGTACCTGCTGGGCAATCTGCAGGTACAGCGGGCCGGCGCCCTCGCGGAAGGGGCGAACCCAGGTGCGATTGGGGTGTTTCAGGCGGCGGCCGGCGGCAGGTGGCGTCATCGGTCAGTTTTTTCCATACGTGCAGATGCACAAGTCCATACAATGATGTATCTTGTATGGGCTTGATTGGAGTGGTTCGCCTGCTTGTAGGCGACCTCGTACCCACAGTGTAGCCGCTCCACGCCCGGGCGCTGCGCGCAGGGGAGCCGGTCAAGCGCGCTTCTTCAACAGGGTTGACCTCCAATGAATATCTGCTGGAACCGCATCCGCCTGGCGCTGGTCGCCCTGGCCTGCGTCGGCCTGTCGGGCTGTGACTGGGTGCTGCTGGATTCGAAGGGCATGGTCGGGCTCGCCCAGCGCGACCTGATCCTGATCTGCATCGGCCTGATGCTGATCGTGGTGATACCGGCCATCGTGCTGACCTTCGTATTCGCCTGGCGCTACCGCGCTGGTAACACCAAAGCGAAATACACGCCGGACTGGTCGCACTCCACCAAGGTGGAGATCGTGGTCTGGGGCGTGCCGCTGATCATCATCGCGGTGCTGGCGGTGATCGTGTGGAAGTCGACCCACGAGCTGGACCCGTACAAGCCGCTGGACGTGGCCGGTGAGCCGCTGCACGTGGACGTGATCGCCACCGACTGGAAGTGGGTGTTCGTGTACCCGGACCTGGGCATCGCCACGGTCAACCAGCTCAACTTCCCGGCCAACCGCCCGCTGGCGTTCAACATCACCTCCAACTCGACGATGAATACCTTCTTCATCCCGCAGCTGGGTGGGCAGATCTACGCGATGGCCGGCATGCGCACGCAGCTGCACCTGATCGCCAACGAGCCCGGCCAGTTCCGTGGCATGTCCGGCAACTACAGCGGGCATGGCTTCTCGAACATGAAGTTCATCGCCACTGCCAGCAGCAACGAAGACTTCGAGCGCTGGGTGGCCGAGGTGCGCAGCGCGCCCGACGCGCTCAGCTTCACGCAGTTCAAGGCGCTGGCCGCACCGTCGAAGAACGCACCGGTGCAGCACTTCTCCAGTGTTGAACCGCTGCTGTTCAAGAAGGTCATCGACCAGTTCATCGGCGTCGGTGAGAACACCGCCGCTGCGACCCCGGCGGGCGCTGCCGGCGGTGCCCAGGTTTCCCAGGAGTAACGAACATGTTGGGTAAATTGACGTGGGAGGCCGTGCCGCTGCACGAGCCGATCGTCGTGGTCACATTGGCGGCCATGGTGCTGGGCGGCCTCGCGCTGCTCGGCGCGGTGACGTACTTCAAGCTGTGGGGTCCGCTCTGGCGTGACTGGTTCACCACCGTGGACCACAAGAAGATCGGCATCATGTACGTGGTGGTGGCGCTGGTCATGCTGGTGCGTGGCTTTGCCGATGCGCTGATGATGCGCGCGCAGCTGGCGGCGGCCGGGCCGGGCAGTGACGGCTTCCTGCCACCGGAGCACTACGACCAGATCTTCACCGCGCACGGCGTGATCATGATCTTCTTCGTGGCCACCCCGTTCGTGGTCGGCCTGATGAACATCATCGTGCCGCTGCAGATCGGTGCGCGCGACATGGCGTTCCCGTTCCTCAACGCCTTCAGCTTCTGGATCTTCGTGGTCGGCGCAGCGTTGATGATGATCTCGCTGGGCGTTGGCGAGTTCGCCATGACCGGTTGGGTCGCCTATCCGCCGCTGTCGGGCATCGAGTTCAGTCCAGGCGTCGGCGTGGACTACTACATCTGGGCATTGCAGGCGTCCGGTGTCGGCACCTTGCTGACCGGCGTCAACCTGTTCATCACCATCCTGCGCATGCGTGCGCCGGGCATGACCCTGATGAAGATGCCGGTGTTCACCTGGACCGTGCTGGTCACCAGCGTGATCATCATCGCCGCCTTCCCGATCCTGACCGTGGCGCTGGGTGCGCTCACCCTGGACCGCTACCTGGACTTCAACTTCTACACCAACACATTGGGTGGCAACCCGATGATGTACGTGAACCTGGTGTGGGCCTGGGGCCATCCGGAGGTGTACATCCTGGTGCTGCCGGCGTTCGGCATCTTCTCCGAAGTGACCGCCACGTTCGCGCGCAAGAAGCTGTTCGGCTACAAGTCGATGGTCGGTGCCACGCTGGCGATCGGCATCCTGTCGTTCATCGTCTGGCTGCACCACTTCTTCACCATGGGCTCCGGTGCCAGCGTCAATGCCTTCTTCGGCATCATGACGATGATCATAGCCATCCCCACCGGCGTGAAGATCTTCACCTGGCTGTTCACCATGTACGGCGGCCGCGTCGAGTTCAGCGTGCCGATGCTGTGGACCATCGCCTTCCTGGTCACCTTCACCATCGGTGGCATGACCGGCGTGCTGCTGGCCATCCCGGGCGCGGACTTCCTGCTGCACAACAGCCTGTTCCTGGTCGCGCACTTCCACAACACCATCATCGGCGGCGCGCTGTTCGGCTACCTGGCCGGCTTCGCCTACTGGTTCCCGAAGGTGTTCGGCTTCACCCTCAACGAGCGCCTGGGCAAGTGGTCGTTCGCGTGCTGGGTGATCGGCTTCTACCTGGCCTTCATGCCGCTGTACATGCTGGGCTTCATGGGCATGACCCGCCGCATGAACCAGTACGACAACCCGGCGTGGACGCCATACCTGATTGCCGCCTTCATCGGTGCACTGTTCGTGTTCGCGGGCATCATCCTGATGCTGGTGCAGATCTACGTGAGCGTGCGCGACCGCAAGCGCAACCTGGACCTGACCGGCGACCCGTGGAACGCACGCACGCTGGAATGGGCCACGCCGTCGCCGCCGCCGTTCTACAACTTCGCCGTGGTGCCCAAGGCCGATGAGCTGGACGCCTTCCACGAAGCGAAGAAGCGCGGCCTGCCGCCGCCGCCGAAGAAGTACGCACCGATCCACATGCCGAAGAACACCGGCGTGCCGCTGATCCTCAACATCTGGATCCTGGTGCTGTGCTTCGCCCTGGTCTGGCACATCTGGTGGATGGCCGCGGCCAGCTTCATCGCGATGATCGTCACCCTGATCGTGCGGTCCTACGACGAGGACGTGGACTACTACGTCAGTTCCGAAGAGGTGGCGCGCACCGAAGCGGCCAACCTTGCCAAGCTGAAGGAGGTACGCGCATGAACCTGTTGACCCGCCCCGAGCTGGCCAGCGACACGCAGGCGCGCGAGGACCACCACGAGCATGACCACGGCCACGAACAGGGCGGCATGAAGGTGTTCGGCATGTGGGTCTACCTCATGTCCGACCTGGTGCTGTTCGGTTCGCTGTTCGCCTCGTACGCGGTGCTCAGCACCGCCTACGCCGGCGGCCCCACCGGCAAGGAGCTGTTCTCGCTGCCGTTCGTGATGGCCGAGACCTTCCTGCTGCTGGTCTCCAGCATCACCTACGGCCAGGCCGTGCTGGCGATGCATCGCCACGACACCTCGGCGGTGCTGCGCTGGCTGGGCGTGACCTTCGTGCTCGGTGCCTCGTTCATCGGCATGGAGATCTACGAGTTCTCGCACCTGATCCAGGAAGGCGCAGGCCCCAGCACCAGTGCCTACCTGTCGGCGTTCTTCGCGCTGGTCGCCACCCACGGCCTGCACGTGGCCAGCGGCCTGATCTGGATGGCGGTGGTCATGCACCAGGTCTACCGCCGTGGCCTGACCCCGACCAACATCACCCGTGTGTCGTGCCTGAGCCTGTTCTGGCACTTCCTGGACCTGGTGTGGATCTGCGTCTTCACCTTCGTCTATCTGATCGGAGCCTTCTGACATGGCCCACGTCGAAACTTCGCGCGCCGGCAATGCGCACGGCTCCACCAAGTCCTACCTGATCGGCTTCGTGCTGTGCGCGCTGCTGACCGTGGTGCCGTTCGCACTGGTGATGAACCCGGTGCTGTCGCGGCCGCTCACGCTGTTCCTGCTGGTCGGCTTCGCGGTGGCGCAGATCCTGGTGCAGCTGGTCTATTTCCTGCACATGGACCGCAAGTCCGAAGGTGGCTGGAACCTGGCCAGCTTCGTGTTCACCCTGGTGATCCTGTTCATCATCGTCGCGTTGTCGGTCTGGATCATCTGGAGCATGCACTACCACATGATGATCAACTGAGCCTGCGAACCGTGAAAGGCATTGCGTTCCCCCAACGTGGCCTGCGGCTGGCCGCAGGCCTGCTGCTCGGCCTGCTGGCCGGCTGCAGTGCGCAGTCGCGCATGGACTTCTACTCCAAGGACATCGCCTGCGAAGAGCTCGGCCAGCAGTGGTCGATGCCCGACAGCCACGGCACCGTGCGCGGCCCGAAGGACCTGCAGGGGCAGGTGACCTATCTGTTCTTCGGTTTCACCAGTTGCCCGGACGTGTGCCCGACCACCATGGTCGAGCTGAGCCAGGTCAAGCAGCTGATGGGCAAGGATGCCGACCAGCTGCAGGTGGTGTTCGTCAGCGTTGACCCGGCGCGCGACACCCCGGAGGTTGCGCGGACCTACGTGGAAGCGTTCGACCCCAAGGCAATCGCACTGGTCGGCAACGAAGCGCAGCTGGCGGCGATGGCCAGCGACTTCAAGGCGTTCTACGAAAAGGAACCCGGTGAGGTACCGGATACCTACACCATGAGCCACATTGCGGGCGGCTACGTGTTCGACCGCCAGGGTCGACTGCGCCTGTTCGCGCCCTATGGCATGCCGGTGGACAAGCTGTTTTCCGACGTGCAGCGCCTGCTGCTGGAGCCCGCTCATCCCGCCGCCGGCAACGACGCACTGGCCAGCTGCAGCCGCAAGCACAGCGACACACTCGCCGCGCGCTGACGTCACCTCCACCGCGGTGGGTGCCGACCGTTGGTCGGCACACCCCCACACCAATCCCCGGCCGGCCAGGAGAGCCAGCCGGCCGGGGCACCACTCAACGCCTTACTTGGTCTCTTCCCACTGCACCACGTCCGGCTCGGTGGCGCGGATACCGGCGGTGGACAGCAGCCTGGTGGTCGCATCCAGTGCCGCGTTCACCGACGGATACTCCACGATGGCTTGGCCCGAAGCCTTCGACACCTTCACCACGGTGCCACCGGTGGCCGTAGCCGCGCGCTGGGCCGATGCCGCATCGGTGAAGAACACCTTGACCCGCGAGGTCGCCACCACCGGCGCTCCGTCGCGGGAGACCGCCGCCGCGAACTTGCCGGCACCGGCATCAGCAGGCGCGGCCGCTGCGCCATCCAGCGAACGCTTGGTACGCGAACTGGTGGTCGCCGCCGCCTGCGGGGTGATCGTGAACTGACCGCCGCTGGCCTGCTTCACGGTGGTCGAGGGAGACAGCTGGAAGCGCGTGCCGCCCACATCGAACGAGCGGCCGGTAGCGGACGCCTTCAGTTCCTGCGCATCCACGGTCGACAGGGTCCTGGCTGGAGGGGTCTGCCCCGAGCTCTGTGCCCAGGCAGGGGAGGTCATCGCCGCGAAGGCGAGCGTGCTCAACAGAATGGTGGTCTTCATCATCAGTGCCCCAGAACGCGGATCTTGAAGAATTCGAGGTTGCCACGCGATGCAGCGGTCGCGGCCTGCCCCATGTCGGTCACTTCCAGCGTCCAGGTGCCGCTGGCATTCTCATCCAGGAAGGCATTGCTGGACAGCAGGTCCCAGCTGGTGAAGTTGCTCTGCGCGCCACCCGTGCCCGAACCGATCGCGGTGAACGCCGGTTGCACCACGCTGCGGGTGCCGCTGGGCGACACCAGCACGAACTGCAGCTGGCGCGTGTTGCGGTGGTTGACCCGGAAGCCCAGCTGCACGCTTTCGATGCTGCGCGCGCCGTTGGCCAACTGGAAGGTCAGGCGTGCGGCGGCAGCCGAGGTGTTGCCGATGGCCACGGTACGCGTGGTGTTGCGCCAGCCGCTGTCGACCAGCGCACCGAGCGACTGGAAGTTCTCGGCCACTTGCACCGCGCGTGCAGCGTTGACCACGCCGAAGCCATACCAGTTGCTGTAGGCACGTCCGGCAGCATTCACCGTCCAGCCCGGCACCAGCGTGCGCCCGTCGGCCAGCGTCACCGCCGGCTGGTTCGGGTGGTTGCGGGTGGCGGTGGTGGCCAGGATGTACTTCACATCGCGATAGGACAGGTTCGGATTGGCTTCCAGCACGAGTGCGGCCACGCCCGACACCATCGGTGCCGACGCGGACGTGCCGTTCATCTTGGCGGTGTAGTTGCAGGTGCTGTCGATGGCCGACAGGTTGCTGTCCAGCGTGTTCTGGCGGTTGGTGTTCTTGTTGCTGCCCTGCGCGCACCCGGTCACGTCGGTGGTGACGATGGCCGGGTCGTAGGCGCGTGCCACCAGGCCCGGGGCGTACTGCGCCTGCAGGCCGTACTCGCCGCCAAAGGCCGACACCCACAGCGCCGAGCCGGTGGAGGAATACGACGAGCGCACGCCATCGGCGCGCACCGCGCCTACGGTGATGACGTTGAACAGGTTGTTGCGCGGGTCGCGGCCAGCCGGCACGCAGCCGGTGTTGCGGTTCTTGGTGTCGGTGGTGCAGACATCCTGGGTCTGGCTGATCGAGGCATTGTTGAAGTTGTTGCCGGCCGACTTCACGTAGATGCCGCCGCGGCCACCGCGCGTACCCGACAGCGCCTGCTCGTACGAACGAATCGTGTTCTCGCTGTACGCCAACGGCAGGTTCGGATTGCCCGGGCCGGCGCCCCAGCTGTTGTTGAACACCTGCACGTCGGCCGACTCCGCGCCGTCCCACCAGGCGTACTCGATGTTGCTCTGCTGGTTGCCCAGGGCTGAGCGCGAAATCGGGTTGAAGCCCTTCAGCGTCGCCGCCGGGGCCACACCGCGCACGCCCAGGTTGTTGGCGCCCACCGCACCGGCGATGCCACCGACCATGGTGCCGTGGTTGTCGACATCCGGGTTGGTCGGGGTGGGGTTGTTCGAGCCATTGGTGAAGTTCTTGCCGGCCACCGCGGCCACGTTGGCCGCCAGGTCCGGGTGGGCGATCTGCAGGCCATCGTCAACGATGGCAATGGTGACGCCCTGGCCACGGATGCCATTGCGGAACAGGCCATCCACGTTCAGATCGTTGCCGGCTACCGGCAGTGTGTCGGCCGGGACCGTCTGACCGGTGTTGAGCAGGTGCCACTGGATACCCGCCAACGGATCGGCCTGTTGGGCCTGAGCGGTGGCGGCCAGGCTGCCCAGCACCAGGGCAGTGGCGAGGGCCAGGCGCGCAGAGCGCGGTGGCGCGGAGCGTTGCGTGTGTCGCTTCATACACGAATCCTTCTGTTGTGAATCGGCATGGCAGGACGGCGGGGCGGAACTGCCCCATCGCAACGAGCCAAACGCGACACAACGGAGAACCCCCTACCTCTTCACACAAGCAATGTGCAGATGTGCCGATTGCGTCACAAACGCTTATGCCGCGGGGTAATGACGACCGCCGTGCCCCGCACCTGGCGGACGCCAATCCTGATTGGCACCTGCATCCACGCATGGCGTGGATCTACCAGGTGTCATCGCGCGCCCTCACAGCCCGCTGTGCTACTACAGCCCGTGCACCCTTCCGCACGGAGCACGATGATGGTCAATCCGCTCGCCCAGGCCCATCGCGGCCTCGGCACCACGCTGTTCAGCCTGTTGAACCCGATACCCTTCGGCTTCTTCGTCGGTGCACTGATCTTCGACGCGATCTACCTCAACAGCGCCGAGGTGATGTGGGGAAAGGCCGCCGCCTGGCTAATCACCTTCGGCCTGCTGATCGCCATCCTTCCGCGCCTGATCAACCTGTTCGCGGTCTGGCGCCGCAACGGCACGGCCACCCGTATCGACCGCATCGACTTCTTCCTCAACCTGGTCGCGGTGGTGATGGCCATCTGGAACGCCTTCGTGCACAGCCGCGATGCGTATGCCGTTGCAGTGCCGGGCACGATCCTGTCGGCGCTGACCGTGGCCCTGATCGCGCTGGGCCTGATCCTGCTGTCACTGCAGCCGCCGGTGCTGCAGGGAGGTCGTCATGGCTAAGCACATCCTGCCCACCGTCGCCGCCTTGGCATTGGCCGCCGCCCTGTCGGCCTGCGCCGGCAAGGCCGAGTACCATCCGGCCGACCAGTCGGGCCCGCAGCCGCCGCTGCCCAAGCCGGCCAACTTCCTGATGCCGCCGATGCAGGTGCCCAAGGGCGTTGGCTGGGCCGACGGCCAGGCCCCCACGGTGGCCGAAGGCCTGAAGATCGAGCGCATCGCCGCCAACCTGCAGCACCCGCGCCGGCTGCTGACCCTGCCCAACGGCGATGTACTGGTGGTGGAAGGCAATGGCCCCGGCGAAGAGCCGGTCACCACACCCAAGCAGTGGATCGCCGGCAAGGTGAAGGCGCGCTCGGGCAAGGCTGGCAAGGGCGGCAACCGGGTCACCCTGCTGCGCCGCTCGCCAGGCACGAACACCTGGACCCAGCACGTCTACATCGAAGGCCTGCACTCGCCGTTCGGCATCCAGCTGATCGGTGACACGCTGTACGTGGCCAACACCGGCAACATCATGCAGTACCACTACGTGCCCGGCGAAACCCGCATGTCCGACAAGGGCCGCGAGTTCACCGACCTGCCCAGCACCATCAACCACCACTGGACCAAGGAACTGCTGGCCAGCCGCGATGGCAGCAAGCTGTACGTGGGCGTCGGCTCCAACAGCAACATTACTGAAAATGGCCTGGCCGTCGAATACCGCCGCGCGGTCGTGCTGGAGGTGGACGTAGCTACCCGTGGCAGCCGCATCTTCGCGTCGGGCATCCGCAACCCGACCGGGCTGGACTGGGAGCCGAGCACTGGCCAGCTGTGGGCCGTGGCCAACGAGCGTGATGAGATCGGTGCCGACCTGGTGCCGGATTACCTCACCTCGGTGAAGGAAGATGGCTTCTACGGCTGGCCCTACAGCTACTACGGCCAGCACGTGGACGAGCGCGTGCAGCCGCAGCGGCCGGACCTGGTATCCAAAGCGATCGTGCCGGACTACGCCATCGGCTCGCACGTGGCACCGCTTGGCCTGCTGTTCTACACCGGCCAGGCACTGCCCCCGCAATACCACGGCGGTGCCTTCATCGGCGAACACGGCAGCTGGGACCGCTCGCCGCTGAGCGGCTACGAAGTGGTCTACGTACCGTTCAAGGACGGCAAGCCGACCGGGCGACCGCAGACCGTGGTCAGCGGCTTCGCTTCGAAGGACGAGAAGACGCTGATGGGTGCGCCGGTGGGCATGGCGATGGACGCCGAAGGCGCGCTGCTGGTGGCCGACGACGTGGGCGACGTGGTGTGGCGGGTGTCGGCCAAGTAGCTGTGTAGCGTCGAGCCATGGCCGAAGAACATCCGGTAGAGTCGACTGTCAGTCGACTCGCACGCGCAGCGCGTGCTTCCCCGGTGAGCAGCGAAGGGCAGTCGACTCTACCCTGTCGACTCCGCCCTGCCGGTTCAGCCACCGGGTTCAGCGTGCCCGGAACCCGCTGAACACCGACTCGGCGGCAAACCCCATGCCACCCAGCAGCACGCCGAAATACACCACCGTGGCCACCACGAAACCATAACCGGCAGCCACCGCCGCACCATCGCGCTGGATGAAGCCGATCGCAAAGGACATCAGCGCCAATGCCGGCAGCGTGTTGCTGAAGGGAATCGGCCCGGCCGGCGCCATCAGCAGCAAGGTCGCGAACACCAGCATCAGGTTGTTCAGGCGCATCATCTTCTTCGAGCGCACCATCACCGCCAGCCGCATCGGCCGTGACAGCCGCTCCATGCGGTGCACCCATTTCAGCGCACGGCCGAGGTTGGCCTTCAGCTTGTCGGTGGCGATCTCGCGGCGCGCCAGTTTCTGCGGTACCCACAGCGGGCGGTTGCGCACCCGGCTCAGGCCGATCAGCAGGATCGAGGCACCAAACACCGTACTCAGCCCGGGAATCGACACCGGGATGATGAAGATGGCCGAGAGCAGGATCACGATCAGCAACAGGCCTTCATCGCCCAGCGCACTGAGCAGGGTGCCGACGCGCACCTGGTCGCCGGGCAGCTCGTCGATCATCTGCTCGATCTGCTGGGCCAGGGGGGCGCTGTCGTCGGTTTCGGGGGCACGGTAGGTCATGCGTCGCAAGCTTCTCCAGGGAAGGGCGGTCAGCGGGCCGTCCTGCGGTGGGGAACGCACAGGCTCCTGCAGTATCCCGGCCAACGTGGGCAAAGAGGTGAACCGGGCATGAGGGGGTAAACTGGCGTGCCCCGCATGAGTTGAACGCAATGGACATGGGCCGCAGGCAATCGACCATCGAACTGGTCGCCATCGACATGGATGGCACCCTGCTGGACCCGTCGCACCAGCTCACCCCACGCGCCAGGAAGGCCATCGCGCAGGCGCGCGCGCTGGGCGTGCACATCGTGCTGACCAGTGGCCGCCCGGTTCCGGGCCTGGCGCCGTACCTGCACGAGCTGGGCATCACCGGCAACGACGACTACTGCATCGCCTGCAACGGCGGCCTGGTGCAGCGCATCGGCACGCGCGAAACCGTGGTCGAGTATCCGCTCAGCTTCGACGATTTCCTGTTCTGCGAGCAGGTGGCCCGCCAAGTGGGCGTGCACTTCCAGGCGCTGGACAGCCAGCGCATGTACACGCCCAACCAGGACATCAGCTACTACACCGTGGCCGATTCGCATCTCTCGCGGATGCCGCTGTCCTATCGCCGCGTGGAAGACATGGACCCGTCGATGTCCTTCATCAAGCTGATGATGATCGACGAGCCCGAGGTACTGGATGCCGCCATCGCGCGCCTGCCCAGCGAACTGACCGAGCGCTTCGCGGTATTGAAGAGCGCGCCGTACTTCCTGGAAGTGTTCGACCACCGCGCGGGAAAGGGCCCGAGCCTGCAGAAGCTGGCCGAGCATCTGGGCATCGACCGCGCCAACGTGATGGCCATCGGCGACCAGGAAAACGATCTGACCATGCTGCAGTACGCCGGTACCAGCGTCGCGATGGGCAATGCCATCGATGCGGTGAAGGCGGTGGCGCGGTTTGAGACCAGCAGCAATGCTGATGACGGCGTGGCGCGCGCCATTGAGCGCTTCGTCCTGCAGTAACCGCGCGTCTCTATGCTCTGGTAGGTGCCAACCTTGGTTGGCACACACAAACGGCAAGCGCCGACCAAGGTCGGCCTCTACCACGGCGGGGCTATACCCACGTATATCCCACCCATGCCCATCGCCATCGGCGCTGTACCACGGCGCAATGGCGGATGCGGCAGTGCGATGCAAGAATTCCGCACGTCGAAATCACCCCGCCGAATCCCACGGCAGATGATCGTCTTCCTCTGCCACTGACCGGCACGCTCCGCGCCGTCACCCTCTCAACGCGATCGCACCGCCAGCCAGGGCGCCGACACCGGTGCTGCAACGCGCTGGGCGTGCGCCTGCGCCGCTCTCTCCCTGCACACGGATTTACTGCCATGAACACCCCACCCACGACGCGCCTCGCCCTGGCCATCATCGCGGTCATCACCGCACCTGCGTACGCCGCAGAAACGCACGATGCCGCGCACGACTCGCCCACCACGCTCAATGCCCTGCAGGTCATTGCCACACCGCGCGGTGCGGCCGTGGCACCGACCCAGGTGGTCGGCCCCAACCGCTACATCATCAAGGCCGAAGACCTCGACGCGATGGTCACCGGCAACAACGGCCTGGCCATGCTGAAACAGGTGCCCGGTGCCAGCTACACCGCCACCGACGGGCTGGGCCTGGATATCTCGGCCACCAGCCTGTTCGTGCGCGGCTTCCGCATGAACGAAATGGGCATCACCTTCGAGGGTGTGCCGCTGAACGACAACGGCTTCCTCTCGCTCACCGGCACCAGCGTGGTGAATGTGGGCGTGCCCGATGGCATCGGCGCGATCACAGTCAGCCCCGGTGGTGCGCCGGTCAGCGTGTTCTCCAGCAGCGTCAACGGCGGCAGCCTGGAATACCGCCTGCGCGACCTGCAGGACACGCCCAGCCTGCGTGTGAAGCAGGGCGTGGGCAGCAACAGCACGCTGGTCACCACCGTGTCCGGGCAGAGCGGCCAGCTCGGTGAGCATGGCCCGAAAGTGCTGGTCGACCTGCAGCGCGTGTCCGCCGACAAGTACCAGGGCGAGGGCACGCAGAACTTCCTGCGCGGCGACCTGAAGCTGCAGCAGGACGTCGCCTGGGGTGACTTCACCGTGTTCCTGTCCGACAGCAAGGCCAAGGTCTGGGGCTACAACAACATCTCCTTCGACATGATCCGCAAGCTGGGCTGGAAGGCCGACATTTTCTATCCCGATTATGCGTGGGCGTGGTACGTGGCCTCGCCGGAAAACGCGGACAAATCCTGCGGCGCCTACACCTGCGGTGAGCTGTCCGAACTGATTCCGTACGACACCGGCCAGACCACCCGCGACCGCGTGTCATCGATCAACCATCGCTTCCAGATCACCCCGGCGCTGAGTGGCAACGTGCAGCTGTACAACGCCAACAGCCACACCCAGGCCACGCTGACCGACCCGACCGTACCGTCGCCCAACGGCGCACCGTTCTCCGAACAGGTACAGACGCCGCGCCTCAACCGCCTGGGCGGCATGGTCAACCTGCAGTTCGAGACCGGCGCGCACACCTTCACTGCCGGTTTCTGGCAGGAGAAGAGCAAGGCCGCGGCCAAGACCGAGTGGTACCAGCAGCCACTGCTGGGCGAGGGCCCGCCGCTGAAGGCCACCGGCCCGTTCGACGTGTACGGCCCCGCGTTCAAGACCGACAACGCATCGAGCTGGGTGACCCGCTCGCGCCAGTTGTACCTGCAGGACGACATCGTGCTGAACGACACGCTGAAGCTGGGTGTCGGCTTCAAGGCCGTGGACTTCCGCACCCGCGGTGGCGGCCTGGGTGATGCCAAGGACCGGCCGGTGAACGGCACGCTGCGCGCGAAGAGCAACTTCCTGCCGCATGTCTCGCTGTTCTGGAGCCCGACCGAATCCACCGATGCCTTCATCGACCTGGCCAACACCATGAACGGCTACCGCGTGGCCCAGCGCGGCAACATCGGCTACACCGCCTCGGCGTGGACCATCACCGACCAGGAAGAGTTCGACCGCGTGGCCGGCACGCTGCGCCCGGAGAAGAACTGGAACCTCACCGTAGGCGCGTCGCATCGCTTCGATCGGCTGACGATCACCGGCGACGTGTTCTACAACGACATCCGCAACCGCCTGCTGTCGGCCGCCATCGGCACCCAGTTCGCGCAGATCAACACAGTGCGGCTGATGCCGAAGATGCACGTGATCGGTGCCGACCTCGGCATCTCCGCCGACCTGAGCGACCACCTGCAGTTCTACCAGGGCGTGGCCGTGGCCCGTTCGTACTACGACAGTGATTTCGTGGTGGGCGACACCGTGTACCCGATCAAGGGCAATGCCCAGCCGGGCTACCCGCAGATCTCGCTGGTCAGCGACCTGTCCGCCCACTTCGGTGACTGGCGTTTCGGTGCCACCAGCACCTCCTACCTGCGCCAGCCCTTCACCTACGAGAACGACATCCGCGTGCCGACCTTCTGGCAGGTCAACACCTATGCCGCCTACCGCTTCGGTGCGGACAGCGCCGTGCCCGGCCTGGAGCTGCGGCTGGACGTGAGCAACCTGTTCAACCGCCACAACATCGGCACCGCCACCATTGCCGGCTCGTCATTCTCGGGGGATTACCAGACCCTGCAGCGCAGCGCGCCACGGCAGCTGATGTTCAGGACCTCGATGGCGTTCTGAGGCAACGAAGGCCGGGGTCAGAGCCCTTTGCTGCGCAAAGGGATCCGACCCCGCAGCCATCCCGTGATCGGGGTCAGATCCCTTTGCGCAGCAAAGGGCTCTGACCCCAGACCCAGCTTTGCGCGGCCGGCAGCGATTTTCCGGCAACGACGCAAGGTTCCCACAATGTTGCTGGGTCATCCTGTTGGCATGGCACAGCACAACCCGCGAACCCTGCTGTTCGGCATCCGGGGCCCAGGACGGCCCAGGCAGGCGCTGTCCGTGACGCCTGTGATCGACCTGGAGGCCGAGTACCAGTTCTGGCACGTCTACGAGCGCGTGGTCCGTCCGTTGCCCGGTGGGGGGCTGCGGCTGGCCTGGCTGGTGTGCCAGAAGGTGTACCGGGACCGGTGGCAGCACCCGGACGACAGCGACGAGGCGGCGTTGTCGCGGGTGCTGTTTGGCGGGAACATGACGGCTGACCGGGCGTCGGAGCTGGCGGAGCTGCACGCGCTGGTCAGCCGTCGGGTGGCGTTGCTGGCGAAGCGGGGGCGCGTGGATTCCGCGGCGTAATGCGTGGGGGCGGCATTAGCGCCGCCAGGCGGCCATGACCCGCTCCGGCATCATCGCACCATCCGTCGCCATGACCCGCTCCTGGTAGAGTCGACTGTTAGTCGACTGCTCTTCGCGTCGGCCCACCAAGATACCGCGCTTCGCGCGCGAGTCGACTAACAGTCGACTCTACCAACGACCACTCGGGACGGTGCTTCTAGGGCTTTCCCCGGTCCAGCTGCCGGTAGCCAATGGCCTCAGCCAGATGCGCCGTCTGGATCGTTTCGCAACCCGCCAGATCAGAAATCGTGCGCGCCACCCGCAGAATCCGGTGCATCGCACGTGCCGAAAGCTGCAGACGCTCGATGGCCTGCTCCAACAGATCCTGATCGGCCTCGCTCAGCTTCGTGCACGCCCGCAGCGCCGCTGGCGGCAGATGCGCATTGAGCGCGCCACGCGCCTGCTGCCGGGCATGGGCGGCTTCCACCCGTGCGCGTACCGCAGCACTGGGCTCACCCAGCGGCGTGCTCTCCCGCAGCTCCACCGCGTCCATCCGCGTCACGCCGATATGCAGATCGATGCGGTCCAGCAACGGGCCAGACACCCGCGCGCGGTAGCGATTGATCCGTTCGTCGCTGCACAGGCAGCGGTTGCTGCGGTCACCGGCCCAGCCGCACGGGCAGGGATTCATCGCGGCCACCAGTTGGAACCGCGCGGGGTACTGCACGCTGCGTGCCGCGCGGGCGATGCGGATGTGGCCGGACTCCAGTGGCTCGCGCAGGGTTTCCAGTGCGCTGCGGTTCCACTCTGGAAGCTCGTCAAGGAAGAGGACTCCATGGTGGGCCAGTGATATCTCACCGGGGCAGGGCGGGTTGCCCCCACCCACCAGCGCCGCCGCACTGGCACTGTGATGCGGTGCCCGAAAGGGCCGCTGCCGCCACCGTCGCGGGTCCAGTCCTTCGCCACTCACCGATGCAATCGCGGCCAGCTGCAGCGCCTCAGTCTCTTCGGTATCCGGCAACAGGCTGGGCAGGCGCGAGGCCAGCAGTGTCTTGCCGCAGCCAGGACTGCCGATCAACAACAGATGGTGCCCACCGGCGGCAGCCACTTCCAATGCGCGTCGTGCATGCGCCTGCCCGCGCACGTCGGTCAGATCGGGCAGTGGCAACGGTGTCGTGTCCACGCGTTCCACGGGCGGCAACAGGCGCGGATTGCCCAACCCGGCGCAGCACTCCAGCAGTGTGCGCGCTACACGCACATCGGCATGCTCGGCCAAAGCTGCCTCTGCGGCATTCCCCGGCGGTACCACCAGGATGCGACCGGCTTCAGCGGCGGCAATCGCGGCCGGCAGTGCACCGGCCACCGGCCGCAGCTCACCGGTCAGGCCAAGCTCGCCCAGGAATTCGTACTGCAGCAGCGACTGTGGATCGACCTGGCCGCTGGCCGCAAGAATGCCCAAGGCAATCGCCAGGTCGTAGCGACCACCTTCCTTGGGCAGGTCGGCGGGCGCCAGATTCAACGTGATGCGCCGCTGTGGAAAGTCGAAGCGTGCGCAGAGCAGGGCGGCACGCACGCGCTCGCGGGATTCGCGCACGCTGGTTTCGGCCAGGCCCACGATCTGCGTGACAGGAAGGCCGCCAGAGAGATGCACTTCCACCCGCACCAGCGGGGCATCGACCCCGGCGCGGGCACGGCTGTGGACCAGTGCCAGGCTCATGATTGGGTTCCTGCAGAGAGACGCTTGATGGTGCGGCAGGTGCGCTGCGGGGAGCTATCGGGAATTGCTGGTGAAGTGGCTAGGAGGATTCTGGCCGGTGTTCGCCGGGTGCACACTCGCCAGAGCACCCAGAGCACGCCTCGACCAACAGTGGCTCTGCGTCTTCCTAGAGCAACCGTCCCAGTTTCCGCTGAGAGTTCATCCAACGCTCGAAGCTGATGCGCGCGCGTTCGCTATCCGGCACTCGCCAGACTGCATCGATCATGCTGGCTACCCAACAGGGCGACTGCTGATTGAACTGAGGAAGTCCGAACATGAAGATCAGGTCTTGACAAGGGTACTTCAGTTGGAGTAATCATCCGCATGAACGGAAGCTGAGTCGTTTGTCGCCCTTCATCCAAGGATGTAACGGACATGATTTCTGCCAAGGACCGGCGGGGGGAAAATGCTCCCTGCAATGTTTATCCGGGCTCGCCGCTTTGCTCGCTCATCGTCGGCTTGGCACTTGCGCTGGGAGTCGGGTTCCACGTCTCAGCCCAGGATGGACTCTTCAACTATCAAGAGTATGAGAAGAGGGTAAAAAGCGCGCAGTCGCTTGCCGCCATATCCGCAGATGAGGTATTCGGGGATCGAACTTCCGGCTTCGACGGCAGCACCGAGTTCCTTGTTGAAGACGTGTCCATACCTGGCAATTTCGACCTTCCGGTCAGCATCGCCCGCCGCTTTGGAGTTGAGGCCGTCAACCGAGGATCTCGCTATAGCGAGGCCAAAGGGCTGACGCTGTTTGACGATTGGGAAATCGTCGTTCCCCACATGTCGGGCGTATGGACCAAGGGGGCTGGATGGATTACGGGCGATCCAGGGGCGCAGACCACACAGCGTTGTTCGGTCAATAAGGCGCCCTACCTATTGGAGACCTGGGGCTATACCAATATCGGCTTCGGCATTGACGTGAAGTGGCATGGCGGAAATGGCGAGGAGCTTCTGATTGCCGACGATCCGTCCCATGCCACGGCACCAGGCTTGGAGGCGCCCAAGTGGATGACGGCTTCGAGAGCACGGTTCACCTGTTTGGCTGCAACACGAAATGGATATCCGGGCGAGGCGTTTATTGGGCACACCCCGGATGGGAAGAAGTACTTCTTCGACTGGGGTGTGGAAAGACCCTATGCAACAGCTCAGTTCAGTGATGGCGCTGCCAATCGTTCGGTGGGGCGTAAGCGGGTCTATCTTCTGGCGTCGCGTGTGGAGGACCGCTATGGGAATTGGGTGTCCTATAGTTACAACGGAGACAAACTCACTAACATTGAGTCCAGCGACGGTCGCCGGATTGACCTGAGCTATGACGGCGACGGTCGGGTGACCAGCGTGCAAGCCAATGGGCGCATATGGCGGTATTCGTATGTTGGCGACACGGACGGGAACGACGGCGGCTTGTCCCAGGTCACGCTTCCGGATGGCTCGGCGTGGGCTTACAGTCATCGCGGACGCCTCCAGTCCAGTTTCCCTATCCGTAAAGCCGACGATGAGGGCGGGTGCGAAATACGGGCCGGTAGTGAGCCCCCTCCTACGCAGATGACGGTGGTCGCCCCCTCGGGTGCCCGAGGCATATTCGACTTTGAAATGGAGTTGTTCATTCGCTCCGATCCTTGCAATGGACTGACACCCTCGCACTACCAAGCCTGGTCTTTGAAGAAGCGCACCATCACCGGGCCCGGACTGTCTCCGATGGTCACTACGCGAAGCTACAACCTGCAGTTGCCGGGAAGCGGCCGCTGGTCCAGCCTGACCAAGCCGGATGGAACGCAGATTCGCGAGCGCTACGGTGCCAATCCAGCTCTGAACGAGCGAAAGCTCATGCAAAAGCAGGTTCTGGACGCAGCTGGCCAAGTGCAGCGTGACGAGCTCTACACCTATACGTTCGGTTCCGAGACCGGTCCGTTCAGGACGCGGGTCGGGCATTCTATCGGGGTCCAAGCGGGTCAGTTCTTGGCGGGCATGCTGAGCGCTCTCAGTGAAAGCACATTCTCTCAAGATGGCGATACCTACCGCGTGGTCTACAGCGATTTCGATCGCAAGGCCCGTCCGGCACGCGTGAGCTATACCGGTCCTTCTGGTACCAAGGCTGAGATACGAGAGCATCTGGATACGGCCAGCCCTTGGGTCTTGGATCAGGTGCTGAGTGTCAAGGAGGCTGCGTCGGGAAAGATCACCACACAGTATGCCTATGACGGTATGGCCAAGCCGAATGCCGTCTATCGGGCCGGGGCTTTGCTGCAGAGTGTTACTTATGCGGCGGATGGCACGATCAGTGCAGTGCGCGATGGAAAGGGGAACGAAACGCAGATCCAAGACTGGTATCGCGGCGTGCCGCGATTGGTCATCAATCCCGATGGCACTACCAATCGCATGTCGGCAGATGGAAACGGGTGGATCACTTCCACCACGGACGCGCTACAAAGGACTACTTCCTATCTGCACGATCCGATGGGTCGCGTGCGCGAAGTCCAACCGCCGGTCGATGAGAACCAGTGGGCCAAGACTACCATCTCATTCCGTCAGGTCGCGGTCGATGAGTACGGCCTTTCGCCGGGGCACTGGCGAGTCGATAACGCCCAAGGGGCACGGCGTCAGGAAACCTATCTCGACGCACTCTGGCAGCCGCTCCTGGTGCGCGAATACGATGCAAACAACGTCGCCGGCACGCAGCGATGGGTCAGGAACGCATACGACAGCGAAGGTCGCCTGACGTTCACCTCTTATCCTTCACGCGATAGCACGGTGGCGACCGGTACCTGGACCGAGTACGACGCGCTGGGGCGGAAGACCTCTTCGTCCCAGGACAGCGAGCAGGGCCTGCTGATTACAACCATTGGCTACAGCAGCAATGCCACCACAACAGTCGTGGATCCACTCGGCCATCAGACCATCACCCGATTCGATGCGTTTGAAGGCCCGGACTACGGGAAGCCTGCGCAGATCATTCGTGCCGATGGCAGCAAGGTCAGCATAAAACGGAATGCGTTTGGCCTGACTACCGAAGTGGCCCAGTCCGCAAACTGAAACCACGTCAAGGATGGCATTCGTGAACACTGAAAAACTACGCACGGCCGCAGCTGTTCTGCTGGGGCTGATGATCATCTTCCTGTGCCAGGTGGCACACGCTGACGCTTGGATTGAACTTACGGGGCCAGCCCAAACCTCCTACACGGCACCAGCAACCTATCAGTTGCAGCTCAAAAGTGGCGTCACAAGCACTGGCCCCAAAGCCGAGTATTTGGAAGACATACAGCTCACGCGCAATGGCCAAGTGATCTCCCGACTTCCGAACGGGACCTATACCGAGAACGGCCTGTCAGCGGGCACGTATCAATATGTCTACAAGGCATTTGGCGTGCGCAACTTCAACGGCAATGAGTCTTCCAGACAACTAATCTCACCCACGATCACGGTCACGGTGGCGGCACCGCCAACCCCTTTTGACGGCGCGGAGTACGTTTCCGCAAGCTGGCCTAATTCGGCCGATAGAGGAATTCCATTCAGTGGTACTGTCATATTCCGAAACACGGGCAACACAACTTGGCGAGCAGGGGAGGGCTATCGACTGGGTCAGGCCGAGCGCTACGTTTCCAGCGCTACGAAGCTAGGAATTGCCGAGGTTGCTGTACCCCACGACGTGGCTCCGGGCGGCACAGCAACGTTTGCGTTCAACGGAGTAGCGGCCAGTGAGAACGGGCCGACAACGCTCCAATGGCAGATGAACCGCAATGGTGTTCGCTTTGGTAGCACCAGCAGCGAGCAGACCTTTGAGACGACCGGAAGGCTCAACCGCGGCGTCATGTATGAGCAAGAAGTCCCGACCAGCATGGAGGCCGGGCGGACCTATCGCGTCAAGCTGAAGTTCGTCAATACGGGCAATACCACGTGGTCGGCGTCTGCGGGCTATGCACTGGGCTCCTGGAATCCCAATGACAATGTCCTGTGGGGCAGAGCGCGGGTCCCAATGCCGAATGACGTCAGTCCACAGCTGCCTGCGTTCTTTGAATTCGATGTGGTAGCTCCTTCATTGCCGGGCGTCTACAGCTTCCAATGGCGATTGCTGGAAGAGGGCAAAGAGTGGTTTGGTCGGGAAAGTGACAATGTCCAGGTCACCGTCAACGGGCCGCCGTCCAAGGTAATCGGCAATATCGATGGCGTCACCAGCGACGGTCAGATCCGAGGGTGGGCGTGTTCGACGGGCATTGATTCGTCGATCGAAATTCATGTCTACACCGGTGGAGCCGCCGGCAGTGGCGGGACGATCTTCCTGACCGGTAAGGCCGATTTGGCGAGTGAGCCGGCCGTGGCTACGTCCTGCAAGGCCGGAGGCAATCATCGCTTCTCGCTTCCAATGAGCAATGAGCAGCGCCGCCAGCGGGCTGGGCAACCGATCTATGTCCATGGAATTTCCCCCGTTGGACAACCCAACAACACCATTGGCGGTTCCGGTGCGTTCGTCGTTCCCGCAGCGCCCAGTGGCACTCTGTCTGTGTCCCCTGCGATGTGCCAGATTGCAGCTGGTGCGCAGACCTGCAACGTCACCCTGACCTGGTCGGCCACGGACTCCCGTGCAGAACTCAAGCGTGATGGCGGTTCTGTGGTCGGCAGCGGAGCGAGCGGTTCCATCGTGGTGCCGATTGGCGCCGGCACGAATCGATTCACGCTTTCGGTTGCGGGTGATGCGATTGCCCAGGCGGCGGCCACCGCCAAAGCCGCTCCTACCTTGCCAGTCAATCCAGACAATCCGGCCCCGACCGTGGCCCGGCGATACGTCTACGACGACAACCTTCGGTTGTGCAAGGTCATCGAGCCAGAAACCGGGGCGACCGTGTTTGGCTACGATGCGGCCGGCAATCTTGCCTGGAGTGCGAGCGGGCTGGAGTTGCCCAGCCTGACCGAATGCAACCGTGAGGCGCCGCAGATTGCAGCGCGCCGCGTTTCACGCAACTACGATGCCAGCAATCGCCTGCAGACGGTGGTCTATCCCGATGGTCTGGGTGATCAGCAGCTTGAGTACACACCTACGGGCCAGCTGAAGACTGAGAGGGTCTTCAATCAGGACCGTGTGCCAGTGGTGACCACCCGTACCTACAACTCTCTCGGGTCGGTGGTCAGTCAGAGCCGTGTCATAGGCAGCGCGAGCGCCCGAACGCTGGCATTTGGCTATGACCACATGGGTCAGCATGTTCGTACGGACTACCCTGATGGCTACTCCGTCCAGCAATCCTTGAATGCTCTGGGCCAGCCCGTGCGGCTACAGGATGGCACGGGCGCCGTACTCGCCAGCAACATCGCCTACTTCCCCAGTGGTGAAACCGCCGCGCTGACCTACGGCAATGGCATCGTACGTGGCGTAACCGAGAATGCGCGACAGTTGACCAGCCGCATCGTTGACAGTGGCATGGTCGATCTGAACTACAGCTATGACGCGACGGGAAACATCAGCCAGATCAGCGATGCCGTACGCGGCGACTCCTGGAAGATCAGCTTGGGCTACGATCGCCTTGATCGATTGATTCAGGCCCGCGCGCCGGCATTTGGTGGGAATGGGCAGTACACGTTCGGCTATGACACGTTGGACAACATCGTCTCGATGCGATTGCCAGGGAAGCGGGAGCGCACGTTCCATTACGACACCCGCAATCGCCTGGAACTGCTGCGGGACCCCAGCGGTAACGGCGTCTCTGGCTTCTCCTACGACGTGGCAGGCAATCTGGCGGTACGTAATGGCCAGACGTTCACCTACGACATGGGTGGCCAGCTCCGTTCCGCCGGAGATGTGCAGAAATACTTCTACGACGGAGCCGGACTGCGTGCTTACGCAACAGCATCAACGTCGGCACCGACATCAGAAGCTTCACCCATGTTGGGCAAGACGCCCATCACGGCTAGCCACAACTGGGAGGTATCCATTCCAGAGCGCGGTGGCGGTGAACTTGGCTTCTTGGCGAGTGATCTGGATCGCTCCTGGCAGTACCTCGTGGGTGGGGAGCTGATCGAGTCCACCCAAGGTGGGGAAACGTCTGACTACATCTACCTCGGCAAGAGACTGCTGGCTATTCGCACCAGCTCTGCCACGGGCGCAACGCTCACCTATCTTCATCACGATGCACTCAATACGCTGGTGGCAACGAGCAGGGCTAATGGAGAGGTGCTGACGCGTCACTTCTGGTCACCGTATGGCGAGGCAGACGCGGCGCCTGCTGCGAAGATTCCAGGCTACTCAGGCCATCTTGCAGACCCCGACACGGGACTGGTCTACATGGGGCGGCGCTACTACGACCCACAACTGGCGAGGTTCATTTCTCCCGATCCGTTAGCTGCTAGCACCTCCGGAGGGCCAAATTTCAATCGCTATCGATACGCCAGCAACAACCCATTCCGATTCTCAGATCCCACGGGCGCGTGTGACCAGGCAACCGGGTCACATATGTGCAATGGCAGCTGGTTCGCCGGGGCAAACCTGACCGGTGCGCCGTCGCCGACACCTGGCGGAGTGCCACAGCACGATCCCAACGCCCCCGCGCCTGCGGAGACCGTCAAGGCTACAGGCCTGGGCGCCATTGAGGAGTATTTTTCTGAACGGAATTTCTTCATCGGACAGGGGAGCTTGACCGATTTCGATGCCGTGTCGGAGGCGATCGTCGTTCCGTTGATGAACTCTCCAACGGGATCAACGGCTGCTGGTGGCCTCAAGCTCGCCTCCATCATGGTAGTGCTGCGTGGGGGCAATGCAGCGAGAGGCTTTGGGAATCTCTCGCGTGCGGGTGAGTTTGGCATTGCATCCTACAACTCTCTGAAGAGAATGGTGGGTACAGGGTCTGGGTTACAAGTTCACCATCTTATTGAGAAGCGGTTTGCAGGTGTTATGCAAGTGAAGGAGGGTGAAATGCTTTCGGTTGTGGTGACTAGAACGGAGCATCAGGTCTTTACCAACCAGTGGCGATCGATGTTTCCGTATGGCAGGCCGCCACCGAGCCAAGCCCAGATAATGGACGCCGCAAGGTCAATTTATGCCAATCATCCCGCCATTCTTAAGTCTTTGGGACTCTGATAGCATCGTGACATGAAGATCAAGTATCGATTTGCTTTCACTTGGAGTGAGGCACGTGCTTTGCAGCTCCGTGCTCTAGGCTTGAAGGTTCAGCCCCCGGCTGATCCTCGTCCTGAAGTCGGTGGCATTGCTGTGAGCTTTGCTTTGGAAGGTGCGCCAGGGTGGAGTGAAGCTTGTAGCTTGATTCGCTCGTGGAATGGTGCAACTTCTGTGACTACGGAGTTTACTGCTGCGGAGATTTCGGAAGCCGCACACTGCGCGCTTCAGGTTGTCCACGCCAGCGGCTACCCGCAGCCAGAAAGAGATTTTCTGTATCTTGAGCAGGTATACGACCTGAGCGCGCGATGCCCAAAATGTGGCGAAGGCGCAGTTCAGGTGGCGCCGTTCCGGATCAAGAAGACGTTGAAATGGGGGCGGAATGCCTTTCTGAAGCTGAATTGGGTAGAGGAAGCTTGCTTCATGCAGACTTCCGTTTGGTCAGAACATCTTCGCCCCCTGGGTATCGGAGTGCTTCCGGTTGAGGACACCAGAGGAAGCCTCTTGGATGAGGTTGTTCAACTCGATCTTGGGCCTGTGGTTCCGCTATGTATGGGTGAGCTGGAGGGAGTTCGTTGCGAGAAATGCGGCAGAGAACGCTACCAATGGCATGACCGCGGCTTTTTCCCGTCAATCAAGAACCCTCCAGATGTGCCGATCTTCCGTAGTTCGCAGCGTTTCGGGGTCGAGCATCAGTCGGCGAACGCAATGATTGTGAGTGCGACAGTAGCGAACGCCATCAGAGCTGCAGGATTGAGAGGTGTCGAGCTCTGGCCTTGTGCGCCGGCAGGATAGACTTTACAGAGCAGTTAGGCGGTGTTTCAGAGCATGGTCATATTGAGGAATGTGACAAGCGCGTCTGCATGGTGGATTTCCACTTGCCACTTGCCACTTGCCACCAGTGCCGCCGCACTGGCGCTGTGGTGCCCGGAGTGGGGGCTGCCGCCATCGTCTTGGGTCCAATCCATCAGGTTGCGCCGGCCTCGGCCGCCACAATCGCGGCTGGCAGCGCGCCCACCACCGGCCGCAGCTCACCGGTCAGGCCAAGCTCGCCCAGGAATTCGTACTGCAGCAGCGACTGTGGATCGACCTGGCCGCTGGCCGCAAGAATGCCCAGCGCAATGGCCAGGTCGTAGCGCCCGCCTTCCTTTGGCAGGTCGGCGGGCGCCAGATTCAGGGTGATGCGCCGCTGTGGAAAGTCGAAGCGAGCGCAGAGCAGGGCGGCCCGCACACGCTCGCGGGATTCGCGCACGCTGGTTTCGGCCAGGCCAACGATCTGGGTGACAGGAAGGCCGCCAGAGAGATGCACTTCTACCCGCACCAGCGGGGCATCGACCCCGGCGCGGGCACGGCTGTGGACCAGCGCCAGGCTCATGTGTGGATTCCTGCGGATGGATGTTCGATGGTGCGGCAGGCATTCGGCACGGCGCCATCGGGCATTGCGGGTGAAACGGCTAAGGGGATTCCGGTCAAGGGCGATCCCTTTCCCTGAACAGATGTCGCTGCGCATCAGGAGTCGCCTCGCTGAAGCAACCCGATCGCGCCTCGATCCCCGATGGAGGCACTCAACCGGCGGTTGCATAATCAGCGTACGAGGTGGTTCTTGCTTCGGCCTGCGTCTGAGTAGAGAGGATGGAATGAAGATAGTTGCAGCACAGATGCGATCAGCTCCTGGCGACATCGATGGCAATATCGAACGGCACGTGCACTTCATTGAACGGGCCGTCTCGTGTGGCGGTGCGGCGGTCTTCTTTCCGGAGATGTCGCTGACCGGCTATGAGCCACGGTTGGCCGAACAGCTGGCAATGACCCCAGATGACGCGCATCTGGAGGTATTCCAGTCTCTGAGCGATCGGCACCAGATTCTGGTCGCAGTCGGCGGGCCGTACCGCGGCAACGATGGGCCGGAGATCGGCATGTTCGTCTTCCGCAGCGGTCAGGCACCGGCTGTCTACACCAAGCAGATGCTGCATGCCGACGAACTGCCTTATTTCAAGGCAGGAACCACGTCCCTGTCAGTAACCCTTGGAGAGGAAATTCTTGTCCCCGCCATCTGCTTCGAGTCGCTACAGATGGAAAGTGCATTGCGGGCCAAGGACGCGGGAGCGACGGTCTACGTTGCCAGTGTTGCAAAGAACATGATCGGTATGGAGCGGGCTCACCGCCACTACGCAACAGTCGCGCGGGAGCTTGGGATGAGCGTGTTGGTATGCAACGGCGTGGGCCATGCCGATGGATTCGAGATGACGGGAGGGTCCGCCGCCTGGGACAACAGGGGGGCGCTGAAGTGCCGCGCCGGAACTGGAGACGAGGCATTGGTGGTGTATGACCTCGCAGATCAGAGCGGTAGTGCCGTGACACTCCCAGCAATGGGCACGCTCGGGAGTGCGGGCTGACGCCCGGAAGGCTTGAGATGTTCGGAGGGAGCATTCGCCTGATTCCGTCCAGGCAGGAACCCTGGCGTTCTCATGAAGAACCCAAGCGTCACGTTGCCATCAACCCAACCGCGGCCCCTGCCGGCTCTCTTCCTGCTGCCGTTCCTGCGCTTGCGCCAGCTGCTGCGACTGCTCCCGATCCTGAGCGCCGAGGCTCCGGTTGGCCGCTGCATACTGCTGCTCCGGTGCGACCGCCAGGGCCTCCTGTGTTGGCATCTGCACCCGGTTGGCGGCGGGGTCCGATGACGCGCCCGGTCCTGAGCGCGTCACGAACAGCGTGGCGCCCGCAGCACGGGTTTCGGTGGCTTCACTCAGTGCCATGTCTACCTGGTCGCCGGGCTTGAACCCGGCTTCTGCTGCAAGCCGGTAGGCGCTGGCCAGCAGGCGGTCGCTGCTCTGGTCCCACGGCTTGTTGTTCTTCTCATCCAGCATGGCTACCGACGAGCGCAGCTGTTCCAACAGCCCGCTGCCATCTGGGCGCAGGGCCGTGCCGTGGCGCCGGTCTACGTCAGCGTCGTGCTGCGTGGCAGGCCTGGAGGTGTGTGGCGGCGATGCATTCGGTGCGGGCTCAGGTGAAGTTGGCGCGCGCGGCAGGGCATCCGCGGGCTGCTGCTCCGCGGTCGAGCGCTGCACGTGTGCCTGGGCAATCTCCTGTGGCGTGGTGACGCAGACGATCTGCATGCGCTCGTCATCTTTCCCGGCCAGTGTGGCCAGCGAGCCATCCTTCTGTACCTGCAGCATGAACGTACCGAAGTCGGGCACGGCGCGTGCGTGATCCTGGGCAACGGCGGCTACGGCGTCATCAATCTCTTCGGCACTGCGCACAATGCCGGCACTACGGTAGGCGTCCACCACCTGACTGCGCAGGCCGTATTCGGTTGGCGTGGGGTTGGCCCGGGCGATGTCGGCCATGGACGTCAGCTCCTGTACGCCGGCCTGCTGGCTCTGGCGCGTACGATTGAGCTCCTCGACGATGCTGCCCTCGGCCGGGTTGGTGCCATACACCCAACCCGGCGTTTGCCACTGCCCGTTGGCGTCCTGCGTGTACTTCTCGCCGTTGGAAGCGCGCAGGGGCTGCGTCTGGGTCAGCGCGTTGGTGATCACCTCCGGTACCGGCTCAATGGTGGCGAACTCGTGCCAGTTGTACTGGTTGAACGCCACCTGGTAACGGGCGGCAAGCGCCTCCGGCGTGTTCAAGGCGTTCTGGGCAATGATGCGCTGCGATTCCCGTTCCAGTTGGCCCGATTTTTCCGGGCCGACAGGCACGCTGTAGTCAAAAGGGACGCGTCCATCAATCATCGCGTGGATGGAGAGGTTCCATTCGCCGTTGTGCGGATTGCGCACGTAGTGGCGGTTGGTTTCAAACGGCTCGCGCGGCGGCGCGCTCTCGCCGCCTGCATCAAGCTTGAAGGGGTTCTGCGGCTTGGGCAGGTTGGCCATGCCCAGTGAATATGAGTCGTTGGCGGCCTTGTAGTTCAGCTCATCCAGCAGCCGGCCACCGGCGACCATGGTGGTCTCGCGGTAGCTTCCGTCGGGTTGCGGCGTGCGCACGCTGCGGCTCCAGGTGCCCTTGGCATCTTCCGGATCGCGGCTCCATTCGTTGCCGCTGCGGTCCACCTGGGTGTAAACCGCTTTCTTGTCCTGGTACTGCGCCCAGTACTCACCGCCGAAGCCACCGGCCACGCCGCCCAGCAGCCCGGTAGCCAGCGCACCTGGCCCAGTCCACGATCCGGTGAACAATCCGTACCCCGCGCCCAGCAGGAAGCCGCCACCGAAGCCGCCTGCAGTGCGCCCCACGAAGTGGGTGGCCGCAGATTTTGCGCCGGCGTTGTTGCCTTCGCTGTGCAACTCGGCCACGCGGTGGCCGGTGATAGCGAAGTCCACCGCCAGTGCGGCAACACCCGCAGCCCCGAGTACGCGTGCGCCGGTAATCTGTCCGCGCGCGGCGGCAGCTTCGGCGGCACCTTCCGCAGCGCCCGCTCTTCCAGCAGAGCCAGCCAGTTCCGGAGCGGTGGTTGCCGGGCCAGGGCGCACGATGGTCAGTGGCATCTCCGGGTTGAACGCCGTACGCACGCGGGCCGCGGTGTGCTCGCTCAGCGGCAGGCGGCCGCCCTGGTTGGCCTCCTCAATTGCGGTGCCCAACGATGCGCGGCCCCCCCAGCGCTCGCTCAGGGTGGAGTTGCCGGATTGGTCGATGGCATCCAGCGCCGCCGTCACGTTGGCTTCGGAGTGGATGACGCCGCGCCAGCGCAACTCGGACGGGTTGAGGGTCTTCAGTTCCGCAATCTGCGCGGCGTGGGTGCGCTGGTAGCCGTCCAGATCGGCGAAGAAGGTGCGGATCCTGGCGTTGGCTTCGGCCGGGGTCATGTTCTCCGGCGTGTTGGTGACCAGGTCGCCGTTGAGGATGCCGGCGCGAAGCGTGAACTCCAGGTTCTGGATGCGGGCACCCATACGCTCGGCGGCGGCAGCGCGCACATCCGGCGCAGAATCCTTCGCCAGCAGCGCTCGGCCGTCGTAGGTTTCTGCGAGGTCGTCGAGAACGAACTTCAGTTGATCCGAGTACGCACTCAACGGGCCGCCCGAGTGCGGCGAGATACCCAACCGGGTTGCCAGCGCGGGGTTCGCGGGCAGGTTGAGGATGTTGTCGGAACCGTGGAGCGTGAAATGACCACTCCTGGCAAGCGACTTCAGCAGCTGGCTTTGTTCGAACGCATTCTGTTCGATCAGATGGTGTCCCTGGAAAACCGGTGTGTCGGCCATGCGCACCACCTCATTCAAGAATCCGTTTGAAGGCGCTCGTCCTAGAGATCGGCTACATCGCGCAGCCGTACGCCGGAGAAGTTGGTGGCATTCAATGCATCAAACATCGCGCGGTCGCAGATGGGCGGTGCGCCCATACGATCCTGGCGGAAGATATGGGCATCGCCCACAACGTCCTGTTTGAACACCAGGCTGGCGCCGCCGACAAGGCTGTAAAGCTTCTCGTCCTCGCCGGTCTGATAATTGTGGTCGAGCTTGATTCTCACGCGGGACGAGGCTTCATCCAGAGCGTCGAGCCTGCGCAGCACATTGCCCAGGTAGTACTGGGGCCCGGGGCTGCCGTCGGCAAGGCTGAAGTCGCAGGCCACAAAGGCAAACGCCTGGGGGTCCATCTGCTCAAACAGCTGCTTCAACGGCTCCGACACAATCCAGATGCCAGCGAGCTCTTCCAGATCGCGTGGCATTGCGCCCTTCTGGGGCACATGAACCAGGTGGGGGCGCTCCGGATACTGGCCTGGCGTTCCATCAGGACGCGAGACGACATTCATCCCCGGATCGATCAGCTTGTCTTCGTTGGCGATCTCTATACCGGGAACCCCGCCGTTGCTCAGCAAGCCTGCGTCGATCAGGAAGAATTCGCCCTTGTGAGATGCGGCTTCGGCTGAAACTTCGGTGGCGGTCGATTCGGTCACAGGGGCTTCCATCATGGATGCGGGGGCAGAACGGGAAAAACCGTTGAGCCGATGCTAGCGGGGCTTCTGCGCAGCCACAAGTTGCGCCGAAACGGTGCCAGGGGCACGTGATTCACGCGACTCTTTGGGGAAGTCGGAACAATGCTGAGGATGATGCTGCCATTCCTTCCACTGCCTGCAATGGTCTGCTGGATAGGCGGAATGACGAGGGAGATTCCAGCCGAGGGTGGCCTGGGTCCCTGAACACGCAGCGCTGGTCATCAGGCACCGACCTGTCAAGGCGCCCAAGCCGTGCCTCGACCCACGAAGGCCCCGCACTTTCCACCAGCAACCGCCCCTGGCTCTGGTGCAGATCCAGCCAACGCTCGAAGCTGGTGCGCAGACGCTCGATGTCCGGCGCCCGCCACCGTGCATCGGCAGGCATGCGGATCAGTACGCGCGAGGGCGCGTTCTCCACGTCCATCACCACAACGCCCTTGCATCGGATCTCGAAGGACGTTGCCCCGCCATGGCGCGTGTGCAGTTCAAAGCCCTCGTGTGCCTTCGCGCTCACGAAGCCGAGTGCATCACTGTGCAGCAGGCGGTAATCGGCCGGCTGCAGCTTCTGGTAGGCCCACACCTGATCGCCCGCTGGCTCGGGCCACCCGATCCACACCGCCGCCATGATCGAGGCGCACGCCGCCGCAGCGGCAAGGCCGTGGTTCTTCATTCGTCACCCCGCACACAGGCAGAAACGTACGCGCCACAAGCGCGCTCAGTCCTTGGGCCGTACCCGCTCGTGGATGAAGGCGGTCAGCGCCAGATCGGCCATCACCAGCCCCTCCATCACCCGGTCGCCCACGTACTGTTCGGGCTCACCGTTCTGGCGCGTGCGCTCGGCCGCCAGCAGGATCTCCTGCACGATGCGCTGGCCGGTGAGTGCGCAGTCGGCGTCGGACAACTGCATCTGCCGGCTGCGCAGGTGATGGCGTTCTGGCCACGGCTGGCCGTCGGCAGCAGCACCGGCGCCGATGGCGTGCAGGATGGCGATGAGGCTGTTGGGGTCCGGGGCGGGAGTGGCCGAGGGCACTTCCTGGATCGGGCGCGGGGGAGGGGAGTGCGGCGTGGTCATGGCGGGCTCCGTGCATGCAGGCGGACGCCGCCACCGATAAAGGTGGCGGGCAGAGCGTGGCTCGAAAACCGGTGTGTGATGATCGCCGGTGGGCACGAGGCCCCCACGCCCCGCCCGCCATAGCCGGCAGACGGATTGCCAGCCGGCACCACGCAAGGTGATGCCGGCTGGCAAGCGCAAACTTCATCACAACAACGGGTTTTCGAGTCCCGGCCACCGATGCACGGTGGCGCAGTAACGATTACCTGCTGTTGTGCGGAATGCCAACGGGTAGGGGTCAATGCCGCCAAAACCCGAGACGCTTTTGGCATTGTCGCATAGCACCGGAAGCGGCGAGAGCCTTGGCGTGCTAGGCGGAACGGCACTTCTGTAACGGAGTCGTCAGAACCTTCCGCCAGAGATGTAAGGCGCGGCAAATGCGACAGCACTCGCCCATAGGACACGTGTGATCGCTCATGCAACCGAACCGCTGCGACACCCGTGAGATGGTTTAAATGACTTCTTGCCTATTGAACCTACCGAGTGCCGCGCGCAATCTGACTACTGCTGTAGTCATGCGGGGCTGCCCTGCCCGCAGCAGGACGGTCTTGTAGCGTTTGAACGGATTCCACCCACTGGCGCAGGCCAATACAAGGATCACTGTACGTGTCACGCCGCAGCCGACTGCTTCTCTGCGCGGGTCTGGTCCCGCTTCCGTGGTTCCTGTTCTGGACCAGCGTTGCCGCCCTGTTCGCGCCGGGCTACAACCCGCTTGCACAGCACGCCAGCGAGCTGCTGCAGGCACCGACGCTCGCAAGCATCTGCGGCAGGATCGCGGCTATCGGCTCCGGTATGGGCTTCGTAGCGTTTGCCATTGGGGTATGGCGGGAGTCCGGTCGCCGGATTGCCGTAGGCGCGATCTGCTGGATGGTCTTTGGCATCTCCATGCTGACCAACGGGCTCTGGCCCATGGGCCATCCGATGCACGGCTTCTACACCATCGGTATCGCAAACATCATTGCACCGGCGATGTCGCACATCGAACTGAGCGCGTGGTCTGCCAACCGAAGGGCGTACGCCGTGACTGCTATGGTGAGCATCGCGGGCATCGTCTATCTCTGGTTGAACGTGGTGGGAGCGGATCCGGATGGGTTCAGGGGGCTGACACAGCGCCTGTTCTCGTCGATCAACTCGCTGTGGCCATTCCTGGTTGCGCTATATCTGGTGCGGCGGGGTTCAAGGGCACCGCAGATGCAGCCTGCACGTTGATGGATAGGCATCGGCAGGTCTGAGCAACAGAATGGCATCTGGCCAACAGCGGACTGGGCAAGCGAGAGCAGCGGGTGCTAGCTTTTTTTTCCTAGCCGAACCGGACAACCAGAGAAGATATGGTCGCCACCAAAGTCCCCCTGTCTGACTTTCCGCTATCCGTGATCAGCCTCGCAGAGCTCCTGCGCGAGGGCAGAGACGGAGAGGAGGCGACGTTCACAGACCAGGCCATCGCTGATTGGTGCTACGAGCTATTCGCTGCAATAGATAGCTGGACTGAAGTCAGGAGCGGGCACGTCGAGGTTGTGAGGGCGCGGGAAGTTGCGTACGACGTCGCATTGCAGTTCGAAGCCGATTTTCTTAACGCCAAGGGTAGGGATTTGGATGCTGAGCTCTATCAATCGTGGCTGAAACGGCTAGAACACAGGTAGCGCAGTGTTACCGTCAGCGTATTAGGCGATCGCCAACGTCCGCTCCTGGCCGGAAGCGGACATCAGTTCGGTCGGCCGAATTTCCCGGGCAACTCATTTTTCGGATTCCAGTCGGACTCCAAACTCATCCAAGTTGTGTCATCAGGGCGACAGAGAAGCTACCAAGAAATCTCTATCGCGTTGGTGCCATGTCTGCCTATGAACTGGGAGGGAGCTCCGGACTTAACTGCCCCTTGGCTATTGACGCGCGAGCTAGATGTCATGAGAGTACACGCCTGAATAGCGCGAGTAACCCCAACGTAATGCAGGTTCAAGCACTGAATTTCGTTCTCATAAATGACCTGGCCATACGTATTCGGTGGATACCGGCGGGTTGGCATCACGTGATCGTAAAGGTCTGCATGGAACACCAAGTCGAACTCGAGCCCTTTCGCCTTGTGTAATGTCATGATCTGCACAGCATCGCTGGGCGGGGTGCTGAACCAACGAAGCTTTGCGTAGTCATCACAGATCGCCATAAGCTCCTGCTCCCCCTCCACTGAAGGCTTTTTGTCCAGCAAGGTCTCCGACGCATTCAATACCGTCCTGACAAGATCCTGTTCAGAGCAGCTCCTGCAGCCCAGCACCATCTTTCGGATCACGCGGAGATGTTTGAGCGGTAGCTTTCTGCGCACAAACCTATCGATCAGCGCTTCCGCCGTAAGTAGAGAGTCGTGGCGTAGTCTGAGCAGATCTGAAAAAAGATTGGCCTCGCCCCCAGGGGTTGCGTTGAACGGCCGATCTTCAACAAGATGATATGGAATCTTCAGCTCATCTGCGATCATTCGCGCAGAGTGCTGATGACGGCACAGAACGGCAACTCTATCAGCCGAAGAGACCGCATAGTGAGACATATATATGGGGATAGCTGAAGTTAGCCAATTCCCCATAGCTCGCTGATCCCCAATGACCTTTTTTATAAAGACACGCATATCATCTGTTGGAGCAATCGGATGGTTGGCGTCAAGAAGGCGAAGCGCGAAATCATTGATAGAGCGGTGGCTGCGAAAGTTCGTGGTGATTGGGAACTGGGCAAATCCACTGCTCTCCGCTGCCAGCGAAAGCAGGTGGACGGAATCCTTCTTGGCAAATCCGAAGATTGATTGGTCGCTATCGCCAACCGCGACAGCGGTCAACCCCAAGTCACGGAGCTTGAGGAAAAGCTGATGCTGGAAGTATCCACTGTCCTGGTATTCGTCAACGTAAACAGCCTCGTAGCGCGCAGCGAGGTACCTCCTGCACGCAATTGAATTCTCCACTACGTATCGCGCAAGCATGCCCACACCTTCAAGCGGCACATAGCCGTCAATTAGTGCCTGACGCAAGAAGGGAAGGTAGTCTCTTGTTTCCTCTAACGTTGCGTCCTGGAGAGGTTTCAAGGGAAGCATTGAGCACAATGTTCCGGGGAGTTCGGACAGTCGTGCCGTACTCATTTCGGTAGCGACCGCCATCAAGTGCTTGGAGAACGGGAACACAATCTCTCGGAGGCAAAATTCATCAATTGTTCCGAAGAATGAGCCCTTAACGTCGAAGGCACCGGCTTTACACCGTCGCTCCAATTCGTCGCTCGCTTTATTGGTAAACGAAATGGCGATGATGCCCTGATGACCTTTTAGCCGAGATACGGTATCCCGTATCTTGCGAGATACGACGCTAGTCTTGCCGCTTCCGGGGCGAGCGATAACGACCATGTCGCCCTTGTACAGGACGGCCCTGTCTTGCTCCACGCTCGGTGTGAATGAGTTCATTTCTAGGTCTGCTCCGCCGCGCTCATACAATATATCAGTGGCTTAAGCAGGTTCCCCTGTGGCGAGGCAATAAGGCTGCTACCACAATGGACAACAAACTCCTGCATACGTGTAGCTTTCTTCTTTTGAAGGTATTGGATAGCCTGCTGAAGGGTATTCCCACCAAAGCCATTGAGGAGTTGAGGTAATTCGATGGCAATGTCGTTCTCAAGATCTACCTGCGATAGGTAGATTCCGAAAGGAGAAACGGCATTGCTGACGTCCTGCCACGTACCATCCGTCAAGGTCGAAGCCTGATCGTAAGGGGGCAACTGGTGGGCCTTGAGAGGCATGCCGGCAAGCGAAAGAGCACGATTGATGCCAGCCAACTGGCGGTGCGTCACTTGCGCATCGCGGGGACCTAGCTTTAGGTCGGAAACATCATTGTCCGTCCGCATTGCCCACGGAATCTCCAATGCATCCAGCACATGTCGGTAAACTTCAAATGCGACCCCATCAACCGAAAGAATTGAGACGTTGCTGTAGTCAAGGTCGTAGCCGTTCACCCTCGCCAATGCACCGTAGAAAAGCATTTCCGAAGGACCTTCAACAAGCATGATTGCTGATGCGAAGAATGCTTCGGCAGGGAGGATGCTGATGCGGTAACCAAGCTTCGTCCACGCATCATTGATGCAGGACGAGCACCCATTGCTCGCTGCTCTAGAAGCCCCATTCTTCCGCAACATGCGCACGATGGAATCGGGACGGTAGCTAGCAGCAATCTGTGGTGAATGAGTGGTGACGATGGTCTGCCCGGGCAGAGCACTAATCAAATAGCTCGCTAGCTTTCGTTGTTGATGAGGATGCAAGTGCGCTTCAGGTTCCTCTACGCAGTATATGACTGCCTCGTTATCCTGGTCGTGCTCCAGCACGCTCCTGGCCTTCCATAGGGCGAGCAGGATCTGGTTGTTTCGGCCGTCGCCGCCGAGCATCACCCGAGATCCATTTGTGCTCGCACCTAGTTCCAATTGCTCGATGAACTGCTCCACGCCGATGGCGCCGGTATCCAGCGAAACCTTGTACTCCGCGTGATGGTGGGAAAGCGCTTTGAGCTCCTGATTCAGCTCTTTCGTTGCCTCAGATACGTAATGTAAGTCCCTCACACCTTGGTTCACTGAGCCCAACAGATCGTTGATTCTCTCCATCTTCAGGCTGTCGGCTTCCGCAGCTTCCTGCGCTCGCGCTGCTTGAGAGAGCCTTAGCAGATGCCTCTTCTCGGACCGTATGTATCGAGCAAGATCGCGTTGGGAGTGAATGTACTTGAGATGTAGATACTTCAGGTAAAAGCGACTAGGGATTACCTCCAAGGCATCAGGATCATGCCCTGCCGCAACTTCATACCGGTAATCATCACTGAAGGCCCTGAATTCAAGGAAGAACCTTGCATCCGCGCTGATAAATCCCTTGAGCTGCGAGAGCACTGCATCCTCAGTTACGTCTGAGAAGCCGACGCGGATAGTAAACGCGTCAGCTTGAGTGCCGCCTGGCGTGCAGTGGAAGTCGTGCGCCGATGGCTCGATATCAGCGTCCGACAGACTTTTGTCGAGAAGCAGCCTCAGCGCATGGATCATGTTCGTCTTTCCGACGTCGTTACCGCCAATCACCAAGCTGTTCTTCGCTAAATTGATGTGGGCGTCGGCAAAGTTTCGGTATTGCTTGAGTTGAACGAAGTCAATTTTCATGATCACCCTGAGCCCGCAGACATAACTCGGACGCCAATGGCGCACCGCTCTCTTATGAGCACCAAGCCAAGAGCAAATGAGCCTGACGAGCACATGCTAGCCCTGGGACAATCAAAGGGCTAGACAAGAGACTTCTTAAAGCAGCACCAAGTTATCCTCTGGGCCCGTGGCGTGCCAGTGCCGACGAAGATGATAAATCCCTGGCTTCGCGCCTTGCGCGGTTCAGTCTGGTGCCGCGAATGCTAGGTTCCCTGGCCACTTGGGCACAGCCCACGATTGGCATGCTTGCCAGCCGGACCCTGCCGCCCTAGGATCGAGCCGTTAAGGGGAAAGCCAGCCATGTGGTGCTTTGTGCATAAGTCGTATAACCGGACCAACGGGTCCATCTATTAGTAGTTAAGCCTAAAGGTGAACTATGCCGCTGCCGAAGTTCGATGATCTTCCTTTCAATGCGCGGCCAGATCTCTCGCCGTATCTGATACACCTTACAAAGAACACCAAGAAGGATGATGGCTACACTGCATACGACAATTTAGTTCATATCCTGAAGACAGGCTTGATCTGGGGGAGCACGTCGCAGAGCGGGATGATTAAGGGCAAGAGCCCGGCAGCCTGCTTTATGGATGTTCCGCTGTCCTCACTGAAGTACGTACTGACTCCAGAAAATTCTGATCCACAAAAGCCAAGGTACGAGCCATACGGAATCGCAGTTACAAAGAGGTACGGTCACGAGAATGGATGCCGCCCGGTGCTGTATTTGTCTGATACAGAGACAAAGGACCTTGGGATTCCTGCTGGCGAGCTGTGGCGTGTTGTGAGGTTCGAGGTCAGTAAGGACGGCTGGGTAAGCTGGTTGCATGAGAGAGAATGGAGGTGTAAGGGCGACTTCTCCCTGCCTGAGTCCATTCAGGCTGCCTTTGTTCGCAACTCGAAAGAAGCAAGCAAGCTAACCAAGCTCCTGACTGAAAAGCCTGACGAGTTCAAGTGCATTCCTAGGTCGGTTATCCCCATGACGGTTCTTTGCCAAGGGCTTTTGAAATAATCGGTTGAGGTGTGGCAAATTCATTCAAGCCGAAGCCGCTTCGCGGCTCGACTTAATTCAGGAAATAGACCTATGACCCACATTCGTCGCTACTTCAACTCCATCTCCGACTCAATCTATGCGGCCGGCACCCGCGCGGGGTCCGCCACTCATCGTCCGGGAATAGGCACAAAACGTGAGATAATCCTAAGAGACTTTCTGGCAAAACATTTGCCGCGTCGCCTGGCCGCAAGCCTAGGGGGTCAAGTTATCTCGCATGCAAGCAATTCAATGTCCCGGCAGATTGATGTTATTGTCACCAATGACTTAGGAGTTCGCTTCGAAGAAGATGAAGCAACCCTAGTTACAGCAGAGAGCGTCGCCTCTTGCATCTCTGTCAAGAGCGCACTGGATACTGCATCACTCAATGACGCCTTAATCAATCTTCTTTCTGTTCCCGATCCGTCATCTTCAGTAGTTTCTTTCCCGGCCCTCAGGAATGATCCCTACCCATCTTTTCTTAAGAGACATCCTACTTATTTCATCTTTGCCTACGATGGATTTAGTGGGAAAGCGTGCCAAGAGGCACTCAATAATTTCGTCAAAGCAAATCCAAATACGCCCTTTCACCGGCTTCCGAAAGCTGTAATTGTGAACGCGAAGTACATGATTACGTTCTCTGTCAATGCGCGCACAGAACACAATGGCAAGGCGATTCCTGCCAACTCATTTCATTGGGCGGATACGTCTGGAGAATACAGAGGGTTTCCCTTCTGCGCTCTATTGAGTGATATCTCTAGCTATGCCAGCTGGCTGAATCATATGGATACTTCCATTTACCCTTACTTCAATGCCGGCTACGACCTTGCATCCGTATAGAAATAGCAGCTCGTCCAAGCCGACACCATTTCGCTGTAGCGCTTAACTCAGGTGTTTGGACACATTGGTCGCTGGTCAGCAATTGCTATCGGTTCGGGTTTTTGCCTCGTCTGAAGCACGAGCCCAGGATTTTGCAGTGCTGATCCAAAGTCATATTTTCGTGCCGTCAGCGTTGACGGGATTTTGTTCGGTCGGTCGGGGCGGCCGTTGGCCGTTCGAGCATGGTGATCGGCAATTGCATTGCTATCCCTCAGCGTGGTTTACATGCGCTATTGGCTGGTCGGGGCTCCAGCAGCACGAGCCACTCCGGCCTAACCATTCATTCAAGCCGACTGCCATTCCGTGGCAGCGGCTTAGCTCAGAGCGTTCCGATGTTCGCTTCTGGCCGAAAGCGGACATGGTTCGACGACATTGATCTTCCGTCAGCCAAGGCACGGGTCTCTCCTTCCCTCAGTTGATGATCTCCCCACTCCCCGAAGCAACAAACGCCTTCAACTGCCGAATAAACTCCGCGTCGTAGAGCTCCCACTCCACGATCTCCCCAACCACCCGCAATGGCTGCGCACTCCGATACGATCGCGTCGGGTTCCCGGGAAATTTCTTGTTGGTCACGTTCGGGTCGTCCTCAAACGGCCCGGTCGGCTCCACCACATACACGCGCGGTCGCCCCTCGCCCCGGGCCATCTCGGCAGCCAACCCGGCGCCCTTGGCAATCGTGGTGAAGTAGATGTGGTTCATCACCACACTGTCGCGATAGTTGGAGCGGAAGCCCGCGCTCAGCAGCTCGCCCACCGCCAGATCAGCGCGGGTGCCGTGATAGAACGGCCCGGCGACCTGGTCGCAGGTGTCATGCGAAACGGGTGTCCATTCGGTGTCCTGCGCCATCGGCACTGCCCCTGCGTGTCCTGCCGGATCGACAGGCCGGCGAGTCTAGGGCGCCCGGTGGGCCTTGCTGCAAGGCCCCATCCGGGAAATAATCTGTAAACGGGAGGCGCAGTGCGCCTCCTTTTTTCATTCTGCGGCGCCGCGCCCTTCCAGCTCGCGCACGGCGGTTTCCAGTGCGTCCAGCTTCTGGCGGGTCTTCAGCAGCACGGCGCGCTGCACTTCGAACTCCTCGCGGGTGACCAGGTCCAGCTTGGCCAGGCCGGCCTGCAGCGCGCTCTTGAAGGTGGCCTGCAGTTCCTCGCGCGATTCGCGCAGGCCCGGCGGCACCAGGTCGCTCAAGCGGCGGGCAAGGTCATCCAGTTGGTTCAAGTCGATCATGGGGGTACTCCGTGGTGCGGGCGGGCCGTGCAGGCCACAAGGATACTGCTGGGCTGGTCGCCCGCACAGGCGTGGGCTGTTTCGCACCGGGCGCGTTCAGGCGCTATCCTCCACGCCGGAAGACAGGAGATAGACGATGAAGATGGTCATGGCGGTGATCAAGCCGTTCAAGCTCGACGACGTGCGCGAAGCGCTGGCCGAGCGTGGGGTTACCGGCATCACGGTGACGGAAGTGAAGGGCTTTGGTCGCCAGAAGGGCCATACCGAGCTGTACCGCGGCGCGGAGTATGTGGTCGATTTCCTGCCGAAGGTGAAGCTGGAAGTGGCGGTGACCGATGACCAGGTGGAGGCCGTGGTTGAGGCCATCGTGAAGGCCGCCGGCACCGGCAAGATTGGTGACGGCAAGGTGTTCGTGTACGACCTGGGCAGCGTGGTGCGTATTCGTACCGGCGAGTTGGACGCGGACGCGTTGTAAGGGGGGGGGCTGGACCGCTGCGCAGTCTGAGCGACGGGATGCTTGCCCCCTCTGTTGTAGAGTCGAGCAAGCTCGACTCCACAACCGGGATCGGGCGGAGCGAACACCCGTGTTCGACGAAGTACCCTCCCAGTGTGATCAACCCGGCGGAATGAGGGAGGACGACCGCCACTCCGGCAGACCGAGCGCGCGGCGGGTGCGCGTCACGGTGGCGGCGATCTCTGCCTCGAAGCCGCCATCACGTTGCAGCAGCGGCATGAGTTCGGCACAGCGTTGCTTCAGCACATCGACCCATGGCGCTGGGTGGGTCTCCGTAGCGGCCAGTGCCAAGTGCCTGCGACCCTCGTCGTAAGCGCCCGCCAGCCCGGCAGTGATGCCCGCATGGATGTGTTCGCGGATGCCCGGTTTGGGGTGGCGGTTCATCAATGCACGCACATGCGCCGGGGTGGGGAAACGGTCACGCAGGGCCAGTACCTCGGCGGCGGCCTGCTCGGCCAGTGCCTGTGCGGCCGAGGCAAACTCGGCGGTTTCGGTGAAGCGTTCGAATCCGGCAACGCGGCCGCCCACGTCGAAGGACAGGTAGTCCTTTTCTTCCCAGAGCCAGCAGGCGCCGACATTGAGGTAGCTGCCCCTGTCCCATGCCGAAGGCTGGAACTCGACCACCCCGACCCACCAGCCCTGGTCGTCAAGCCAAGTGCGCGAACGGCCCTTTTGCACGCAGCCCAAGGGGCGCAGTATGGATCTTGCGGCTGCAGTCAGCAGGCGGGTGTGTTCAGGTGTCGGCATCCCCAGCATCCTTGCGAGTGGCGTGCCGACAAGTATCGCAGAGCACATCGGGCGTGTGGCCCGGGGCAGATGCGGGGCAAACAGCAGTCGCGCAAGCAATGCAGGGCGAACAGCGCTTACCGCCGCTTGGCCCACTTGTAGAACCGCTTCCAGCCCTGCCGCACGGTAGCGACCCAGCCCGGGTCGGCCACCAGTGCGGCCTGCGCGGCACTCGGGGCCTGGCCGGTCACGCGCTGGCGGATCTTCAGCAGGTTCTTCATGTCGCTGCGGCGCATCTGCCGGCTCAAGGGGCCGCGGCGCAGCCAGCGCGGTACGCGCCAGGCCGAGGTGAAGTCCAGCAGCACGGGCACGCCGCCGCTGACCACCACGTTGGTGCCATGCAGGTCGTTGTGGGTGATGCCGGCGGCGTGCAAACGACTGAGCGCGTGCTGCAGCTGCTCGAACACCTCATTGCCGACGGCCTGTGCGGTGCTCAGGGTCTGGCCGGGGATGAACTCCATGCCCAGCGCCAGGCCACCGAGGGTGCCGAGCAGCGCGGGGGCGTGCTTCCAGCCGCCGAGGCGCTGCAGCATGCGGGCCTCGCGGCGCACCATCAGTCGCGCGATCAGCGAAACGGGCGTGCCGCGGTAGCGGGAATAGTCCTTGATGACTGCCTCGCGCCCGTCCAGGCAGGTGCGATAGACGTCGGGGGCCAGGAAGCGTTCGCCGCGCTTGAGCAGCAGCGGGGTGGCGGCCTCATCGCCGCAGGAGGAGGGGGGCAGAGCAGGAAGATACATGTCGGGGTCTCGGACGACCCGGTGGGTGGCGCAAAGCGTCAAGCGAACCGGTGTTACAGGGAGTTACTAAGTTTTCGTTAATTTTAGTACTCGCCAGTTCGCTATTCCACGATTTGTCGGAGAAATGTCAGGGGCGTGGCTGGAACAGTTCGTCGCGCTCAATCGGACAATTATGTCTCACTTGGTCGACGGTTCTTTCAGAATCAATAGGTTGGGCGTCGCATCGGTTCGTTCATCCGCGGCCCGCTGAACGTCGCGCACGTCCGGCTTGACCCCGACGCACGGCCTGCCGACCATAAGCTGTTAATTCGCGACATCGGCGGCCGCACCCTTCGGCACGTCCCCGTTCCCTGCCGCGTTCCTTACCGATGCTGGCCACCAGGCCGTGCATCGCCCCGATTCCCGTTCCGGCCGCGGCTGGAGGAAAGTGCTTTGATCATCAAAATCGTCATTGCAGCGCTGTTCGTGGCCTGCGTGCTGTACATCCACTTCCGTGGCAAGGTCCGCGCGCGCTGGTCGCGCCAGCTGCTGGACCACTCCAGTTTCATGGCCCCGATCAACGTGGTCATGTACATGTTCTCGAAGGTGCCGACCACGCCGTTCCTGGACCCGGCCAAGGAGTTCCCGCAGCTGGAGCCGCTGCGCCAGAACTGGCAGATGATCCGCGATGAGGCGCTGGCGCTGCGCGATGCGCAGAAGATCGCCGCGTCCAGCACGTTCAATGATGCCGGTTTCAATTCGTTCTTCCGCCGTGGCTGGAAGCGCTTCTACCTGAAGTGGTACGGCCCGTCGCACCCGTCGGCGAAGGCGATGTGCCCCAAGACCACGGCGTTGCTGGAGTCGCTGCCGGACGTGCGTGCGGCGATGTTCGCGCAGCTGCCGTCGGGCAGCGAGCTGCGCCCGCACCGCGACCCGTTCGCCGGTTCGCTGCGCCTGCACCTGGGCCTGGCCACGCCGAACAACGACGGCTGCTACATCGAAGTGGACGGCATCAAGAAGAGCTGGCGCGATGGCGAGTGGATGATGTTCGACGAGACCTACATCCACCACGCGCACAACGAGACGCCCGATGACCGGGTGATCCTGTTCTGCGACATCGCCCGCCCGCTGCGCTTCGGCCTGCCGGGCCTGTTCAACCGCGCGGTGGCGGCCACGCTGCTGGCCGGTGGTGCCTCGCCGAACCTGCCGGGTGACCCGACCGGTGGCGTCAACAAGGCGTTCGGCAGCGTCTACAAGGTGCGCCTGAAGGCCAAGGCACTGCGCGAGCGCAGCGTGGTGGCCTACCAGCTGATCAAGTGGGGCCTGGTGGTGGCGGTGATTGCCGGTATCTGGGCGCTCTGATCGTTGCATGAGGTTGCCGGCCAGCGGCCGGCACTACCGGAACATGAAAAAACCCGCGCTGTTGCCAGCGCGGGTTTTTTTTTTCATGGGTGGGTGCCGACCGTTGGTCGGCACGCCTTACTTCAGTGCCGCCTGTACGAAGGGCGGGGTCACCAGCACGCCGGTGTGCAGCGCGGCGGTGTAGTACAGGGTGTTGAAGGTCTTGGCAGCCGAGTCGGCCTGGCGGAAGTCGAAGCTGCTGTCGCCCTTGCGCGCCATGGTCACGCTCCACCAGCCGGTGGGGTAGCACGGCTGCGGGAACGGCAGGGTCTTGAACGAACCGAAGCCGGCCTTGCCCATCTCGGTGCGCATTTCGTTGATCAGCTCGAGCTGCATCAGCGGCGACTCGGACTGCTGCACCAGGATGCCGTCGTCCTTCAGGGCCTTGAAGCAGCTCTCGTAGAAGGCCTTGTTGAACAGGCCTTCGCCGGGGCCGACCGGGTCGGTCGAATCCACGATCACCACGTCCACGCTGCCGGCCGGGCAGTTGGCCATGTAGGCCACGCCGTCGTCGAACAGCAGCTCGGCGCGGGCGTCGTCGTTGGAGTCGCACAGTTCCGGGAAGTGCTTGCGCGCCATCACCGTGACCTGCTCGTCGATATCGCACTGGGTCACGCTCTCCACGCCGGTGTGCTTGAGCACTTCGCGCAGGGTGCCGCAGTCGCCGCCACCGATGATCACCACGCGCTTGGGCGCGGCGTGGGTGAACAGCACCGGGTGGCTGATCATCTCGTGGTAGAAGAAGTTGTCCTTGCTGGTCAGCATGATGGCCCCGTCGATGGTCATCAGGTTGCCCCAGTCGGTGGTCTGGAAGATCTCGATCTTCTGGAACGGCGACTGCACCTCGTCCAGCTTGCCGGTGATGCGGTAGCCGATGGCCGAGCCGGTGCGCTCGAAGTGTTCGATGTACCAGTTGTTGCTGTCAGTCATTGAAAACAGTCCTGTTCGGAGGGGTGAAGCCGGGCTGGCGGGCGGGGCCGCGTGGCACAGATGCCACATCCGGACGGATCGGCCCGTTCAGGTTGGAACCTGTCACGGGCGCGGGCGCGCATGATAACGAACCTGTGGGCATATAGGCGTTATCATGCCCCCCCTTTTATTGCCAACAAGGCCGACTGAAATGACCGATTGGTCCCTCGACCAAGCCCGCAAGACCTACTCGATCCCGCATTGGGCGGACGGTTACTTCGACGTGGATCAGGCCGGGCACATGGTGGTGAGACCGACCGGGGCGGACGGCCCGGTGGTGTCGCTGCCCAAGGTGGTCGATGCGGCGCGCGCGGCGGGCGCCAAGCTGCCGCTGCTGGTGCGCTTCCCGGACATCCTCGGCCAGCGCCTGGGCAAGCTGCAGGCGGCCTTCGGCCAGGCCCAGCAGGACTGGGAGTACAGCGGCGGCTACACCGCCGTGTACCCGATCAAGGTCAACCAGACCCGTGGCGTGGCCGGCACCCTGGCCAGCCACCACGGCGAGGGCTTCGGCCTGGAAGCGGGCAGCAAGCCCGAGCTGATGGCCGTGCTGGCGCTGTCGCGCCCGGGTGGCCTGATCGTCTGCAACGGTTACAAGGACCGCGAGTACATCCGCCTGGCCCTGATCGGCCGCAAGCTGGGCCTGCAGACCTTCATCGTCATCGAGAAGCCGTCCGAGCTGAAGCTGGTGCTGGAAGAGTCCAAGGCGCTGGACGTGAAGCCGGGCCTGGGCGTGCGCATGCGCCTGGCCTCGCTGGGCGCCGGCAAGTGGCAGAACAGCGGTGGCGACAAGGCCAAGTTCGGCCTGTCGCCGCGCCAGCTGCTGGATCTGTGGAAGTCGCTGCGTGACACCGAGTACGCCGACTGCCTGAACCTGCTGCACTTCCACATGGGCTCGCAGATCTCCAACGTGCGCGACATCGCCAACGGCATGCGCGAAGCCACCCGCTACTTCGTGGAGCTGTCGCGCCTGGGCGCGAAGATCACCCACGTCGACGTGGGCGGTGGCCTGGGCGTGGACTATGAAGGCACCCGTTCGCGCAGCTTCTGCTCGATCAACTACGGCCTGCATTCCTACGCCAGCAACATCGTGCAGCCGCTGGCCAATGCGTGCGAAGAGTTCGGCCTGACCCCGCCGCGCATCGTTACCGAGTGCGGCCGCGCGATGACCGCGCACCACGCGGTGCTGATCGCCAACGTCTCGGAAGTGGAAGAGGCGCAGGAAGGCCGCGTGCCGGACCAGCACGACGATGAGCCGGCGGCGATCCGCCACCTGCGCGAGATCCACGACGAGCTGGACGTGCGCCCGGCGGTGGAACTGTTCCAGGAAGCGCAGCATTTCCACGCCGAAGGCCTGGCCAGCTACGCGCTGGGCCAGATCGACCTGCCGCAGCGTGCGCGCATTGACGATCTGTTCTACGCCATCGCCCACGGCGTGCGTGCACGCCTGAGCTACGACGAGAAGAGCCATCGCCCGGTGCTGGACGAACTGAACGAGCGCCTGGTCGACAAGTACTTCGTCAACTTCAGCGTGTTCGAGTCGATCCCGGACGTGTGGGCGATCGACCAGGTGTTCCCGATCGTGCCGATCGAGCGCCTGGACGAAACCCCCGACCGCCGCGGCATCATCGCCGACATGACCTGCGACTCGGACGGCATGGTGGAAACCTATGTCGAGAACGAGAGCCTGGACAGCTCGCTGCCGCTGCACAAGATGAAGCCGGGCGAGAGCTACCGCATCGGCTTCTTCATGGTCGGCGCCTACCAGGAAATCCTGGGCGACATCCATAACCTGTTCGGCGATACCGACGCGGTGGAAGTGCTGGCCGATGCCGATGGCTACGCGATCACCCAGCAGCGCCGTGGTGACACCACCGACGTGATGCTGGATTACGTGGGTTACCGCCTGGACGAACTGCGTGCGACCTATGCGCAGCGCGTGGCCGAGGCCCAGTTGTCGCCGGAACGTGCGCAGGAGTTGTCGGAGGCGCTGGAAGCCGGCCTGACCGGTTACACCTACCTGTCCGACGAACCGCTGGTCTGATGGACGGCGCCGGGTTTGCCCGGCGCCGCCGTTGCCGATGAGCGCGCGCGCGATCTTCCACCTGTTCCTGCATGCCGCCGTGCCAGCCCTGCTGGCATGGCTGTTCTGGCGCAAGCGCTTTGCTTCGGCGTGGCTGCTGATGCTGCTGGGATGGATCATCGACCTGGACCATCTGCTGGCCGACCCGATCTATGCACCGAACCGCTGCAGCATCGGTTTCCATCCCTTGCACACCGCACCGGCGATTGCCGTGTACGCGGGGCTGTGCGTGCCGAAGAAAACGCGGTTGTTCGGCATCGGTTTGATCATCCACATCGTGCTGGACGCGATTGATTGCTGGTGGATGCATCACCGTTGATGTTTGATGTGTGTCGACCAAGGTCGACACCTACCGGGTGTACGGCGACCGGTCGGATTGGCGCTTGGTAGAGCCGGCCGCTGGCCGGCTTCCCCAAGGCGTTCCCGGCGACCACGTGGTTGCCGGCCAGCGGCCGGCATTCCCCATCGTTGGGTTGGCCGCTTCACGCCACCGGCAACCACAACGCTGCGCGCAGGCCGGGCTGCGCATTTTCCAGCGCCAGGCGCCCGCCATAACTGGCGGCGATATCGCTCACAATCGCCAACCCCAATCCACTGCTGCCCTCGCGCTCATCCAGGCGTACACCACGCTGTGTGACCTGGGACAGCGCATCCGCCGTCAGGCCAGGGCCGTCATCACGCACTTCGATGCGTAACTGCCCGTCGTGGGCTTCCGCTTCGACAGTGACCTGCTGTTGCGCCCACCGCCCGGCGTTGTCCAACAGATTACCCAGCATCTCTTCCAGATCCGCACTGGCACCGGCGAACTGTAACGCCGGATCAATGCCTTCCGCTGTGAACGCAATGCCGCGTTCGCCATGCACGCGTGCCATCAGCCGGCACAGCGCCTGCGCGACAGTCGCCACGTCGGTGCGTTGGCGATGGTCGGCGGCCAACCCAGCGGCCAGGTAGCGGTCGACACTGGCCTGCATGCGGGCGCTCTGCTCACGAACGGTCGCCCGCCAGTCCCTGCCGTCGCCGTCGGCCTCGGTGGCCAATACGCTCAACGGGGTTTTCAGCGCATGCGCCAGATCCTGTGCGCTGGTGCGCGCGCGCGCGACCATGCGTTGCTGGTGGTCCAGCAGCGCGTTGAGTTCCTCACCCAGTGGTGCGACTTCCGCTCCCAGTTCCTGCGTGTCGATGCGCTGCGCATCGCCGCGCCGTACCCGTTCCAGCTGCGCACCGAGGCGATGCAGCGGGCGCAGGCCGAAGTGGACCTGGCTGGCGAGCACCGCCAGCCACGCCGTGACCAGCACGCCCAGGGCGATGGCGGTGCGCTTGCGGAACGCGGCTACATCCGCATCCAGCGCGCTGCGGTCGGTGGCAACCACGGCCACGAACGGTGCGCTGGCGCGCGGCAGGCGCACCTGTTGCACGCGTGCACGCAGGGATTGCTGTAGTGGCCCAGCCAGATTGCGCGTGGCCGCACCTGTGGCCATGGCCGGCAGGGTTTCATCCCACAGCGAGCGCGACTGCAGCAGCACGCGGCCATCGGCACCGGCAATCTGCCAATAGGCACCGGAGAACACGCGCTGGAAGCGCGCGTCATTCGGTTCCTGGCGCAGGCGCAGCTGTCCTTCGGGGTCCACTTCGGCCTGCGCCAGCAGGGTCAGCATGTCCTGCTGCAGTCCGTGGTCGAGGCGGTCACGCGCGCTGCGCTTGAACAGTTCGCCCAGCAGCGCGCTGGCCAGCAGCGAAACCAGCAGCAGGCCGGCGCCGCCAGCCAGCAGCAGGCGCCGACGCAGCGAGGATTGCCGGCTCACGGCGCGGCCAGCCGCCAGCCCTGGCCACGCACGGTCTGGATCAGATCGATGCCGAGCTTGCGGCGCACGCGTCCGAGCAGCACGTCCAGCGCATTGGAGTCCGGGTCGTGGCCGCCGTCGAACACCTGTTCGCCCAGCCGGTCGCGGCCGATCACCTGGCCGCTGTGGTGGATGAAGTAACTGAGCAGGCGGAATTCCTGCGGGCTGAGCGACAGCGCTTGGCCGTCCAGCTCGAAACGGCCAGCGTTGACGTCCAGCTGCAGTGGTCCGCAGTGCAGGCGCGGGCTGGCGTGGCCATGGCTGCGGCGGATCAGGGCGCGCAGGCGCAGCACCAGTTCGTCGGCCTGGAACGGTTTGGTGAGGTAATCGTCGGCGCCGGCGTCGAAGCCGGCCAGCTTGTCGTGCCAGCGCCCGCGTGCGGTCAGCACCAGCACCGGGAAGCTGCGGCCGTTGCCGCGCCAGCGCTCGATCACGCTCAATCCGTCCAGCCCGGGCAGGCCCAGGTCGACGATGGCCGCCTGCAGGTCTTCGATCTGGCCGATCTCCTCGGCCTGGCGGCCGTCGGCGACCACGTGCACCACGTAGCCGGCCTGTTCCAGCAGGGGCACCAGGCGCTGTGCCAGTGCGGCATCGTCTTCGGCCAACAGGATGCGCATCAGTCGTCCAGCTCCGTCTTCAGCAGCCTTCCGCTGCGCGCATCATAGTCCAGCTCCACCACCACGCCGTCGCCGCGCAGGATCTCCACTTCGTAGACGCCGTCGTCCAGCTCCACTTCCAGCAGTTGGCCCGGAAAGCGCTTGAGCGCATCGCGCACCACGCTTTCCAATGGCACGTAGCGGCCCTGCTGCACGGCGCGGCGCGCGACCTGCTGCGCCGGGTCCTGTGCGGGCGCGGCGGCGGTCGGGGCGCTGGCCAGGGCCAGCAGCAGGGGCAACAGCAGGGGA
>OJST01000040.1_pt1 | contig 44340 bp, 35 predicted proteins | sample 1599491 | NCBI WGS metagenome assembly OJST01 (sample SAMN04436635, study PRJEB24849) | human gut metagenome | biome: human gut; feature: NICU; material: stool | host: Homo sapiens | place: USA: Saint Louis, MO | collected 2010-02-10
GGGTCCGCACCCACCGGAAAGACCCTTGAGGTAGTGCCGGCCGCTGGCCGGCATGCACTCCGGCACAAGGATCACGGCAATGCCGGCCAGCGGCCGGCACTACCGGTGAGGCAACCGCTGTGATCAGCGCTGCTCGGCGGCGACCAGCTCGGCCAGCTGCACGGCATTCAACGCCGCGCCCTTGCGCACGTTGTCCGACACGATCCACAGGTTCAGGCCGCGCGGGTGCGAGAGGTCCTCGCGGATGCGGCCGACGTACACCGCGTCCGTGCCCGAGGCGTGGGTGACCGGGGTCGGGTAACCACCGGCTTCGTGACGATCCACCACTTCGATGCCCGGCGACTGCTCCAGCAGCGCGCGCGCTTCGGCGACGGTGACCTTGTCGCGGGTCTCGATCGCCACCGACTCGGAGTGGCCGTAGAACACCGGCACGCGCACCGCAGTCGGGTTCACCAGGATGCTGTCGTCGCCGAGGATCTTGCGGGTTTCCCAGATCAGCTTCATTTCTTCCTTGGTGAAGCCATTGTCCTGGAAGTCGTCGATGTGCGGGATCAGGTTGAAGGCGATCTGCACCGGGAAGCGCTGCGGATCGATTTCCTGGAAGCTCAGGAGCTGGCCGGTCTGCTTGCCCAGTTCCTCGGTAGCCGAACGGCCGCCGCCGGACACCGACTGGTAGGTGGAGACGTTGATACGCTCGATGCCGTACTTGCGGTGCAGTGGCGCCAGCGCCACCAGCATCTGCATGGTTGAGCAGTTCGGGTTGGCGATGATGCCGCGCGGACGGTTGGCCACCTGTTCCGGATTGACCTCGGACACCACCAGCGGCACGTCATCGTCGTAACGGAAGGCCGAAGAGTTGTCGATCACCACCGCACCGGCAGCGGCGAACTTCGGTGCGTATTCCTTGGACACGCTGCCACCGGCCGAGAACAGCGCGATCTCGACGCCGCTCGGATCGAAGGTGGCCAGGTCCTGGACCGTGACCTTCTGGCCGTTGAATTCGATCTCGCCGCCGGCCGAACGCTCGGAAGCCAGGACGCTCAGGGTACCGACCGGGAAACCACGCTCGGCCAGGATCGACAACATGGTCTCGCCGACCGCACCGGTGGCACCGACGACGGCGACGTGGAAACTGCGCTGTGCATTGCTCATGGGGGAACTCTCACGAAAACGGGAATGGGGAAGAAACACGCACGACAGCTGGGTTCGGGGAACCTCCTCAAGCGGGGCGCGCGGAGGTTCCCTATCGTTTCCCGGTTTTTTTGCCCAGCGTCACGCGCGCGGCCATCGCCGCATCAGCGTTGATCGCGCTCGGCATGCGCGACGGGCCGCCGTCCAGGCCGAGCCCGGCAACCAGATTATCCACGGCCAGCTGTACCATCGCCGTGCGCGTGGCCAGCGAGGCGCTGCCGATGTGCGGTGTGAGCACGACATTGCGCAGCGCCAGCAGTTCGGGGCGCACCGCCGGCTCACCCTCGTAGACATCCAGGCCGGCAGCGGCCAGACGGCCTCGGGCAAGCGCGTCGGCCAACGCCAGTTCGTCGACGATGCCGCCGCGGGCGATGTTCACCAGGGTGGCTGAGGGCCTCATCTTCGCCAGCGCAGCCGCATCGATGATGTGATGCGAGGCCGGCGTGTAGGGCAGCACGGTGACCAGGTGGTCGGACTGCGCCAGCAGCGTGTCCAGGTCCACGTAGGTCGCGCCGAGCGCAGCCTCGGTCTCGGCCGGAAGGCGCGAACGGTTGTGGTACAGCACCTTCATGCCGAAACCATGCGCGCCGCGGCGGGCGATGCCCTGGCCGATGCGGCCCATGCCGAGGATGCCCAGCGTGCTGCCATGGATGTCTGCGCCGAGCATGGTCTGGAACGACCATTGCTGCCACTTGCCTTCGCGCAGCCAGCGCTCGGATTCGGTGATCCGGCGCGCGGTCGCCATCAACAGGGCGAAACCGAGATCGGCGGTGGTTTCGGTCAGGACGTCCGGCGTGTTGCTGGCGAGGATGCCGGCTGCGCTGAGCGCATCGACATCCAGGTTGTTGTAGCCGACGCCGACATTGGCGATCACCTGCAGCTGCGCGGCGTCGGCCACCTGGGCCGCACCGATGCGCTCGTTGAGGGTGATGATCGCGCCGTCGACGCCGGCCAGCTGTTCGGCGATCTGGTCGGGCGACCAGGCGGTGACCGCATCGGTGCTGCGCAGCTGCACGCGATCGCGCAGCGGCGCGATGGCCGCGTCGATCAGCGGCTGGCTCACCCACACGGTCGGCCGCGTGTCAGCCATCGATCTGCCCGGGAATGCGCGGGGTGATCGTGCCGACATCGCCGCACTGCGCGCGATGGCGCAGCGCCTGGTCCATCAGCACCATCGCCACCATCGCCTCGGCGATCGGGGTGGCGCGGATGCCGACGCAGGGATCGTGGCGACCGGTGGTGACCACCTCGACCACGTTGCCGGCGGTATCCAGCGACGGGCCCGGCAGGCGCAGGCTGGACGTCGGCTTCAGGGCGATCGAGGCGACCACCGGCTGGCCGGTGGAGATGCCACCGAGGATGCCGCCGGCGTGATTGCTGGCGAAGCCCTGCGGGGTCAGCAGGTCACGGTGTTCGGTGCCCTTCTGTGCGGCGCTGGCGAAACCGTCACCGATCTCAACGCCCTTCACCGCGTTGATGCTCATCAGCGCGGCGGCCAGTTCGCCATCGAGCTTGCCGTAGATCGGCTCGCCCCAGCCCGGCGGCACGCTGTCGGCGACCACGTCCACGCGCGCACCGACCGAATCACCGGACTTGCGCAGCGCATCCATGTACGCCTCCAGCTCGGGCACCTGCGCGGCATGCGGCCAGAAGAACGGATTGTCTTCCACCGCCGACCAGTCGAAACCAGCCGGAGTGATGTCGCCCAGCTGCGACAGGTAACCGCGCACGGCGACGCCGAAGCGTTCGGCCAGCCACTTCTTGGCGACCACGCCGGCGGCCACGCGCATGGTGGTCTCGCGCGCCGAGGAACGACCGCCACCGCGCGGGTCACGGATGCCGTACTTGTGCCAGTAGCTGTAGTCGGCATGACCTGGCCGGAACTGCTGGCCGATGTTCGCGTAATCCTTGCTGCGCTGGTCGGTGTTGCGGATCAGCAGCGCGATCGGGGTGCCGGTGGTCAGGCCCTCGTACACGCCGGACAGGATCTCGACCTCATCGGCCTCGCGGCGGGCCGAGGTGTGCCGGCTCTTGCCGGTCGCGCGACGCTGCAGGTCATGGCCGAATTCGGCCGCGTCCAGCGCCAGCCCCGGAGGGCAGCCATCGATCACGCAGCCGATGGCCGGCCCGTGCGACTCACCGAACGTGGTGACGGTGAACAGCTTGCCGAACGAATTGGAGCTCACGGGCGCTGCGCCGCCAGTTCGGTGATGCGCGCGCTGTGGGCGATCAGCTCGCGGCACTCGACCGCGAAGATGCCCATCTGGCCGACCTTGAACTCGATCCAGGCGAAGTCGACTTCCGGCAGCAGCTTGATCAGGTGCTGCTCGGATTCGCCCACTTCGCAGATCAGCAGGCCGTCCTCGCTCAGGTGCAGCGGGGCGTCGCGCAGGATCTTCAGCACCAGGTCCAGGCCGTCGTCGCCGGCACGCAGGCCCATCTCCGGCTCGTAGGAGTATTCCTGCGGCAGGGCATCGGTTTCGTCGTTGGTGACGTACGGCGGATTGGTGACGATCAGGTCGTAGTGGCGGCCGGTCAGGCCGTTGAACAGGTCCGACTTGAGCAGGGTGACGTTGTGCGCCTGCAGGCGCTCCTTGTTTTCTTCGGCAAGCGACAATGCATCGTCGCTCAGGTCGGCGCCGTCCACTTCCCAGTTCGGGTAGTAGTGACCCATGGCAATGGCGATGCAGCCCGAGCCGGTGCACAGGTCCAGCGCACGGCTGACATCGCGGCCGGCCAGCCACGGCTCGAAGCCGCATTCGATCAGTTCGGCGATCGGCGAGCGCGGCACCAGGGCGCGCTTGTCGCTCTTGAAGCTCAGGCCGGCGAACCAGGCCTCACCGGTCAGGTAGGCGGCCGGGATGCGTTCGTCGATGCGACGCTGGAACAGCTCCAGCACGCGCAGCTTCTCGGCCTGCAGCAGGCGCGCCTGGCCATAGGCCGGGCCGAGGTCGTGCGGCAGGTGCAGGCTGTGCAGCACCAGCTGGGTGGCCTCGTCCAGCGCATTGTCGTAGCTGTGCCCGAAGGTCAGTCCGGCTTCGTTGAAACGGCTGGTGCCGTAGCGGATCAGATCGATGATCGTGTGGAGTTCGGCGGCCGTTTCAGCGGTCATGGCGGTACTGCGGGCAAAGTGGCCCCCGATTATAGGGGCTGGCGCCCGTGGCGGCATCCGTTGCGGCGGAAACGATTCGGGCCACAGCCGGTATGATGGGGCCCACTTCGCGCGGGAGCCCCCATGTTCAATCGCAACGCCGGCATCATCCTGCTGATCGCCCTGGCGGCGGGTCTCGGCCTGCTGGCCGCCCAGCAGCTGTTCGCGCCGAAGCCGCCGGCCAATGCCCCGGCCACCGAAGCGATCACGCTGTACCCGCAGCCGCGCGAACTGCCCGACTTCAACCTGGCCCAGTCCGACGGCACCCGCCTGATCCCGGGCGAACTGAAGGGCCACTGGACCCTGGTATTCCTGGGCTTCACCTTCTGCCCGGACGTCTGCCCGACCACCCTGGCCGAGCTGGCCGGCGCGCAGAACCAGTGGGAAGCCCTGCCCGACAGCCTGCGCCCACGCGTGCTGTTCATCTCGGTCGACCCCGACCGCGACAGCGCCACCCGCCTCGGCGAGTACGTGCACGGTTTCCACAAGGACACCCTGGCCGCCACCGCTGACGTTCCCTCGCTGGAGCGCTTCGCCACCTCGTTGGGCTTCGTGTTCCAGAAGGTGCCGGGCAAGCATTTCGACGAGAACCCCGAGGATTACACCGTCGAGCATTCGGCCAGCCTGGCCGTGCTCGACCCGCAGGGCCGCCTTGCCGGCCTGGTACGCCCCCCGTTCAACGCGCCGGCCATTGCCCGCGACCTGCAGAAGCTGACCGAGAAAACCGCCCCATGAGCCTCACCACCGCCCTGACGTACGCCCTGCCACACCGCCTGCTGTCCTCGATGGCGCGTTCGCTGGCGTACTCGGACGATCCGCGCGTATCGCGCTGGCTGATCGACACGGTCACCCGCAAGTTCAACGTCAACCTGGACGAAGCGGCCAACCCGGACCCGCGCAGCTATGCGACCTTCAACCAGTTCTTCACCCGTGCGCTGAAGCCGGGTGCGCGCGTGGCTGACGCCGATCCGCGCAGCCTGGTGATGCCGGCCGACGGCCGCATCAGCCAGCTGGGGAAGATCGAGGCCGGCCGCATCTTCCAGGCCAAGGGCCAGTCATTCACCGCTGCCGAACTGCTGGGCAGTGACGAGGACGCCAAGCCATACAACGATGGCCTCTACGCCACGGTGTACCTGTCGCCGCGCGATTACCACCGCGTGCACATGCCGTGGACCGGAACCCTGCGTGAGACCGTGCACGTGCCGGGGCGCCTGTTCAGCGTTGGTCCGGCGGCAGTGAACGGCGTACCGCGCCTGTTCGCCCGCAACGAGCGCCTGGTCTGCCACTTCGACACCAGCTTCGGGCCGATGGTCAGCGTGATGGTCGGTGCGCTGCTGGTGTCCGGGGTGGAAACCGTGTGGAGCGGCGAGGAGATTCCGCACTATGGCGACCGCATCACCCGCAAGGACTACCGCGGCCAGGGCATCAGGCTGGAGCGCTTTGCCGAGATGGCGCGCTTCAACTACGGCTCCACCGTGATCGTGCTGCTGCCGCCGGGCGTGGCTGACTTCGCCCCGCAGCTGGGCGCTGAAAGCCCGGTGCAGCTGGGCCAGGCGCTGGCCAGGCTGCGCTGAGGCTTCGGTAGTGCCGGCCGCTGGCCGGCATCTCCGCTGATCCAACGCGTCGAGCATTGCCGGCCAGCGGCCGGCACTACCGGTACTCGTGTTACTGCAGGGACGGGGCCGGACCGACGTCCATGCCGTCGTAGTCTTCCACGCCCTTCTCCGCGGCCAGCGCCGCGAACTCCTGGTTGCGGCGGTCAAGCGAGGCTTCGTCGTGGATCTCCACGCGCTCCACATGCAGCACGTGGAACGGCGCGTCGCCCTCTTCCGGATCCTGTTGGAACAATTCCACGAAGGTGTAACCCTGCGCCTGCAGGTGCTGCGCCAGTGCCTGCAACGGCTCGGCAGTGGAGTGCACGAAGAAGTACCCCCACAGCAACGGGCCGGTGATGTCCCAGTCGGTGTTTTCGCGGAGGTTGGCGAACAGGTTGCGGGTGTCTTCGAGGTCCATGCGGATTCCAGGGGTCGTGGGGATTACTTGTCGCAGCCCTGCAGCTTCAGCGTCTGGCCGTGGCGCAGGCTGTAGGCCGGGGCCTTCAGGCCATTGGCGCGGGCCAGGGTGGGCACGTCGCACTGGAACTTGGCCGCGATGGCGCCCAGGGTTTCACCCCGGCCCACCTTGTGGCTGCGCACCGGCTTCGGGCGCGCCGCCGGGCGCGGCGTGGCCACTGGAGCAACCGGCGTGGTCGGCACGCTGGTGGACGCGGCCGCATCGGCCACCGGCACCACGCCGCCCACGGCCACGCTGCCGGTGTAGCTGGTCGCGGCCGGGCGCTTGATTGCTGCGTTCAGATCAGCGTGCGGGCCAGGTCGGCACGCGGGCCACTGACGCAGTTGCGCTGGTACAGGCCGGCGATGCGGGTGGTGGCGTTGATCAGCGTGCCGGCCGGGATCCAGCCATCGGCCTCATAGCGCGGGTTGAGGTTGCGCAGCGCGCGCATGTAGCCATCGCGGGTGCCGTGGCTACCCAGGCAGATGGTCAGTTCGTAGATGGTGGTCGACTTGGCCAGGCGCAGCGTGGCCGGCTGCGCGCTGATCTTCGGGAACTCCACGCCGTACTGCTGCGGGTGCAGGAAGATCCAGGCCGCGGCGATCACCATCGGCACGTAGTCCTTGGTCTCGCCGGGGAACTGGTTGTAGACGCTGTCGGTCCAGAAGCTCTGCCCGGCGCTCTGCTTGAACACGCGCGCGGCGCGGCCTTCGCCACCATTGTAGGCGGCCACCGACATTTCCACGTTGTTGTTCAGTTCGCGCAGGCGCTCGTTGAGGTAACTGGCGCTGGCTTCGGCGGCGCTGCGCGCGTCAAAGCGGGTGTCGAAGCCGGTGCCGTCCGGGCCGAGGCCGAAGCGGCGGCCGGTGGCCGGCATGAACTGCATCAACCCGGCGGCGCCAGCGCGCGATGAAGCATGCACGCGGCCGTTGGATTCCTTGGCCATGATGCCGAACAGCAGCGCTTCAGGCAGGCCACGCTTCTCCCACTCCGGCCACATCACCGCACGCAGGTTCTGGTAGTTCTCGTAGCTGGTCAGCAACGCCGGGCGCATGTCGGTCAGCCAGCGGCGGATGCCGGCCTGCACCGCCGGGTTGTATTCGACCATGCTGTCGAAGGCGTGCCGCTTGTCGTTCAGCAGCGCGGCAGCGCGCGCGGCCTCCGGTACGTCGGCGGTAAGCGGGCCGATGTGGTCGGGGTCGGCTTCCAGGCGATCACCGCCCTCGTCGGCCACGTCATCGCTGGCGGCCGCGTCGGCGTCGTGCTTGAGCAGGCGCTTGTAGCTGGCCAGCAGGGTGCCCATCTGGCAGCCCTTCTGCTTCACGCAGTCGTTGAGGACATCTTCCATGTCCTCCAGCGCGGCGTCGGCTTCGTTGCTGCCCTTGGGGTCGGCATTGGCGACCAGCAGCAGCGCATCGCTGTAACGCTTCTCGGCGACGGTCATGCGCTGCTGCAGCGCATCCACCTTCACCTTGTCCCGGGCCGAAACCCGCTGCGCATGGGCGTCGGGCGCCAGGGAAACCAGGCCGGCCAGGGCCAGCAGCGGCCAACCGCGGGAAATCAGGACAGGAACGGGCATTGATGGCACTGTGTGCGAAACAGGCAGGCAGAGTAGCGGCGCCGCCAAGGTCCGGGCAAGCCGACCTTCGGACCGTCACCGCCGGCGGTTAACATTGGGCTATTCACCACAAGGGCTGGACCATGGATCCGATTCTGCTCGGCAAAGGCATCACCGACGATGTGGCCGTCACCCTGCTGCCGAAACTCGGCAACCGCCACGGCCTGGTGGCCGGCGCCACCGGTACCGGCAAGACCGTGACCCTGATGACCCTGGCCGAGGGCTTCTCGCGGCTGGGCGTGCCGGTGTTCCTGGCCGATGTGAAGGGCGATGTGTCCGGCCTGGCGGTGCCCGGCACCGGCGCCGAGAACCTGCTCAAGCGCGCCGCCGAGATCGGCGTGGCCGACTACGCACCGGCCGCCAGCCCGACCATTTTCTGGGACCTGTACGGCAAGCTGGGTCACCCGGTGCGCACCACGGTCAGCGAGATGGGCCCGACCCTGCTGGCGCGCATCCTCGAGTTGAACGACACCCAGTCCGGCGTGCTCGACATCGTGTTCAAGCTGGCCGACGACCGTGGCCTGCTGCTGCTGGACATGGACGACCTGCGCGCCCTGCTCGGCCTGGTGGCCGAGGAGCGCAAGGACATCTCCACCGAGTACGGCCTGGTCAGCGCGCAGTCCATCGCTGCGATCCAGCGGTCGGTGCTGCGCCTGGCGCAGGATGGCGGCGAGAACTTCTTCGGTGAGCCGGCCCTGGAACTGGCCGACATCATGCGGGTCAATCACGACGGCCGCGGCATGATCGGCATCCTTGCCGCCGACCGGCTGGTGCTCAAGCCGAAGCTGTATTCCACCTTCCTGTTGTGGCTGCTGTCGGAGCTGTTCGAGCAGCTGCCGGAGGTGGGCGACCTGGACAAGCCGAAGCTGGTCTTCATCTTCGACGAAGCGCACCTGCTGTTCGACGATGCACCGCCGTCGCTGGTGCAGCGCATCGAGCAGGTGGTGCGCCTGATCCGCTCCAAGGGTGTGGGCGTGTACTTCTGCTCGCAGTTCCCTGATGACGTACCGGGCAACATCCTCGGCCAGCTCGGCAACCGCGTGCAGCATGCGCTGCGTGCATTCACCCCGCGCGACCAGAAGGCAGTGAAGACTGCTGCCGAAACCTTCGTGCCGAACCCGAAGCTGGACGTGGCCAAGGTGCTCAGCCAGCTCGGTACCGGCGAAGCGCTGGTGTCCACGCTGCAGGACAAGGGTGTGCCGATGCCGGTGCAGCAGACGATGATCGCGCCGCCGCGCTGCCGGATGGGGCCGATCACCGACGCCGAGCGTGCCCAGGTGCGTGCCGGCAGCCCGGTCGGCAGCCGCTACGACACCGCGATCAACCGCGAATCGGCCGCCGAACTGCTGGCCCAGCGTGCGCAGAAGACCGTCGAACAGGCGCAGGCACCGGCCGCGCGCAGCCGCGAGCAGGACGAAGCGCAGGAAGGCGGTTTCGGCCAGGCGATCAAGGACGCGATCTTCGGCACCAAGCGCCGCCAGGGCATGATCGAAACCATGGCCAAGCAGACCACGCGCACCGTCGGCACCAAGCTGGGCAACCAGATCGTGCGTGGCATCCTGGGTGGCATCTTCGGCGGCAAGCGCTGATCCGCCACTACTGGGGTCGGATCCCTTTCCTGCGGAAAGGATCCGACCCCATCGTTCCCCTGAAAAGAAGTCGCACCACATGTCGCGTTGGCGTCCCCCTGCAGAAAAGAGTACCGCCCTGATCACTGCCTCCGGCCATGCCCGGCTGAAGACCGAGCTGGATGACCTGTGGCGTGTGCGCCGCCCCGAGGTGGTGAAGGCACTGGCCGCGGCCGCTGCGGAAGGCGACCGTTCGGAAAACGCCGAGTACACCTATCGCAAGAAGCAGCTGGGCGAGATCGACCGTCGTGTGCGCTACCTGACCAAGCGGTTGGAATCGCTACGCGTGGTCGATACCACGCCGACCGATCCGCTGGCGGTGTTCTTCGGCGCATGGGTGGAACTGGAGAACGTGGACAGCGGTGAGACCAGCCGCTATCGCATTGTCGGGCCGGATGAGACCGATGCTGGGCTGGGCTGGATCAGCATCGATTCCCCCCTGGCGCGTGCGCTGCTGAAGAAGCGGCTGGATGATGAGTTCTCGGTGGAGCTGCCCGGCGGCCAGTTCACCTTTGCGGTGATCGGAGTGGAATACGAGCCGTTGTAGCGTCGACTGTCAGTCGACCACCGCGCCAAGCGCGGCACAAACCTCCGCAGCCGGACGGTAAACGCACCGCGATCCTCATCGCGGTTGATGACTCGCCGAAGCCATCTGTCGGGCGTTCACGGCCTCGGAACGAAGAGCAGTCGACTGACAGTCGACTCTACATAGCCCCGTGCAACGGCGGCGGGTACTGGCGGCCGGCACGCAGCGGGCGGAAGTACGCGGCATCTGCATAGAAGGCGGCATCCTGTCCATGGTGCCAGCCCGGGATTCCCGCCAGCGGCAGCGGACGCAACTGCAGGGGATCGGTCACTGCCCTGCCCTCGACGATGGCCGAAGCCACTGCGTCAACGCAGGCATCATCGACTTCGCCGTGCACCACCACGCACTTGCCGACCAGCAGGCGCCCCGGTAGCAGCGCCTGCTCCATCAGCGCGTGCCCGAATATCGCAGCGATTGCGATGTCACCACTCTGCCAGCGCGCAGGCTCGAACAACGCCGGCCAATCATGCACGTCCCATGCGGCCAACACGTCCTCATCGCGCACACGCACGATCACACCGGTTTCGTCGAACTGGGTCAGCGCGGCCTGCGCGCGATTGCGCTGGCCCGGCGGCATGGATGCGATATGCCTGCACTGCTGCACATTGAGCACCTGCTTGAGCTGCGGGTAACGGTCCCACACCAGTGCATTGAACAGGTCATGCCAGTTGTCGGCGCGGGTGGCGATGCGCCCCTGTGCGATGCGGGCTTCGTAGTGCAGGCCGTCGGCCAGCAGCGCGGCATCCTGCTCGACCAGGTGCTTGCCGGGCAGCGTGAGGCGTGCCTCGAGCGCTGCAATGGACGGCCACTCAGGGCTGGCCAGCAGGTCATGGATGTCGCGCAACCCGGCAAACACCGGGTGCGCGAACACCTGCGGATCGACCGCCGCACGCGGCGGCGGCACGAAGCGGCGCACACCGCTGCCGTCACCGGCGGCGGTCGTCGCTGCGGTCACAGCATCTTGAGATCGAATGCCGGGCGGGTAGCGGCGGGCAGCGCATCACCGTACAGGTCGTGCTCGTCGCTCTCGGTGATTTCCACGTCGACGAACTCACCCACGCGCAGCGGCACCTGGTCGGCATTCTGGATGTGCACCAGGCCGTCGATCTCCGGCGCATCGGCCTTGGAACGGGCCACGGCGATGTCACCTTCGATGGCATCGACCAGGCACTGCTGCACGGTACCGATCTTGGCTTCCAGGCGCGCGGCGGAAATCTTCGCCTGCTTCTCCATGAAACGGGCCAGGCGTTCCTGCTTCACTTCTTCCGGCACCGCATCGGGCAGGTCGTTGGCGGTGGCACCTTCGACCGGTGAGTAGGCAAACGCACCGACGCGATCCAGCTGTGCCTCGTCCAGGAACGACAGCAGTTCTTCGAACTCGGCCTCGGTCTCGCCCGGGAAGCCGACGATGAAAGTCGAACGCACGGTGATGTCCGGCGCGATACGGCGCCAGTTCTGCACACGCTCCAGGGTCTTCTCGACCGCACCCGGACGCTTCATCAGGCGCAGGATGCGCGGGCTGGCGTGCTGGAACGGAATGTCCAGGTACGGCAGGATGCGGTTCTCGGCCATCAGCGGCACCACCTCGTCCACGTGCGGGTACGGGTAGACGTAGTGCATGCGAACCCACGCATCCAGCTCGGACAGACCTTCGCACAGTGCCTTCAGGCGGGTCTGGTAGGCCTTGTTGCGCCACATCTTCTCGGCGTACTTCACGTCCACGCCATAGGCCGAGGTGTCCTGGGACACCACCAGCAGCTCGCGCACGCCACCACGCACCAGGCGCTCGGCCTCACGCAGCACCTCGTCGACCGGGCGCGAGACCAGCTTGCCGCGCATCGACGGGATGATGCAGAAGCTGCACTTGTGGTTGCAGCCTTCGGAAATCTTCAGGTAGGCATAGTGGCGCGGGGTCAGCTTGATGCCGTAGTCAGGCACCAGGTCCACGAACGGATCGTGCTTGGGCGGCAGTGCTTCATGCACCGCTTCCATCACGCTGTGGTAGTCCTGCGGGCCGGACACCGCCAGCACGTTCGGATACGCCTCGCGGATCTGCTCCGGGCGCTTGCCCAGGCAGCCGGTGACGATGACCTTGCCGTTCTGGTTCATCGCCTCGCCAATCGCGTCCAGCGACTCGGTCACCGCCGAATCGATGAAGCCGCAGGTGTTGACCACCACCACATCGGCCGAATCGTAGGACGGGACGATGTCGTAACCTTCCGAGCGGAGCTGGGTGAGGATGCGCTCGGAATCGACAAGGGCCTTCGGGCAGCCAAGGCTGACGAAGCCGACTTTGGGGTTCAGCTGGGACATGGAATCGCGGGACTCTGGGGGCCTGGGCCCCTGCCGGCATGGCAGGGGTTCCTGGGGGCCGGGGCCTGAAAGGGCGCCAGTATACCGGGGTTGGCGGCCGGGCTCTGAATGGCCAGCCGCCCGATCGCGCACAGCCGCTGACACCGCGCTAACCCGCGCAGCACCGACAATGCAGTCCTGTCCCTGCAACGAGAGTAGATGACGATGGCCGAGTGGATCACCCTGGATACGCACCACGGCGCGGTACGGGCCTGGCAGGCACTCCCCGAGGGCACCGCGCGAGGCGGGCTGGTGGTGGTGCAGGAAATCTTCGGCGCGAACCCGCACATCCGCGGCGTGGCCGAACGCTTCGCCGCCGAGGGCTATGCGGTGCTGGCACCGTCGTTCTTTGACCTGATTGATGGCCCCGATGCCGACCCGGATGCCCTGCCCTACGACGCCGACGGCGTGAAGCAGGGCCTGGAACGGGTCAGCGCGCTGGGCATGGAGAAGGCGCTGGAAGTGGTCCGCGCGGCAGCCACCCGGCTGGCCCCCTACGGCAAGGTCGGCACCGTCGGCTACTGCTGGGGCGGTACGGTAGCGATGCTGTCCGCAGTGCGCCTGGGCCTGCCCTCTGTCAGCTACTACGGCGCGCGCAACGTCCAGTTCCTCGATGAGACGCCGAAGGCGCCGGTGATCTTCCACTTCGGCGCCCAGGACCGCAGCATCCCGTCGGAAGCGGTCCAGGCCCATCGCGAGAAGCTGCCGCAGATGGCCACCTTCGTCTATCCGGCCGACCACGCCTTCAACCGGGAGGTCGGACATGCGTATGATCCAGACAGCGCCGCCCTGGCGCTGCAACGCACCCTGGACTTCTTCTCGGAGCATCTTGGATGAGCGAATTCGAACTCGATTCACGCCTGGCCACCGATAGCGTGCTGGTGGCCGAAGGACCGTTGTCGCAAGTGCGGCTGATGAACGACGAACGATTCCCGTGGCTGGTACTGGTACCGCGCCTGGCCGGGGTCACCGAGTGGATCGAGCTGGACGGCGAGCAGCAGGACAAGCTGCGCACCGAGCTCAATCGCGCCTGCAAGGCCCTGAAGGGCGCCGACGGGGTGGAGAAGATCAACATCGGCGCGTTGGGCAACATCGTGCGCCAGCTGCACTTCCACGTGATCGGCCGCCATGACGGTGATCCGGCCTGGCCGGGCCCGGTCTGGGGCAGCGGTCCCGCGCACCGCTACGAAGCGGCCGCACTGGACCAGCATGTCGCCTACTGGAAGGAACGGCTAGGATATCCGGCCCACACCTGAGCCTTCGCCGACCCGATGCGATTCAACCTCGTTGCCGCCATCCTGCTGATCCTGATCGGCCTGTTCATGCTCGCCAGCAACCTCGGCTGGACGCACCTGAACCTGTCAAAGCTGCTGCTGACCTGGTGGCCGGTGGCGCTGGTGGGTGTCGGGATCGCGATGCTGTTCGGGCGCGGAAAATAACGAAGGCGGCGCATTGCGCCGCCCTCGTTCATGCAGAGCCGAGCCATGCTCGGCTGCCCCGCCTTGAAGCCGAGCATGGCTCGGCTCCACAAACCGCCTGCAATCTTCAGGTCCGCGGCAGGGTCACACCGGTCTGGCCCTGGTACTTGCCGCCACGATCGCGGTACGACGTCTCGCAGATATCATCAGCCGCGGCCTGGAAGAACAGCATCTGTGCAACGCCTTCGTTGGCGTAGATGCGCGCCGGCAGCGGCGTGGTGTTGCTGAATTCCAGGGTGACGTGGCCTTCCCATTCCGGCTCCAGCGGCGTCACGTTGACGATGATGCCGCAGCGCGCATAGGTGCTCTTGCCCAGGCACACCACCAGGGTGTCGCGGGGGATGCGGAAGTACTCGACGGTACGCGCCAGGGCGAAGCTGTTCGGCGGAATGATGCACTCGTCGGCGGTGATGTCGACGAAGCTGCCCGAGTCGAAATGCTTGGGATCGACGATGGTCGAGTTGATGTTGGTGAACACCTTGAACTCGCGCGAGCAGCGCACGTCGTAGCCATAGCTGGACGTGCCGTAGCTGACGATGCGCTCGCCGTTGGCCTGCTTGACCTGCCCTGCCTCGAACGGCTCGATCATGCCGTGCTGCTCGGACATGCGGCGGATCCAACGGTCACTCTTGATGCTCATGCTCTGTCCTGTTGAACGAGGGGGAATGGGGCTGCGCCCGAGGCGGCGATTCTACAGGCGGGTCGACTGTGCCGGCGATGCTTGCCCCTCGGTCCCGAGAGCCACTTCACGGCACCGCGCCCAAGACCGACGCCTCACAACAATGAATAACAAATGAGACTTATCGTCGCATTGCAGTTCAATTAGCATACATTTGTGTCACTTTAAATCATCTCGCCAGACACGAAACAAACCGAAACAAAAAATAAAATATCTTTTAATTCAATAACCTGAGAGGATTTTTCGACACCTCGCGCTTCATGAGCGCCAGATGAACATTGCGCAGGAAAGGCTTCATCGTTACGGTTTCATTCATCCTGAACAATTCGTTCAGGTCCGTTTGAATTGAACCGCTTCCCCTCTGCAACCGCAAAGGAACACGATGAATCTGAACTTCAATGGACGCGTCCTGAAGCGCACCGCTCTCGCGGTTGTCCTGGGCGCCCTGGCCGGCACCAGCTATGCCCAGAGCACTGCCGGTGACATCGTCGGTACGGCGTCCTCCGCCGACAAGGTCCAGGTCAAGAGTCTGGCCTCGGGTGCGACCCGCGAAACCAACGTCAGCAGCGACGGGCGCTTCCGCCTCTCCCAGCTGCCGACCGGCACCTATGAGGTGATCAGCTACAGCGGCGGCACCCAAGTAGGCAGCACCCGCGTCAATGTCGTCGCCGGTCAGACGGCCACGGCCACCTTTGCCGCTGGCAGCGCCACCTCGCTGGATACCGTCAATGTACGCGCGGCCGCCGTTGCTCCGATCGACCTGAGCAGCGTGGAAACCCGCACCACTTTCACCGCCGAGCAGCTCAACTCGCTGCCGGTTGGCCGCGATGTGACCAGCGTTTCGCTGCTGACGCCGGGCACCGTCTCCTCCAGCGGCTACTTCGGCCCGGCATCGTTCGGCGGTGCCTCGGCAGCAGAGAACAGCTACTACGTCAACGGTTTCAATGTCACCAACCTGTATGACAGCCTGTCCTTCTCGGAAATCCCCTACCAGGCGATCGACCAGCTGGACGTGCAGACCGGCGGCTATGGCGCGAAGTACGGCTTCTCCACCGGCGGCGTGACCAGCGTCAACGTCAAGCGCGGCACCAACGAATGGAAGGGCGGTTTCTCCTGGACCGGTGCGCCATCGTGGGGGCGTGACCACCTCCCGAACTCGCACCGCAATGACGGCGAGATCTTCCGCGATTACAGCCAGGCCGACAGCTCCTCCAACGTCTACTCGGCCTGGGCCGGTGGTCCACTGATCGAAGACAAGCTGTTCGTGTTCGCCATGGGCCAGTTCAGCAACTCCAAGAGCTCGGTCTATGGCGGGCGCTCGGAGTACACCGACGCTGCTACCGGCGGCACCTCGTACGATTACCAGGTCAAGACGCCCTACTGGCTGCTGAAGGTCGACTGGTACCTCAACGAGAACAATCACCTGGAATACACCGGGTTCGACAACGGCAACCGCTATACCTACGACTACTACAACAATGTCTATGACGTGGAAGCCGAACGTTCCAACCGGACCAGCTACAAGGGTCAGCTGATCGGCAAGCGCGGCGGCCAGACCGACATCTTCAAGTGGACCAGCTACCTCACCGACAACCTGACCGCCTCGCTGCAGTACGGCCAGATGCGCAATACCGCCTCTGAGTTCACCGTCGACCGCAATGGCGTGATGAGCTACTACAACGGCGACGTCCACTCCCCGGACGGTGCCTGCCCGTACGTCGTCTACAACGGCAACCCGATCGGTTGCTCGGTCGCCTCGTCGGTCGACATGATGGGCGGCAAGAACGAGCGCAAGGGCGGCAAGCTGGACTTCGAATGGCAGCTCGGCAACCACCGCCTGGCATTCGGCTACAGCGACGAGAAGTGGGAGTCCACCCAGGGCACGGCTTACTCCTCCGGTGCCTACTGGGTCGTTCGCCCGACGCGCGCGCGCCCTGACGCATACCGGATCAACTACCGCACCGGCGGCAGCGTCAGCATCGACCAGAAGTCGTGGTATGTGCAGGACAACTGGCAGATCACGGACAACTTCATGCTCTACCTGGGCATGCGCAATGATTCGTTCAACAACAAGAACACCGACGGCGTGAGCTTCGTCAAGCAGGACGACATCTGGCAGCCGCGCCTGGGCTTCTCGTGGGATGTCACCGGCGACGGCCGCAGCAAGCTGTTCGGTTCACTGGGCCGCTACTCGCTGCCGGTCGCGGCGAACGTCTCCCTGCGCGCTGCCAGCCCGTCGTACTACACCGTCGACTACTACGACTACCTGGGTTCCTACGACCCGGTTTCGGGCAAGCCCAATGTCGCAGCCACGCCTTACAACAGCCTGGTCTACAACGGCGAAAACGGCTCAACTCCGGACCCCAAGGCCGTCGCCAGCCGTGGCCTGAAGCCGTACTCGCAGGATGAAGCCATCCTGGGCTACCAGTACCAGCTGTCCAGCGCCAATGATTTCTTCAATGACTGGACGGTCGGCATCAAGGCCACCTACCGCAAGATCCACAACGTCATCGACGATACCTGCGACTCCCGCGCCATCTACAACGCCGCCGTGGCCGCTGGCTACGACGTGTCGAGCTGGGACAGCGAATGGAGCGTGCCGGGCAGTCTGCCGGGCTGCTACCTGTTCAATCCGGGCCAGGATCTGAACATCTCCCTGGACGTCAACGGCGATGGCACTCCGGAAGACATCCACGTGCCGGGCAACGTGCTGGGGCCGAAGGCCAAGCGCACGTACAAGGCACTGACACTGAGCGCGGACAAGCGCACCGATCGCTGGTACGCCAGCCTGTCGTATACCTGGTCCAAGCTCGATGGCAACTATGAAGGCCTGGTCAAGAGCGCCAATGGCCAGGACGATACCGGCACCACGTCGGACTTCGACTTCGCCGAGATCATGTACGGCGCGGACGGCTACCTGTTCAATGACCACCGTCATTCGATCAAGCTGTTCGGTTCGTATGATTTCACGCCCGAGTGGCAGCTGGGCCTGAACATCCAGGCACAGTCCGGTTCCCCGATCAGCTGCTTCGGCGGCGGCACCGGCACCTTCGACACCGAGTACGGCTACGGCGCCGCCTTCCACTATTGCAATGGACAGTTGTCGCCGCAGGGCACCACCGGTCGCACGCCGTGGACGCTGAATGTCAGCCCGAGCCTGACCTATCGTCCGAACTGGCTGTCGGGCCTGAGCATCCAGGCATCGGTGCTCAATGCCTTCAACAGCATCAAGCCGCTGCAGGTCTATGAGGTGACCCGCGACGAAGACTACGACCGCACCTACAACAACGTGGGCGTGGGCAAGTACTACACCACTCCTCGCTACGTCCGCTTCCAGGTCCAGTACGACTGGTAAACGGTTCCCTCTCCAGGAACTCCTCGGATTGCCGCCGGCCTCGCGCCGGCGGCTTTTTCTTTGCGGCCGCGGTCAGAGCAGCGACGACAGGATCGGAATCGACGCCCGCGGGCGCTTGCCCACTTCCTCGATCAGGCGCTGCGCGGCATGGCGGTAGGCCTGCGCCGGCACCGAATCGGGCTGCGCCACGGTGATCGGGGTACCGCTATCGCCCTGCTCGCGGATGCCGATCTGCAGCGGCAGCGATCCCAGCAGCGGCACGCCGTACTGCGCGGCCATGCGCTCGCCACCGCCCTCGCCGAACAGATGCTCGACATGCCCGCAGTGGCTGCAGGTGTGCACGGCCATGTTCTCGACAATGCCCAGCACCGGCACCTCGACCTTCTCGAACATCTTCAGCGCCTTCCTCGCATCCAGCGTCGCGATGTCCTGCGGCGTGGTGACGATCACCGCACCGGCCAGCGGGATCTTCTGGGTCAGAGTCAGCTGGATGTCGCCGGTGCCCGGCGGCAGGTCGATCAGCAGGAAATCCAGGTCATCCCACAGCGTGTCGTTGAACAGCTGGGTCATTGCCGAGGTGGCCATCGGACCGCGCCAGATCATCGGCGTGTCCTCTTCGATCAGGTAACCGATCGACATCGTGTCCACGCCGAACGCGCGCAGGGGCTCGATGCTCTTGTTGTCGGGACTTTCCGGCCGCCCGGACAAGCCCAGCATGGCGGGCACGCTGGGGCCGTAGATGTCCGCGTCCAGCACGCCGACACGTGCGCCCAGCTGCTGCAGCGCCACGGCCAGATTGACCGCGGTGGTCGACTTGCCCACGCCGCCCTTGCCGGAGCCGACCGCGATGACATTGCGGATGCGGGCATGTGGCGTCAGTCCCTTCTGGACCTGGCTGGCATGGGGGCGGCGGGGGGAACTGTTCACAACGGGCACCAGCTGTATCAGGGGGAATAACCCAACATCATACAAGCTGGACGTAGCCTGACTGAAATTCAGGATTGCTACAGATTCGTGCACAGATTGTTAAGTTCATGTTACGTTCCTGAAGCACTGTTTTGGGCTGCGAAGCTGGTTCCCAGCGCGCACGATGGCGCATGCGCAGTGCCGTTTTTGTTTTTGCTCTCTATTGGAACTACATGAAATACGCAAGCAACACCGCACGTCGCAACACGCTCGCCGTCGCCCTGATTTCCGCCCTGATGGCCGCCGCCCCGGCAATGGCCCAGGACAAGGCGACCAACCTGGACAAGATCACCGTCACCGGTTCGCTGATCCCGCAGACCCAGGTTGAAACCCAGACCCCGGTGATGTCCATCACCTCCGAAGACATCCAGGCACGCGGCTTCACCAGCGTGGCCGAAGTGCTGCAGCAGTCCTCGCTGACCACCGGCGGCCTGCAGGGTGGCCAGACCTCGGGTGCCTTCACCCAGGGCGCCGAAGCTTCCGGCATGTTCGGCCTGAACCCGGGTTACACCAAGTACCTGATCAACGGCCGCCCGATGCTCTCGTATCCGGCGCTGTACAACGGCAGCGAATCGTTCAACAACCTCAGCGGCATTCCGGTCGACATCGTCGAGCGCATTGAAGTGCTGCCGGGCGGCCAGTCCTCGCTGTACGGTTCGGACGCCATCGCCGGCGTCGTCAACATCATCCTGAAGGAGCGCATGGACGGCGGCACGATGACCGTCCGCGGCGGCACCTACACCGAAGGTGGTGGCAGCAACCTGCGCATCAGCGGCGCGCATGGCTTCACTGCCGTCGACGGGCGCTTCAACGCACTGGTCAACGTCCAGTACGAAAAGGGCAACCCGATCTGGGGCTACCAGCGCGACATCACCCGCCAGACCAACCCGGTCGGCTTCACACCGCAGGCTCCGTCCAATGACTTCCTGGTCACCGGTGGCGGCAAGTACTACATGATGGACCCGAGCCGCTGCGCCAATGTCGCCGGCCTGTACGACGGCACCACCACCGTCGGCTTCCGTGAAGGCAAGGGCGAGTCCTGCGGCTCGATCTACAGCGCGGGCTACAAGACGCTGAAGAACTCCAAGGACAGCGGTCAGTTCTACTCGACCATGACCTTCGACGTGAACGACAACCTGCAGCTGTTCGCCGACGTGCTGTACAGCAAGGAAAAAACCGAGTTCACCTCCGGCTCCAGCGCCCTGTGGTGGGGCACGCAGTCGGGCATGGGCGGCTTCTACGACCAGGGCCTGGGCAAGGTCGTGAACCTGCAGCGCGCCTTCGCGCCGGAAGAAATCGGCGTCGGCGACTACAACAACATCCTCAATGCCGACCGCAGCCGTTCCTACCAGGTCACCCTGGGTGCGAAGGGCATGTTCGGTGACTGGGACTACAGCGCCAGCTTCACCCGTGGCGAATACCGCCTGGACCAGGACCGCTTCGTACGCTGGAAGGACAAGATCAACGGCTTCTTCGCCGATCGCGTCCTCGGCCAGCAGCTGGGCACCTACACCGACCCGAAGACCGGTGGCCAGTTCGGCATCTACAACCCGAACTATGCTGCGTTCTACTCGCCGATCACCCCGGAAGAGTTCGGCAGCTTCACCGGCTACGGCACCCACCACAGCAAGACCTGGCAGAACCTGGGCCGCGTGCAGCTGACCAACGGTTCGCTGTTCAGCCTGCCGGGCGGTGACGCCGGCCTGGCCGTGGTCCTGGAAGGCGGCAGCGAAGGCTGGAACTACTCGCCGAACCAGTCGTTCATCGACGGCAATGTGTGGGGCACCACCGCCGTGGCCGGCGCCGGCCACCGCAGCAGCTACGCGGTGACCTCCGAGCTGCGCATGCCGCTGCACGAAATGGTGACGGTCAGCGCTTCGGGCCGCTACGACGCCTTCAAGATCGCCGACAGCACCGTCGACAAGGCCACCTACAGCATCGGCGTCGAGTTCCGCCCGCTGGAAAGCCTGCTGTTCCGCGGCAAGTACGGCACCGCCTTCCGTGCACCGACCCTGTCCGACGCCTTCCAGGGCATGAGCGGTTCGTACGCGTCCAGCCAGAATGACTACTACCGCTGCAACCAAGCGGGCTTCGCGCTGAACGACGACCTCTGCCCGTACTACAAGAACACCTCGGTCTACAGCGAAAAGTCCGGCAACCCGGACCTGAAGCCGATCACCGCCGACGTGTGGAGCGCGGGCGTTGTGTGGGCACCGGTCAGCAACTTCTCGCTGTCGGTTGACTACTACAACTGGAAGATCAAGAACGAGGTCAAGACCCTGAGCAGCGACCAGCTGCTGATGGCCGAGTACGCCTGCGCCACCGGTGCCGTGAACAACACCTCGGCCAGCTGCCAAGATGTTGCCAACTGGATCACCCGTGACAACGCCGGTGCGATCACCCGCGTCTACACCCCGAAGCTGAACGTCGCCAGCCAGAACCTGGAAGCGGTCGCCGTCAGCGCCAAGTACCAGCAGGACATCGGCCGCTTCGGCTCGCTGAACTTCTCCGGCAACTACACCAACATGCTGAAGCGCGAGCTGCAGCCGCTGCCGGGTGCCCAGAAGATCGACCTGCTGAGCGATCCGTACAACATGTACTACTACGACAACTACGCCAAGGTGCGTGGTGACCTGTCGGTGGCCTGGAACATCGACAAGTTCACCACCACGGTGTACGCGAACTACGTCGGCAGCACGCCGAACTACGTCGCCTACCTGGGTCGCAGCTACGACTACACCAACCGCTACGGCGCCAAGGCCGGCAAGTGGGGCTCGTACACCACGTACAACCTGAGCTTCGCCTACCGCGCACAGGAAGACCTGACCCTGTCGCTGATGGTCAACAACGTCTTCAACAAGATGCCGACCGGCCAGCGCTACAGCTACGAGGGTACCGATGGCACCCCGTACAACAGCGCCTTCTACAGCATCTACGGCCGCTCCATCCAGGCCCAGATGAAGTACGACTTCGGCAAGTAATCCCGTCGTTTCCCGGACTTCGTGTCTGGATCAGGCCCCGCTTCGGCGGGGCCTTTTTTTTGGACTGCGTCAGGCCGGCCGGAATCATTCAGCATCCAGACATGTTCAGCGAAACCCGAACAAAACAATAAAAATCAATAGGTTGTATCAATTTAGATCGAAACACACGGAGAGCAAAGAGGCTCCTGACCACAGCTTGATGACTCCCTTATGAACGTTTGACAGCATCAGTTAATGTCGTGTTAATCTCGAGTTACCGGCAGGTGAAGCCGGTAACGCCGGGAGGCGGCAGGGTACTGCCGGGACCGGGCACGGGGCACACGGAGACGCCCGCAAGGCAAGTCCCCGGTGTACGACGCAATCATTGGATTCAAGGGGATTTCAGATGATCAATCGCAAGTCGCTCGGCCGGCATCCGCTGAGCTTTGCCCTCGCTACCGCCGTGCTGCTCGCCGCAGCGGCGCCGGCGATCGCCCAGGATGGCGCCGCGACGCAGACCGCTGAGGAAGCGGCCAAGTCGAAGGCAACCAACCTGGACACGGTGACCGTCACCGGCTCGCGCATCAGCCGCGACGTGTTCAACTCGGTGTCCCCGGTCCAGGTCGTGACCCGTGAGGAAACCACGCTGGCCGGCTTCAACTCGACCACCGCCGCACTGCAGAGCACCGCGGTGACCGCAGGTGCATCGCAGATCAACAACGCCTACGGTGGCTACGTCACCGACGGCGGCCCCGGCGCCAACACCCTCGGCCTGCGCGGCCTAGGCCCGACTCGCACCCTGATCCTGCTCAACGGCCGCCGCGTCTCGCCGGCCGGTTCGCGCGGCTCGGTCGGCTCGACCGACCTGAACGTGCTGCCGAACTCGATCGTCGACCGCGTCGAAATCCTGAAGGACGGCGCCTCCTCGATCTACGGCTCCGACGCGGTCGCGGGCGTGATCAACATCATCACCAAGAAGAAGGTCGACGGCGTCACCTTCGAAGGCCAGCACAATGCGACCGACGGCGGCGGCGGCGACGAACGTCGCTATGCGCTGACCTTCGGCACCACCGGCGAGCGTTCGCACTTCTCCGGTTCGTACGAGTACACAGTGCGCAACGCACTTAACCTGGGCGACCGCGACTGGACCCGCTGCGCCACCGACAAGTATCGCGACATCGACGCCGGCGACTACTGGGGCAGCGGCGACTTCATCGATCCGCTGACCGGCAAGTCCAAGTGCTACACCCTCGACGGCGGCGGCGTGACCATCAACACGCTTGGCACCAACACCCGTACCGGCGTCGCCGCGCCGGGGGGCAGCGGCACCCGCTTCAACCGCTGGCGCCCGAATTCGTCGGTCACCACCGGCCTGGTTGGCTACGAAGGCGTGGGTGCGCTGAACCGCGACACCTTCGACCCGCAGATGCTCAACCAGTCGCTGATCTCGCCGGTCAAGACCCACACGGCCTACTTCCAGGGCGGCTTCGACCTCAACGCACTGGGCGACGCTGAGCTGTACTACGAGTTCCTCGGCAACCACCGCAAGTCGACCCAGACCGGCTATCGCCAGCTGACCCTGGACTATGCAGTGGGTAATCCGCTTATCCCGGCCAACCTCCGCGACAGCGTTGCGGGCCCGGCCACCGACCAAACCAATGGCGTGCCGATGGGCGTACGTGCCTTCATTGGTTTCGGCAACGACCAGAGCAAGCAGAAGGTCGACTTCCTGCGCTTCAACGCCGGCCTTCGCGGCCACCTGAGCTCGGAATGGAATTACGACTTCAACATCATGCATTCGCGCAGCGATGCGGACTACACCTTCCAGAGCTTCCTGACCAGCCGCCTGGCGCAGAGCCTGGACGTGGTCTCCAACGGCGCCGGTGGCTTCGTCTGCCGTGACGCCTCCAACGGCTGCGTCGCCGCCCCCCCGGTGAACAACAATACCATCGGCGGCCGCCTGCCGCAGGACTGGAAGGACTGGGTGTTCGTCCCGGTCACCGGCAACACGCTGTACAAGGAAACCACGGTCAACTTCAACGTCAATGGCCCGCTGTTCGACATGCCGTATGGCTCGGCCGGCGGCGCGTTCGGTGTGGAGTACCGCAAGGCCCGCATCGACGACAGCCCGTCGCAGTACTCCATTGACCAGGACCTGTACAACCTGACCGCTTCCTCGCCGACCCGCGGCAGCGACTCGGTGTTCGAAGCCTACGGCGAATTGGAACTGCCGCTGCTGTCCGGTGTTACCGGCGCTGAGGAGCTGTCGGTCAACCTGTCCGGCCGCTATACCGACTACAAGTCCTATGGTTCCGACGAGACCTACAAGATCGGCACCCTGTGGACCCCGGTGAAGTGGCTGTCGTTCCGTGCATCCTACGGCACCTCGTACCGCGCACCCGCCCTGTTCGAGCAGTTCCTGGGCGCCACCACCGGCTTCCTGCCGCAGTCGTCCGACCCCTGCGACAACTACATTGAGGCCCGCCCGGAATCGATGCGCTACCAGAACTGCGCGTCGCTGGGCCTGGATCCGGAGTTCACCCAGCTGCAGGGCATCACCGTCTACACCCAGGGCGGCGCGGAAAACAACCTGAAGGCTGAAACCTCCACCGCCAAGACCTTCGGCGTGGTGCTGCAGCCGGAGTTCGGCCCAGCCTTCGGCGATCTGTCGCTGGCCCTGGACTACTTCGACATCAAGGTCGAGAACGGTGTGCAGGACGCAGGCGGCGCCGCCATCCTGCGCAACTGCTACGGCAGCTCCACCGCAGACTTCACTGCGGGCAACGGCCTGTGCCGCCTGATCCAGCGCAACCCGCAGACCAACCAGCTGACGGTCACCAACGGCTTCATCAACGTCTCCACCAACAAGGTGCGCGGCCTGGACTTCACCCTGCGCTATGTTCGTGACATCGGCCCGGGCGAGTTCCGTGCCACGCTGCAGGGCACGCACTACTTCGAGCAGACCAGCCAGCTGTTCTCGGACGATCCGAAGGTCGACTCGGCCGGCATGATCGGCTCGCCGGAAAACACCGCCACCCTGGACCTGAACTACAAGTGGAAGAACTGGCGCGTCCGTTACGGTCTGGACTGGATCGACAACATGGACAGCTACGCCTACTACGAGGAGCGCAACCCGGGCCTGTTCGATCCGGCCACCAGCCAGTACAAAATGTACACCCCGAACTACTTCATCCAGGCAGCCTCGCTGCAGTATGAAGCGGACAAGTGGTCGGTCACCGGCGGCGTGCGCAACCTTGCCAACAAGAAGCCGCCGACCATTTCGCAGGGCGTGCTGAGCACGGTTGGCAACGCGCCCCTGTACAGCGGCTTCGATTACTTCGGCCGCACGTACTTCGTGAACATCACACGTTCGTTCTGATCCTGACGTTACCCACCGCCGCCCTTCGGGGCGGCGGTTTCGTTTCCGGCCCCGGCCTTGCGCCGGGATCGCCCTGAGATCGAGGCAAGCAATGAAGCGAACCCTGTTGCTGGCAGCCCTGGCCAGCATGTCCCCCTGGCTGCATGCCAAGCCTGTCGCCCCCACCGTCGAACAGCTGGCGGCCTTCCCTGCCATCTCCAGCCTGTCGCTGTCTCCGGACGGGCAGCACATCGCCGGCCTGCGCGCCAACGGCGAAGAACGCGTGATCGTGGTCTGGCGCACCGATGCGCTGGACAAGGCGCCCACGGTGATCGGTGCCAACCGGATGAAGTTCCAGAGCGTGTCGTTCATCAAGAACGGGCAGCTCGCCGTGGTGCTGTGGCAACCTTTCGACCTGCGCGCCGACCGTGTCACCAAGACCTTCGTCAGCAAGTTCTTCATCACCGACATCGAGGGCAAGCAGTGGAAGGAGCCCATTACGCCGCCGCGTGCCAGCAGCCGCAGCGAGGAACTCGAGCAGGCGCTGTCCAACCCGACGGTGCTGGACACGCTCCCCAATGATCCGGACCACATCCTGGTGATCAACGGCAGTGGCGGCAGCTCCGGCGATGTCTACAAGGTCGACCTGCGCAGCTTCACCTCGCAGCGCGTGCAGAAGACCGAAGAGCGTGTGGCCGGCTATGTCACCGACCTGGACAGCGAACTGCGTGCACGCCTGCGCCAGGACGTGGACGGTACCGGCGCCTATGTCGCCACCGAGTTCCGCAACACCGGCAGCGGTGCGTGGGAAGAGCACTTCCGCTCCTATGTGAAAAACCGCGACATCAACCAGGTGATCGGCTTTGCCGATGACCCGAACATCGCCTTCGTGCTGAGCAACGTCGGCCGTGACAAGGCGATCGTGTACGAGTACGACATCGCCGCACGCAAGCAGAAGGAAGTGCTGTACGAACACAAGCTGTTCAACGCCAGCTCGATGTCGATCAACCGCTATCGCAACGGCGCGATTCCGTTCGGCGAGATCCTCGGCATCCGCTATGCGGGCCCGCGCGGTGACGACCTGCAGTGGACGTCGCCGCGGATGAAGGCGCTGGACCAGGGCCTTCGCCAGGCTTTGGGCATCCAGCAGCAACCGCTGGAAATGGTCGACACCGCCAATGGCCAGCGCTTCACCACCAATTACGACACTGGCCGCAGCTACCAGGTGGTGGACTACACCCCCGACCTGTCCACCGTGCTGGTGGCCACGTCGGGCCCGTCCAACCCGCCCGAGTACCACCTGCTGCGCAACGGCAAGCTGACCCTGCTGGCCAAGACCTATCCGGACATCCAGCCTGCGGCCCTGGGCGATACGAAGCTGGTCTATTACAAGGCCCGCGACGGGCTGGACATTCCGGCATTCCTGACCACGCCCAACACCGAACTGTGTGGCGCCGGTCCCTGGAGGGCGGTCGTGCACCCGCATGGCGGTCCGTGGGCCCGCGATGGCATGGACTTCGATGGCTCGATGTGGGTGCCGCTGATGGCATCGCGATGCATGGCCGTACTGCGCCCGCAGTTCCGCGGCTCGGCTGACTGGGGCCGCAAGCTGTGGATGGCGGGTGACGCCGAATGGGGCCAGAAGATGCAGGACGACAAGGATGATGGCGCGCAGTGGATGGTCGACCAGAAGATCGCCCGGCCTGGTCACATCGCCATGTTCGGCTTCTCCTATGGTGGATACTCGGCGTTTGCCGCCTCGGTTCGCCCGAACGGCCTGTACAAGTGCGCGATTGCCGGCGCCGGCGTCTCGGACATCAAGAAAATCTGGTCGCGCTTCTACACCAATCCGTTCTTCCGCCAGGCGCAGGCGCCGACCGTTGCAGGCCTTAACCCGCTGGACAAGGCGGGCGAGATGAAGATTCCGTTGATGGTCTACCACGGTGACCGCGACCGTACCGTGCCCATCGAGCAATCGGAGTGGTTCGTGACCAAGGCCAAGAGCTCGGGGCAGCCGGTCGAGTTCCATGCCATCGCCGACTATGCGCACGGTCCGGCCTGGACTCGGAAGATCATGGCCGACCAGCTGCACCTGATCGACGACTATCTCGGCAAGGGCTGCGGCGGCGACGGCCTGTAATCGGTGCGTTACCCAAGCAAGGGCGCCCCACCGGGCGCCCTTGCTCGTTCTGGCCCTTGCGCCCGGCCATGACCTTCGACACCCTTGCGGGGCAGGCCGGCGGCGTATCGTTCGGCCCACGGCCGTCCCCGCGGCCCTTCCCTGACTCACTCGGCCTGGAGGCCATCAAAGTGACCCGTACTCCCAAGATCGTGCTGCTGACCCTGGCCGTTTCGGCCGCGCTGGTTGGCTGCGGCAAGAACGAAACCCCGGCCAAGGACGCCACCGCCTCCACGCCGGCTGCGGCCGAAGCCACCCAGTACACCCTGGACGAGAGCAAGCTGCCGGCCTACAACGCCTTCCAGCCTAGCGACCTCGATACCAGCAAGGACGCCTGCGGCGCCTTCGGCGACTACGTCAACAGCAAGTGGCTGGCCGCCAATGAAATCCCGGGCGACCGCACCAGCTGGGGCGCCTTCACCATCCTCGACGAGCGCTCGGTGGCCGTGCAGCACCAGCTGGCCGAGCAGGTGGCACAGGTGAAGACTCCGAACCACATCGAGAAGATCGTCGGCGACCTGTGGGCCACCGGCATGGACGAGGCCAAGATCAACGCCCAGGGCATCGAGCCGCTGAAGGCCGACCTGACCGCGATCGATGGCCTGCAGGACAAGGCGGCCATCGCTAATTACCTGCGCTCCAGCGCCGCCAAGGGTGACAACGTTCTGTTCGGCTTCGGCGCCGAAGCCGACTTCAAGAACTCGGCCGTGAACATGGCCTACGCCAGCCAGGGCGGCCTGGGCCTGCCGGACAGCACCTACTACACCGATGCCAAGAACGCCGACAAACTGAAGGCCTACCAGGCGCACGTCGCCAAGGTGCTGGAGCTGTCCGGCGTCGCTGCTGCCGACGCTGCCAAGCAGGCCGAGGACGTGGTCAAGTTCGAGACCCGCCTGGCCAAGGCGTCCAAGTCGCGCGTCGAACTGTCGCGCAACGTCGAGCTGTACTACAACCCGGTCACCGTGGCCGACGCGGACAAGCTGACCCCGAACTTCAGCTGGACCGAGTTCTTCAAGTCGCAGGGCGTGGCCGCACCGGAGAAGTTCTCGCTGGCCATGCCGGCCTTCCATGAGGAAGTGAGCAAGGCGCTGGGCGACACCGATCCGTCGGTGTGGCGTGCCTACCTGCGCTTCCACACCGTGGACAGCGCCTCGCCGTACCTGGCCGATGCCTTCGTGCAGGAGAACTACGAGTTCTACGGCAAGACCCTCAACGGCCAGAAGGAGCAGAAGCCGCGCTGGAAGCGTGTGCTGGGCACCATCGAGAATGACGCCGGTGAAGCCTTCGGCCAGCTGTACGTGAAGGTGGCCTTCTCGCCGGAAGCCAAGGCGAAGATGGAAGAACTGGTGAAGAACCTGGCCGCCTCGCTGAAGGACCGCATCCAGGGCCTGAGCTGGATGAGCGATGAAACCAAGGCCAAGGCCATCGCCAAGTGGGAAACCTTCACCCCGAAGATCGGCTACCCGGACAAGTGGCGTGACTGGTCGGGCCTGCAGACCCAGCGCGACAGCTTCCTGGGCAACGTGCGCGCGGCCAACGAATTCAACTACAAGTTCAACCTGTCCAAGATCGGCAAGCCGGTGGACAAGACCGAGTGGGGCATGACCCCGCAGACGGTCAATGCCTACTACAACCCGCTGCAGAACGAGATCGTGTTCCCGGCCGCCATCCTGCAGCCGCCGTTCTTCGATCCGAAGGCCGACGACGCACTGAACTACGGCGGCATCGGCGCGGTGATCGGCCACGAAATGACCCACGGCTACGACGACCAGGGCGCACGTTTCGGGCCGACCGGCAACATGGAAGACTGGTGGACCGCCGCTGACAAGAAGAACTTCGAAGGCCTGACCGGCAAGCTGGTCAAGCAGTTCGACCAGTACAAGGTCGACGGCCAGGCGGTGAACGGCCACCTGACCCTGGGTGAGAACATCGCCGACCTGGGCGGCCTGGCTACCGCCTACGATGCCCTGCAGAAGGCCAGCGCCGGCAAGGAAGACCCGAAGGTGGACGGCTTCACCCGCGACCAGCGCTTCTTCTTCAACTGGGCCACCGTGTGGCGCACCAAGTACACCCCGGAGAACGCCAAGGTCCGCCTGGCGACCGACCCGCACGCCCCGGCGCAGTTCCGCGCCATGGGTGCGCCGTCGAACCTGCCGACCTTCGCCGCCGCGTTCCAGTGCAAGGCCGGTTCGCCGATGGCCCGCAGCGGCGACCAGCAGGTGGTGATCTGGTAAGCCACGGCTGACGCCGCGGCAGACCTGCAGAGGCCCGGGAATTCCCGGGCCTTTGTTTTTCGGGGGTGTTTTTCGTCCACGCATGGTGTGGATCCAATGATCTCGGCGCTCCCCGCTAGCGGCCGACCCTGGTCGGCGAAAGCAGCGTGATGCGTGCATGCCGCGTCGATGCGCGGCTTGCTATAGTGCGCGCGCCCTCAATCCATCACGGATTCGTTCCACATGCCCAATTTCCGTCCGCTTGCCATCGCCCTGGGCATCAGCCTGGCGACCCTGGTCCCGACCCATGATGCGTTCGCCGCCGCCAAGAAGAAGGCCGCGCGCGCCCCGGCCGTCAGCGCCCAGTGCAGCGACTTCTATGACGCCACCAACGCAGGCTGGCTGAAGGCCAACCCGGTGCCACAGACCGGTGCCACCACCGCGCTGGGCCAGCTGGTCGACCGCAGCCGTCAGCAGCAGCGTGAACTGCTCGACGCAGCGATGAAGGCGCCGCAGGGCAACGTGCAGAAACTGCTGGGCGACTTCTGGGCCAGCGGCCTGGACGAAGCCGCCGTGGAAGCCGACGGATCCAATCCGATCGCCCCGCTGCTGACCCGCATCAACGCGATCAAGAAGGCCAAGGATGTGCCGGCCTCGATCGCCGCGTTGCACCAGGTCGGCATCCCGGTGGCCTTCAACTTCGGCCCGGACGTGGACCTGAAGGCGCTGGACCGCCACATCGGTTACTTCATGCAGGGCGGCATGGGCCTGCCGGACCCGGCGTTCTACACCCGCACCGACGCCGACACCGTGGCGCTGATGGGCCGCTACCGCGCCTACGTCAAGCAGATCCTGGCGCTGACCGGCACCCCGGCCGCCAAGCTGGATGCCGAGTCGCAGGCGGTGATCGCGCTGGAAACCGAACTGGCGCGCAATGCGCAGTCGCTGGCCGGCATCAACAACCCGTTCAACAACTACGCGCCGATCTCCACCAAGGAGCTCAACAGCCGTTACCGCAATCTGCAGCTGGATGCCTTCCTGAAGGCACAGGGCGTGGATGACGACCTGGTCTCGCTGGCCGACCCGGGCCTGTTCAAGCAGCTCGACGGCATGGTCACCAAGCTCAAGCCGGACCAGTGGAAGGCCTACCTGCGCTGGCGCGTGGGCGACTCGATGGCGCCGTACCTGTCCAAGGCCTATCGCGACGCCGAGTTCGAATTCCGTGGCCGCGTGCTGCGTGGCGAGACCCTGCCGCCACAGCGTTGGGAAGACGTGCTCGATGCGATCAACGTGGCCGCTGGCCCGATGCTCGGCCGCGAGTACGCCGCCCGCTACCTGTCGGCCGAAGACCGTCGCCAGGCGGCGTGGATCGTCGACAAGGTGCGCGAAGTGCAGATCGAAGCGGTCAAGAACAGCAGCTGGATGAGTGCCGAGGCCAAGACCGAAGCGCAGGCCAAGCTGGCCGCGCTGAAGATCGAGATCGGCACCCCGCTGCGCGACCTCGACTACAGCGTGCAGCCGATGGGCCGCGGTTCGTTCGGCGGCAACATGCTGATTGCTTCAACCTGGCGCCATCGCGAGGAAATGAAGCGCATCGGCAAGGGCAACGCCGACCGCCGTTGGGACGTGCTGCCGCAGCAGCCTTCGCTGGCCTACGATCTGGCGCAGAACCGCCTGATCGTCACCGCTGCGATCCTGCAGGGGCCGGTGTTCAACGCCAAGGCCGACGCTGCCGACAAGTTCGGCAGCTTCGGTGGCCTGGTCGGCCACGAGCTGACCCGCGCGATCGATGCCAAGGGCGCGCTGGTCGACGCCAAGGGCGAACTGCGCAGCTGGTGGACCCCGGCCGACAAGACCGCCTGGACCCTGCTCGGCAATCGCGTGGCCGCGCAGTACAGCGCGTACGACTTCCCGGGCGTGAAGGGTGCCAAGGTCAACGGCACGCTCACCCAGGAAGAGAACCTGGCCGACATCGCCGGCCTGGAACTGGCTTGGGCCGCGTACACCGCGCAGGAGCCGAAGGCCAAGCAGGCACAGCAACAGGGCTTCTTCCGCGCGTGGTCGGCGTTGTGGGCGCAGCAGCTGTCGCCGAACGAGGCCGTGCGTCGCCTGACCGCCGACATCCGTGCACCGGGCCTATGGCGCAGCAACGGCACGCTGGCCAACCTGCCGGCGTTCGGTGCCACCTTCAGCTGCAAGGCCGGCCAGCCGATGCAGCGCAGCGAAGCCGAGCAGATCAAGGTCTGGCGCTGAGCCAACTGCTGCAACTGGCAATGCAGAGGGCGCCTTCGGGCGCCCTTCTTTTTGCGGGTGCAGCACGATCCCGGCTTAACACCGGGCGTGCTATCGCTGCGGCTTCGTCCATCGCGGAGCCCCGAAATGGCACACAAGAACACCATCTGTGTCTGGTACGACAACGGCGCGCTCGAGGCCGCCACCTTCTATGCCAGCCTCCTGCCCGACAGCGCGGTGACCGCCGTGCATCACGCACCTGGCGACTACCCCGACGGCAAGGAAGGCAATGTGCTGACCGTCGAATTCACCGTCTGCGGCATTCCCTGCGTCGGCCTCAACGGCGGCAGCGCGTTCAAGCACAGCGAAGCGTTCTCCTTCCAGATCCAGACCGAGGACCAGGCCGAGACCGACCGCCTGTGGAATGCGATCGTCGGCAACGGTGGCCAGGAGAGCCAATGCGGCTGGTGCAAGGATCGCTGGGGCATCTCCTGGCAGATCAGCCCGCGCATGCTCATCGAAGCGGTGACCAGCAAGGACAAGGCACTGGCCAAGCGCGCCTTCAACGCGATGATGCCGATGAAGAAGATCGACATCGCCACCATCGAAGCCGCGATAAAAAAAGGGGACGGAGGGTATTAAGTCGTTTCTGCCCATCGCTGCCGACCTTGTGCGAATTGCGACTTAATCCCCTCCGTCCCCTTTTTTTGAGGTGCTGATGTCCTGGGATGCAATCATCATCGGTGGTGGCCACAACGGCCTGGTCTGTGCGGCCTATCTGGCGAAGGCCGGAAAGAACGTGCTGGTCCTTGAACGGCGCGGCGTGCTCGGCGGAGCGGCGGTCACCGAGGAGTTCCATCCCGGCTTCCGCAACTCGGTGGCGTCGTACACGGTGTCGCTGTTGCAACCGAAGGTGATCGAAGACCTGCAACTGCATGCGCATGGGATGCGCATTGTCACGCGCCCGGCCAACAACTTCCTGCCATTGCCCGACGACCGCTACCTGTTGTCGGCACCTGGCCGCACCCAGGCCGAAGTCGCTGGATTCTCCGCTCGGGATGCACAGCGCCTGCCAGCGTACGAAGCACGCCTGGAGATCTTCGCCGATGTACTGCGCGCGTGGGCTCTCCGCGCGCCACCGGACATCGGCGTCGCCGGCGGCTGGCGCGGCCTGCCCGCACTTTGGCAGATGGGGAAGCTCGGCCGCGAACTGGCGGCGCTGGATGCACCGCTGCGGCAGGAGCTGCTGGACCTGTTCACGCTGTCGGCGGCGGAATACCTGGACCGCTGGTTCGAGAGCGAGCCGATCAAGGCGCTGTTCGGCTTCGATGGCATCGTCGGCAACTATGCCAGTCCATACACACCGGGCAGCGCCTACGTGTTGCTGCATCACGTGTTCGGCCAGTGCAATGGCGTGAAGGGTGCATGGGGCCATGCGATGGGTGGCATGGGCGCGATCAGCCAGGCCATCGCCAGCGCGGCGCGCGAGGCCGGGGCCGAGCTGCGCGTGGATGCCGGCGTGCGACGGGTACTGACCGAACAGGGCCGCGCCGTGGGGGTGGAACTGGCCAACGGCGAAACCCTGCGTGCACGCGCGGTGGTCGCCAACGTCAATCCGAAGCTGCTGTACGAACAGCTGCTGGAGCCGGCGCAGGTACCGGCTGCCACACGCGAACGCATGACGAACTGGCGCTGCGGTTCCGGCACCTTCCGGATGAACGTGGCGCTGTCGCGGCTGCCGGAGTTCCGCGCCCTGCCCGGTCCGGGCGATCACCTCAGTGCCGGCATCATCATGGCACCCAGCCTGGACTACATGGATCGCGCCTGGCTGGATGCGCGCCGCGACGGTTGGTCGCGCGAACCGATCGTGGAAATGCTGATACCCAGTACGCTGGACGATTCACTGGCACCGCCCGGGCAGCATGTGGCCAGCCTGTTCTGCCAGCATGTGGCGCCGGTACTTCCTGATGGGCGTCACTGGGATGACCACCGCGAGACGGTAGCCGACCTGATGATTGCCACTGTCGAGCGGTATGCGCCCGGCTTCACCGCCAGCGTGCTCGGTCGGCAGGTGCTGTCCCCGCTCGATCTGGAACGCACCTTCGGCCTGGTCGGCGGCGACATCTTCCACGGCGCACTGAGCGCCAACCAGTTGTTCTCGGCGCGGCCGATGGTTGGACAGGCCGGCTATCGCGGTGCCCTGCCCGGCCTGTACCTGTGTGGTTCGGGTACCCATCCCGGCGGTGGTGTTACCGGTGCGCCGGGGCACAATGCGGCGCAGGTGGTGCTGCGGGACCTGTAGCGGTGTGGCGACCAACGGTCGGCACCTACGGCGTCAAATGATCCTTCGGATCATTTGACGCTGCGCAGATGGTTCGGGCGCTTCGGGGGACCGGGCGGGCGACGCTTGTTGAACGGCGGCTGCCCGCGCCAGTAACGGATCAGCAACCAGCCGAACAGCATGCCGCCCAGATGCGCGAAATGGGCCACGCCCGGCTGCCAGCCGGTCATGCCCAGCACCAGCTCACCCACGCCGAACAGGATCACGAAGGTACGTGCCTTCATCGGGATCGGCGGGAACAGCAGCATCACCCGCTGGTTGGGGAACAGCATGCCGTAGGCCAGCAGCAGGCCAAACACGCCACCGGAGGCGCCCAGCACCGTCGCCGGGTTTTCCAGCAGCGTGCCCACCAGCAGCTGGCACACGCCGGCTCCGGCCACGCACACCAGGTAATAGAGCAGGAAGCGCTTCTCGCCCCAGGTCTGCTCCAGTGGCGCGCCGAACATGAAGACCGCCAGCATGTTGAAGAACAGGTGGCCGAAGCTGCCATGCAGGAAGCCATAGGTCAGCAGCTGCCACGGCTGGAAGTTGCCGCCCGGCGAGAACGCATCGAAGCCCTGCTGCAGCGGTTGCAGCATGAACGGCTCGAAGGTCTGCATGCCGAGCAGGAACGGCTGCTGCAGCAGGAACAGGATCGCATTGGCGATCAGCAGGGCCTTGGTGACGGTTGGCAGTCGCGGGAACATGGGAGTACCGGCATGGAACGGCCTCCATCATAGCCGCAGCACCGTGTCTTGTTGGCGGCCCTCAGGTCCGGCCTGTTCAGTCGCCAGCGGTGCTCATCCCGGGCCCCACACAGCGGCATCCAGTGCCGCTGCCGGATCAGCCGCCGGCATCCGCACTCGGCCGTTCTCCACCACTACGCCCTCCGCGCGCAACCGCTGTGACTGCTCGCGCCATCCGGCCGACCCTTCTTCCATGGCGATGCGCCCATCCGAGCGCAGCACGCGGTGCCAGGGCAGGTCCGGGTCGTCGTTCTGGCCCAGGATGCGCGCGGTCAGGCGTGCACGCCCGGGCAGGCCCGCGCGCATCGCTACCTGCCCATAACCCATCACCTGCCCTACGGGGATCGCGCGGATCACCGCCAGGATGCGCGCACGCGCCTGCTCCGGTGTCAGCGCCGCAGGCGGGTCACCAGCAGTACGCCGATCAGTACCAGCACGGTGCCGGCGATCTGCGCCGGCCCCATCGGTTCGTCGAGCAGCCATAGGCTCATCACGATGGTGGAAACAGGGCCCAGCATACCGACCTGCGCGGCCAGCGACGAACCCACGCGCTGCACCGCCAGCATGATCGCCAGCACCGGCAGCACCGTGCACACGGTGGCATTGACCAGCGACAGCCATTGCACTGGCGCCGGTGCCTGCCACAGGAACGGCAGCGGATGGGTCACCGCGAAATGCAGCAGCACCAGCACGCTGGCCACGCAGCTGGCATAGGCGGTCAACCGCACCGCGCCGATGCGTGCGACCACCTGCCCACTGCCGAACAGGTACAGCGCGTAGCTGAGCGCACTGCCCAGTACCAGCAGGCTGCCGACGATGATCTGCCCGCCCTCGCGCTGCAGATCGTGGCCGAAGGCGAGCAGCACGCCCAGATAGCTCAGCACCAGCGCGCCGATCTGCCACCGACCGGGCCGCTGGCGCGCCAGCAGCACGTTGATCAGCAGCACCAGGGTCGGGTTCAAGTAAAGAATCAGGCGCTCAAGGGTCACGCTGATGTACTGCAGGCCCTGGAAGTCGAGCAGACTGGACAGGTAGTAGCCGGTGAAGCCCAGCCACAACACGCGGGCACGGTCGGCCCAGGACAGCGGCTCGGCCCGGCGCGCGGCCCACAGTGCCATCAGCACGAACAGCGGTAACGCCATCAGCATGCGCAGGGCGAGCAGCGTGGTGGCATCCACGCCGTGACGCAGGCCGAGCTTGACGATGATGGCCTTGCCGGAGGCGGCGATGGCGCCGATCGCGGCCAGGCCGATGCCTCCCAGCGCGATGCGTGGGGAAGCGGTGGCGATACGGGAAGCGGGGCTGGACATCAGGACGACGGCGGGCCGCACGGGGCGGCCAGGGAAGGCGTAAGGGCGTCCATTGTCGCATGGGTGCGCCTGATGACCTGGAGAGCCGAGCATAGGCTCGGCTCTAAAACCGTCCAGCTCAGCGCATCAGCACCACTTCCTCGGCCGAGGTCGGGTGGATCGCCACGGTGTCGTCGAACTGGGCCTTGGTCGCGCCCATCTTCACCGCCACCGCAAAGCCCTGCAGGATCTCGTCGGCCGCTTCGCCCAGCAGGTGGATGCCCACCACCCGTTCTTCCGGACCGGCACAGACCATCTTGAACAGGCTGCGCTGGGTGCCATTGGCCAGCCCCTGCAGCATCGGACGGAAACGGCTGTGGTAGACGGTCACCTGATCGAACCGCGCGCGCGCCTCTTCTTCGCTCATGCCCACCGCGCCCAGCGGTGGATGCGAGAACACCACGCTGGCCACGTTCTCGTAATCCATCTTCGACTGCGGGCGGCCACCGAACAGGCGGTCCATCAGCCGCCGCGAAGCGGCCACCGCCACCGGGGTCAGGCCGACCTTGCCAGCGATGTCGCCCACCGCGTGCACGCTCGGCACACACGTGGTCTGCCATTCGTCCACCTGCACCTGCTGGTGTTCGCCGATACCGATGCCGAGCGCTTCCAGGCCCAGATCGCGGCTGTTGCCACGGCGGCCGGTGGCAAAGAACACCGCGTCGAACACGCTGTCGAGCGGGCCGTCATGGCCGAATGCACGTACGCGTTCGCCATCGCGCTGCAGTTCGCGCAGGCGATAGCCGAAATGGATGCGCACGCCCTGCTGCTTCAGGTTCTCGGCCAGCTGATCGGTCAGCTCGTAATCGAAGCGATCCAGCAGCCGCTGGCCACGCACCAGCAGGCTCACCTTGCTGCCCAGTGCCTGCAGCAGGCCGGCCAGCTCCACCGCGATGTAACCGCCACCGATGATCGCCACCTCGGCCGGTGCCGCGCGCAGATCGAAGAAATCATCGGAGACCAGGCCCAGTTCGGCACCGGGGATGTCAGGCCGCAGCGGGTGCGCGCCGGTGGCGATCAGGATGTGTTCAGCGCTGTAACGCACGCCATCGCTGCAGGCCACGGTATGCGCATCGAGCAGATGACCGCGCGCCGGAATGCGCACCACGCCGGTTTCGTCCAGGCGCTTGTGGTAGCTGGTGTGGATGTTGCTGATGTAGGCCTGGCGATGGATCACCAGCTCCTTCCACGACAATGCCGGGCGTGCCTTGACATCGAAACCCATCGCACTGGCCAGGCCGATGCGCTCGTGCAGGTCGGCCGCCAGCCACATGGCCTTCTTCGGCACGCAGCCGACGTTGACGCAGGTCCCGCCCAGTTCACCAGGCTCCAGCAGCGCCACGCGCTTGCCGTGCTGCGCGGCGCGGATCGCGCCAGCCAGGCCGGCGGAACCACCGCCAAGGACGATCAGGTCGTAATCATAGGGTGCAGTGCTCATCGGAATCGCTCGGGTCGGTAAGGGGAAGGATCGATCGCCGGCGTGCGGCCGCAGACGAGATCGGCGATCAGCTGGCCGGTGCCGGCGCTCATGCTGATGCCGAGCATGCCATGCCCCGCTGCAAGCCAGACGTGAGGATGCGCGGGCGCGCGGCCGATCAACGGCACGTCGTCCACGCTCATGGGGCGCCACCCGCACCACTGCTCCTGCAGCCGCGCACCACGTGGCGCGCGCAGGTAGTGGTCGGCGGCCTGCTGCAAGGCCTGCAGGCGGGTCGTGCGCAGCTGCGGATCGGCACCGGCGAATTCCATGGTGCCGCCCAGCCGCAGCGCTTCGCGCCAGGCGATCACGAACACGGAATGGTCCTTCAGCACGACTGGACGCTGCGGCACCTGCGCCGGTCGTGACCAGGTCAGCGAGTAGCCCTTGCCAGGTTGGATCGGCACGCGCAGATCCAGTTGCCGCGCCCAGCGCGGTGACCACGGCCCGGTCGCCAGCACCAGCTCGCGCGCCTGCAGCATGCGTTCACCGGCACGCACGCGCACACCCTGCGCGTCGGCGCTGAAATCCTCCACGTCCGACTGTTCTTCGATCACCACGCCCTGTGCGCGCAGCACGCGCGCCAGTTCGGCGGTGTAGCGGTCCGGACGCAGCTGGGCATCGCCGGGGAAGTGGATCGCACCGGCAAGGCGATCATGGAACGCCGGATTGTCGCGCGCGTAGTCGGTGCCATCGATGCGCGCCGAGGCAATGCCCTGTGCGTTCAGCGCCTCACACTCGGCAGCGTGGTGATCGAAATTGCGGGCGTCACCGAACACATAGTCCAGACCGCGCGCCTCGAACTCGCAGTCCAGCGCATGCGTCTGCACCCACTGCGCCAGGCGCAGCCGTGAATCATTCAACAATGCGCCGCGTGCCCGCGTGGCGTGCAGCCAGTCGCGTGCGTTGCAGCGCGCCCCGAACTGCAGCAGCCAGCGCCACAATGCTGGGTCCAGGCGTGTACGCACGTACAGCGGCGCACGCGGATCGAGCATCCAGCGCAGCGCGCGCAACGGCACGCCGGGCGCTGCCAGCGGTGGCGCGTGGCTGGGGGTGATGGTGCCGCAGTTGCCATGCGAGGTCGCGCCGCCGACACGCCCACGGTCGATCACGCGTACCTGCCGGCCCTGTGCACGCAGCGCGAGTGCGGCAGCCAGTCCAATGGCACCGGCGCCGACCACGATCACATCCTCGCGCGCGCCCTGCATCGATCAGCCCTGGCCGGCCTCGCGCCGCATCGGCGGCCACTGCCGATAGGTCATCGCGCGCCACAGCCATTCCATCGGCCCAAAGCGGAAGCGGCGCAGCCATACGTGCGAGATGCCCACCTGCACGGTGAACAGCAGCAGCGCGAACATCAACTGCACGCTGCGTGGCATCGTTTCGAACGCGCCCAGGCCGTAGTGGTAGAACAGCCAGGTGCACAGCAGCGACTGGCCGAGGTAATGGGTCAACGCCATGCGCCCGACCGGCGCCAGCCAGCCCAGCCGCGCGCGCCAGTGTACGATCCAGGCCAGGTAACCCAGGCACATCGGCAGGCCGCCGATCGTCACCAGCGCCATCGCCGCCGTAACCGGCAGATCGTAAGCGCCCGGCGCCAGATACGGCTTCCAGGCAACACCCAGCAGCGTGACCAGCAGGCCGAAGGGCAGCGCCCCCCAACGCAACACCGCATACAGCCGCGGGAAGCGATCCGGCGTGGCCAGCGCGCCGCTGCCGGCAAACCAGCTGCCGATCAGGAACATGCCCAGCACTTCCGGGCCGGTGATCAGCATCGCCCCCATCGACGTGCCGAACTCGCTCAGCCGCTGCGCATTGGCCTGCATCCAGCTGCCCTGCCCGTACACCAGGCGCTGCAGATCGATGCTCTGCTGCGCGTCGGTGAGCATCTTCCGCACGTCCTCCGCCGAAGCCATCGACACCATCGCGCCGACCAGCAGCATCATCGCCACACCGCCGAGATAGACCGTTACGCCCATCCACGGCAGCCAGCTGCGCGGCGCCTCGCGGCAGGCCAGCAACGGCAACGAGACCAACGCGTACATCACCAGGATGTCGCCGGACCAGACCAGCAGCGCGTGGCACAGGCCGATCAGCAGCAGGCCAGCGCTGCGGCGCAGGTAGAACGGGGTGAAGTCACGCCCGGCCGCCTCAGCGCGCTGCGCCATCACCGCGAAGCCGGCGCCGAACAGCAACGAGAACAGGGTGAAGAACTTCCCCTGCACGAATACGTAGACAAAGGCATCGGCCCAGTAGTCGATACCTTGCCAATGCACGTCGATGCCGGTGAAGGCCAGGTCCAGCGGTCCGCTGAAGGCCTCGATGTTCATCAGCAGGATGCCCAGCAACGCCGCACCACGCAGCACGTCCAGTAGGGCGATGCGTTCGCCGGAAGCCATCGGCTGCAGGGAAGGAGAAGCGGCGTTCACGGGGCATCCGTCAGGCAGGTCCGCCATTATGCCGCCGGCCCACACGCCATGGATGGCCGCGCCGTGTTCCAGAAACGCAACGGCCCGCCGAAGCGGGCCGTTGCTGCCATCACGATCGCGCTGCGATCAGTGGTGGTGGCCGCCGTCGCCGTGGACGTGGCCGTGGTCGATCTCTTCCTTGCCGGCTTCACGCACGTCAACGATTTCGACGTCGAAATGCAGGTCCTTGCCAGCCATCGGGTGGTTCAGGTCGACGTCGACGACGCTCATGCCGACCTTCTGCACGGTCACCGCACGCGGGCCGAAGTTGGTCTGCAGCACGACCTGCTGGCCGGGGGCCAGCTTGGTGTTGCCGAAGTGCTTCTTCGGCACGCGCTGGGACAGGCCCTCGCGGCGCTCGCCGTAGGCATCAGCGGCAGTGACGTCGACGCTGAAGGTCGCGCCGGCTTCCTTGTCCATCATGGCGTTTTCCAGGCCCGGGATGATGTTGCCGTGGCCGATCAGGATCGCCAGCGGCTCGCCGCGGTCCTTGGACGATTCGATCGGCTCCTGGCCGACTTCGGAAACGGTGTAGTGGAAGCGGACAACGCGGTCTTTTTCGATCTTCATGCGCAACTCTGTCTGGATCTGCCGAAGGCAGGCGGGTTGGGGCGGGTTGTCGCCCGGCGGGGACGCCGCCATCATGACGGCCAATCCCAAGGTGGCGCATTATCCGGAGAACATGCACATCACGCCAGTTTCGTCCGGCCTGCGCCGGCTCCTCGCCCCGGCCCTGCTGCTGGCCCTGCCCGTGCTGATGACCGCCTGCGGCGGCGGCAAGGCCACCCGCCCCGCTCCGCCCCCGCCGACCGCGAACTGGCCGAAGACCGTGCCGGACAACCCCGAGGCGGCCAACTCGGTGCTGATGCGTGCCATCAGCCTGGTCGGCACCCCCTACCGCTATGGCGGCAACACCCCGGATTCCGGCTTCGACTGCAGCGGCCTGGTGGCCTATGTCTATCGCGAGATGCTGGACCTGAAACTGCCGCGCACCTCGCGCGACCTGGCGGCGGTACAGGGTCCGAAGATCGATCCGCAGCGCCTGGCCACCGGCGACCTGGTGTTCTTCGGCAGCCGCGGCAGCGTCACCCATGTCGGTATCTATGTCGGTGAAGGGCGTTTCGTGCATGCGCCGAGCACCGGCGGCACCGTGCGCCTCGACTCGCTCAGCGGTCCCTACTGGAAGGACCACTACACAGGGGCGAAACGCGTCCTTCGCTAAAATGAACAGGCGATATGTTCAAAACTGTGACGAACATCACCATGCAACTAACGAATTACTAACGGAATTTTTAACTTATCCGCGCTTTTACAGGGCATGATGCCCCATCGTTTTTTTCCTGTGACCGACGCGTGACGACTGACGACCTGAAAAGCGAAGGCCAGACTTCCGTATCTTCACGTAGTGCCCGCCCGCTGTTGCTTGGCCTGGCACTGTGTCTGACCAGCCTTCCGGCCTGGTCGCAGACTTCTCCGAACCGTTCCGATGTGACCCCGGCCCCGGTGGCCGAGAGCACCGCCCGACCGACCGCCAAGGCCGAGGCTGCCGCTACGCAACGCAGCCGCGTCGACGCCGCCGCCAGCGCTACCCTGGCCGCCCTGCTGCCTCACCTGGCCGCCAACGACACCATTCCGCTGATGGACCGCTCGGCCGTGGTGGCCGGTGACCTCAGCCGCCTCCTCGCCAACTACGACACCAGCAGCGCTGCCAATGGCAGCGTTGTCGGCACCGCGGCCGACAATGGCAAGGTGCAGTCGCTGCTGCGTCGCGCGATGACCCTGCTGGGCACCCCATACCGTTGGGGCGGCAGCAACCCGGACAGCGGCTTCGACTGCAGTGGTCTGGTCGGCTACGTGTTCCGCTCGGCCCTGGGCATTGAGCTGCCGCGCGTCTCGCGCGAAATGGCACACGACGACAACGCCGAACTGATCAACGACCGCACCGCGCTGGCCGCCGGTGACCTGGTGTTCTTCGGCCGCAAGGGCCGCGTCGATCACGTCGGCATCTATGTGGGTGATGGCCGCTTCCTGCACGCACCGAGCTCGGGCAAGGACGTGCGCGTGGACACCCTGCTCAGCGGCTACTGGGGCAACAAGTTCATGCAGGCCCGCCGGGTCGATCTCTGATCTGGCCGGTTGGCGCTACCACGCCGCCTGACACGAGAAAGCCGCTGCCCTGCAGCGGCTTTTTTGTTAAGCCCGCGCAATGGTGGGTAGCTGCCGATCTTGGTCGGCACCGCCTTCATCCACGCATGGCGTGGATCTACCGACCTCTGGTGGGTACTGACCTTTGGTGGGTTCTGACCTTTGGTGGGGCCGACCGTTGGTCGGCACCGCCTCCATCCACGCATGGCGTGGATCTACCAGGCCCGGCATGACCGCCACCGCGCCAGCCAGCTCCCAAACAAAAAGCCCGCCGTTCAGGGCGGGCCTTTCGTCTCCACACACCGTCAGCCGCGTGGCGGCGTCGGATCGGGGTCGTCCACACCCACATTGCTGGACGGATTGTCATACACCGCCTGGTCGAGCAGCCCGGTTTCCTTGGCCACGATCACCGGCACCAGCATCTGGCCGGTCACGTTCGTCATCGTGCGCATCATGTCGAGGATGCGGTCGATGGCATACAGGTAGCCGATCGTCTCCAACGGCAGGTTGGCCGCGCTCAGCACCACCGTAGCCATGATCACCGCGGTACCCGGAACACCGGCCGTACCGAAGCTGCCCAGCACCGAAGCGATCAGCACCACCACGTACTGTTCAGGGGTCAGCGGCACACCGCTGTACTGCGCGATGAACACCGCGCACAGCGCCGGGTAGATGGCACCGCAGCCGTCCATCTTGATGCTGGCGCCCAGCGGCACCGCAAACGAACCGTAGTCCTTGTTCACGCCCAGGTTGTGGGTGATCGAACGCAGTGCCACCGGCATCGCCGCGAAGCTGGAAGAGCTGACGAACGCAACCTGCATGCCCGGCGCCGCACCACGGAAGAACTTCAGCGGGTTCAGTCCGTGCGCCAACAGCAGTGCGCTGTAGACCACCACGATGTGCAGGGCGCAGGCCACGTACAGGGCCAGCACGAAATGCCCCAGCGGCAGCAGCTTCTCGAACCCGTAGCTGCCGACCAGGCCGGCGATCAGGCCAAAGGTACCGATAGGGGTGACTTCCAGCACGAAGCGGGTCACCTGGATCATGATGTCGCTCATCTGGCCGACCAGCTTGCGCGCCTCGGTCACCTTCTCGCCCAGCTTGACGATGGCGAAGCCGACCAGGCCGGCGAAGAAGATCACCGGCAGGATCGAGCCGCGACCGGCGGCCAGCACGGTCTCACCGGCCGCATTGACCTTGGTACCGATGCCGGACAGCGCGTAGAAGACATTGGCCGGCACCACGTCAAGCAGCACCTGCACCACGCAGGGCACTTCGCGCGGCACGTAATTGCTGGCCATCGTCAGCTGCAGGCCACCGGCGCCGGGCTGCAGCACGGTGCCCACGCCCAGTCCGACGCACACCGCCAACGCAGCAGTGATCACGAACCACAGGAAGGTGCGGCCACTGAGCGCGGCAACCGACTTCTGGCCGTGCAGCGACGAGATCGCATTGATCACCGCGAAGAACACCAGCGGCACGGCGATCATCTTGATCAGGGTGACGTACAGCTCGCCAAGCGGGCCGAACCACGTTTCCGCGGCCGGGCCGAGCGCCCAGCCGGCCAGCGCGCCGAGCACGAAGCCACCGACCACGCGCTGCCAGAATGGAATCCGCAGCCAGGCAGAGACCAGCTTCATAGGCAATCCAGAGGGAAGGAAGGGATGCTGGCACGATAGCCCATCAACGGCTGGGGAACGACCGCCCGACCGGCAAATCAGTGTGTCATCGGCGTGCCTTGCGAGGGCGGGCATAATGAACGTCCCGTTACAGTTTGTGAGATCCCAGCGTCCATGCGTCGTTCCGTCTCCCTGTTGGCCGCCTGCGCCACCACCCT
>OJST01000043.1_pt1 | contig 42580 bp, 46 predicted proteins | sample 1599491 | NCBI WGS metagenome assembly OJST01 (sample SAMN04436635, study PRJEB24849) | human gut metagenome | biome: human gut; feature: NICU; material: stool | host: Homo sapiens | place: USA: Saint Louis, MO | collected 2010-02-10
GGTGTCGGCAGGCGCCAGCTCCAGCGCGCCTGGTCCACATCGTCCAGTGCAAATGGAATGCCCGCGAAGTGCCCACCCAGCGCACGCGGCTGCGCCAGCCAATGGGCGGTGCCGGGCGGCGGCGCGCCCTTCTCGGGCTTGAGCACCTGCGTCGCGGCGACCGCGTCCAACAGGCCGCGCCGATCCAGCGCCTCCAGCGTGGGGGCGTTAAGGCCGCGCAGCCCGAATGGCAGGCGCTTCAACGGCGAACCGGCGGACCCGGCCTGTTCCAGCACCAGCACCGAACACCCGGCCAGGGCCAGTTCGCAGGACAGGAACAGGCCAACCGGGCCAGCACCGGCAATGACGACGTCGTACAGCATCGAGATTCCTTGTGAGCGCCGGGTCGGCGCTCTGGCGGATCAAATGTTACACTCGGTGTACGTTTTCACAAGTGAACCGCCCATGACCCCGCCTCCTGGCCGCCGCGAACAACGCAAGGCCGTGACCAGACAAACGATTTCGGACGTCGCCACCGAGCTGATCATCCGGCGCGGCTTCGAGGCCGTCTCCATGTCCGAGATCGCCGAAGCCGCGGGCGTCTCACGCAAGACGGTCTTCAACTACTTCGCCAGCAAGGAAGACCTGGTGTTCGACCGGGATGAGGAGGCGCGCACGCTGTTGCGCGAGGGCATGATGGCGCGCAGCGGCCTGACCCCGCTCGCGGCCTTCCAGTCGCTCGTTCGTGAGTTGCTGGAGGCTGGCCATCCGCTGCTGCGCATCAATGCCGGCGCTGTCGCCTTCTGGGGCACCGTGGCGGAGAGCCCGGTACTGGTCGCGCACGCGCGACGGCTGCAGGCGCAGTTGACTGACGATCTGGCGCGATTGATGGCCCACGCTGTCGGCCGGCCCGAACATGACGCCGAAGCGCGACTGGGCGCGGCCATGCTGCTGGCGTCGATGGTGGCGGCCTATGAGAAAGGACTGGCAAGCCAGCTGCAGGGCGAGGACCCGCGTGAGGCCATGCGGCAGCTGATCGTGCGCGGTGCCACCGGGGTACTGGTGGCCTTGGCGGGCACCCCGTATACGGACCCCGGCGCGCGTCCATAGCGCATCCGGTGAATAGGCGTCGAAGTATCGCAAATGCTAATCTTTCTCATTTGCAGACACGTGACCCTCCCCAATGCCCCTGCCCATGCCCCTGCAACGCACCCTGTGCCTGGCACTGACCCTGCACGTGGCGACCCTTGCGCATGCAGCTGAGTCCTCCGCTGCCGCACCCAAGGATCTGGACAAAGTCGAAGTCCGCGGACGCGCACAGACACTGTATCGGGTAGACGATGCCGCGGTCGGCACCCGCACCGATACGCCCCTGGAGCTGGTCCCACAGTCGATCCAGGTCATCCCGCGTGAACTGATCGACGACCAGGCCGCGCGCCAGGTGACCGACCTCTATCGCAGCATCAGCGGCATCAGCTATTTCAGCTATGCCGGGGTGACCCTGCGCGGCTTCCGCCAGGAGAACGTGCTGTATGACGGCCTGCGCGGCGACCCGTACGCAGGATTTTCGGTGCCGCAACTGTTCAACATCGAGCGCGTGGAAGTGCTGAAGGGGCCGGCAGGCGCGCTGTATGGCGGGGGTGATGCGGGCGGTGTCATCAACTACGTGACCCGCAAGCCGAAAGCCAGCGCCGAACGCCGCATCGAGGTCCAGCTCGGCGACAAGGACTTCCTTGCCGGATCGATCGAGGGTACCGGGCCATTGAATGCCATCGGCAGCGTACGCTATCGCGCCGGGATCTATGCCGACAGTGAACAGGGCGTGCGCTGGAACACCGACAGCGAGAGCGTGATCGGCGACGCCTCGCTGGCCTTCGACGTTGGCCAGACCGGCGAGCTGGTGCTGCAGTTCACCGACATCACCCAGAACCTTGGCGGCAACCGCCTGCGTGGCGTGCCGGTCAACGATGCAGGCACGTTCCTGACCGACCGCCGCTGGAACCACAACGAGGCCAGCGACTTCCTCGACATGCGCGCCAAAGTGGCGCTGGCGCAGTACCGTTTCGCGCCGAGCGACACTCTGGACCTGGACTTCGCCGCCCGCTGGTTCAGCAACAACGAACACCAGATGTACCACGAGCCGATGGGCCTGATCGATCGTGACCGCGATGGCGTGGCCGAGTGGATGACCCGCCAGCTGCGCAACCAGATACGCGACAACGAAGCATTCACTGCCAACGGCAATGCCGTCTGGCGGGTGGCCACCGGCACGGTTGAGCACAAGGTGCTGTTCGGCGCCGATGTGTACCAGCTGGATGCGGATTTCACCGCACAGACCGCGAACAGCGCTGACCTTGCGCGTGGCGCCGGGCCGGTGCGCGGCATCGACCTGTTCAATCCCGTGTACGGCGCCAGTACCTGGCACGACTACAACCTGGCGGCCCTGCCCTGGCGCAGCACATCCACCCGCAGCAAGCGCCATGGCGGCTACCTGCAGGACGAACTGGTACTGGGCCCGCGCTGGCATTTGCTGGCCGGGGTGCGCTGGGATGGCTTCAAGGATGAGGATCGCATCACTGGCAACAGTGTGGATGGCAACGATCTCAGCTGGCGGCTGGGCAGCACGTTCACCGTGCGCGAGGGCCTGAACGTCTACGCCAACGTCGCCAGTGGTTTCGTGCCGCAGAGTGCCGCCAACCAGAACCCGGCCGCTGGCGGACCGTTCGATGCCGAGCGCAGCAAGCAGTGGGAAGTAGGCATGAAGTCGCTGCTGGCCGACCGTGTGGCCTTGAACATGGCGGCCTACCGGATCGACCGCAGCAACATCGTGCAGGCCACCGGCGAGGTGATCGGTGGCGTGAACCAGTTGGCCGCGCTGGGCCTGGTACGCAGCACCGGCATGGAGCTTGACCTGCTGGCCGACCTCAGCGAGCGCTGGGTGCTGAATCTGACGTACGCCTACAACGATGCGCGGGTGAAGGACGCCGGACCGAATGGCATCACCAACGCCTCAGGCGACCGATTCGCCAATGCGCCGCGCAACAAGCTGGGGTTGTGGACGCGTTATGACCTGCCGGCGATCAACTCCGCCATCGGCTTTGGCGCGGATCACGTCGGCGAACGCGTCAGCCTGGATGGGCAGACGGTCAAGGCCTACACCGTGTTCGACGTGAGCTGGAAGACCACGTGGAGGCAGTGGCAGTTCCAGGCCAACGTCAAGAACCTGTTCGACAAGGTGTACGCGGCCAGTGGCTTCATTGAACGCAACGGGCATTTCCCCGGAGATCCACGGCGGGTGTATGTGCAGGCGGCCTACAGCTTCTGACCGGAAGCACGTGTAGCGCTGATCCACTGCCGGCAAGCAGATCGTTGCCTGGCACTGGTCCACGCGTGTCCGAAACCGTCGGCACTTCCAGTCACTTGTGCACGATCTCCTCCGCCTGTAGCGTTGCCGTTGCCCAAGGAGGGCTATCAACGGAGTGAAGCATGAAGATTGGATTCAAGCTGTCTGTTGCTATTGCGGCTGCTGCACTGACCCTGGGAATCGGCAGTGCCTCCGCGCAGTCCCGCTGTACCCCTTGCTACACCGCGTATGACGCGTGCCTGGCGGCGGGTAATGGCGAGAAGGTCTGTTACCCGGCGTTTGCTCGTTGCCTGCGGAACAGCGGCTGCACCATCCCGTAAGCCACGCACTGCCGTGATGCGTGCCGGCCCCCATTTCGGGGGCTGGCATTGGCTGGCAGGCGCTGCGCCTTACTACTGAAAAGGTTCCATACGCGACTGGCGGTGTGATTTCATCCCATCCGCATCGCATGGTTCTCGCGCGCCTGCACATCAATTTCCTGCTGGCGTTGCCCGGCAGTCTGCTGGCGATCCAGGTCGACCGCTTTCATCTGCTGCAACGACTGCGCAACCGGCGTCTGTACTGCTATATCCGTGGGCATTGAAGCGCGCAGGTGGGCGGGGTCGGTCATCTCGCCCTGCACCACGAACACGTTCCGCCCTGCGGGAGCGTCGGCCGTCTGGGCGCTCAGCAGCACGTGATCGGCGCGTTCAAGCTGGTTGCGGCGGGCCAAGGCCATCACGCTCGCCACAAGACGCTCGCTGTTCTCATCGTGGGTACGCCCCGCGCTGGCATCGATCGCGGCCACGCCTTCGCGCACCTGCTGCAGCAATGTGTACTCACGGTGGCCAGGACCAATGTCGGCCAGACGGGTCGGCGCCTGTGAGGGATCCGGCACGTCGTCCACGGCTGCGGTAAGCGGGCTGCGGGTAATGGTCCGATACGGGTCGTCCGGGTGGAACTGGGTTCGCTTCTCCAGGCGCTCCAGACGAACCTCGCGCGCGTCGTTGAGTTCGGCGATACGTGAGGGATCGGTGATCTCGCGCAGCGACATGTGACCGCCGCCCGCACTGATGCTGGCCCATTTCCTGTCCGCCTCGAAGTACATCGCGTAGTAGCTGTTGCCACCGATGACGTTCGGATCAACCGCCGAGCGCCCTTCCAGGGCCTGGGTGGCTTCCAGCACGCTCAACCGGGTGAGGTACTGGCCGCCTTTCGTCCATCCCATCTGGCTGATGGCATCGACGCTGGTGTTGCCTACACGCGGGCCTCCGGCGTAGTCATTGTTGAGCATGTTGGTCCAGATCTGTTCCAGCTTCGCGGGGCCGCTCTTCTGCTCAGCCGCCTGCAGCAACACGCGCGGCGTCCAGCAATTGGGATCGAGTTCATGCCGTTCAAATGCACGGTCGTGAGCCAGCATTACATCCTTGCCGGGAAGATTCAGTGCCAGGTCTGGGCGGCGCTCGTTCATCCACTGCTGCCGCAACTCAAGATCTCTTTCGAGCAGTGTCTGCCCAAAGGACTCCCATTGCCGTTCGGTCAACTGTGCATTTGGAAACCGGGATCCCTCTTCCTGCTGGCTCTTCGCGTAGTTCTGTGCATAAGTGTTCGCGACGCGTCCCGGCAGGCTGTCATTGCGTACAACACCCAGTGCCAGTGTCCCGTATCCATCGGCTCCCGGCAGTTGCGACAGGTAGTTCCAGTAAAGCTCGCGGTTGCCGTCTCTGGCATAGCTGCCAAGGACGCTCAGATCTCGCTCGGTCAATCCACTCATACCCTACCCCTTCTCTTCCTTGAATCACCGATCACTTGGACCGGGTGCGCGCGATGACGTCCCTGACGGCCTCTTCCATGCGCTTCCAGTCCTTCAGAAACGCTCTCTTGTAGTCCAGGCTGACGGACAGCTTGTTGTCGATGTCCACGAAGTAATGAACGCAGCCCGCTGCCACTTCCCCGGGCTCACTGATCACCTCGCGCCCCTCCAGCCGCACGCCGTCGCGTCGGAATTCCTCGCCGTCACATTTGATGAACGAGCTGATCCGACCATCGCCCTGGCGTGCGATGTACCAGTCTCTCTCGTAGGCGGGATTGCGGACAGGCGGCTTCCCGTACCGCGCCTCATACTTCTTCGCGTACACCACCATCTTCGCTTCATCGATTGCATAGGGCGTCAGGCCCAAGGTCTGCGGCTTTGCAACGCGTTGATCGAGACGGTCCCTGGGATCCTCCCTTTCCACAGAGCCCTCCTCCGTGATGGCTTCATTTGACGACAGCCTTGAAAGCAGTGTTTCGACGGGAACGCGATCGACGTAGTTGATCCGAATGGCAATCTCCTTCCGGAAATCATTCGTACGCGGATTCGCCCGCGCACCCGGCGCCGTCGGCTTCATGTCCGGCCACTCGATGACCAGCGTCACGCCCTCGCCCGGCCACGGTGCGATCTGGCTGTCCAGGTAGTTGGCCGGAATGCGGAAAGTGTTCGGCCCGAGCTTCACGTCCACGGGCGCATCGGTATAGGTGTGGCCGTTGATCGTGCGGCCGGTCTGGGTTGCGCCGGGCATGGCGGGATTCCTTTCGTGTTCGTTGGACGGTGGCCGCGCACAGGCGCCGGCACTCACTGCAACGGCAAGTGCAAGCGTCAGACACCGGCTGGGGGACATCACGTGCATGGGCATTCCATTGCAGGGTTCCAGCGCCACTATAGGCAACCGGCCGTCCACGGAACAGGAACCGCATCGCAGCCCTTCATGAAACCAGGCTGCGCGCCACATGCGCTGCCTGCAGTACTGCGGATACTGCTTCGGCACTACTCCAGGTCTCAGCCGTCGCTGTCCGTGCCTTTATGGCCGCGATAGGTTTCACCCCACTCGCGCATGGCAAGCAGCACCGGCACCAGCGTGCGGCCGAATTCGGAAAGCTCGTACTCCACCTTCGGCGGCACTTCCGGGTACACGTGGCGGATCACCACCCCGTCAGCCTCCAGTTCCCGCAGCTGGCTGGTCAGCATGGACTGGGTGGCGTTGGGCACACGCCGGGTCAGCTCCATGAAACGTCGCTTGCCTGTCATCAGGTGAAACAGAATGATCGGCTTCCACACGCCGCCCATCACCGACAGCGTGACTTCCACCGCGCAACCGCTCTTGCCATCCCAACGCCTGCTACGCATGCATACTCCGGAAAACCATAGTACCTACGGAAATTCATCGTTCTTGTTGCGATAACGGTGCGAGCCTAGCATGGCCCCATTCCTTGAATGTGAGGCCCAGCATGACGTTCAAAGCACTGCTCACCCGCAAGACGAACAACCAGGTTTCGACCGAGCTGGTCGATTTTGATGAAGCCGATCTGATGGACGGCGACGTTCTGGTGGACGTCGAGTACTCCACGCTGAACTACAAGGATGCGCTCGCCCTGACCGGCAAGAGTCCGGTCATCCGGACGTTCCCGCTCATTCCCGGCATCGATCTGGCAGGTGTGGTGCTGGAATCCAGTAGAGCCGACTTCCAGCCAGGCGACCGCGTTGTGCTCAATGGCTGGGACCTGAGCATGGGACATCACGGCGGGCTGGCCCAGCGCGCGCGCGTGCGGGGCGAATGGCTCAACCGGATTCCCGGCAACTTCAGCACCCGCGACGCCATGGCCATCGGTACCGCAGGCTATACCGCCATGCTGTGCGTACTGGCCCTCGAACATGCGGGGCTGACGCCCGAAAAGGGCGATGTGCTGGTGACCGGCGCCAACGGTGGCGTCGGTTCGATCGCGGTGGCGATCCTCTCAAAGCTGGGCTATCGCGTGGTGGCTGCCACTGGGCGACCTGAACACGCCGAGTATCTGCACAGCCTGGGTGCCGCCGAGATCATCGACCGCGCGCGGCTTTCAGAACCGCGCGAGCGGCCGGTGAGCGCCGAACGCTGGGCCGGGGTGGTGGATGTGGCCGGTGGCCCTACCCTCGTCAACGCCATTGCCGAGACGAAATACCGAGGCGCCGTGGCCGCCTGCGGGCTGGCGCAGAGTGATGAGCTGCATGGCTCGGTGCTGCCCTTCATTCTCCGCAACGTGACGCTTGCCGGTGTGGATTCGGTGAATGCGCCGCAGGACATCCGACAGCGCGCGTGGGACCGGCTTGCCACCGACCTGGATCCGCAGAAGCTCGAAAGTACCGTGCAGTTGATCGGGCTTGCCGAGGTGCTGGACGTCTACGACCAGATCATCCCGGGCAAGGTGCGTGGGCGGATTGTGGTGAATGTGAATGCGTGAGCAGGTCGTCTGGATCAACTGCATCTGATGCAGCTTCCATGCTGCGGCGAATGGTGAACATGCAGTGAAACGACGCGGGCGGTGGTGTCCCCAAGCCACTGCCGCTCGCATACGCTCGGGTTCCCATCGCTGCCTGGACACCCGACATGCCAATGACCGCGTTCGCACTTGCCGCTGCGCTTTCGGGCCTGCCCGACATCACCTGGGAGCGCGAGCGCGCCGAGGATGCGCACCAGCTCATGCTGTGCCAGATCCATCGCGATGCGCTGAAGCAGAACGAGGGCAAGGACGATGCCTATCCGCGTGCCAAAGCGGTCTGCGACCTGCTGGCACGCGAGTACAAGGACAAGTGGGATTTCGATGCGCAGGATGCCCTGGCCGCTTCGGCGGTGGATCTGGACGAGCTGATCCGACGCGGTGATGTGGTGGAAGTACCGCCGACGAAGCAGGATCGCGCCTACGAGTGATGGTACGCGATCCTAGCGCCGTGATCTTCTCGGCCTGCCCCAGGTTGCGGAGCCACGAGCGCGCCTCAGCACCCACACCTCGCCCACCTCAAACCGCCCCCGGCAGCTCGCTCTCGATCTGCTCAACCAACTGATTGAAGACGGGTCTCATCTTCATGATATCCAGCACCGAATCGCCCACTTCATCCAGGATCATGGGGTCCGCACCACAGGAGAGAAGGTAGACAACGGCCTCGAGGCTTTCACTAATCACGGCGTTCGCCATCGGGGTCAATCCAATATCCCCGAGTACGTCGATATTGGTGACGAACGGCATCAACTCTTTGAGTAGATCCACGTCGTTATTGAACGCCGCTATATGCAGCGGCGTATCGTCGTCGATCCCATGGCTTTCCGGACTGGTCAACTCGCAGCCTTCGAAGGTGTGGCACTCATCGAACCTTGACAGAAACCTCTTTAATTCCGGATCCACTGCATTCATCGGGGCATTCCCTCCCAGGCCTTTCTCCAAGCACTGCTTTCACTTAATATGCAGTGAGCCGCCGGATCGTGGCACACCATTGCACAGGTGCATAGTGGCACGTACGGAGCCCGCATCCGGGACGCACGCGATAAACGCGACACCCCGCGACTCCACCGACCACTTCCTGCGCACGCGAAGCCCGTACCGAGGTCAATCCGCGAGCTGACGACCACAGGCGGCTTCCAAGCCCCTTATCATGTGGGCTTAGGGGCTCAATAAGCACTATTGACGCTTGCAAGGCAGTATCTGGATGTCTATGGAATGGCGCCCCTCGGGCTGGGGCCGACGCGTGACCCGTTCGCCCCATTGGTCGCTGCGGCTTGATGGCGAGTACGTTGAACTCAGTGTCTCCGGCCAGCAGTACAGGTTGCGCGTGGATGGTGATCAGCAGGTGCAGGTCCATCGAGGGGTCTTCTGGTCACGGGTCGAACTGCAGACCGGCGATGCTGCCGGGCTGTGCGTGGACGGGCTCCCCAACGGACGAGCGTCCCGGCTTGCGGGGGCCCTGCAGCACCTGCTCTTTGCGCGAACCACGCGTGGACGCAAGGCCCTGTTCGACACGATTCTGAAGCAGATCCAGTCCTGGTTGGGCGACGCGGATGCCCTCATCGACCGAGGCAGTGCCGGTCGCAGCTGGATCACCCATGAGCAGCAGCAGGCGCTGCTTGCGAAGCGCTCAGACCTGCCCCTGCAGCCGCCTGAGCTGGAGCAGCTGTTCCGCGACGAAGACGTGCATGAAGATCTGCATGCGGACAGCCATCGCGCGGCGCTGGACGCCCTGCGCGACTGGAACCTGGATTGGCCCGCTGCCTGGGCCGAAGCCAATGAGGCCATGACCCTGCGCGAGCTGGTGTTGGCCAGGGACTTCCTGGGCCGGGTCGAGAGCAAGCCGCTGACAGAGGAACAGGCCCGCGCCGTCATCTGCTTCGACAATCGGGTGCAGGTCGTGGCCGCGGCCGGCTCCGGCAAGACCTCCACGATGGTCGCCAAGGCCGCTTATGCCATTGACCGCGGCTTTGTCGAGCCCGAACGCATCGTGATGCTCGCCTTCAACAAGGATGCTGCCAAGGAACTGGAGGAGCGTGCGCAGCGAACCTTCGATCGACTCGGCATGGGCAACACCGTGGTTGAGGCCCGGACCTTCCACGCCCTAGGCCTGGCCATCATCGCCAAGGTCACCGGCCGCAAGCCCGACATCCCCGAATGGACCATTGACGCCACGCTGGGCTTCAACAAGCTGGCCGAGCTGGTGGACGACCTGAAGGATCGCTCGATCCACTTCCGCACCCAGTGGGACATGTTCCGCCTGGTGTTCGGGCGCGACCTGCCGGCATTCGGCGCGGAAATGGAGGCCGATGGCTACGAACGCGATGGCACGCCCTACATCCGCACCCTGCAGGGTGAGCGGGTGAAGAGCCTGGAAGAATGCGTGATCGCCGACTGGCTGTTCTACAACGGCGTGACGTACGACTACGAGCGACGCTACGAGTTCGATACTGCGACAGACACCCACTGCCAGTATCGCCCCAACTTCTATTACCCGCACGCCGGGCTGTATCACGAGCACTTCTCGCTGGATGCGGATGGCCAGGCGCCAGAGCAGCTTCCCGACTACGCCGAAGGTATGCATTGGAAGCGTCAACAGCATGCGGCACGAGGCACCGCCCTTGTTGAAACCACCTCGTTTGGTCTGCGCAGTGGATACGCCCTGCGGGATATGGCGGAGAGGCTTGGCGACTCCGGTGTCGAACTCGACCCCAACCCCGACCGCGAGCTGCCCGAGCAGGGCGCAAAGCCCATGCCGGACGCGGACCTGATCGGCTTGATGCGCACCTTCATTGCCCATGCCAAGAGCAACTGCCTGACGCTGGATGATATGGCGGAGCGCCTGCGACAGATGCCCGAAGACCAGTTCAAGGAACGGCATCGGCGCTTCCTGGAAATCGCCAGCCCTGTTTTCCAGGCCTGGGACAACGCACTGGCTGACGAGCACGGCATCGATTTCGAAGACATGCTCAACATGGCGGCCGGACTGCTGGAACAGGGCCGCTATGAATCGCCCTACGAACTGGTGATGGCCGACGAATTCCAGGATGCCTCGCGCGCCCGCGCCCGGCTCTGCCGTGCCCTGGTCAGCCGCCCCGGCCGCTATCTGTTTGCGGTGGGCGATGACTGGCAATCGATCAATCGTTTCGCCGGTGCCGACGTTTCGGTGATGACCGGATTCCGCGAGTGGATGGGCCATGGCCAGGTGCTGAAACTGGAGCAGACATTCCGCTGCCCCCAGGCGCTCTGCGATGCGTCCAGCCGTTTCGTCAGCCGGAATCCAGCGCAGATTGCCAAGGCGGTTCGTTCTGCCGCACCGGCAATGGGGCCAGTGCTGCAAGCGTTCCAGATGAATCGTCGCGAGGAGCTGCAGGATGGCGTTCGCCAGTACCTCGCCAGGCTGCATCAGCAGCTGTTGTCAGGCGCGGTGCCGCAGGGCCGCAATGGGCGCGTGACTGTATTCATCCTGGGGCGGTATCGCGCCGATCGCAGCGCGGTGCCACCGGATTGGAAGACTGCCTTCGGCAGCACGATGGACGTGGAGTTCCTGACGGTCCATCGGTCGAAGGGACGCGAGGCGGACTACGTGATTCTGCCGGGCATGATCAACCGCAGCTTCCCGAGCCTGCGCGCCGATGACCCGGTCCTTTCGCTGGCAATGCCGGATGGGGATACCTATCCGCTGAGCGAAGAACGGCGGCTGTTCTATGTCGCGCTGACGCGTGCGCGACGCTCGGTGGCCATGTTCACCCTACAGGGGAAGCGTTCGCCGTTCCTGGACGAGCTGGTGAAGGACAGAGCAGTGGAAGTGACCGCGATTTCAGGCGCGGCCATCCACGAAGAGCGCTGCCCGGTGTGCAAGGTCGGCGTGTTCGTGGACCGGATGGGGCCGCATGGGGCCTTCCGGTCGTGCTCCAGTTACCCGTTGTGCCATAACAAACCGAAGGGTGGGCAGCGGGGATGAGAGCATCCCGCTCCCTCCAAATATGCCTGCCTGCATCAGGGCACACAGACACCGTCTCGGTTTCGCCCCCGGCATGATGCACGCCATGGCGTTTCCGGAAACGAAAAAGCCCCGGCAGGACCGAGGCTTTTGTCTGGATGGTGGCGAGGCTGCAGGGTATCGCAAGGTCCCCACACGTCCTCGCCGCGTCCTATTACGGGAAAATGCAGGCATTCAGACGCAAGCAGTGCATATAGTTCCGGGCACAGATACTCAAGTCTGTACCTGACGCCTCACATGCAATGTACTGGACCTCGCAGACGAAACAAGGGCAGGGGCCTTTCGCCGTGGCGCTGCTGATTCCAAAGTTCAACGCACAGGCCGCAACAGCAACAGAATGCTTGCATCCAATCTTCATGCCATGACTTCGTTCGTCGCCCTCCATGGGCATGCGCAGCCTAGCGCGGATGCCTGATGCATTCAAATTGACCGGCGCCCAGCTCAGTAATTGCGCAACAGAAGCACTTGCCGTCCTTGAATGCGTTACTTCCCTGGTATCGGAGGACGGCACTGGTTTGTTCGTTCACTTGACCCTTGTGGGCGGATGGCTAGGCAGCAAGGGCCGTATGACCCGTCCTGCCATAGGTTGACACCTATGGGGTGGATGATCTGACCGCCCTCAGGCGGCCAAAGACGCCCGATGCACCGCATCGGGCGTCTGCATTTTAAGGGGCAGATGGGGTCGCTCCGCGTTGTAGATCTCCACTGCCTCAGCCACCATCTGCCGGGCCTGTCCCAGGTCCCGTGGGCGACGAAGCAAAAATTCTCCTTTGAGTATCCCGTTGATCCGCTCCGCAAGCGCGTTCTGATAACAGTCGTAGCCGTCGGTCATGGAGCAGGTCAGGCCATGCTTGGTGTGGATGGTCTGGTAGTTGTCCGAGCAGTACTGGATGCCCCGATCCGAATGATGGATCAGGCGCTGCCTCGTTTTTCGCCATTTCAGGGCCATTTCCAGTGCTTGCGCAGTGTGTTCCGTCTGCAGCGTCTCATTCACGCTCCAGCCCACGATCTTGCGTGACCAGACGTCTGTAACCAGGCTCAGGTAAACGATATTTCCGTCAGTGGGCAGGTAGGTGATATCCGCTACCCGCCCCGCCGCTTGTAGCTTCGGTTCAATCAGATGGTGCAGCTTGCGCGTACCCAACCGCGGCTGGCGCGCGCGGCAATCGCTCACCAGCGCCAGCGCCGTGGAATCAGCAGCGTCTCGCCGCTGATGACGGTGTCCAGCCTGATAGAACGCCCGCCGACTGATGCTGAAATGGCGGCAAGCCCTTGCCACGCTTACGCCTTTGAGGCGCCCTTGCGTGAGGACTTGCCGGAAGGCTTTTTTACGATGCGTACCCCGTAATCCTCTTTGAGGACGTCCAAGATCGCCTCGAAGAGCTGCGCCTTCTCGTTCGCCTCTCGCAACTGGACCTGCAAGGCCTTGATCTGTTGTTCCGGCGTAAGCGGCTTGGCCGCGACGGCTTTGGGGACGGTGCTCATGGGAGGGAATGATGCACCAGCTGACCAGTCTTGCCGACCGTGCCGACGAAGCCAGGAAAGGACCGTGCTCCGGCCTTGGATCCCATAACGCTCCTGGGCCTGTTTGTAGGTCAATTCCCCGCGCTCTACCTGGTCGACCACCGACAGCTTGAAGGCCAGCGAATAGTCCCGTTGGCTGCGCCTGATTGTTGATTTCATTGAACATTCCTTTTCCGTAGGGGAAAAGTGTCAACCCAATTCAGGACGGGTCAAGGTCAACATTCAAGGACTGGGCTAGTGAAACCACGGATTACCCTGACGACCTCTCTGAGACCGCCTTGGCTCACAGGATCCGCGATAAAGCCAAAGTAGCCTATAAGCGGGGAACCATGTTGGGGAAGCAGAGAGCGCTCATGATGGCATGGGCCGAGTACTGCGGGAATGCTCCGTTTTCGCCCTGAACGCCATGGACTGGAAGTTGCCCAGAAGCCCGGGTAAGATCGAGCCATCCACAGCACACGCGCCAGGATGGCCATGCCGTCGGTGAATCCTGAAATTTTGAGATGGGCACGCGAAACGGCGGGGATGACGCCGGATGTTGCCGCGTCGAAGCTGGCCCTTAACGACACAAAGCGGGCAACCAAGCTTGATCGCCTGATCGCTCTTGAAACGGGCGAGGACGAGCCCTCCGATGCGATGCTCCTGAGGATGGCCAAAGCCTACCGCAGGCCGCTGCTGTCTTTTTATCTCTCTGCTCCACCTGAACCTGACCGGTCTTCCCTCGATTTCCGCACACTTCCCGAGCGGAGTTCTGCAGATGAGCCGGTGGTTGCAACTTTGTTGCGTGATGTAAAAGCGCGGCAGGCACTTGTTCGCGCATTGCTTGAAGAGGAAGATCAGCCGCCGGTGGGATTCGTAGGGTCTTCGAAGGGCAAGACGTCTGTTGAGTCTGTTCTAGCTAGCGTGGTCAAGTGGAGCGGCATTAGCCGCGACGAATTCAGGCGCGCCAGGAACACGGATGAAGCCTTCTCTTACTTGCGCGAGAAATTCGAGGCGATTGGTATCTACGTCGTGCTGCTAAGTAATCTTGGCACTCACCACACGGATATCGATGTTAGGGCATTCCGAGGAATAGCCCTTTCTGACCCCTTCGCTCCGTTTGTCGTAATTAACAGCCAGGACGCCAAGAGCGCGTGGAGCTTCACTCTGCTGCATGAGGTTTGCCATCTTTGGTTTGGCGAGTCCGGCATCAGCACTTTAAGCACAGAGCTTGCTTCTGAGAGATTTTGCAATGAGGTGGCTAGCACTTTCCTGCTTTCTGCAGAGGAAATAGCCTCCCTACCGCTGCCAGCGAGCAATGCTCCTAACGATTTAGCTGATGCTATGTCTGCCTTTGCGGCGGCGCGCAACATCAGCACAACGCTCGTCGCATTTCGCGCATTTCAAGCCGGCAGGATCTCCGAGGAATCTTGGACCAGCGTTGCGGAATTCATGCGCGCCGAATGGCGCCGTCAAAAGCAGAATGAGAAGGACGCTCGCAAAGATCGAGCAAAAGATGGCGGACCGAACTTTTATGTTGTTCGACGCCATAGGCTTGGCAAGGCACTGGTAGAAACCGCTTACCGGGGGGTGATGGAGGGGAGCCTCAGCCCATCGAAAGCGGCAAAAATCTTGGGCGTTGCGCCTCGTAGTGTGTACCCGCTCTTGAACACGGCAAATGGAAGGGCCGCCTGATGATCTATCTGGTCGATGCGAACGTCGTGATGCAAGCGGCGAACACCTACTTCCGACACTCGTGGGTGCCTGAATTTTGGTCTTGGCTCCACCACCACGGAAGCCTTGGAAACATCAAGATGCCATTGGAAATTTTCCAAGAGATCAAGGACGGCTCCAACAATTCCGAGAAAGACGAGCTTTTTGCTTGGGCGAGTGAAAAGAAGAACAAAGATGCGATTCTCCTTGCGGACTCCGTTACTTCCCCGCTCATTAGAACGGTGATGGAGAATGGGTACTCACTGACATTGAACGAAGTCCAACTCCAGATGATTGGACAAGATCCATTCTTGGTGGCTCATGCCCTAAAGGATCCAGGCAACCGCTGCGTGGTAACCCATGAGGTTAGCCGACCCAAAGCAGCAGCTCACAATAGAAAGCTTCCTGACGCATGCGCCTCAGTTGGAGTGGCTTGCTGCACTCCATTCCAGATGATGCAGAGCTTGGGCTTCAAGACAGCGTGGAATACTCCGCCAGTCGCTCCGAAGACTCTCCCGCTGCCACCAAAACCTTTTGCTACGGCGCCCAACCCGCTGCCTCCTCTGCCCCCCCTTCCCGATAAGTCTCCCTGACTAGCTTTGCGGGCACGCTTGTCCCAACCGTCCACCTCGGGCGTGACTGGACCGAAGCTGCGTATGCCCTGCCCTCACCCAAACCTTCATCGGGTACTTCGCACTGGGCTTGGCCTCCTTCGGTGATCGGCGCAGTTACAGCGCCTCTTTGATCCGCGCCACATCTCTAGCCCCAGCCTCAGCTAGGCGCCGGCTTGTTGGTGTTGCTCGAGCGTTGGCGGCAGGCCCGGAGGCGGTTCGAGCGGTTCGCTTGGAGTGGTTTCCAGCAGCCGGGCCAAAGCCGCCCGCAGGTGCATCTCCGGGTACAATCTCGCCGCGCACCAGCGTTCGGCGTAGCGCATACCCTGCCTGATGCTGGACGCACGCACGTCCTTGGTCTGCCACATCTTCCGGCCGTCCAAATGCGCACGCCTGCAGACCCCAGGCCTGCCAAGAGAAATCCTATGGCTGCCTCAAGCACGAAGTGAAGCGTCGCATAGTAGGCATTTACCTACAGCACAACACGGACTTCCATGATCGACAAGTTCATCGGAAATTGACAATGTGATTCATATATGAATGCTTAGTGAATACGGAATTGAGGCTCGGCGTGCCTGACGTCCCTGTCATCGGGCGCCCGATCGAAACACGCTCGATCCCCTCGTTACAACATGAAGGAAGGCAATGTCATCAAAGACTAAGGTTCTAATCCTCTCAGCGGCAATTGCTTTGATTGGAACAGGCATCTGGCGGTTTGCCGCCACCTCCCCCACGTCGCGACAGGACAATGACAGCATCAGAACGCCCACGACTGGCGTGCCCAAGATCACGATAGACGCGAATTCGGTCCCCGCGCCCCATACAACCACAACGACCAGTCTGTCGTCGTCGGCCAACAGATCAGTTCGCGTGCGACATCTATCTGGCAGAGCCTATGTCGTTGAGGACTTCGGGCGTGTGCCGAGTGGCACCGTCGACAAGGTAGTTGCGGAACTTTCGCCATTGGCGATGGCCGGCGATGCGACGGCCTCCTATGGGATCTTTCTAAAGCTCAATGAATGCGCAAACATCAACAGGCGCGCATCCAGGGGAGCCGCCTTGCAAGCCTCGCCAGATGTCGCAGCTGCCTGCAACGACCTTTCGGCGGAAAATGAAGTCAGCTCGAGCAAATGGCTATCGCTTGCTGCAGAGCAGGGGAACATCGGAGCGAGACTGCTCTATGCCGCAGACTCCGAATCAGCTCTGGGCGGACCTGCTGAGCTGCTTCGCAACCCGGACCGCGCAAAGGAATACAAGCAGACAGCCGTAAGCTATCTGCAAGAAATGGCATCTCAAGGTAGCGCCGACGCGCTACTTCAGCTGGGGAATGCCTACCACGCTGGTGTGCTGATCGATGAGGACCAAGTTACAAGCAGAGCGTACTTTGAAGCAGTACGCCTCATGGACCCCTCGATAGTGCCGGCTCGTCAAGTTAGTACCTTGGACAAATCGCTAAGTGGAGAACAGCTCTCCTTAGCCCTAAGAAAGGGAAATCAAATCTATGACTCTTGCTGTCGATAGGAAGTTTTTCCGCATACCCCGCCGCAAGGCCATTCTCATTTTGGTAGCCACTGCCGCGCTCGCCCTTGCTGCAAGCACTTTAGCCTTTGAACGCGGCCCCTACTTCTGCAACGACTGTCACGTGGCATCGCCGGTTCCTGACGCAAGAACCCTGGAAGTCATCAAAGACTCACGCGCACCAATCGATTACGTACCACTCTTCGCGTGGGCGACTGGAACGACGTACCAGATATGCAACGCAACGCATTGCACCGTCTACCACGAGAATTTCGAATCGAACTGGGTAGGCGAAGGTCAGACGCCACGCGAAGGCGTCATGCCCGAGCCAATTTATGAAGGCGGTGGCGGCGGCGGAGACATGGGCGACTGGGGAGGTCACGGCGGAGGGATTGGCGGCCCTGGCTTGGGTGGTGGCTGCGTAGGCAGATGCAACGGCGACGTAGAGGTCGGACCAATTCAGCAAATCTGATAAAACCGTGACCGGCCCAGCTCCACTAGGAGCTGGGTTTTTATTGACGCGCTGCAATCTCAGCCCATGCAAACTTATCTTTACCAGACGACGGTGATGTGGGCGGAATAGCACATGGCGCCATCTGGCCCCGGCCATGTTCAGCCATCGTGATCGCTTCCCGCGGCTACAGCTCAATCGCCGGCTCACTAGCATCCAGCGGCAGCTCCGCCTTTTCCGGCCAGGCAAACGCCTCCGGCTGCGATAGCAGCGCGCCTACCTAGTCCCAGTCTCGATCCCCGCCGGCGGCGCCAGCACCAGTTGCTCCAGCGCCTGGTTGACGGCATCACGCCAGCCGCGCCGCAGCCCGCGTAGAAACTCGGCCCACGCAGGAACCATTGTCATCCAGGTCGGCGACGCGCTGGTAAACCTGAACCCGTTTGAAGCACGGAAAGTGGCCGAACACCTCGTCCTTGCGGCCGATCAGATCGACCAGCGCGCCTCCATCGACCGCAGCAATCCGCAGGCGGCCGCCGCATGAGCGCCGCCCTCGGCCACCACTCCAACGCTGACCGCGCTCTACACCGCCCAGCCTGTGCGCTGGGAGTATCGCAACGAGAAGGACGTGGGCCCGGGCAGTTGGGTCCAGGCCGACGCCGGCTACGTCTACGCCGCCCACCAGCGCGACCTCGTTGTCCGCGCCCTGTTCGAGACCCCGCGCGTCGTCCAGCCCGAGAAGGTTCACGACTTCCAGCGCCACGTCTGTGCTGCGGGGAAAGCCAGGACTGGGCCGGGCCGGATTGCTTCCCGCCCGACAAGAAGGTCGACCCACTCACCCGGCTACCCGTGGAACCGAGCTGGTTCCTTGAACCGCTGAAGTGGATCCAGGATGCCGGCCCCATGCCGGTCAGCACGCACGAACGCCGCCGACGAGCCAGCGAAGCCACCTTCCTGATCGAACAGCTCGAAGCCCACATCGAGGAGTGCAGCCATGACCCAAGAACATATCAGCCACCCGGAAGGGTTGCCGAACTGCGCCACCGGCCACCGCGCGCGCCACATCCACGACAAGCGCTGTGCATCCGCCGGTGGCGGCCACCTGGTCGAGTGCGCTTGCAGGTCGACCAGCAAGCATGCCGAACCCGACAAGGCCATCGCAGCCTGGCGAAGACTGAATCGCCCGGCGCGCAGCGCGCGCCCCACTTCGGTCGAAATGCCGATCGACAACGTTCTGCAGTTCCAGCTTGGGCTGGCCTACCGTCCTGCGAAGGCTCGCGCCATGGGAGGCTATCATGGCCGTGGCTGAAAGACTGGAAGAGCTGCTATCGCTTGATCACGTGAGCCAGATGACCGGTATGGACGCCACCTTTATCTGCGGAGAGATCAAGGCCGGCCGCTTCCGGCGCTCTATCCGCATCAGACGCCGCGCACTCTGGATACAATCCGAGGCGCAAGGCCGGGTTCGGCAGCAGATCGTGCAGAATCGATCTTTGCAGGTGAATGGGTAAGCGGGCGGGCAGCGAAGGCTGTAGAAACAAAAAAGCCCCTGTTTCCAGAGGCTCTTTTAAACAACTGGCGGAGAGAGTGGGACTTCCTTGAGAAGTGCCCTCACCCCTTGGACGGCTTGGGTTTCACGAATCTGGGAGGTGCCCTTGAATGTGCCCACGATGAGCATACCCCTTGCGGTGCAACGGATCCAGCCGTTTTTGCCGCCCTTGGGATCGCCAATCTCGATCTTCTCCAAACCGGCGCGATCAGGGCAGATGACCCGTTCGCCCCCACTCTCCGCCGAAAAGGGAAGCAATCCGGTGGACCGCTTCCTCATGTGTGCCTCAGGGCAATTGGGGCCATGGGACAGGACGCCTCAGCAAACGGTTCTGGACGGAGTCCTTTCAACGGCGGCCTTACGCCATAGCTCCATGGCCGGCTCACCGTCGCCCACGACACACTGCAAAGCACGGATTCGCACGCCCAGTCCGGCGCCAGCTCGGAATCGACGCTCCAGGCCCAACGGGGTGCTTTCGGTGCGTCAGACACTGACTCGGCCTTGGCAATCACTGTTTGCAGCGATCGGCGGGGGGCAGATCCGCCACGAATGGCTACCAGGCACTCGCTGCGCATCTCGACGTGGGGCATGTCCTTGAAGCTCTTCCAAGCCCCGCCCCACCTCAATCCCGCCTGCTGGGCGAGCTCACCGAAGCGTTGGTAGCCCTGCCGCACCTGCTCGTCCTTCAGGTCCCAAGAAGGGCGCCCGCGCTTGTAGATGACCATGTCCGCGGCCCAACCGTGGTTGTGGCAGCTGCTGCCTGGCCCCACCTGGGTCACGCCCTTTTGGCTGGCGAGCAGCTCGGCCTGGCGCTGTTTAGAACGGTAGCCCTCCATCAGCCGCAGGTCGTAGCCCTCGTCCTTCATCTGCAAGGCGATGCGTTCCAGCGCTGAGCGAAGCTCGGGCTGGACACCGTCCCACTGCGGGGCGTCTTTGTGGCGGTGGAACAGGCGTTTGAAAAACCCAGGCTTCTTCCCGTGGACCTCAACGGAATCGGTGGCTGGCGCGTGCGCGTGGACCAAGACGGGTGCGCTGGCCAGTGCGAGCGCGAGCAACAAGCGTTGAAACATGAGTAGGCCTCCTTACTCACATGAGCGATACACCCATGCAAGCGGAGAATCGAAAACGCGCAAGGGGGCTTGCGGAATTTTTTCCCTGTCGTAGAAGAACAGGGGTGGGGAAAAGTCGGCCCCACCGCTTCCTGGCGCACCGGCCCCTCCTGCCGTTGCGCCGGGAAGTTTCGTTGGGGGGGGGGCTTGCGCATTCCAGGATCTGATCTATTCGTGAGTGCACACGCTCACTCATTTCAGACCCAGGAGGCCACCCCATGAAACGCTCCCTCATCCACTGCGCTTTGCTGGCAGGCCTTGTTGCTGGCACGGCGCAAGCCCAGGTTCAAGTGGGCAACGGTGCCGTTGCCACCAAACCCGAGACCACTGCGGTAGGCGACCGCGCCCAATCGTTGACCGTTGGGGCCACGACCATCGGGGCGGACGCCCTCGCCGACGGCGGGATAATGGTGGATGAAAATGGCGTTCCGGGTGAGTGCCTGGGGGCCACTGCGGTGGGCAATCGCGCCACCGCTCGCGGATGCCATACAACCGCTCTGGGGTTCTCGAGCGAAGCGCAGGGCTCAAATGCGCTCGCCATTGGCTCTCGCGCACAGGCATTTGCGGTTTACGCCGTCGCCGTCGGACCCCAAGCCCAAGCCACCGGCGATTCCGCGGTGGCCATTGGCGGGCACAGCCTGGCCAGCGGGATCACCGGTGTGGCCATCGGCTCTAGTGCCCGCGCGCTCGGGGATGGCGGGACCGCTGTAGGCTCAACCGCAAGAGCCGATGGAAACGGCGCGGCGGCTTTCGGGGCCGGGGCGAATGCTCAAGGCGATCGCAACCTCGCGTTGGGCGCCGCATCCCAGACCGAGGGCGAAGGTGCATCCGCCGTGGGGCCCGGTGCCAACGCAACCGCCGACTTTGCCGGCGCCTACGGTTACAGCGCTGGCGTTGCCGGCGAGGCCGGCACCGCCGTGGGTCCATGGGCACAGGCGTTTGCGCCCTACTCTGCCGCCTTCGGCGCGTCTGCCACGGCCAACGCCACAGAAAGTGTGGCATTGGGGCCCCGTGCCGTGGCCAACGCATGGGGATGCGTGGCCGTGGGCGCCAACACCACGTGCGATGAAGAAGACACTGCAGCCTTTGGCAACCGCCGCTTGACCCAAGTTGCCTTGGGCAAAGCGGACGACGACGCCGTGGCCGTCAGCCAACTGCGGACCGCCGTGGAAACCTTGGGCGCTGGCGCCTCCATGGTGAACGGCTTGATCGTGGCGCCGAACTACCAGCTGAGCAGCGGTAACAACTACACCACCGTGGCCGGTGCCATCTACGATCTCGATGGGCGCGTTCACCAGCTGGAACAAAACCCTGGCGGCGGTGGTGGCACCCCCGGTCCACAGGGCCCCACCGGTCCGCAAGGCCCAGCAGGCAAGGACGGTAAGGACGGAGGAAGCAGCACCACGGTGGCCGGGGCCAACATCGAGGTCACTGACAACGGGGACGGCACCCAAACCGTTGGCTTGAAAGACAACGTTGGACTGTCCGAAAAGGGCTCGGTCCAGGTGGCCAAGGCCATCCACAACAGCGACGGCTTCACTGTCCAGGGCGGTCCATCGGTCACCAGATCCGGGATCAACGCCGGCAACCAGCGGGTAACCGGGGTGGCAGCGGGGGCGATCGCCGCAGGGTCCACGGACGCGATCAACGGTGGCCAATTGTGGGATTTCCAGCGGCAGCAAGACGACCGCTGGAACCTGACGGACCGCCGTTTCCGCCAGCTCGACAAGCGGGTGAGCGGTATCTGCGCCATGGCCCAAGCCAACGCCCAGATGGCCACCTCGACGTCGGCCATCCATGGGGAGAACCGCAACCGCTTGGCCGTAGGCGTAGGTGGCTGCAGCGGCCAAGCCGCCATTTCCATCGGCTACACCCGCGACGTGACCACCCCACGCGGATCCCCATCGGCCTTCTCGATCGGGGTTTCCCGCAGCGGGCAGGACACGGCCATGGGCGCAGCCTGGGCCATCGGCTGGTAACGAATGTCAGCAGCGAAAAGGAGGTGATCGTGTCTCGGCAAGGGCCCTTCGGGGCCCTTGTTCGTTGCCAAGTGCTTACATGAATGCCTATAGGCGTCTCGAACCCTTCGCAGCAGGCTTGCCAACTCAAGATTCTGATCTATTCGTGAGTGGGTCGTTTTACTCACGGAGAGACCATGCCCCACCGCCACAACCTCGGACGCAGCGAGAAGTATCACGCACTGCCCCGCACCCTTTACGCCCTGCTGTTCGACGACGGGGGCTGCTACATCGGCCAAAGCTCGAACCCGCAGCAGCGGGAGAAGCAGCACCGCTCCCCCAAAGGCGGCTGGCACCGTCCCTTCCGGTTCCATGCGCTGGAGGTGGTGACCGCCACCAGGGCGGAAGCCGAAGCGTATGAGCAGGCGTGGCGGGTGAAGGCCTCCCGGGAGGGGTGGCGCATCTACGCTAAGCCGCCAGGGATTGTGGTCAACCCCCACCGTCGGGCAACGCCCCACGTGCGATGGCTGGCCCATCAGCGGCGGTGGCAGCTGGGAACACCGGTGAAAGCCCCTTCCGAATGCGTGGGGTGGTGGCCGTGGGTAGTGGCGGGGACCAGTGTCTTATTGCTGGCCCGCTGCATCACTGGGTAAACGTAGACGCCATTCCCCCGTTGACAAGTTGAACGACTCTTGCCTCAGAATGGGCTTTCAAACAAAGCACCTAAAAAAATGAAGACCACCCCCAACGTTTACATCATCGAATCCCTTTATCCGAATGATGAGGGCAATGGCCGGTTTGAGGGTGTCTTCTTAGCTCAGATTCTTCGTCTCCACGGGAAGGAGACCAAGTATTCGTATGTCCGCACTCGAAAGGAGTTCAAGGCAGCAGTTCGAGATTTCAGGGCCTCAGGATACAGATACCTGCACATCTCTGCTCATGGGGACAAGAACGGCATCGACACGACCAATCAAGAAGGAGTCACCTATCAGCGACTGGCTGAACTTCTGTCTGGCATCCCAAAGAACTGCCGCCTATTCATGTCCTCATGCGAAGTAGTTCATGAAGAATCCGCTGAGGCATTGGTTACCGAGGGCAGATTCCGCTCGCTTCTTGGCCCGCGAAATCGTATCAAGTTTCACGACAGCGCAGCGACATGGGCCGCCATCTACCACCTCATCTTCAAAGCGAAATCAACATCCATGGCGGACTCAAGGATTTCTACCATCATGAAATCCATCATTGAACTCTATGCGGTCAATTTCGCTTTCTTCACAGAGACTGATGACGGGGAAATCGAAGACCGACTGGCAATGGACTAACCATTCAATGGTTGTGCACTGCGCCCCGATGCTTTTCTACCGGCACCTGGGTTTGCGATTTCAATCCTGCCAACAACTCTTCCACGTCCTGGACCAGGTTATGCACCGGGACGGCCTGCCTCTTGGACAGTCCGACGCTCAGCGCCATTTCTTTGTGCCGTTCGGTTCCCAGCCGTTCGGCCAAGCGATCCATCACGTTGTCCGTCGTATACATGCGGTAGCTGCCTTTGGTGAGGCGGGTGAACGCCACCAAGGCAGACTGCTGGTCGAGCATGCCCATGTTCGTGGCCAGGTGGTAAACCTCGGATTTCCCCTGCCCCTGCGCCTTGTGAACGGTCATGGCATACCGGTGGGCCAAGGCGTTGTGCTCGCTGGTGTTGAACTTCAGGATGCGCCCGTCCTCTTTCGGGTTCGAAGAGTCGATGCGCACCACCAGGTCGTAGCCACCGGATTTGTCCTTCCGAATGCTCTCCACCGTGCCCTCGGTGCCGTTGATGACGCCCAAGTCGTTGTTGGTCGCCGTGAACATCACACGGTCGCGGCGTGAGAGCGTCAGGTCCTCCCACTGCCCTTTCACGATCGAGCGGAAGGTGAACTCCTCTTTGTCCAGCACGCCTTGCTCCTGGAGCCCCTTTCGGATTCCTGTGGTGAGCGCCTTGACTTCAGAGCGCGTGTGGGCCAAGACCAGCTTCTCGTCCATGGGCGTCTTGTCTTTCAAGTAATCGTCCACCAACGCTTTGATGGCCTGCTTGTCCGTGCCGAAGTCGTCGATGCAGTCGCGTTGCTTGAGGTTGTTCAGGATTTCTTCGCCCATATGGAATGTGCCTTGGCGGCTGCGGTGCCCGCGTCGCATGTTCTTGACCTTTCCCTCGGCGTCCCGCTCGTAGAAGCTGTTGGCGGTGGTCAGGTCATCAGCGTTCTTCTGCCGGCGGATTTCGGTCAGTTTCTTGTCCCCCAAGGCCATCTTCGCGAGCTCAAAGCCGTTGCCCGCAGCGATGGGCTGAAGCTGGTCACTGTCTCCCTGCATGACAAGCTTGGCGCCCACCCCCTGGCAGTAGGTCATGAGTTTCAAGGTGTCATCGGTGGCCACCATGCCGGCTTCATCGAGCACCACCACGTCCTTCTTCGTCAGAGCAACCTTGCCCTGCCGGATCTGGGAAAAGAACTTTGCAACAGACATGCAGGGCATCCCGGACTCTTCTTCCAGCTTGGCCGCGGCTTTACCCGACACGGCCAAGCCCATCAACTGCTTTCCTTCGGCTTCGAAGCACTGCTTGTAGACCTCGGCCACGGTGGTCTTGCCGGTGCCGGCCAACCCCGACATGACCCCCACACCGGCCGTGCCGTAAGTGAGGTGACCGATGGCGGCTTTCTGCTCCTCTGTGAGGGTGAACCCCTTTCGCTTTTCGTAAGCGGCGATCTCCCGATCCACGGTGGAGCGGAAAAGCTTCAGGTCCGTCTCGCTCTCTCGCTCCTTCGAGCGGCGGATGATCTCGGCCTCCAATTCGACCATCCAGGTGGCGGAAAAACGGTCCTCACTGTGCCTTCGTGCCAGCCTAGCGCCACGGTCCTCTTTGTGGAGGTATTCGGGTTTCACGCGCACCAGATCGTCCTGCTCGGTGAACTCTTTCACCATTTGGAGAACCTCTTCCGAGTTCTTTTGCCCGGCGAACTCCATCCCCAACTCCCGGACCAGGTTATGCTCGCAGAACATCGCCTCGTTCTCGTGCATGCGCTTCAAAACCTCGTCAAACGTATGCGGGTCCAGGTGCTGGCCTTTCGTCTGCTTGAGCGACTGGGTGGTGGGAACCAGCTCCGGGTGCTCTTTAGCGATGTTGGACAAGGTTTGCTGCCAGTCCTTGACCACCTGCTCGAAGGGCGGTTCTTCCTTCTTCTTGCGGGTGGCCTTGCAGGCCTCGTCGTGGCTGGCGTTGGGGTGTTCTTTGACGTAGTCCAGGATTTCCTGGCGGCGGGTCTTCATCTTAAGCACCAGCTCCCGGTCGATTCCGGCAATCGTGGTGAGGATCTGGCCCGTCTCGTGCCCCATCACGTCCACCTCGCGCTCCCGCTGAATCCCATAGCCCAGCGCTTTCATCGCGGCGTAGAGCTCGGCTTTGTAAAGGTGATCCGCAGCGCGGGTGTGACGATAGATCTCAATTGCGTCGTAGGTGCCCCACCGACCGTCCTCGCCCCTCGAAACCCCGAACACAAGATGATGGGTGTGCAGGTCGGATTCCACGTTCCGGTTGCTGACGTGGTCGGCGGCTGCCCAAACCAATCCCGCCGTGCCTATAACGTCTACGCCCGCTTCTCCGCGCCGGGTCTCTACCTTGCTCTCGATGTAGCGCATCGCGACGGCGCAGGCCTGGCGGTGGGCCTCCAGGATGGCCAGCTTCTCGCGATCATCCGCCAGCGCGAACGCCACGCTCACGTCCCCGGGGGCGGAAATGGTCAGATCGAACCCCACCCGATGGCCCCCCTCCCACTTCTCCATCGGCTTGCCGTCGTCGTCCAACCGCACGTTTCCCCAGCGATCCGTTTTGATAACCAATTGGGGCTCCTTGCCCGCGTTTTTGCACAACGGCCTTCCGGTGGGAGAAAAGCCCTTGCCAAGCTTTTCCATCACCTCACGGGTGACCGGCTGCCCTTCCAGGCCGAGTTCGGCGGCGAGCTTGCCGCCCCAGTTGAGCGTCTGCCGCGGATCGGGACCGCTGCCGGCGTAATAGGCCACGGCGCTGTCGATGGTCAGGCGCTCGGTGGCCAGCATGTAGTCGAACATGTTGCCACTGTGCGAGTTTTGGCCCTTGGCATTGATGGGCGTGCGATTGATCATGGGGCTCCCCTAAAGAACGTTGACTGTTCCAAGGTCCCAGAAAACGGAGAGTTGGCAAGGCCGCTCACCGCTGGAAAAGCGCGTCGATTTCCTCCGGTGTCATGGTCAATACCCGCTGCACCGCATCGATGCCTTCGGCGGTGGTTGGGAAGGCGGACGCGCCAGCGCTTGCAGGGGACGCGGCCGGTGATGGCCCTTCACCCTCGACCACCGGGCCAGCTGGCTTGGTGGTCCACGCAGCGGCCACCTGCCCCTCGCGAACCGTTGGGTGGCTCTTCCCGGGCCATGTCAGCAACAGCACGTCCCCACCCATCTGCACGATCGCCTCGATGCCCCACGTCTCGGGACCGTAGCGCTTGCCTTTTCGGAAACCCAGCCGATCGGTGAGCTCACCGCTGGAAACCAACGCGCGGCTTTCTTCGTGGACTTGGGCTTTGTCCTCGTGCCCACGCCAGGCGATTTTTCGCTTGCCGAGCTGGCTGGCCAGCTTGTCCCGGGTCGCCCCCATTTGCACTTGGCACACCACGTGGGTCCCCACCAGCGACGAGAAGGCCTGGGCGGTCTTGTCCCCATAGACCAACTCAATCTGGGAGTGATCCTGGACCGCCATGATGGCCACCACTCCTTTGCTGCGTCCCAACGCCAGCAAGGGATCGATGTTCAAGCGCCCGGCGCTGGTCAGCTCGTCGAACACGAAGTAGAGCCCACGCCCGCCCTCGTTGTCCGGCAAGCCTGGCCCAATGAGATCCGGCACGGCCACGTTGATCATGGCGGCGATGTAGGCCTTCGTCAGGGTTGGGTCCGGTCCGGATTGAACGATGACCTGCTTGCGCCCGTTGTAGTCGTCCCGTATCCACTCGGTCATCGAGAAACGGCGCTTGCCAACCTTGGGCCATGCGATGGCCAGATCGTCGATAAGGCGGGTGAAGCCCCCCAAGGAAGACAGCACGCTGGACGTGGTCTGGCTTTCCGGGTCACGCACCAGTGCGGCGCCGCGGGGGTAATGCGGGCGCATGCCTGCGGCCATCTCCGCGGCCGGACGGCGCACCACGGCCGCCAGATCGCGCCACCCCCACTGGCCAGGCCGGGTGTTTTGGAGCTCGCGCACGCACCCAATTAACAAGTCCTGGGCGGCCATGCTCCAGAACTTTGCGTTGCCGTCGCCCTCCGGGATGATCGAGGCAGCGAACGCCGCCGCTTGGGTCGGGGTCCGCACGTCGGCGGCGACGTCCCACACGTGGGAGCGCGCATCGAAGGGCGACACGATGATGGGCCTTTTGAAAATCGACGTGAAATCACCCTTGATGTCGTAAAGGAACAGCTTTGCGTCCCTCTTTCGCGTCAGTTGTTCCAGGATGTGCTTGAGGATGACGCTCTTGCCCGAACCCACCGAGCCGGTGATCAGGACGTGGCGCGCCCAATGCTTTTTAGACAGCAACAGATCGGGGTGGAGGGACAGGGCGAAGGGATCCGCCTCGGCTTCCTTGGGTGTCATCAAGCGGTGCCGGGCTTCGTCCACGGCCTCTTTTCCTTCCAGCAACCGCGGTCCGGACAGGTGCCAGGTGTTGCTCACCGGCTCGGTCGCCTTGAGGAACACCCGCAGACCGAGGCCCGCCGCCAGCAGAAGCGACACCCCGATCCGGGACCATGTCGCCACTGGGTGGTGGTAGGACACCAGTTCGATGAACTCCCGTGCCGGAGCACGTGCCGAGATGCCAGCGGTCAGGAAGTGAAAAGCGGTCACCAGACCACCTTTCAAAGCATCGGCGAAGCGGATGAGCGAGCCATCGGGATTCGGCAAGAGCCAGGCAACGCCCATGCTCCCCACGTAGGCCAAGCCAAAAACGAATGCACCGGCAAGAACGGCGCGGTGCCAGTATCGGACCGGCTGGGAAGGCGCAACGCTGCCGGGCACGTCACCCAGCGCGTCAAAGGGCTTGGGTTTGCTCATGTCGGTGCATGCGCGTTGGGGTCCGCCCTCGCCACCCTGGCTGCTCAGGATTGGCGCCGTGGGCCATCAAGTGGAGGCAGGCCCGGGCGTGCTTGTGAAGGGCGGCAAGGTGGAGCGGTGCCCACCCGTGGCCGTTGAGGGCCGCCACATCAGCGCCGGCTTGGACCAGCGGGGTGACCAGCAAGGCGCGACCAAACCGGGCCGCATGATGCAGTGGCGTGTTGCCGCTGGCATCGGGCAGCCGGGCGTCCGCGCCCATGCCGATGCAGGCCAGCAGTGCTGCTTCGTGGCCCGCCCGGGACGCCCCCACGAGCCAGCCCTGCCATGGTGCGTTCTCCCGCAACCGGTTTGCATCGGACTGCCGTGCCCGCGCTTCCTCCACCGCCATCGCCATGCCTTGGAAGAGCGAGACGTGCTCTGCCATGGACAACCCAGCCACCCTCTCTGCCAAGGTGCTGTAAACCATCGGCTCGTCACGGTCTGCCAAGCGCCTCTCGTAAGCACGCACCAGGTTCTGGGTGGACGCCCGCGTGGGCGCGTCGAACCCAAGCCTATGCAAGCCCCAGCGCAGGTCCACTTGGGGCACATCATCGTGCTTCCGCTGGCGGACCTGCCAGACCAGATCGCCCAACCGACCCTCGACAGGGGCAACGCTCAGGGCGTGGGCACGCGCCAACACTTGCGAATCGTGAAGGCCTTTGGACGCATCGGCTTCGCGCGCGAGCGCGCCCGTCAAGGCCTCCGCTCGCTGGAGGCCCAGGGGACGCAAGAGGCGCAACAGGGATTCTTGGGTGTCCATCCCCATGGTTGTAGCGTTGAATCGCTGGCCGTCAAGCCAACACGCAGAAATGGTGGGTCAGGCAGGACTTGAACCTGCAGGGGAGTGAACCAGCAGTTTTACAGACTGCCCCGGCTTCGTTACCGGACTACTGACCCGAACGCTAAACGCTGTCGGGTGGGCCAAAGACGATCCAACCCAACATGTAGAAAATCAGCGCGGGGTAGAACCAGAAATCAAACCCATCCCAGTCAAACCGGCGCCAACGCTTCCTGCACCTTGCACGCAGCTTGAGCCAGCGCCGGCTGCTCACCGGAAGGAAGTCTGGACCACTACCCCGATGGTCACAAAGCCCGCCACCGCCATGGCCACCACTTTGAGCAGAACCGGAACGGCCGGGGGGTAGACGAGAACAGCCGCTGCGAAGGCCGCGGTCAGCAGGAACAAGCTGGTCAGCAGTGGAACCGCGTTTTCGAAAGCGAAGTCTTTGAGGGCATTGAACAACGTGGACATGGTGGCTCTCCTTTTGGCTTTATGAGTAGGTCTACCTACTCTTTACAAAACCAGTAAAGCACCATCAAACTGGACGTCAAGACGCAAAAATGCCCGATTCTGCGCAGAACCGGGCAGATTTGAACATCGATGAAAAATTACTGTCGGAAGACGTTCGGTTGGGCCTGCTTCTGGTGCTTCTCCCAATCGTAATTGGCAGCGTAGTCCTTCATGAAAGCCGCCTCCTTCAACGAACTGCGGGCGTAATCGGCGTATCCCAGGCGCCCAGGTCCGTTCTCCATCCGCTGCTCACGGGTCAACATGGGAGGGGTCTCCTCCCGCTGGGCCCCGCGTTGCTGCCGCCACTGCGCAACGGTCGCATGAACCACCTGCTCGTGCTTGTCGTCCGGCTTTGCATCACGAACGGCTTTGTCGGCCTCCTGGATCTTTGCCTGGAGCGCGGCGATCTGATCGGGCGAGGCCTTCTCTGCCCAATCCAGAACGCGCTGTCGGCGTTGCTCGATGGCGTCTTGGTCTTGGGCCACGTTCTGCTCGAAGTCGGCCCGGGCCGCGCTGTCCTTCTGGGGCGGTGGGCGATCGACCAGAAGCCGCTCGTTGCGCTGCGCCTGGAGTGCTCGCAGCTCGGTCATTTCTTCGATGGGTTGGGAGAGGGTGTTGCTCATGTTTGTTTCCTCCGCTGGGGTGAATAGGCTCATCGTTGATCAATCCGCAGGTTTGGCAAGGGGGCAAACCCCCTCGCCTATCCGCATCAATCCGCGTCGGGCAGCAGCTCCGCCAGGTCGAAGCGCTTGATGCCGGCACGGCTCAGCGCCACGATGGCGTGACCGCGGGGCTCAAGAAGAGCGGAGTATTCTTCCTGCAGGAAGAGCGGCTGCACCTCGCGCTTGCCCCCGGTGGGCATGTCGATGTCGCGCGCGATCTCGTCTTGGCCCAGCGTGTCCTCCGATCCAATCCGCCAGCGGCGACCCGTCACGGCGTCGATGCGCGAAGCCGTCAACCGCCCGGCCCCTTCCATTCGCATCTTGTCGTAGGCGGACGCGTAGGCATGATCCGGGTCGTTGAGCACGGAGTGGCGCCAATTGTTCATGCCGCCTTGGTAGTCGATGCCCCGGGTGCGCTGTTTGAACGTGGTCAACGTTGCCTGTCCGAACCGCTTTTCCAGGTATTCGTGGGTGTTGTGCGAGCACTTCAGCGCGATCACCGATTGCATCGTGTTGGCCATCAGCTCCGCCTCGTTGACTGATCCAAAGGCGTTGACCAAGCTTTCAAACCCTTGCGTTGCAAGCACGGGCATCAACCCCAGCGAGCGCGAAACGGAGAACAGGTTGATGTCATCGGCCGTCAACAACAGGTGGGCCTCGTCCATCATCAACATCACCTCGGTTTGCCCAGGCAACGCTTCGCGCCACTTGTCGCCGAATGCACCACGCGCCTTGATTCCGTTCATGACCCGCTGTTTGAGCAGGCGCATCATCATTTCACCCGCTTCACCGAATTGGGTGGGGGGCAAGAAGAGGCCTACCATGGCTCCATAGAGTGCGTCGGACACGTCCACCTCGCCCGTCTCAATCGAATGCCAAGGCATGTCCGTCTTGCTGTCCCGCAGCTTTTCGCCCCGCAAGAGCTTCTCCAGCAGCCCTCGTGAGTTGAGCGTGAACGATTGTCTCTGTTCCGGATGCATCGCGGGAATCTCCTGGAACGCCCATTCCAGCGAGCTCTGCAGCTGAGACATGGGACGGAAGAGGTCTGGATGGATGGTTTCGGGAGCGTTGTCCTGACGAAGGCGGTGCTGCTGCAGGTAAGCCGCATAGGCCAGCCGCCCCTCTTCTTCATGGCTCGTGTCCGCCTCTTCCAGGCCCAAGTATTTCACCACCTCCATCAGCTTTGCATTGGCACGAGGCGCGGGGCTGGCGGGAATCACGCGTTCCACAATGGACAACAACTTGATGTGGTGGAATGGCGTGTAATGCCATTGCCTGTCGTCGCTCACCGGGATTCGATGGATGGCGATCTGCTCGGCGATCCGCTCGATCAACGCCTCAGTCTCGGCCACGTCCTCGCCCAGCTTTCGCTGTTTGACCAGCTCAAGCTCCGCGTTCATCTGTGCACGCTCCAACCCTTCCAGCTTGGCCGAGCACCAGGACCTGTAAGCCATCTCGTGATCCACGAGCGCACGAAGGATGATGCCCGTGTGGTAGAGAAACGCATCGCCACCATCCGTCCAAAGCTTGGATTTCTCGTCCACGCGCCCACCGGATGCGCCGCGCAATGCCCGCACGATCTGATCCGGCGCCAACCCTTCATAGGGCCCCACGCGCATTCCTGGCTTGACGACGATGTCGAACAATCCTTCCAGATCCGCGATGATTGCTCCGTCTTTACCGTCGGCAATGAGAGCACCGCCGGCCAGCTTCTGCCGCGTCAAACGCTCCCTTACATCGCCTTGTTCCGACGCCACACACGCCATTGCCAAGGCGGCTTTACGGAACCGACGAGCGATGGGTCGCAACGCGGCATAGGATTTGCCCGAACCGATGGCCCCGAACACGAGCAGGCCCTGCTGGCAATCGCGCCATGAGAACATCATCACGGTGCCCAAGTCGGGCGAGTAGCCATAACCTTTGTCGGACAGATGCCCCGTGGCGCGCCCGATGGTGATCAGCGGGGTCTTGTCCCGCAGGGCCGCCTCGGCTTGCTGTTCACGTGCCTTGACGTGTGAGTTGATCAACGCCCCTTGGGTGGCCAGGTTGTTGTCGTTGTTCTGCAGGTAGAGCCGGGCGGCGTTTTGGACAAAGTTGCCTTCGGCGTATTGCATCGCATACATGCAGGCCAACACGTAAGGTGCCGCCTCGCCCAAGCCAAACGGCAGGACCTTGGCGACAACCAAGGCGGCAAAGATGAGGCCCACCCACTGCATCGCTTGAATGAAGCGCGCGGCTGTCCCGCCAATGACGCCCCGGTGCGGGTGCGAGGCCGCCGCCACAAAGCAAACCACAAACAGGACGCCGACCAAGCCAAAGGCCCACCACAGGTAGGTCTTGGCCATCTGGGCATACACAGCCATGCCGCCGGCTTGCATTGCCACCTCGGTGCCGCCCTTGCTGTCGCCGACCATGAACTGAAGCGCCATCGGAACCCATTGCAGCAGCACCAGGGCTTTCAGGGCCTCCTTCATGCCCTCGCCTTGCTTGAGGGCGATGAAGTATGGAATGGTCAGCAGCAGAGCGGCCCAGCCGGCCCAACCGATGAGGCTCACCAGGAAGGTTGCCAGAACGCCGATCACGGGGAAGGCCAGATACATCAAGGGAGTGGCCAGGCTGTCGCCGCCCTGCCCCATGTCGTTGCCCTGCAAGAAGCCCTCGGCACGCCGCCCACGCTTCGTCGTGATGATCCGCGATTGGGTGTCACGCAAATCCTCCGGAACCTTCGGCCACCACTCCTGGAACTCGTCCTCGCTGCGTCCTTCGGGCACCTTGAACACCTGGGCGTTCTCGTCCCAGACCGCGCCGCATTCCTTCGCGAAATCCCGATCAGCCTCCGGCACATCGAGCTCTCGGCTGCGAACGCGATCGGTCACGTCAAAGCGACCCACGAGGTTTTCATACTCCTCGTGGGACTGGACGATGATTTCTTCTTTCACGCCCGAAGGCTCGCCGCTCTTCCGTCGGAACTTGCGGCCCAAGCCACTCGTCCAGTCAAGCACGTTGAACAAACTGATTGCTTCCATCTCTGTTTCCCTCCCCTGTCAAATCAACGAAGCCAATGCGCCAAGACGGCAAGCACCAAGCAAAGCGGCGCGCACGCCAGGAAGCCCGCCTTGGCCACCCAGCGCTCTGCGACCTGCTCAACCTTGCTCGCGTAGAGCCGATCCTTGGTCCACGCCTCATACGCGGCGTCGTCTCTGACCGGAGGCCTGCGATCGGCGCGCAAGTAGTAGAAAGTGCGGCGGACGCCTTCGCTCAGGTGGCCCATGCCAAACGATTCAGGGCTGCCGAGGAACAAGCGCCCGTGCAGGTTCAGCCACTTTGAGCCGAAGTGAAGTTTTCCGGGTTCCCGGTATTGCGTGAACAGCCACTTGAACATGTCGCCCCCTTATTCGTGAGTAGGTCACTTCTTTCTAGATCGAATCCGCGGATGCGCAAGGGGGATCAGTCGATCCCCGACTTCTTCGCCCAAGCGTCCAGGTCTGCGTTGGCTTTTTGCTGCCAGTCATTCCTTGGCTCGGCGGCGGGTGCGGGGGCCGTCCTCGGCAATGGGGCGGTCGCACGTTTCGGCGAAGGCTTGGGCTGGGACGCAATCAGCGCTGTCGTCGTTACCGGGGGAGCGTCGACCGGCTCTGGCTTCTCGATCGCAGGTTCTGGCTCGGCCTGCTCTGGAAGCACTGCTGGAACGGGCGGGACCACGGGGTCCTCCACCACCTTGGGCAGCTGCTCGGGAACGGCTGGAGTGGCAACCGGCATCAAGGGAGGCGGTGTGCTCGGAGGCACCTGGTTGTTCTTCCCAAGCAAGAAGTAGATCGCCCCCGCGGCCAATACCACCGCCACCACACCGGCCAAGACCCAAGGCAAACGAGAGCGGGGGCTGGGTTGGATTGGAGTTACTGGCTGCTCTGGTGACGCGGCCTCCGGGGGCCGGTTGGACCCTTCAAGCACCGCGGGAACGGACAGGACTTCCACTGCGTCCTGCTGAGACAGATTGACCAAGGCTGCCGTATCTTCATTGCTCAACGCCTTGGCGTCCACCGATGGGCCACCCAATCCATCTGCAACCTGTGCGCCAGGCTCTCCAAATTCATCAACCAGTTCCCAAACGGTGCACATTCCCTTATCACCCGCTCCTACGAGAACCGGTGCAGCTGCATCGGACGTCAGTTGCCTGACCAACATTTCCTGCTCCACGGTGAGCGGAGCGTCTTGAGGCTTCTCTTCGACACCACGATGTTCCTGGGCTTCTCGGGTGCGCTTTGCGTCCAGTTGCGCCTTGGCTTGCTTCGCCTTCTCTGCAGCGGCAACAAAGCCCTTCTGGGTCAACTCGGCAGTGCGCTTGCTGATCACCCCGGCCCAGTGACCGGCAGCTTTCAGGTTTTCTTTCACGCCATCGGAAACCAGCCGCTCTTCCTGCGTGGGCGAAGCGGTTGGGGTTGCCTTGGCACGCTCAAGCAGTTCCTTGCGCTTGCGCTGAAGGATTCTTTGGTTCTTTTCTTCTGGGGTCATGTGGGCTCCTCGGAAGGGGGAAGGAAGCCCGAGCATCGATCGACACCCGGGCACTGAGATCACCGGACGTCAGGCACCGGGGTAACGACGATCACGGGCTCACCGCTGCCGCAGCGGTCGTCCACCGTGACCTTGGACAGCGCGCCACGCTTGGCCAGCTCAACGATGGGCACCTGGCAGGCGGCCTTGTCGGCGCCTTTGAACACCACCGTCAACCCGTTGCTGGACTTGTTCAACAGACCCGCGAACTTGTCGAGGAAGGCCCGAGTTTCGCTGTCCAACCGCTTCATGTCGGTGGGGTTGTAGTTCAAGCGCAACGAATCCAGGACGGCTTCCTGCTTGCCATCCACGGTTTCGGTCTTGGTGACCACTTCGGCCTTCATGCCAGCCGCACGGGCGGCGTCGGCGGCCTGCTCGGCGTGCTCCCGCTGCTGCTTCACGTAGGACGCCGAAGCCCCCACTGCAGCACCGGCGGCGCAAGCGCCCAGGGCCTTGTCTTTCTTGCCCGTGAGCAAGGCGATGGCTCCGCCGGCCACGCAGCCGATGCCACCGGCTTTGAACAGACGCTTCTTGTCGGCATTGGGCTTGCCATCGTCCTCCGCGGCATGGACCGCATCAGGGGCGGCTTGGGCGGAAACCTGAAGCGGCAAGAACGCCGCCAGGCAGAGAGTGAGAGGAACGGAAAAACGTTTCATGGGATGGATCTCCTGCTGTGGGGGAAAATTAGGTGCGTGGAGCAGTCATGGGTCCGGTTGCGGGCACCTTGGCCGCACCAGAACCTTTTGGAGAGGGTTGCGAGAGGGCCGCCGTCACGACCTTGCGAAGCGCTTTTTCGTAGCGCTGAATGGCGCTGTCCTGCTCCGCCTTCGTTTCGTCTCGCAACCGCCGCAGGTCTTCTTGGAGCGCACTCCGGAACAGCGCGTTCTCTTCCCGCAGATCGTCAATGAGGCGCTCCAGCTGAGCGTTGGCGTTCTCCAGCACGCTCACCACGGACGTGGCGGTGTTGTGTCGCTCCAGCGCCTCTCGCATGTAAGCGCTGAACCCACTGCCCGATTCACGAGCAAGCCGCTGAGCAAGTTTCAGTTGCCCGCGGTCGAGGTTTACGTTGTGACGAACGAACGCCATTGGTTGAGTAACTCCGTTTCGGGATTACTCCACCGATACCGCGAATCTCGGAGTTGGCAAGGCCCCACCGCAGGAGCCTGAAAAACAAAGGCCAAACGAGCTAACAAGCACCGACACTGTCTCCATTCGCTGGAGACACGGTCAGGCCTTGATTGGATTGGGATTTCGGCAGACGTGACGCCGATTCTTGGGCGAAAAACGCACTCCCACTTCAGTGCGTCATGTGTATGACGACTCTGGGGAACCGTCCGGGCTCCTGCTTCTCTGCCCCTGCCGACACTGCTTCCACCCACGCTGGGCTCTCGCAGTTGCTTCTCGGCGGCCCCTTGCGTGTTGCCCCAGGTGCGCTATTGGTGGTCTACGCCCCCTCGCCACACAGGACCACCGCCCACGCCATGCCCTCGCAACGCTCCCGCTCTTCCACCCCTCACGTCCACCGATGCCCCACCCCGGGAACCCGTGCAAAGTTTTTCAGCCCACCGTTTCGCATTGCCCCGGATCCCCAGGACAGGTTGCCCTCGCCCACCCGCAGCACCGCCCCAAGAAACCCAAATCACATTGGTTTTAGTCAAACGTGTGCAGTGCCCTTGGATACACCCACAGCGCGTTTCCCGAATCACAAGTGGGGAGCCAAAGAACCCCTGGAAGGAAGCCGCAAATCCCTCGCACCAATTCGTTTTAGTCAAACGAGGGTGCGCGCCATGGCCTCCATTCACCGCCATTGGCCATCAACGATCCGCCTGCTGTCGTTTCAGGAGTGCTCTCATGAACACCGCTGACCTGGACGCGTTTGCCCGTCGCGTGCTGGCCTTCCATGCCGTCCGTGCGCCTGCCATCCCACGCTGGGCGCTGGACGTGGCCCGCCGTTCCGAAAGCCCTGTGTGCGCTTTCTGCACCGCCCCCTTGGACTTGGACCGTCGCCACTCGTGGGGGCTCTCACCGCTCGTTCCGTCAAGCCTAGCCGGCCCAAGGGACACCGAGAACCTGCGCATGGCTTGCAAGCGCTGCATCACCGAGCGGGGCAGCCGTGACCTGTTGGCCTGGCCCGAGTTGAGCCAGCGGCTGCCACCAGAACCGCTGGACGCCCTGCTGGCCGACCGGCTGTTTGTCCTGCAGCGCTCCGACAACCACCTGGTCGAGGTGGGGCGCTTTGCCAAGCCAGCCAGCGTCCTTGCCCAGCTCCAAGAGCGCTGGATGCACCCCCGGTTCGTCGTTCACGTCCAGAGGCATTCGGACGGCTGGGTGCTGGGGTGGCCACTGGCCCACCGTGCCGATCTGACGCGAAACGACTTGGCCGCGCTCTTGCGCAACATGCACCAGGGCCAACGGCTGGAACATCCCGACGTGGTGGCCTTCGGGTTAACCGAGGATGTTTTTCAATCGGCGGTGTGGCAACTGATCGCCCTCCACGCCTTGGTCATCCCCCTGGCCCAAGGGGAAGCGCCCCCTCCCGATCGAACGTTTGAGAATCGGTGGATGGCCCGGTATCCAAGCCTGAGCCAGATCCGCCGGCGGCGACAGGGCGCTCACGAAACACCGTGGCCTAGCCAAGGCAAAGACCATGCCCGGACTTACAGCGACAAGCCCAACGCGGTTCGCATGCGGACACAGCGCCAAGCCACTCGTCAGGAGGAAACCAAGGCACAGTGGCTCAATGCCCGGCGCCGTTTAGCGAAACGGGACGCTGGGGTCGCCAGTGGCACGTTGCGGGCATGGCTGCCTGGGGAACGGGCCGCGCTGCAGGCCGACGTGGACGATCTGGCAGCGGCGTGGTTGAAAGCCCGCAAGCGCCAGTCGAAAGGGCGCCCGGACACCAGGGATCCCTTACCATTGAGGCAAGCTCAGACAATCAATTGACCGACATGGACGAAAAAGATCAGGACAAGGAAAGCGACGGTAAGGCTAACCGGAGCCCGCCGAAGCCTCAGCGGCGAAAGAAGAAGTGGAAGGAGCAATTCAACAAGCCTTTCAGCAGCCTGTTCACCATTCGCGATAACGAAGATGGAAACCCGCCGGAGCTAGAGGAATACCTGGTTCGTCAACACCTGCAAAAAGGGCTGAGCCACCTCCGGATGAGCAGCCGTGATGTTAGGTCAGCGCTGAAGATCTTGAGCTTGGGCGAGCTGAACCAACTTTGGAGCATGCGCGAAAAGAAACTCAAGTATGTGGAGGACGCCGCACTTCTGTTGGCGCACATCCGGCACCGGTCCGGGATTGACCTTCAGTTGCGCCCGGCATCAGAGCTTTTCAGTCACGATGTGATCCAAGCCCTCCAGGGCGTCCTTGAGGAGAGCGGGCGATTAAGGGTGGAAAAGCCACTGCCCCCCGCTCCTGATGCTGCCGCAGCAGAGGGGAAGCGAATGGAGCAGGTCCTCCGGGTGATCCGAGAGGGCCAGGCTGAGTTTCGCAAGCGCCTAGTCGCTCACTACGGAGCGGTGTGCATGGTCACCGGGACCGCCCTGGCCAGCGTCATCGACGCCGCTCACATCGTCCCTTACAACGGAGCTTCCACCAACGCTCTGAACAACGGCCTATTGCTACGAAAGGACATCCACGCGCTGTTCGATGCAGGCCTGTTGACCATCGGGCCGGACCTGGTCGTTTACGTCAGCGCGGGGGTGGACGATCCGTTCTACCGTTCGTTGGACGGAAAGGAGCTCACGCTGGACGCCCCAGCCAAGATGTCCAAGGAGGCGTTGCGAAGGAGGGTGACTGAACAGGAGTCATCCAAGTTGAGCAACACGCCCCTGCCGATGTGAGCGCCGGACTGGCCCCAGCTGTCTCAAGAGCTCATCAAATTCCCAAGATTTCTAACCACCTTCCCCGCTTCTCACTTCTAGGCTGACCGCTCACCCCGATCTCTTGGAAGGACAACACGATGAGCAACAGCAAGAAGACCCCAATGACCCATGCTGCCCAGCGACGTATCCAAAGCGCGGTGGATCGCCAACCCAGCCCCTCCCCTCAACAACGGGCGTTCAAGGCCAAAGCAGCCTCGGTGGTTGCAAAGCGGAACGGCAAGTGAGCCATGGCGGCTCCGCCTCGAAGTGAGGGGAGCCGCTTCATCTTTTGCCTGTCGAAAACTGGGACCAGTAGGGCTGGACCCATGGGGTCTTCACCCGCCCCTGGTTGCACAGAGCGTTCCACCACTGGAAGTAGCGCTCGCCGGCCAGCTTAACCGCCTCCGCCCCCTGCTCTTCCACCCTCCCCCACACTTGGGCGGCGACATAGAGACGTCGCATGGTCCATGACACGGCTTTCCCCGAAACGTGTCCGACGTGCGCGATCACCGATGCCACGTCCTCTTCTCGAAGCGCTTTGGTTCCATTGCGCCAACGCACCACCCAGGACTGGCCACCGGATTCGGGCGGGCCGCCCATGAGCACGTCCTCAATCTCACGGACCTTCGGCAAGCTCTCCGGCAGGTCACGCCCGGCCGCGGCTGTAGCCAAGGCAAAATAGATGTCCAACAGTCGGTGCTGAACCCGCTTTCTCACCCCACTTCTGGGCGCATCAATCAAAAGTGCCACCAAGCTGTTGATCTCACCCGCGTTGGCCATCAGAGGAGTGGTGAGGTCGTGATCCATCTGAGCCAGCAGCAGAAGCAACGCATCCAAGCCTGGATCCAGCCGGCTATCCGGCTGCATAACACCCGCGGGTAGTCCAACCACTTCTGCTGCCGCTTTGACCACCGCCGCTGACAGACTGTCCCTGGACAACCGCCCATGCAGGACGTCGGCGGAAACCTGGTCGAATGCAACCGCCAGTGCTTCCAGCCTATCTCCGCCTGCGATACCAAGCGTGTGGTGGAAGAAGTTACACGGGGGGAGCGTTGGATGTTCGGACAGAGCGCGTGCACCTCGCTCCATCGCACGGGCTTGGCGCTCCGCACACTCCGGCATCAGCTCAGCATGGCTTTGCCGGGCGTAAGCAACCAGGCCATCGCAGACCTGCTGACGCTTCTTAGGCCTGCGTGGAATCCCAGCCTCCCAAGTCTTGGCGGAGACCTTAAAAATCTTGAGCAACCGATCGGAAAGCGTGCGCTTGTCTGCCCAGATTCCCATCGAGTGAAGCAACCAACCGGTCAACGGCTGTGCCGTCATGCTTGGGACACGCCAAGTCGTGGCCCAGATCGCGTTTTCTTGATCAGCGGTCAGAGGGCAAAGTGCCACGCTCAGTAAATCTTCCCGTTCTTGCTCATCCCCAAGTTCCGCACCGCCACTCGGGCTGCCTTGCGGTCCTCCGCGTGCTCGTCCACCGGCGAGCTCACGATCAACAGCGTTTTATCCTGGATGAGCGACGCCGCGGCGTAGTCGGCCAACGCCACCATGGCGGTCGTCAACGCGACTTCACTGCCGGCGCCTTCCGAATCGTCGAAGCCAAACAGCTTGGCGATGTTCTCGCGGAGTTTTGGCGGGATGGTCACCATGGCCCGGTGGTGGCGCAGCCCGTCCTCCCGACGGCGGTAGTCATGGAGGGTGACCGATCGGGGCATGACCATGTGAACCCGCTTTCCTCCGACGCTGCCCGCTTTCTGGCTGTCGTCATAGTCAAAATAGGATTTGCGCTCCGGGTAGTCGCCCGGCCCCAGCAACAGGTGCTCCGGGATTCGGGCAATCGGAACGCTTGCCGCTTTGCTGGCCCGGCGGGGCTTGGCATGCGTCACGTCCTTGACGTCATCCAACGTGCGCTTGACGGCCTTCTTCGTGGCAGCCTTCTTGGCAGGAGCTTTGCGAGTGGCCATGGGTAGATCTGGGAGGGAAGCCAAGGGAAACTCCATCATGCCGCAGCCCTCCGGCCTGCACCAGCGGCCAAGGTATCGCGAACGCGGACCGCCAAGACGTGGATCTCCTCCTGGGCCACCCGGGCCCAGCGGCCGTTGGCGTCGAACACGGTCTTTCCCTCCTCGTAGCAGTCCGCAAACAACGCACGATCCCGCACGAGGATGGCGCCCGACATCTTGGGGTGCTGCAAGCGGCGTCGATGGGCTGCCCGCTTCTCGTTGGCCCGATTGGCGATGGGCAGGTAACGCTTTCCCTTCTTTTCAAGAACATCCACGGTTCGCAGAAAGATGAGAAAGCTGGCCCCATCGAGCAACGTGGGCACCAGGTAGAGATCGGCCTCGGGGATCACTTCGTTGTCCGGCAGGCGTGGTGGAGTGTCGGTGATCTCCACGTCGAAGCCAGGGGAGCGCGAGCGCCCGACACTGAACGGTGTTTCGTCCGACAGTGAGGCAAACGCACAGGCTCCGGCTTGGGGGTCCCGGTCGTTGACCAACACACGCAGGCTGGGGTCACGGGCATAGCACCCGGCAAGATTCAGGGCCAGCGTCGTGCGGCCGACGCCGCCCTTGAGTGAGAAGTTGCACAGTCGCATACGGCATCCTTTCGTGAGTAGATAGGGGTTCCTACGGAATCTACCCCGACGCCACCATTGCGCAAGTGCATGTTTTTGCAAACCTTTCGGGCCGTTCAGCCCTTGGATTCCCTTCTATTCTTCCAGCGAGACGGTTGGACGACGGCAGCCCCACTGCAGCGTGTAGGCGACGTTTGAAGGCGAGCAATGCAGATCGAACGGCTGAGAGGCCATCCATGCTTTGACAGACGGCGGCGCAGCGCCATGCAGTGCTTCGATGATCGTCCAGCGTTGTTTTGCCGGACCGAACTCCGCGAACACGTCCGCTCCGGCTTCAGCCAGCATTCCGGCCATCTTGTCGTAGCACTGCCGCTTGTGCGGGTCATCCTGGTTCACGTGCCACGCCATGCAAGCGACGTGGAAAGCTGTTATTCCGTTGGGCCCCACCGGGTGGTCCAAGGACGGGAAAGCCGTCAAGCCCCTCCACGCCTTCAGTCGTGCCTCGCGGACAGCCGCGATGGCTTCTTCAAGCGCCCAAGGGTTGCGGTGTTCGATGGCATCCAGAAGCCGTTGAGCAAGCCGATCCGTGGTCATTTCCATTGCAGCTCCTTCCGCAGCTGGCGCTCAAAGTGGCGTTTCTGGCGGGCCAGGCGGGCTTGCCGGCGAAGCTTGCCTTCGGGCAGGAACGCGGGAGCCGTTGGAGGGATGTGAGCGAAAGGAGGGCCCGCAATGGGGCGGGCCGTGCGGATGGGGCTTTCAATCATGGCGGCGATCTCTTGGGTTGTTTGATGCGCTTTCGTGAGTAGGTCGCCCCACTCCCTTAAACCCATGCAACCAGACCACCACGCAATGTCAAGATGAAAAATCCAACTTTTTTTGACTAAAAACAGGGGCTTGCGGAATCCCGGGTGCATCGCATGCTGAATGCATGACGCACACAACCCGCCCCCGTTGTTCGCCCACCCTCACCCGCCTTTCCAAGGGCGTGCGCAGCGCGCTGGGCTTCACCCTCACCGAGGCCTTGCTGGCGCTCGGCGTTGTGACCGCCGCCACGGGCGCGATGTTCCTGTTCTTCGGGCAGGTCGATGCAAAGGCCAAGCTCGCCAGCGAAACGCGCAACCTGCGTGAGTTGTCCCGACGTATCGAGAGCAGTTTTGGGATGGTGGGGACGTTCCGCGGGGTGAGCACCACGGCCATAGTGGTCGATGGTTTGGCCCCTGATTCCCAGCTCGGCGCCGGGGAAAGCGTCTTGACCAACGCGTGGGGCGGCGCGGTGAACGTCCAGCCCTACACCGTCGAACGCTTCGGGGATTCGTTCTCCGTCAGCTACGCCGGCCTTCCTCGCCAAGCGTGCGTGGACCTGGTCGCGGCCAACGCGGGCGGGGTGTGGGACGCGCAGGTGTCGGATGGATTTATACAGTTGCACTGACGATTTCGGTTATGTTGATGTATACATTTAAAGA